>Ga0228701_1000884_pt1 | contig 22243 bp, 26 predicted proteins | sample McNCre117_Aug_MG_2_FD_178017 | JGI IMG/M metagenome (GOLD analysis project Ga0228701, IMG submission 178017) | Freshwater microbial communities from McNutts Creek, Athens, Georgia, United States - 11-17_Aug_MG | ecosystem: Environmental > Aquatic > Freshwater > Creek | place: USA: Georgia...
AAAAGTGAAGAGTTAAGAATTAAGAGTGAAGAGGAGGGGAATTACTAATAAATAAAAAAAGACTAGTGACTAGCGACTAGTGACTTATAACCATGATTCAAATTTTCCAAAATTCCCTTCCATACGCTGAGAAAACGGCCATCATATCAGAAGGTAATACATATTCCTACACAGATTTACATCAGGCATCGGCCAATTTTGCTCATCTACTGTTGGATGATTCAGATGATTTATCCGAAGGTCGGGTGGCTTTTATGGTGAATCCGGGCTTCGATTATGTTAAAGTTCAATGGGGTATTTGGCAGGCTGGAGGGATCGTGGTCCCCCTTTGTTTGAGTTATCCCTTGCCATCATTGCGATATACGATAGAGAATTCTGGGGCCTCCGTCATTGTGGTTTCACCAGAATTTGAAGGTATGCTTGCAGATCTAGCCACAAAACTGCAATGTCGGTTCATCGTTTTGGGCAAAAACGACACTGCGAAACATTCGAAAAAGCTGCCTGAAGTAATCGATGAGCGCGGTGCCATGATTCTTTATACGAGTGGTACGACGAATTTACCTAAAGGTGTGGTTAGTACCCATGGCAATTTAAATGCTCAAATTTCTTCCCTGATTGAAGCTTGGAAATGGACATCTAAGGATTCGACGGTTTGCGTATTACCATTGCACCATGTACATGGTGTGGTTAATGTTGTTTCCTGTTCATTATGGGCAGGAGCGAGCTGTGAATTCATGCCAAATTTCAGCGAAAAAGCTATATATGAACTCATTGAGAATCAAAAAATCAATGTGTTCATGGCGGTTCCAACCATCTATTTTAAGTTAATTACGTATTGGGAAGCTTTGGCAAAAGATAAACAAATTGATTTAACGAATGCCTTGGCGAAGCTCCGACTAATGATTTCAGGTTCAGCGGCATTGCCCGTTTCTGTGATGGAGCGCTGGAAAGAGATCTCAACGCATTTACTACTAGAACGTTATGGCATGACGGAAATAGGAATGGCTTTGAGTAATCCTTACGATGGACCACGCGTAGCGGGACATGTAGGTTATCCATTGCCTGGTGTTTCAGCACGTTTATCCGAGGAAGGTGAGATTCAAATTAAGGGACCTACAGTCTTTAAGGAATATTGGAACAAACCTGAATCCACAGCAGAGTCCTTCACCGAAGACGGTTGGTTTAAAACGGGGGATATCGCCGCGATTGATGAATTGGGAGGATATCGTATTTTAGGGAGAAATTCGGTCGATATTATTAAATCTGGGGGCTATAAGATTTCAGCTTTGGAAATAGAAGAAGTTTTACGCCAATATCCTGGAATCTCAGATTGTTCCGTTGTTGGATTACCTAATGACGAATGGGGCGAATTAGTTGCTGCCGCCATTGTAACAAAAGGTCCAGTGGATGAAAAAGCGTTAAACACTTGGATGCGGGAACAAATGCCTGCCTATAAAAGTCCTCGAAAATATACCGTATTAGCCGAATTACCGCGCAATGCCATGGGCAAAGTGACGAAAAAAGATGTTGTTAACTTAATTCAATAGATATGTTATTACGTGGAGTAGCCCTTTTGGCGGGTTGTTATATCATTGGCCAAATCATCGGGGAAAGTTTAGGTCATTACCTTGGAATCAATAACAATGTGGGAGGCGTAGGATTTGCCATGCTTTTATTAATCATTGCACAAAACGAATTAGAAAAGCGCGACTTATTTCATGTAGAAATGGGTGAGGGGGTAATGTTTTGGAGCAAGATGTATATTCCAGTAATTGTGGCGTTGTCATCCATTCAAAATGTGCGTGTAGCTTTCAACAATGGGTTTTTAGCCCTTTTAGCTGGAATTCTACCCGTGGCGATTTGCCTCATATTTATGCCAATTTTATCCAAATCAAAGAATAACTAACATGGAATACATCATCGAATTATTGGATAAAAATGGATTGATTGTGGCATTTTTGGTCACAGGTATCATGGTTTATTTTTCAGAAGGGATCTCGGTCAAATTAACCAATAAAAAACTACCAGGTTCAGCCATCGCCATTTTCATGGGATTGGTTATTGCGTACCTAGGTGGAATATTGACAGAAGGGAAAAGCGGTATCGCGGATATTCCAGGATTAACGGGCTTTAAAGTTATGGGAGGGCCCATGTTCCGCGACTTTGCCATCGTTTCCACGGCCATGGGCGCTAGTTTTGCCGTGATTAAGAAAACGGGGTCCGTAGGTATCTTGTCTTTATTCCTAGGAGTAATCTTTTCATTTATTGCTGGAGTTGGCATTGCTTACGCATTTGGGATCACAGATGTTGAAAGTTTAACGACGATTGGTGCGGGTGCATGCACCTTTGTCGTAGGTCCTGTGACAGGAACTGCAGTAGGTGCAAGTTCAGATATCATTGCAATTAGCATCGCGGCAGGAGTGGTAAAATCGATTCTTGTGACGATTGGAACCCCTTTTATCGCACCTTATATTGGCCTGAACAATCCTAAATCTGCGATGATATTTGGTGGCTTGATGGGAACCACAAGTGGCACGGCAGCAGGATTAGCCGCGACAGATCCCAAATTAGTTCCTTATGGAGCGATGACAGCAACGTTTTATACGGGATTGGGATGCTTGATGTGTCCGTCGGTGTTGTATTTTGCGCTGAAAATTATTCTGTAGAGACGCGATACTTCGTGTCTAAATCCCCAGGTTAAAACCTGGGGTTATAACCCTAGGCTTTAGCCTAGGGACTATCGAGCCAACGCCCGCAATCCACCCCCAATCACCATCACAGCTGCATAAAACGTAAAGGCCAAGGTAAACAATCCATCCGCAGCTGTTTGGCCAAAAATGTGGTAAGGCGCCCAAAGCAATACAAGCGTGCTGATAAATAAGATGCCAATCAAAGCAATTTTAATCCAGTTGTTCCGACGCGTTTTTTTCAATTCAAAGGCCAATAAAATTCCTTCACTCACATAACTGAAAAGGAAAATAATCAATAGACTGTAGGCAAGGGTTTTGATGCTGTTCATATTCATATCTGTATGTTTTTCTTGAACCAAAATTAGATTCATTATCCGCCAAAATTTGGCGACTTACGAGGAATTTACGATATTGGTCAAAAAAAAGATGCACCCATCCGAACGCCTCCGCGAAATCAATGGCCTCCTCCTGCAAAAGTCTTTTCAGGTGAATCATCAAACGGTTTCCGCTTATTTAAACGAGTATTTTGACATTTCCAACTATGCAGAACGCTCATTCAGTCGGGACCTGAAAGAACTCAAAGAACTCCTGCAAATTCGCTATCCCCAATTACACGATACGGCTGGAGAACTCATCAAATTTTCAAGGGGACAGAATCGATTTTACCTGATTCGAGATGATATTTCGGCATTTCCGAGTATCTCCGACAAAGAACTCAGCCAAATCGCCTCCACGATCGAACAGAATAAACACTTATTCAGTGGCGGAGCAGGCGAGGGCCTAGTCAATAAATTACGCGCCATCGCTTTAGAAAATAGCATGTCAAGACACCACGAGATGTTGGGATGGTCGGCCATGGAACTCGTCAAAGACGGGGAAAGATCAGGTGCGGATTTAATGCCCACCATTTTGGAAAACATCTATGCCAAAAAAGTAGTATCATTTACCCACCGGGGCTTAGCCGCACATTCCAAACAAAAACAAGCCTTAGGATTACCTGTGTTACTCAAAGAATACAATAACGGTTGGTATACAGGCTGGTACGTATTATTCCAACCGATGGTTCCTGGTGAAACGCAACTCAAGCTGGATATCGATCAACTACAATTATTTGCCCTCGACCGGATTGTTCAAATCAATTCTGTACCAGAACAGCCACGCGTGCGGATTCATCCGGAATTCAGGCCTGCCGACTATTTTAAAAATTGCCTAGGATTATTTCGAAGTAATAATCTCCAAGCGCAAGTAATACAATGTTTGATTTCTAAAGATTCTTGGATGCTGAACTACATCGAGAAATACCCGATTCACGCAAGCCAACAAATTATTCCGGAAAATGAGTCGAGTGTTCGAATCCAATTGAAATTAGAAATCGACCAAGAAGTGGAAAATTTCTTTTTGCGATTCGCGCAAGAGATTCGGGTTATCGAACCCCACACTTTGGTGGAGCAAATTAAATCAGGTTTGGAGAGGGGGATATCTAGCTACAAAAATAGCTCAGCAGGCAATTGAAAAAAATCTCTTAGCCGTTGGGCCATCTTCAAGGTAATCTCGCGCTTGCCCGAAAGAACAGCGGACACATGCCCTTTGGAACCGATCAAAGGCACTAAATCCTTGGCTTTGATTCCCATTTCATTCATTTTATGAATAATCACTTGAAGTGGATCCATATTTAGAAAAGGATAATTTCGATCATCATAATCCTTAATCAAAACGATCAATAACTCAAGCTCATCGAGCAATGGACCTTCGTCCTCCGTATGAAAAATCTTCATCATGCGTTTAGCAGCTTTTTCATAATCTTTTTCTGTTTTTAAAACTTTCCATTTCATAACATTACTTTTGATTAATTGGGTTGACAAAAGGGATCCGTTGTGCATTAATTAAATCATAAGATTTATGGTTTCCGAACCAAATGATGTAACATGCACCCTGGCTAAAATTCATTGAAACAATCAAACGGTAATCATTGCCTTTAACATTGAATACGACGCGATTATTACCAACGATACTAGCAGAACGATATACAGCCTTAATTTCATTAAAATTTGAAAACTTGTGTAATGCAAATTCATAATTCCAATTAAATAATGCTTTAGATGCATCAGGGTATAATTGCATGTAATAATCAATCGTTTTTTTCACTAATATCTTCATATCAAAACTACAATAAAGTTTGCAAAATGCAAACCAATATTAATCTTGAATGAAGATAATTGGTTATAAAAACAAATGATTAGCTAATACTGATAATCGAAATCTTTATCAATTTATTGAACCCAAATCCCCTCATCAAACCTCACTGAACGCGCCTTCGAATAATCAATTCCCTTCACAGCATCCAATACATATTTTAAGCCTTGCCACACATGGTTTTGGTAGGTTGGTTCCTGGTAATTTGATTTATCATGTCCGAGCGTCGTCACCCAAACATGGCCCCCTTGAAAATTTTGTGTCCAAACTGCCGGAAAGTAGCCCTTAAACGAACCGCTGTGTTGGTTCACTAATTCTACCTGCTTCCCATCCAAACTGCTCAAATCATGCATCATCAACACCTGAATGCCGGGATATAACTCCTTCCCAAAATAACACTCATCTTCCTTTGCCCATCTCAGCGGAACATCCTTCATCGATGGATGTGTGGAAGCAATGTTCAAAACCCGAAAAGGCTGAAATTTGGCATGCCAGGAGAAGGTTTCCCCAACCATCATTTTAAACCATGCCCAATTACGCTCGGTACCCGTCACCGAATGCACCCCCACAAAGCCTCCACCGGCTTCCATGTAATGTCGGAAAGCCAAACGTTGTGTATCTGTCGCAAACACATCATTATTTGTACTCGTAAAAATCAATGCCTGGTATTTGGCCAAATTCGCCTCCGCAAAAACCATAGGATCATCCGAAACGTCTACCTGAATCCCATGCTGCTTGCCTAATCCCTGAAAACAAGCTACTGCCGCTGGAATATTATCATGGACATAACCTGGCCCGTTTTTGGTATATACCAATACACGGGGTGAAGGCTTGGTAAAGCCACATAATAAAACGAATAAACTTATAACTAGTAATCGCATCGGATTAAGGATTTACACCGTATTGATCAACGAGATAAATGATTGCCGCAATATTAACCGCCCCTAGGAGCAATTCGCGTTTATTGACATTTTCGAATACATCCGTTTTGGCATGATGTAAATCAAAATAACGCTGACTGTCCGGTACTAATCCGGCAATGACCGTGTTCGGGTTGACTTTCGCTAAGGGCCCAATATCCGTTCCACTTCCGCCAAAGGTCACCTCACATCCATAGGGTTTCAATAGGGTAGACCACGATTGAAATTTTTGAAATGCCTCCTTGGAAGCCGTCATACCAATCGAACGAGGCGTAAATCCGCCCTCATCACTCTCCAAGGCCATGATGTGATTTTCATTATTCAAATGCGCCTGATTCGCATATTCATTTCCTCCGCGTACCCCATTCTCCTCATTCGCAAACAACACAAAACGAATCGTACGCTTTGGTTTATAATTCAAAGTCTTCAAGACACGTAAAACCTCCATCGTATGAACAACGCCGGCTCCGTCGTCATGGGCGCCTTCGTTGACGTCCCAACTATCTAAGTGGCCTCCCAAGGTAATGTACTCATTCGGAAACTCGGAACCCTTAATTTCAGCCACCACATTCCGATCTTCAAATTCCGGCAAAAAATAGCCATAGGTTTGCATCTGCATTTTGACAGAACTCTTCTTCGCTAGGTCAAAGAGCATTTTGGCATCATTCGGTCCAATCGCGACTGCAGGAATTTTGGGATAGGCCGGATCATAAACCATCGACCCTGTGTGTGGAGCATTATCTGGTGCAGTACTTAGTGAGTGAATCATGATGCCAACGGCACCATATTTTGCAGCACGAGATGCCCCAGAACGACGATAAACACCACTTTCACCATAGGCCCGAAATGTCTGAATTTTGGTTGGGTCAAATACACTATGGAAATATACAATCTTCCCTTTGACCTCATCTTTTCGTTTCTCCAACTCCTCAAAATTAGCTACTGCCAATACCTCTGCCTCAATCATGCCATTCGATCCCATGGAATTTCCCAAAGCCAAAACCGCTAAGGGCTGAATCCGCGTCTCGCCATTTACCCCCACAATAGAAGCAAAATCAGTCCCGCCTCGCTTCCAATTCATCATCTTATGCGGTTGATAGAATACCTTGTCTGCACCCAGCGCCTCCAGATTCCGCTTTCCCCATTCTGTAGCTTGTTGGCCTTGCGGAGAACCCGCCAAACGCCCACCAATCTTTTTGGTCAAGTCATATAACAAATCATAGGCCTTGCCATTAGTCATGATTTCATCCGACATGCGTTTAATGAATAGACTGTCTTTTTGTGCGATGGATGAAAAGCCTATCAAAACGCTTAGGCATAGGGTAGATATTACTCTCATAGAGGTTTCGTGTTTGAATGAATTTTAAATATAGGCATGCTGAATCCATTTTCAAAATTGGGAAATGCCTAAGAAATCCTTAATTTTTGGATAAAACGAAAAGTATCTATGCGTCAATTTCTATTCATTACCCTGTTCATCATCAGCAGCACCGCTTTTGCCCAAAAATCCCACGAAAAACAGGTGGTCAAACAAGTCATCCAAAATATGTTTACTGCCATGCAAACGGGCGATACGGCTTTATTCCGATCCTGTTTTGCACCCAAGGTCATTTTCCAAACGATTGTGACCAAAGAAAACCAAACACAAGTCAAATCGGAAGATTTTGAAGCCTTTTTAAAAAGTCTGACCAAATATCCCAAAGGTGCCCTCGATGAACGAATCAAATTCAAAAGTGTACATGAAGATGGTACTTTGGCCATCGCATGGACACCTTATCAGTTTTATTACCAAGGGAAATTTTCGCATCAAGGCGTGAATTCATTTCAATTGGTCAAATTGGGTGATGCTTGGAAGATTCAGTACTTGATTGATACTCGGAGAAAATAACAAACAAATTGTGCCCAACACCGTTAAGCTATAAAACCTATTAACATGAAATACCTCTTTGCCATTGTATTTCTGTGCATCTTCCAAATCCATGCACAGCAACCCAATATCCACACCAATCAAATCAACATCGCCCGCGACAGTTACGGCGTTCCTCACATTTTCGCTCCCACAGATCCTGAAGTCGCTTATGGCTTAGCTTGGGCGCATTCCGAGGATGATTTTAAAACCATTCAAACCTTGATCCTAACGGGTAAAGGCAAATTGGGGTCCTACCTTGGCAAAAAAGGTGCGCCGGTCGATTATGTATTTGGGCTATTGAATACACGGAAGGTGGTAGACCAACAAATCAAATCGATGGATCCTAAATTCATTCAATTGGTGCAAGGCTACCTCATGGGCTTAGAAGCGTATGCCAAAGCGCATCCGGCAGAGGTTTTGAACAAACACGTTTTCCCGATCCAATTAGAGGACTACATCGCGACAACCATGTTTTCGGTTGCGATTTTCTGTGGCGTAGACAAAACTTTACCCAAAATTTTGAATGGTTCCATTCCGCATCTAACGGGTTTTACCGGAGAAGGTAGCAATGCCTTTGCGATTAAGAGTAACAAATCTGCTTCGGGCGAACCGATGTTGGTGATTAACGCCCACCAGCCGATCGAAGGAGCTACCGCATTTTACGAGGCGCATGTACAAAGCGAAGAAGGTTGGAATATTCTAGGCGGACTATTCCCAGGCGGCCCTTTAATCTTTCATGGCGTGACGCCGAATTTGGCATGGGCACATACCGTTAATTTTCAGGATAAGATAGATGTGTACCAGCTACATACCGACAAAGCACATCCAGGTCAATACGAGGTGGATGGCCATTGGTTGGCCTTAGAAAAACGAAAGATTAAACTCAACATCAAAGGCATTCCATTCGCTGTTAGCAAAATGGGCTACACATCCATTTATGGGCCTACAGTCAAAACGCCGAAAGGGGCGTATTTCTCTCTTCGTTTGCCAGCCTTGTTTGATGCTGGGGCACTCCAACAGTGGTATGCGATGAATCGTTCGACGAATTTCCAGGAATTCAAAGCAGCCTTAGCCCAGAATCATTTACCCATGTTTAACATCATGTACGCAGATAAACAGGATAATATCTTTTACATCTCCAATGGCAAGATGCCATATCGAAATGCGGACCCGAAATACAATTGGGCCTCTACCTTACCCGGTAATACGCGCGCGACGCTTTGGGATACCTTCAAACCTTTGGATGCTTTGCCACAATATACGAATCCAGCCAGTGGCTATTTATTCAACACGAATCATTCGCCCTTCTTGGCAACGACAACGGCAGAAAACTTGAATCCAACTAAATTCGATAAATACGATGGCTATGAGACCTATCATAACAATCGGAGCCAGCGGGCTAAAGACTTGATTGATGGCTATGACAAGATTTCGTGGGAGGATTTGAAGCGAATTAAGTTTGACCGCCAACTACCCGCAACGATTTTATATCCTTACGGGTTAGATGCATCGGTACTTTTCAGCCTTAAGGAAAACGATTATCCGGCCTTATCGACAATCATTCAAGGCATTAAACAATGGAATCACGTGACAGACATTGAGAGCGTGGGTGCATTGTATTACAACATTGCCTATTACCAAGCGTCGAAAATTCGTACAAATGGTTCCAAAGAACCCTTGAGCGAAGCAGAAGCGGTTCAATTGTGTCAATATGTCCATGATTTCTTGCTGAAGCATTACGGCCGATTGGATGTGAAGTTAGGTGAATTCCAACGCTTACAACGCGGAACGGAGGATTGGCCACAAGCGGGCATGCCAGACGTTTTGGCCGCGGTGATGTCGGAGCCCTTCGGAGAATCCAAACGTAAGATGAACAGCGGCGATGCCTACATTGGTTTTGTGAAGTTTCCCAAAGATGGTGGCTTGCCGCTGATTGAAACGGTAAATACCTTTGGAGCGAGTTCACATCCGGAATCGAAGCATTTCGCGGACCAGCGGGCGATGTACCAGGCCCAACAAACAAAAGTCATGAGTTTGGATAAAGCTGAGGTGCTGAAAAAAGCGGAACGGGTGTATCATCCCGGGTAAACCTAAGAATTCAGTAATTTCTTAAGCGTATCATAATGCGACTCGGCAATGAGGTAAACAGAGAATCGTTTATCATCATTGGCTGTTTGGCGGATAATTACATCATCCAGGCGATAATGCGCCCAGAAATAACTGTTGATCCCTTTGATTAATTTTGCCCGAACCTGTCTTTGGGTTTCATAGGCATAGGTGTCATAGCCCATTATTTCCGTAAAATGCTGCGAACTAAACGTTTGGCCTTTCGGATATTCCAAACAGGCTAGGAGGAAAGCAGATGCACCCGCGGGCAAGCCATCCAGGGGTTCAATTATACTTTCGTGGACTTTTTGAGGCTTTCTTTTTCGATATACGTAAATTCCTCCAGCGCTAAGAATTAGCAAAGCGGCAGCACCATAGCCAATAAAACCAGTAGGGTAGGGTTTGATGTAAAATGGGCCCTTGTAGGTACTGATGGATTTTAGTTTTTCAATGGAGATGGAGTCGATTTTAAAAATTTGATCTTCATTGGTTGGAGCATTCATTCGCCTGTAGGAATAAATAAAACCTTTGTAATATGCGAATTCAAAATTCACATTAAAACATGGAATCACCGTATTAGCTTGATAAAGGCTATTCGTCTTCGGATCTGCCCAAACAAGTATGGGTCCATTTAAAAAGAAAAATTTTCCGTCCAAAAATTCCGATTCTAATCGTGTGATACCTAAATCTTTAATTAAGTCGACTTGAACGTCGCCAAATAAAGTCCAATGATTATTTTTTAAATCTTTTTCAAAATATCGATAGGACTTTGATTGATTCTTTGTTTCATAAAGTTCAGGGAATTCAATGACACTTAATACATTCCTATCCCCATCGTAACCACCAAAATCACTTTTCATCCAGCGAGGACCTGATTCTTCTGGTGCTGAGGTCATTTCCCATTCTTTAGCCTTGAAATCAAAATACGTAGACACATTGTTCGCATGCCAAAAACCCATACCACCATGACTAAAAAGTGAATCATTTCGTAGGTATTGAATAGCCTGAAAGTTATATCCACGGTAATAGGAGTTATCTAAACGCCTTAATAGCATATGAGGAAGTTCAAGCGAATAAACTTGCTGAGTCCCTGGTATTGTCAAAAGTAATTCATTTCGAAAATTAAATGTTTGAATAACGGCATTATAAGGTATATCTGTGGGATGAACACTTTCGCAACTCAATTTACCTATGGTTTCCCATTGGCCTTTCCCTGTCTCTTTACTCAATTCAGATGTCTTAAAATCAATCCGATGATGCAGAATTTCACCTGGGACACGAAATTGAAATTGGCCCCAGCTTTGAAAATAGGGAAATACAAAAAACAATAAAAAGGAGAATCTTAAACTTCGCATTTGTAAATAAATAACATGTTGAAGTTAATCGAAATATGGTATCCTATTGTGCAAGTATTTATTAATCGGCAAACAATTTGTGTGTATTGCGTGAATTACATAATTGCTGTCTAATTTCTTCCAACTAAACAATACGTTTGAAAATAAATCAAGACTAGTATGTCGAGAAAAGAATTAAAATTATTCGATAAAAAGCTTAACGATCAAAATGAAATTGATGGTATGCTTATCAGCAAAAGAGGGTATTATGTCTATTACAACAAGCCCAATCGAGATAGTAAACCTTTAAGGATACACCACCACACCTGTGGAGATTGTTGTTATGGAATAGGTAAAATTCCCAAGGCAGAACCAGGCCGCAACGGGGTTTGGATTGGACCAACTCATTCGATTGAATCATTGCAAATTATCATTCAAGATATGTTAGGAGAGACGACCTCCAATTGTTCTTGTTGTCCCATTGAATAATCAAAAAATAAAATTATATGGAAAACGTAGTAAGCAACTTTGAAAGCCCTGAAATCAGTATCAAGTTAACGGATGAAAAACTTTACATCAGAACTCCAACCACATCTGAAACATTTGCATTAAGATCAGTGAACGGAATCGGTATTGTAGATTTAGTTGACAAGTATAATCAAGAATTGACTGTTCAAAAAAACGCAAAATCTCCAATCCTCATCTATATTTTCGGAGGATTATTCCTCATAGGTGGATTGATGAATTTATCAAAAGGTATTGGAGCCGGTATAATTGGCATCATTTTAGGAGGTGGATTAATATATTGGGGAACTTCCCAAAAGCCAAATGACCCTACTCTAAAAACTGCCGTAAGGCTTATGATCAGCGGAATGAATCGTGATTTTGAGTTTGATAAATCGGGGGCATATTCTTCACAAATAGCAGAATTGGTAGTCAAAATAGAAGAAACATTAACTGCATACCATAAAAATCAACAATAATGGGGTTCTGGGACACATTCGTACGTGTTTGGCAAGTTCGAACTTCAGTACGTATCCAACAAGGCATAGAAAATTACCTACATGAACAAAAACGAGTGAATGAGTTGAATGCCAATATGCCAAGCATTCTAAATGAACTTGAAAAAAAGAATGAAGCTTGGGATAATCTAAAGAATAAACATAAAGACAAAAATTATGATAAATAGAACATACAATTCAACAATCATTTTGCTTTTAGCAGTCCTGCTATGGGGGTTTATATTATACTCATCTGTTCCTTTTTATTATAATATGTACGCGAAAAGTTCATCTGAAATTCAATCAAATAATAATCCCAATTTAGAAAATTGTAAGGGATTGGGAGATGCAAACTGCTATAATAAGCTACTTGATCACGTCAATAATATTTCTGGACTTGAGGTAAGTTCATCCGTATTTATTGGAGACGGAAAATTCAATACGACCATTTTAAAAAACAATCCAAGTGGAAGTGGCATTGCAGCCATCACCACAACAATTACTGTCGACTGTAACTGCCAAATAGTCAATACAGGAGGAACAACGATACAATAAATCACTAGGCAATAGCTTTAGATTTAAATTGATCATTTGAATTTTTTATGGAAAAAATTTGAATGTGAATTTTAATTTTATGTGCTTGAGAAATTTCAGGTAGCCTCGTATTACTAAATTAATTTTAAGACTTAATATAATCAACAAACTTAAAAAACTCTTAGAAATACAGGTTGAGAAAATTGAATGAAGACATCGTCATAGTCTATGGAAAACCAATTGAAAAAATTAAAAAACAATGATTGAAAAAACTAAAAACCCTCCATTATTAAAATGGTTTATTTCGGCCATTCTAATTAGTAATACAATAGGATTTATTGGAATGTATGTATTTGTATATTTCAAATTTGAGAGGCCTCAAAACAAGCAATTTGAAAGCATTTCTATTACTAATAATAATCCCAATTTAGAAAATTGTAAGGGATTAGGAGATGCAAACTGCTATAATAAGCTACTTGATCACGTCAATAATATTTCTGGACTTGAGGTAAGTTCATCCGTATTTATTGGAGACGGAAAATTCAATACGACCATTTTAAAAAACGATCCAAGTGGAAGTGGCATTGCAGCCATCACTACAACAATTACTGTTGACTGTAACTGTCAAATAGTCAATACTGGAGGAACAACGATACAATAAATCACTAGGCAATAGCTATAGATTTAAAATGATCATTCGATATTAATATTTTAGATATATAATTGAAAATTTCAATCAGAATTACCTACATAAATAATTATTAAAAAAGATGATCAAAAAACTTAAAAAAATCTTAGAAATAGAGGTAGATAAATTTGAATGTGCACATTGTAATAATCTAATAGACAATAATTATGTCTTTTGTCCTAAATGCCATCAAAAAACAGAGAATTACGGTAAACCAATTATCTATAAAAAGAAAATTTCTCAGATATTAATCATTTACCTAATCATCTTTATCTTAGGGCTATGTGGATATTTAATGATAAACAACCTTGATATCAAAATCGGGACCACAAAAAAACTTGCAAAAAATCAACAAAACAATTCTGAACAATGTATCGGGGTTGGTTCAGAAATATGTATCGACAAAGTAAGATTAAACTTTGAGAATACTAATAAGACCATTTTAGGAGAAGAATACTTAGGTAATGGTCAATTCGGTTTTACATTCATTGATGGAAATCATCCAGGAGCTTTTACGGCAAAAATAAATACAGATTGTAATTGTGCAATAACTAATGTTCAAGTTTCAACAATAAGGTAAACCTAATTAAATCTCAATAGTTCAAAATACACAAAAATGGAACAAAATACTAATGCACTTTCTTTGGGAATTTCCTTCATGATTTTAACAGTAGTTTATATTTATTATAAATCCACCAAGCACAATGAGAAAATTTCAAGTATAATGAGTTTAATATCAATTCTACTTTATGGTGGATTGATAACAAGTTCGATCAGTTCTTGTGAAAATTCTAATGTAAATGGACTTTATCATGATTCGTTCAATAACAGTATTGAATTACAATCAAATGGCACTGTTCACTATTCTCAATTACATGGAAAGTATACAGCTTGTCATACAACAGGAACGTGGACAAAACTTAATAATAATCAATTGACTATAAGCTTAGAGATAAATTCAAATTGTTTATTCAATCAAAGATATTCTGGCGACTGGGAAATCAAGGATTGTTATAAATATGGTGAAGCAGAATCAGGTTGCTTAGTTAAAGGAGATGAATTTTACTTTTACAAATAGCCTTAAATTTCTTTCTATGAGAACAAACTATCAAATTTTAATCATTCCTGAAGTATACATATTCTTAGCAAGTGTTATAATATTGGGAGGAACATTTTGGATTGATTATATCAGTAACTTAAATTCTGTCAAGAAAAATAACTACCTAAACGGTATACTTTATTTATTTGTCTCAGTTTGTTCAATATTAATTTTTACAGACAAATTAAAATCCAATCCGGAAAGTAGATTTAAAATCAATATTGGAAATGATACAATTGAATTAAGAATTAAACTCTAATTTATGAAAAATCAATTCACAATCTCTGCAGCTTACCAATGGTCAAATTCAAAGTCACTTACCAATCACTCGGAAAAAGCTATTAAGAAGATTGTTGAAACAATTAAAAATAGATTTTCAAACAATGAAAATGGCAAATTCAATTATAATGTAAATTATCGCAGATTACGTGCTTCAGCCGGAAGAACCATGCTAGAAAGTATATACAACCGAATTGAAAGTTCACAAGTTGTAATTATTGATATCAGCCACCCAAATTCGAACGTGTTTATTGAAGCCGGAATTGCAATTGCACTTTCTAAGAATAAAGAATTTCAATCAGTTTACTTCATAAAAGAACAGGTTGAAAACCAACCCCTGTTGGAAAATCTACCAAGTGATTTACAAGGTTATTTCATTTCAGAATATTCAATTGACAATAAGGGTTTTGTTGTATTCAAAGATTCACAATCACTTAGAATGAGCATAGAAAGTAATGTTAAAGAATATTTTAATGCATTTGAAAAACAATTTGATTCAATAGATGAAATTTTTACCGATGGGGAATCTTAAATATTAACAAAAAAGCCCCAGGAATCATTTTCCTGGGGCTTTTCATTTAATTAAACTTAGTTCTTATTTGAACCCAATCTCTCCCAATCCTTTGTGTGAAATAACAATCGCCTCTAAAGGTGTCTCGTTCACACAAGCATCTTGTTCTACGTAGTAATATTTCATACCAGCTAATTCGGCATTTGCTAAGACACGTTTGAAATCGATGTGTCCTTTGCCTACTGGGGCGAAACGACCTTGATCATCCATATCTTTCACATGCCATAATTTGAAACGACCTGGGTAGCGTTTGAAATATGCTACCGGATCAGCACCTGCTTTGGTTACCCAGTAAATGTCCATTTGGAAGTTGACAAATTTAGGATTGCAGTTTTCCAACAAATAATCAATTGTCACAATACCATCCGCGTCTTTCACGTATTCAAAATCGTGGTTGTGGTACAAGAGCTCCAAACCTGCCGCATGGCATTTTTCGCCTAATTTGTTCAAGATATCTGCCAAATTCTTAGCTCCACCTTTCATCGCCATTTTCTTATTCACCGCATCAAACGTAAATAATCCCATAGGAGGAACCGGAATTACAAAATATTGAAAGCCTGCTGCCTTTAAATCCGCAATTTGTTGGTCGATATTCTCAAAAGTCACAGATCCCTGATGCGCCGAAATCGGATTCAAATGCATTTCATCCAATAAGGCCTTGAAATCAGTAGGGGATAGGTTATAAAATTTTCCATTGTTGTAGCCCGCTGATTCGATATTCAAATATCCAGCATCTGCCACTGCCTTCAAGGTAGCGCGGGCATCTTTGCCCATTTCCGTACGAACGGTGTAAAGTGCTAAACCTCCAAATGGCTTATCAGCTGGTTTGAAAGAAAGTAGTGCAATCGAAATGACAGCACAAAGGCCAAATACCAGGCCAAGCGATTTATTCATTTTCATCGTTAATGTTTTTAGGTTAAACTTGAGGTACAAAAATAAGGGAATGTTTGAAGGTAAAAAATGATTTAATGAATTGTAGCCACTTTTTATCAAAAAGATACAATCAAAAAGTTAAGAACTAAGAGGTAAGAGGTAAGAGGTACCGTTCTATTTAATAAATCAAATAGATAGAAGTAATTAATAGACTGATCCCCACCCAATGATTAAAGCTTAACTTTTCTCGGTATAAAAATTGGCCGACCAACAAAGATATAATCAACTGAAATTTACCGGCAAATACAATCTGCGTAATACTGGCAAACTGGTAGGCCACATGCAACAAGATCGACCCCATGATCAAACAGAAAGCTAATAGGCGTATCTGTCGTTGTGGGACATGAACCAATCGAATTCCTTGTATCCATAAAATTAAGCCTACCGTGGTTGTTACACTTAACTCCAATAAAAAACTAAACCTCAAAACGCCCAACCAAGCAATTGGATACTTGAATAGCGTATAAGATACTCCCCAAAAGAAAGAGGCCAGCAAGCCTCCAAGCAGAGACTGAAAAAACTGCCGGGAAGTGGTATATCGAAAATCATGTTTATATATGAAATAAATACCCAGCAAAACGGAAATCAAAGCCCAATAATAGGTGTTCTTCCATGTTTCGCCTAAAACAAAAACGGCTGTCAATAATCCAAAAATATTGAGGGAAGACAAGGGAACAACCAGCGAAACAGGTGATTCTTTGACCGATTTTACAAAAAAATACAAGCCCAGCCCACTAAAAAAACATAGGAAAATACTAAAAGCTACATTGGAAAAATGCAAGCTAGGAGGGATGCCCAACCACGGTTGGAAAATTCCAAAATAAGAATCCGCCAAACAACAGATCAGAAAGAAAGTGCTGGAATATAAACCCCGAACAAATATGATTGGTAAAAACGGGCGATCAGCGACCACCTTCTTCCAATAAGCATTGCTAAAGCCAAAGAAACATGAACTTAAAAAGACCGAGAATATTCCTAACATACCTAATCTGCGTTCAAATAAGCTAATTGTTTGTAAACCCAGTCATGCAAACATGAATAAACGTAAAGTGGATTAAAATTGAGAAGTGCTTCCATTTTTTTCCTTGGAAGCTTTTTCTGCATAAAATACCGGGACCGTATTAAGCAGTAAATATTCACATTTTCTTTTTGAATAAAATGAACAGATATCTTGTTCTCATCAAAAACGAAGGTTTCAATTAAGTCAATCTGCGTAATATCTTGATCAAAATCAATCATCAAACGATAAAAGAATACAACACAAAGCAACTGATCATATACGGTGTCTAATCCACCAAAAAGACTCCAAATTAATTGATTATCTTGAAGTAGAATCCAATTCCATGCCGCTAAACGGCCTTTTAAAATGGGATGAATAAATATCATATTTGCTTGATAAATGGCATTGCAACGCTCCAAGAGATACAAAGCTTGTTCTTTTTGTTCGTTGATAACTGACCGTTGAATGATAATCAAATTTTTAAACATTTCCATATCCTCCACCAAATCAATCGAAACGACCTCCATCCAATCACCATAATAAGCATTTAGCGAATCCTCGTCAACAAACAATTGCAGAATAATGCGTTGAGCCATTTCATTCACAGGCAATAATGATTTAACGAAATCGATTATGGCCAAATTATCACGCTTGCATTCGATAAAAATGGTTTGGAGGGAGACATACAACTTCCAGATGATTTCTTCTTGACGTAGGTCAAAATCGATATGAAAAATACTATCCAGGAGTTCATAGTTTTCAATTTCAATGCAGAGATCTACGATAGATTTCAACTGGTAAACCTCATCCCAATTGTCAAATCTGAAATCTTGAATGATTCGTAGGATGATATCATTATCCTTTTGTTTTTTCAGTCGATTTAAAATCAAAAGTTGATTAAAATAGTCGACCTCAAATTGATTTACCGCCGTTTGAAAATGTGAAAAATCAGAATAGCCGAGACTTTTGCTGATGCAATCAAGCGTAAATCGAGAGGCTTGATTGGAACCTTTAATGATTCCGAAAAGTCGGCGAATGGTATTGTAGGAAATCGAGATTTTGGATCGCGATAATAGCTCTTCACTTAACCGTTGACATGCATAAGAGTCTACGATTTGAAAACCGTATACTTCATGTATTAGTTTCAAAAACCATTTTTTCTCATTGGGGGAAAGTGGGATGGAAGCCGGCATATGGGAACTAGATTAACAGTTCAATATACCTTAAAATAAATCAGAATAAAAAGTACAAAAGCTAAGTCGTTGAAGGTCCTTTACATTTTTGAGCATTTGAACTCATTTGGACAAGTTTGTACTCATTTGGATTCCGAATTGAGATCTAAAATGAGCTTGTTAAACTTTCGTGATCTTGAGGAATTGCTGGTAAGCCGTCACAGTATAGCGCTGTAAACCTCCCGAAATACTGTTTGAGCTGCATGAGACGATATTTACCTCATTCACATTATAGGAATTCCCATGATTATCACATCGAAAGCGGCCATTAACAAGGTCCCACGACCCGCGAATTCCTTGATGTGGACAGCAATTACTGAAGGCTTTTAGGGTCTTTTCGTCGGTTCGAAGGAGCAGGACCCCAGCATCCAATATATTGACGTATCCTGAATTGTTTCCTAGTTTTGAAAAGGTCGGATTTGAAAGGTTAACAAAAACCTGATTTCCTTCCTGAAAATACCCTTCATCGTTGTATTTCTTTGCTACACGGTCGAATTCTTGAATCTCAGATGCGGTTAATTCCGCTACAGGTTCATCTGCTTGCACACAAGCATTCGCCGTGGCTAAAACCTGAATGACCGCCAATGAGGGGCATAGATGTTGAACAAAATCGCGTCGCTTCATGGCGGCAATTAACAAAATTATTTGATACAATGAGCCAACACGTTCCAACGGACAAAATCAAACATCCCGATTTGGTTGCTCTTTTCCAAAAGGAAAAAGTACAATGGGAGAGTATCGGCCTCAGCAAGGACCGAACGCTTAATTCTTCTAAAGGCTTAGGTGTGTATACAGGAGAATTTGGCACGGCCCAACGAAAACATTTACTCAATCGAACGCTAATAGGCTATAGCCATACGAGTTATACGCAGATTCAAAACCTTTCCTTGAACGCTTGCGTAGAGTTGCTTCTGACGCCAGAAAAAGCATTTGATTTACCTATTAACGACTATTATTTGGATATCATCGATAATCCAGATGAGGTTAAAAACGATGTTGCACGTGGAGCCGTTTGGGTAAACGCCACCGAAGTCAATCAAGGCGGGGCCCGCTGGGTTTCCTTGAAATCCTGGATGCTGAAGCAATTCAACTTACAGTCGACCTCCATACATTGGCGTATGGTGCTGTTCTACAATAACCTGTTGGTCAGCTCCATTCAAAATGCGGGGATCTCCAAAAACGCCTTCTATTATGTCGACACATTGTTCAAACTGTCACTTGGCAATTTTAAAGAACTGATTTACCAAGTAACGATTGACCCGTCCATGCTCATTTACTTGAATGGAAATCAAAATAACAAATACGCCCCGGATGAAAACTATGCACGTGAACTGCAAGAATTATTCACGGTGGGCAAGGGGCCCAATTCCAAGTATACGGAAAAAGATGTGGCCGAAATGGCAAGACTATTAACGGGCTGGCAATTTGATTGGGAAAAGACAAAAACAACGGAAGGACGCGCCGTTGTCAAAAACAACATAGGAGCGCATGACACGGGCGATAAGCAGTTTTCTGAGTTCTATGGAAATCGGAAAATCACTGGATCTACGAATCCGGATCGCGCCGAGGGCGAACTCCGAGAGGCCATCGATATGATCTGCGCCACAGACGAAATGTCGAAATACATTTGTAGGCGTATCTACAGCTTCTTCGTCAACCCAAGCATTGATCCTGCCACAGAAGACCTCATCATTACGCCATTGGCTAAGATTTTTAAAGATGCCAAATTTGAAATCCTTCCAGTTCTGCGGACGCTATTACTTAGTGAGCATTTCTTTGACAGCATGCACATGAAAACAATGGTAAAATCACCCCTTGATTTCGTAGTGGGTTTACTCAAAGAATTCGAACTGCCATTGCTTGATAATAATTATAAGCCTTTCCCCAAAGGCAGCGATGGTATCTATTTTGATTTCAAACGCTACAACGGAATTCAGAATGCCATGATTAGTTTGGGTATGAACATCGGCGATCCACCAAGTGTATCCGGTTGGCCTGCTTATTACCAAGCACCTGCCTACGATTTGTTTTGGATTAATTCGGAAACGATTATCAAACGTGCGCAGTTTACGGATGCACTCTTCAACTGGGGACAGGGAGTTTATTACAACAGCTCCACGAAAACCTATGCCCAAGTCCGAGCGAATTTGGCGAGCTATTTGCGTCAATTCAACAATCCGGGCGATTTGGAAAAATTAGTAGATCAATTAGTCGACCGGCATATAGGCATGAGCATCAGCCCAGAAAACAGACAGCTCATCATCGCTCAGATCATGCAAGGAAACATGAATCTGAATTATTGGACGGATTTATGGAATGCCTATAGCGCGAATCCCTCAGCGGAAAATACCTCGCTAATTCAAAATCGGATGGCCAAAGGATTAGGTTTAATTTATCAAATGGGAGAATCCCAACTATTTTAATGAAGGGAATGAACAGACGGAATTTTTTACATAATATGGCGCATTTAGCCGCCATACCCTCTTTTTTGCCCGGTTTAGGGCAACTAGAGCTTTCAGACTTGCTAAGTAGTACCGCGGAAGCAGGCAAAATATTAGTGATTGTTCGACTCAACGGGGGCAACGATGGTTTGAATACCTTGATGCCGATGGAACAATATGGCCAACTGAAATCCATCCGACCGAGTGTCATACTCCCTGAAAACAAATACATCCCTGTGGAAGGAACGAGTCTCGGATTTCATCCATCCATGGCTGGGATGAATTCGCTTTTGAGCGAAAAAAGACTTGCTGTCGTTCAATCCGTCGGATATACGAAGCCTAACTTTTCTCATTTCCGATCAACGGATATATGGATGTCAGGAACAGATACTGACCAGTACGTCAGCTCAGGCTGGATGGCGCGGTATTTAGAAAATCAACATCCCAACTATCCCAATGCATACCCTAATCCGCAGTTTCCTCATCCGCTCTCGATTGAATTAGGCGGGGAGTCGAGTTTATTATTTCAAGGTCAAAACTCCTTCACGAGTTTAGTCTATTCCAATCCAGATCAGTTTTATAGTTTGATGAATCCTTTTGTCAATAGCTATCCTGCTACCATACAGGGATCACGTTTGGCATATTTACAATTAATCGGGAAACAGTCACAGGTATATGGATCTGTTGTTCAATCCGCCTATCGTTCGGCCTCAACACCCTTTGCCTTTGCTGAAAACGACTTAGGGAATCAATTTAAAATTGTCCAAAAACTCATTTCCGGGGGATTACAGACCCGTGTTTACATGGTTCAATTAACCGGATTTGATACACATAGTAAGCAAGTGGATTTACAAGATTCAACGAAAGGGCAGCATGCCTATTTATTGAAACAAGTGAATGATGCGATTGTGACTTTTATGAAAAACTTGGACGCCCAAAATTTAGGGGATCGCGTTGTAGGGGTTACGCTCTCAGAATTTGGGCGGACAGTTCATTCTAATGGAAGTACGGGAACGGATCATGGTACAGTGGCACCGATGTTTGTTTTTGGAAACTCAGTGAAAGCCGGGGTAATAGGAGATAATCCCAAAATTCCTTTGGATTATAAAATCAGTGATGAATTAAGTGCTAATTATGATTTCCGACAAGTTTACGGCTCCTTGCTGAATCAATGGATGGGCAATGATTCAGCGGCAACCAATCAGGTTTTATTCCGGGAATTCCCAAAGGTTCCACTCATCAAATTATTCAATGATTCAGACGGTGACGGAGTACCTGATGCACTCGATCTTTGTCCAGCAACACCGATTGGG
>Ga0228701_1000885_pt1 | contig 22232 bp, 24 predicted proteins | sample McNCre117_Aug_MG_2_FD_178017 | JGI IMG/M metagenome (GOLD analysis project Ga0228701, IMG submission 178017) | Freshwater microbial communities from McNutts Creek, Athens, Georgia, United States - 11-17_Aug_MG | ecosystem: Environmental > Aquatic > Freshwater > Creek | place: USA: Georgia...
AGTTGGCGTAGAAGACGATGCCACCGGCATCGGTGTCTTCCCAGTAAACCCGGATCGGATGTTCAAACACAGTGCGCATGGTTCAGCCCAGCAAAGTTTGTAAACGCGCAATCGCCGCTTGCAACTCAGGCAGCGAGCGCGCCGTGGAGAAACGCACAAAGCGTGAGGTGTCGGCGTGGCCAAAATCGCGTCCAGGGGTAATGGCCAGGTTGGCTTGATTCATCACCTCGAATGCAAAATCCCAGCTGCCCGTGACACCCAGCTTGTCAGCAGCCGCTGTGCAGTCGGCCCAGGCGTAAAACGCGCCATCGGGCATGACGGGCACATGCAGGCCCAAGGCGTTGAGTGCGGGGACAAAGTAGTCGCGCCGGGCTTTGAATTCGGCGCGACGGCGCTCATACTCGGCAATGCTCGGGTCTTCAAAACAAGCGAGTGCCGCATGTTGCGCCACGGTGCTGGCACAGATGAACAAGTTTTGCGCCAAGCGCTCCATCACTGGGACCAAGGCATCGGGCACCACCAACCAGCCCAAGCGCCAACCGGTCATGTTGAAGTACTTGCTGAAGCTGTTGATACTGATGATTTGGTCGTCGATCCCCAATGCCGATTGGCCAAACTGTGCGTCGTAACTCAGGCCCAAATAAATTTCGTCAATCAGCGTGGTGCCACCGCGTTGCGACACCTCGTGGTGAATGGCACGCAATTCGTCGGGATGGATGGAGGTGCCGGTGGGATTGGAGGGCGAGGCCAACAACACGCCACGTGTGTGAGCGTTCCAATGGCTGCGCACCTGCTCGGCGCTGAGCTGAAAGCGCTCTGCTGCGGTGGTGGGCACCAAGACCGCACGACCTTCTGCGGCGCTCACAAAGTGGCGGTTGCAGGGGTAGCTGGGGTCGGGCATCAGCACTTCGTCGCCCGCTTCAATCAAGGCCAAGCAGGCCAGTTGCAAAGCCGCCGATGCACCTGCAGTGACAACGATGCGGCGTGCTGGCACGTTCACCCCAAAGCGTGTGCTGTACCAAGCGCTGATGCGTTCGCGCAATTCAGGGATGCCTAAGGCAGGGGTGTATTGCGTGATGCCGTCATGCACGGCGCGTGCAGCTGCTTCTTGCACCAGAGGTGGTGCGGTGAAATCAGGTTCGCCGATGTTCAAGAAGATCATCGGCATATCGGTGTGAGTCACCAGAGCGGCGCGTTCAGCGGCGGCTTTGGCCACCTCCATCACATAGAAAGGTTCAATGCGTTGGGCGCGCTGGGCAATCTTTATCATCCGGCGCTGATCAGTTTTGAATTTTGCCTTTGGCGCGATCGGCTTGCACTTCGTTGGCACGCAGTTGAGGCGCTAAACCGTTGAGTACACCGTTCACATACTTGTGGCCATCGGTGCCCCCAAAGGATTTGGCCAGTTCGATGTATTCATTGAGCACCACGCGCCAAGGCACGTCGATGCAGTGCTGAAACTCGTAAGCACCCATCCACATGACAGCGTGTTCGATGGGGGAGATCTCGTCGAGCTTGCGGTCTAGCAAAGGCTCAATCAGCGCATCTAACACTTCGCGTTGCTCGATGCAGCCGTACAGCAAGGCGTCGTAATGCACCGAATCAGATTTGTGAAAACCGCTCAAGTCGCGCGTGAACACATCGATGTCGGCGGCTTCGTTTTGGCCGACCAGAAATTGGTAAAGGCCTTGCAGTGCAAACTCACGCGAGCGGCTGCGGCCCGATTTGGCCGAGCTTTTACGCGGCGCTTTGTCGTCTGTTTTGGCAGCGCCAGATTCTGGCGATGTGTGGTGACCTTCGCTCATGCCAGTTGCTCCAGCAGCAAGGCCATTTCCACAGCCACGCGTGCGGCGTCGCGACCTTTGTCGGTTTGGCGGGCCACGGCTTGCTCCAAGTTCTCGGTGGTGAGGATGGCGTTGGCAATTGGCACGTGGTAGTCCATGCCCACGCGGGTCACGCCAGCGCCGGATTCGTTGGCCACCAATTCAAAGTGGTAGGTCTCGCCACGGATGATGCAGCCCAAGGCGATCAAGGCGCTGAACGGTTCTGGGTCTTCAATTTGCGCCAATGCGGCCAAAGCCAAAGGCACTTCGAGCGCGCCGGGCACATGCACATGGGTGATGCGGTCATCGGCCACGCCCATGGCTTTGAGTTCAGCGATGCAGGCAGCGGCCAGTGCGTTGGTGATGTCGTCATTAAAGCGCGCTTGGACGATGCCAATTTTCAAAGCGCTGCCGTCGAGTGTGGTGGTGGAGCCGAGGTTAGAGACAAACATGGTTTTTATTCTTTGCTGGTTTTATGCTTTGATGGTTTTACTCTTTGGAGAGGTAGCCCGTGATTTCAAGCCCGTAGCCCGTCATGCTTGGCATGCGGCGTGGGTTGCCCATGAGGCGCATTTTGTGCACGCCGCAGTCGCGCAAGATTTGCGCGCCCACACCGTAGCTGCGCAGGTCCATGCGGCCGCGTTCGGGGCCGTGGGCTGAGCGGGCTGTGCCATCAAATTGATTGAGCAACTGTTGGCCGCTTTCTCCGCAGTTGAGTAACACGACCACGCCTGTGCCTTCTGCGTGGATGCGTGCCAAGGCCGCATCCAAACCCCAGGAGTGCATGACACGGTTGGGTTCGAGTGCGTCGAGCACGGAGAGGGGTTCGTGCACGCGGGCCAGCACCTCGGCGTCTGCGCCCCATGTGCCTTTGACGAGGGCCATGTGCACATCGCCGCTGGTCATGTCTTTGTAGGCGTTGGCGGTGAACTCGCCGTGCGCGGTGTGCATGGTGCGCGAGCTGACTTTGTGCACCAGCGATTCGTTGCGGCTGCGGTAGGCAATCAGGTCAGCGATGGTGCCAATCTTCAAGCCGTGTTCGGCGGCGAAGAGTTGCAAATCAGGCAAGCGGGCCATGGTGCCGTCGTCTTTCATGATTTCACAAATCACGGAAGAGGGCGAGCAACCGGCCATCGCGGCCAAGTCGCAACCGGCTTCGGTGTGGCCTGCGCGCATGAGCACGCCGCCATCCACCGCTTGCAGCGGGAACACGTGGCCGGGTTGCACCAAGTCGGTGGGCTTTGTGGCTTTGGCCACGGCCACTTCGATGGTGCGCGAACGGTCAGCGGCAGAGATGCCGGTGGTCACGCCCTCGGCGGCTTCGATGGACACGGTGAACGCGGTGCTGTACACCGTGCCGTTGCGAGCGGCCATGGGCGGCAATTTCAGATATTCGCAGCGCTCGCGCGTGAGCGTGAGGCAAATCAGGCCACGACCAAAGCGGGCCATGAAGTTGATGGCTTCGGGGGTGACGTGGTCAGACGCCAGCACCAAATCGCCTTCGTTCTCGCGGTCTTCTTCGTCGACCAAGATGACGATGCGACCGGCCTTCATGTCGGCCACGATGTCTTCGACGGGAGAGATGGCCACAGGCGTCAAGCCTTGGGGTGTGGGGGTGCTCATGTGCTTGCTTTCAAGGAGACGGCGTTGCCCAGCGAAGCGTCAACACGCAACATGCGTTCGACGTAGCGAGCGACGGTGTCAATTTCGAGGTTCACCGTGCTGCCCGCCTTGAGCGAGCCCAAGGCAGTGTGGTCCACGGTATGAGGAATGAGGTTGATGCTGACTTCGCAGCCGCGCAAACCCAGGGGGCCATCGGCGTTGAAAAAGTCTTGTACCTTGTTCACCGTCAGGCTCACGCCATTGATAGTGATCGAACCTTTGTAGGCCAGGTACTTGGCGAGGTCTGTCGGAGCCATGATGCGCAGCTCCCAGCTTTCGCCGATTTGTGCAAAGTGGCTCACATGGCCAATGCCGTCCACATGGCCTGAGACGATGTGGCCACCCAAGCGGTCATGGGCGCGCAAAGCTTTTTCAAGGTTGACGCGACCAAGCTCAGACAAACCACTGGTGCGCGCCAATGATTCAGCCGAGATGTCAATCGTGAAGGTGTGGGAGGGGAGGTCGAAACTGGTGACTGTCATGCAAGCGCCGTTGAGCGCGATGCTGTCCCCCAGTGCGACGTCGTCGAGATACCCAGCAGGCGTTTCAATGGTGAGACGCTTGCCATGGCTTAAAGAGCTACCCAGGTCGTGGACAGCGGTGATGCGCCCCACGCCGGTGATGATTCCGGTGAACATGGGTGGTATTTTCGCAGGTTTACAGCCTGCTTAACGCGCAAGACGGGCCAATATTCTTAAATCGGGCCCGATTTGTGTCACTTCGTGAAACGACAAACGTTGTGCAGCATCCAGTGAAGTGAACGGTCCTAGGTTGGTCATGCCCCGGCCTTGCCCCATCAATTTGGGTGCGAGGTAGGTCAGCAACTCGTCCACCAAGCCCTCGCGCAGCAACGAGCCATTGAGTTTGTGGCCCGCCTCCACATGCACTTCGTTGATGTGTTTGCCCCCCAGATCCTTGAGCATGGCAGCGAGGTCGACCTTGTCTGAAGGGTTGGGCAAGCAGACCACTTGCGCACCTTGGGCCTCTAACGCTTGGCGGCGCGCGGCGTTGTCCACCGCACAGTAAATCCACACCGGGCGTTGCGGTGTGAACAGCTTGGCTGTGGGGGGGGTTTCTAGTCGGCTGTCCATCACCACCAGCGTGGGCTGGCGTGGGGTCGGCACGGCGCGCACGTCGAGTTGGGGGTCATCTTCCAGCACTGTGCCAATGCCTGTGAGCACAGCGCACGTACGCGCACGCCAAGCGTGGCCGTCATCGCGTGCGGCAGAAGAGGTGATCCACTGACTGGCACCGTTCTCGAGTGCAGTTTGGCCATCAAGCGAGGCCGCAATTTTCATGCGTACCCAGGGCGTGCCTTGGGTCATGCGTTTGAAAAAACCGATGTTAAGTTCGTGTGCTTCTGAACCGTGCAAACCCACCTCGACCTGTATGCCTGCCGCGCGCAAGCGCGCGATGCCTTGGCCAGCCACCTGAGGGTTGGGGTCTTCCAAGGCCACCACTACACGGGCCAAGCCAGCTTGAATCAGCGCATCGCAACAGGGACCGGTGCGGCCTTGGTGGCTGCAGGGTTCGAGCGTCACATACGCCGTGGCGCCTTGGACATCGTTGTTTTTGGCATGTGCATCGCGCAAGGCCATGACCTCGGCATGGGCCTGGCCCGCACGCTGGGTGTGCCCGCTGCCTAGCACCACGCCGTCTGCATTGACGATGACACAGCCCACCCGAGGGTTGGGTGAGGTGAGGTAGAGCGCGTCATGTGCCAGGCCTAGCGCTTGCTGCATGAAAACTGTGTCGATGGGAGAAGAACTCATGAGGGAATGGGATGCTTTATGCAATTTGAACGTACACATGTTTGCCAAGCACATTGGCTGCTGCTTCGATTTGGTCCAACTTGGAGGCATGGCGCAAATCAAACAAGCGGTCTACCTGCGGCATATGCCAACCCAGTCGTCTGGCGAGTTCAGTCTTTTTAATTCCTTGCTCAGTCATGGCTTGGTACACCCCCAGTTTGGCGCATTCAAGTGCCGAGGGACGCACAGTTTTTTGCCTACTGGTCGGTTGGCTCGGAGTCGGTAAAGGCTTGCGCGCATCGACATAAAAAGACAAGCCTGTTTCCAGTGCGTCCAAAGCATTTAGCAATGCTTCTTCTTTGTTGCGGCCAAAGGTGATGGCTTCAGGCACATCGACAAAAGTGACCAAGACAGTTCCGTTGTCAGACGTGAGTGTCACGGGGTAATCAAACATATGTCATTCCTTTACTTCAGGCCAAGCTGTCGTTTGATGGCTGCCTCCAGCCCTTTGCCCAATTCGGTGGTTCCGTGCATCGGCAGAGTGGATTGCTTGCCATTGAGAAAAACTTTGAGATGAGAGCCTTTGCCGGTCTGAAACGTTGCGCCTTGTTGCGCTAACTACTTCTTGAGTTGCTTGGAATTCATAATAACAGAAGTGTTGTGTTTTGGTGCTATCGCCCCCAGCACTGCGCCACCGTTTGAGTCGCGCCTTGCACGCCGCGAACTCCGAGGTGGTTGACAGTCAAGGTGCCGCAAACATCGGCCACTTGTGGGCCTTGTGGTGTGGCACTCAGGGTGTAACTTTGCGCGCTGCTGACCACGCTCATCTTGTAGCGTTGCCCTTCTATTAGGAGCACGCTGGCGGGCACATCTGTTGCGAGGGGGTAGTTGCCGTTGGCGCTGGCTGCACGCTCCATCCAATGGGCCGCTTGCAGCAAGGCTGCGCGTGCTTGGGCGCGTTGGCTGCGCAAGATCAAGTCTTGGTAGCTGGGCCATGCCAAGCTGGCCAGCAGAGCCACGCAGGCCAGAGCGATGAGCAGTTCAATCAAGCTGAAGCCTTGTGATGTGCGTGCGTGTGGCATGGTGTGTTCAGTCATGCAACACATGCCAACTTCGCCATTGGCCTGTGAGCGCGGTGTCGTTGTCGCGCGTCCAAATGGCTTGCAAGACGGTGCTGCTACCAGGCGTGACGCCCGTGGCCAGCACCGTGATGCGATACACAAAGCTTGCGCTGGGGCTGGCGGTGTTGGTGCGAGGAAAGATTTCCACCCAATACCAAGCGGTGTTGCTGTCATCAAGGCTGTCGGCCCCGCGCACAGTCATGGCGGTGGCGATTTGTGTTTTCCAGTAGCTGGCTTCGGCTGCATGGGCATTCAACGAGTTGGGGGCACAAATGCCTGCGCTGCATGGGGCACCGCTGGCCGTCAAGCGTTGGCGCAGCAAGTCGTAGTCGCTGAGTGCGTTGGGGAAGAACGCGTGGGTCTGGGTGGCATCGCCTGCCGTGTGACGCAGGTTGGCGGTTGTATCGCTGCTGCTAGGGTTGCCCACAATGTCAGCGATTGCCACAGGCAGCACAGCCTGAGCTTTGTGCTGGGTGCGCAGCAGGTCGGCTTCGGCGTTGAGCAACTGACCGTTGATCCACAAGTTACGCCAGGCCAGCAACGTCGCCATGCTGGTGAGTGCGAGCATGACCAGCACCGTGGGCAGCGATAAACCATGTGGATTTGTGTTGTGCTTCACAACATGACTCCCACGCGATTGCGTAGCGTGATGATGCGCTTGAAGACGCGTCGCATGCGGCCATCGACAGGCAGTGTCTCCCCTTGGCAACCCGTTTCACTGGCGTTGGACGAGATGTTGTGCACGGCAGCAACACTGGCCACCCGCACGCACACCTCAATGGCCAAGACCTGTGCCATGTCACTGACTTGGTCTGCGGTTTTCCACTGGATGGTTTGTATGTTCGGGTTGGCTTGGGCGTAGCGCAGCTGAAAGTCTTCCACGCCTTCGGCCAGGGCTTGGTAGGTGCTGCCGACAAGGTTGAGGTCTTTGCAGCTCAGCTCTTTGTTTGTATTAAGTTTGTAGTCGTTGCGCACGCTGGTGTGGTTGCTGTGGGTGTTGCCCTGGCAGTCCACGGCGTCCAGCGCATGCCAATGGCCCAAGGTGAGGCTCTCCACATATTTGCTGCCATTGATGCCGGCCACTGCAGCTTGGCCTACGTCCTCGGTAGGCGATACCGCGACGCTGAAGTGGTCTGCGTTGCTGCTGGGTAAGAGATAGACCGCTCCTGCCATCAGTGCCTGTTCGCGGATATTGCGCAAGACCACACGTGCGTTGGCGTGCATGGCATCGGCAGCCGCCATGGCATGCCAAGTGTGTGCGCTGGTTGCATAGCTGGCGGTGGCCGCCGCGATGACGATCAGGCCCAAGCTCAGGCCGATCAGCAACTCGGGCAAGGTGTAGCCGTGTGGTGCAGGCATGGAGCGAGTCACACAGTTCATCGATCTGGCCTGAAAAACAAACGCCAACAACTCATGCCAGCAGGGCAGGGCGGTGAGCCAAAGGCTGTGTCGGTGCGGTAGCTTTCAAGGGCATCCTTCCAAGCGATGACGATGCCCCACCCACCCGAACTGCCTGTCAAAGCAAACACAGCGGCATCGCCTGTGGGGAGTTGTGTTTGCAGCGCACGTTGCAACTGTTGCAGGTCCCAGGCCGCGAGCTCAGGGCGCGTGCATGCACGGGCGCTGCAATCGGTGGTGGTGTTTGTCGTGAGAGCGCCCCATGTTTTGGCATACATCACCCGCTGTGGGGCATTCAGCTGCATGCGTTCAGCCAAGTCATCGGCGATGCTCATGGCCACGAAGCGCATGAGTTGCTGGCGTTGCTGTGCCAAGGCCTGCTGATGCAACCACAACAGACCCAAGACGCCAAAGGTCAGCACAAGCAAGGCCATCAACGCTTCCATCAAGGCCACGCCTTTTGGTGGGTGGTTTAACTGCATGATTCACCTGATTGCCAGCGCAAACGGCTGGCGCTGTTCACGCACACGACGCTGGCGATGCTGGTGGCGATGTTTTGCCGCGATTTGATGACCCACCTATCGCCCACGGTACCCAAGTCGCCGCGAGCGTTAATGGTGAGGGGTGTTGACTTGCTGAATGTGATCTGTAGTGCTGTTTGCACCTGCGAGGTCTGCAGCACGGCTTGGTTGTTTTTGGTCACCAGCTGCCAACCGCAGCTCCAGTCGTTGTCGGCCGCGCTGCTCCATGCGCAATCGCGCAAGCGCACGATTTGCACATCTTCGCCGCCTTGCAGTGCGCGGATGCGTGCGCTTTGGAGATCGTTCATCAGTTGATCGCGTGCAGCTTCCACGCGGCTGCGTTCTTGTGTTTGCTGCCAGTTGGGAATCGCCAGTGCCAACAAGACGCTGAGTAATCCCATGCACACCAAGAGCTCAACCAACGTGAAGCCTTGCAATGAGCGTGTGTGGGGAATAAAAAAACCTAGCGATTGCATGCTGCAAATGCTAGGTTTGAGCGAACTCTCGGCGTTTTGCCGAAACTCGAAAACTACTTGCGAACTTCGTCCACCAAGCTCTTGAAATCGTCAATGTCTTCAAAGCTGCGGTACACGCTGGCAAAGCGGATGTAGGCGACTTTGTCGAGTTTTTTGAGTTCGCGCATCACCAACTCGCCAATGCGAGTGGAGGGCACTTCGCGTTGACCTAAACCCAGCAATTTTTCTTCAATGCGCTCAATTGCGTTGTCGACTTGTTCTGTACTCACCGGGCGCTTGCGCAGTGCCAGGCCCATGGACTCTAGAAGTTTTTCGCGTTTGTATTCAATGCGACGCCCATCTTTTTTGACGATGTTGGGAAAGCTCACATCCGCGCGTTCGTAGGTGGTGTAGCGTTTTTCACAGGCCCCACATTGGCGACGGCGACGAATGGAGTCGCCGTCTTCGGACATGCGGGTCTCGACGACTTGGGTTTCTAGGTGACCGCAGAAGGGACATTTCATGTTTTGTTCTCTCTTTTGCTTTTTGTATTGCGGTGCTTTTGTTTGTTTCTTTTTTTGCTGGGCTCGCTGAGGGCGTTGGGTATGGGCCGCTTCCTCATACTGGGGTACCAGAAATCGTCGGCGGCCCATACCCAACACCCTCAGTCTGCGTCATGCTTTGCTTCGCTCGCACATTTCACTCGGGCCCATCCTCAGGCAAAGTTGCTTAGCAACGAGCGAACCGGTTCTTACCTCGATCAGCGCGGGGTTGGGGTACGGCGGGTGATGATTTCTGGCACAGTATGAAGAACTCGCCGTATCCCAACTCCGTGCCTTTTCCGGAGAAAACCCCCTCGAAACACAACAAGCTAGCGCGACAAAGACCAAAGCAGTCGCAAAAACAAAACCCCCGACACACAGTGAACGGGGGTTAAAAGAAGTTACTTGTAAACAGGAAACTTAGCAGTCAGCGCATGCACCTTGGCACGCACCGCCGCAATGTTCGCTTCATCGTGCGGGTTATCCAACACGTCAGCAATCAAGTTGGCCGTGATGCGCGCTTCTTCGTCTTTGAACCCACGCGTGGTCATCGCAGGGGTGCCAATGCGCACACCGCTGGTGACGAATGGTTTTTCTGGATCGTTCGGGATGGCGTTTTTGTTGATCGTCATGTGCGCAGCGCCCAAAGCCGCTTCGGCTTCTTTGCCAGTGATCTTTTTAGAGCGCAGGTCCACCAACATCACGTGGCTTTGTGTGCCGCCGCTGACGATGCGCAGGCCGCGCGCCGTGAGTGTGTCAGCCACGATCTTGGCGTTCTTCACCACTTGAGCTTGGTAGGCCTTGAACTCAGGCTGCATGGCTTCTTTGAACGCCACCGCCTTGGCCGCAATCACGTGCATCAAGGGGCCGCCTTGCAGGCCAGGGAAGATGGCGCTGTTGATGGCTTTTTCGTGCTCGGCCTTCATCAAGATGATGCCGCCGCGAGGGCCACGCAAACTCTTGTGCGTGGTGGAGGTCACCACGTCTGCGTGAGGCACAGGGTTGGGGTACTCGCCTGCGGCAATCAGGCCAGCGTAGTGAGCCATGTCGACCATGAAGATGGCGCCAACTTCTTTGGCAATCTTGGCGAAGCGTGCCCAGTCGATGTGCAAGCTATAGGCTGAGGCGCCAGCCACGATGAGCTTGGGCTTGTGTTCGCGGGCTTTGGCTTCCATCGCTTCGTAGTCGATGGCCTCTTTGCTGTCCAAGCCGTAGGACACGACGTTGAACCACTTGCCAGACATATTCAGGGCCATGCCGTGGGTCAAGTGACCGCCTTCAGCCAAGCTCATGCCCATGATGGTGTCGCCAGGCTTTAAGAACGCGAGGAACACGGCTTCGTTGGCCGACGCGCCGCAATGCGGTTGCACGTTGGCAGCGTCTGCGCCGAAGATGGTTTTGATGCGGTCGATGGCCAGTTGCTCAGCCACGTCCACGTTTTCGCAGCCGCCGTAGTAGCGCTTGCCGGGGTAGCCTTCGGCGTATTTGTTGGTCAGTTGCGAGCCTTGGGCTTGCATGACGGCAGGCGACGCATAGTTTTCGCTGGCGATCAGCTCGATGTGGTGCTCTTGGCGGGCGTTCTCAGCCTGAATGGCGGCCCAGAGTTCGGGATCGGTTTGTTCGATCGTGATGTTACGGTTGTACATACTGGCAGTCCTAGAAAAAGGTGGTGTCCCGGCTATAACCCAAAAGTTAGCGGCAGGGCTGCCCAGGCGAACGGCAAAACACCTCTTAAGGTAGAGGCTGCGCGCTTCCCAGTGGTCATACATCCACGTCAGCGGTACAGACCCAAGCCTGCACGCCTATCGCCAGTTGCGCACCGTCAGAGTTTACCGTGGTTCCTCTTCAGGACGGCCAAAGGGGGCCAAGCGCTGGGCTTTTTCCCACAAGCTTTCCAAGCGTGCTGTGGCGGCTTCGGCGGCAGTGGCCGGCGGTGGTGTGGTGGGCACTTTGACGCCCTTGGCCACTTGTTGCAAACGACTGTGTTCAGCGGCCACTTTGGCGGCGTAACCGCTGTCGTCTTTGGTGTTACCGGCGCCCACATAGAGCTTGAGGCCACCTTCGACGCTGCCTGCGCGGGTGATGCACTCTTTGAGCACATTCACGCCTACGCGCAAATTGGCCACCGGATCAAATGCCGCCATGGAACCACCAAAGCTTTGGTACTTGTCGACGTGGACCTTGGTCATGACTTGCATCAAACCTTGAGCTCCTACCGCGCTTTGGGCAAAGGGGTTAAAGCCCGATTCGACCGCCATCACGGCCAGGATCAAGGTGGGTTCCATGTCATTGCGTGGGCCTAAGTCGTAGGCTTCGCTGACCAAAGCACTCACGGGCTCGGGCGCAACGCGGTATTTGCGGCTGAGCCAATAGGCCAAGTTGGCTTGTTGTTTGGGTAAGTCGCGCGGGTCAGTGGCGGTGGCACGGTCGACGGCATCGACGTCGGATTCAATGCCAGTGGCGTCGTATTGGCGGTCTTGCAGCCAGCTGATCAGCTTGGCTTCCGTGACCACGCGCAAGTCAGGGCGCACCGTCAGCGCGACCAAGCAGAAAAACAAGGACAAGCCCAACAGCGCCATTCCGTTGTGGGTGATGGCAAAAAAGCCCTGTGCCACATCTGCGGCAAAGGTTCGCATTCCTAGCTTGAATTGAGCGAACACGGGCATATGAATAAATTTATAAATAAGAAGTAGTGAGAAATTTTAAAGCCTCGGCGACAATCACCGCAAATTTGATATGAGCCTGACTGTGACTGATTCCTCCTCCAAACACCTCGACCTTCCCGCGCTTGATGCTTTAACTGGCGGCGCATTCACTGCAGCCAACTCGGGCGACCGCGCCGCTCGCTTGCGTGAGTGGCTGTCTGGCCAACCCACTTTGGCGCAGCTGGAAGATGTTTTCCGTGAAATGAACACCCGCGACAAAGGCGCTGCCAAAGTCTTGCGCGAAAAGCTCGACGAGATGCGCCGTGCTAAAGAGCAAGACGTGCTGGTGCACGAGTGGGCCGCCAAAGGTGAGGTGTTGCGCGATGCGCCACACATCAACTTGGCCGACGCTATGGGCTGGCAGCGCGATGCGGCCAAGGCCGGTGCACCTTTGTCTCGCGAGCCTCTGGCGAGTTTGAAAAACGCGTTGGCCGAACGTGTTAAAGCGATTGAAGATTTACAGCACCAAACCCAGGTGCAACGCGAAGCCGCAGTGTTGCTGGCGCAGCGCATTGAGGTGTTGTCAACCAAACCTTGGCAAGACGCCTTGGCGCAACGCGATGCCTTGCAAGCTGATTTAGACCGTTGGGTGGCGCAAGCACAAGCCTTGTCCAACGATGCGCAGTGGCCCAGCGTGGATGCCAAGTTCGCCCCGGCGCTGCAAACCAGCACCCAACAGGTGCAAGCCGTGTGGACCGCTTTTGGCGAAGCCCTGACCTTGACGCAAGCTGCTGCTGCAGATGAGGCCGCGCCACTGCCCGCTGTACCTGCTTGGGCTGATCAGCTGCGCGTGGCGCGTGGCGAAGTGGTGACCCAAGCGGTCGCGCCGGCCAAACCTGCTGCTGCAGCCGGATTGGACGCAACCCGCAAAGTCAAACCGAGCGCGGACAAAGCGGTGGTCGACCAAAAGCGCCTAGAGCTGGCCATGCAGGCCGAAGCATTGTTTAAGCCAGCGCCGGTTGCCAAAGTGGCGCGCCAGGCACCCGCTGCCCAGCCCGATGTGGCCGTGGCGGAAGCCTCTGTTGAGGCGACGATTGAGGCGCCTCAGTCAGCAATTCAGGCAGCGGTTGCCGATGCAACGCCTGAAGCGGCAGGTGCTGTCGCCGACCAAGCCGCAGACAAGTCTCAAACGGCTGAGCCAGCCCGCGTACCCGCCATGGGGGGGCGCAAGCTGCAAGAGTCCTTGCGCAATTTGCGCGAGCAATGGAAAAAAATCGACAAAGAAGCAGCGCCCAACCCGGCGTTGTGGAAACGCTTTGACACGGCCTGCAACCGCGCCCATGAGGTGGTGGACGTGTGGCTCAAAGAAGCGCGTGCCCAAACCGCTGCGCACAAAGCCCAGCGTGTGGCCTTGATCGAAGAAGTCAAAGCATGGACGGTGGAACATGCCAACGGCCCCGACTGGAAAGCCGTGGCCCGTCAGTTGCATCAGTTCGCTCAGCGCTGGCGCGACAGCGGCCACTTGAGCGAAAAAATGTTTGCCGAGCTGCAGCCCGTGTGGAAGGCGGCTATCCACGCAGCGCATGAGCCCCTGGAAGTGGTGCAAAAAGCCAGCTTGGCGCGCCGTCATGCGCTGATTGCCGAAGCCCAGGCCCTGGGCGCTGCGCCCACCCTGCGCATTGATGCGGTCAAAGCCTTGCAGCAACGCTGGCAAGAAGAAGCACACACCGTGGTGCTCGATCGCAAGCAAGAGCAAAAACTCTGGGATGCCTTCCGTCAACCGATTGACGAAGCGTTTGCCCGTAAATCTTCGACCCGCGAACATGCACAAACTGCCTTGACGCCGCACGACAAAGCCGTGTTGGAGGCAGCCAAGGCTCTGGAATCGGCCACGGCCAAAGGTGACATCACCCAAATTCGCGCGGCCATGCAGGTGTTGGAGCAAGTCTCTCGCGGCGAGGTGGTGGCCAGCGCTGCCCCTGCTCCTGCATCTGCTGAAGCTGCTGCTCCCGCAGCGCAAGCGCCTCAAGCCGCTGCACAGGCTGAGGCTGTTGACACCCCTGTGGCTGATGCTGCAGCGGATGCCGTGTCCCACGAAGTCGCTGCTGATGCGCCGAGCGAGGCAACGCCATCGCAAGAGCCTGCTGCTGAAGCAGCTCCCGCCAAACCCAAAGCTGCACCACGTCCTGTGGTGGCCGTGCGTGGCGATGACCGGCCAGGGCAAAAACGGACCGAAGTGGCTTCTGCCGGGCCCCGTGGCCGCGATGGCAAACCCGGCGGCAAGTTCGGCGACAAGCCAGGTTTTGGTCGCGACGGAAAACCCTCGCGTGATGGTGGTCGTGACGGTGGCCGTGAAGGTTTTGCACCACGTGGCCCTCGTTTGGGAGACGCGGCATTCCGTGCCCAACGCCATGCCCTGGAGTCGGCGCAAGACGCTTTGCGTCGTTTGGCGGCACAAGCCCATGGCGAAGTGTTGACCCAGTTGATGCACGCCTGGGAAAAGCGTGATGCCGCGCAATTGCCAGCTGCACAAGCCATTGGCAACAAACTCAGCCCAGCACAGCGTACCCAGTGGGCGCAAGCCTTGGCGACAGACCCCAAGGGTGATACGGTCACGCCGTTGTTGCGCTTGGAGGTAGCGGCCGAGCTGCCTACGCCAGCCGCACAGATGGACGCGCGCCGTGCCCTGCAATTGCAGTTGCTGACGCGCCGCAACGACCCATCGCCCCAAACGACTTGGGCGGCTGATGCCGCGCAGGTATTAAGCGGTGCGTATGACGAAGCTGCTTCGCGTCGCTTGCAAGCGGCGTTGAAGGTGTTGCTCAAGCGCTGATATGCGCTGAATAAAAAAGCGGCGCAGTGATGCGCCGTTTTTTTTGCCAAGTTTCGAACCGACGGTACGAGCTTATGACGCGAGCGCTTGGCGCAATGGCCAACGTCGCAGCCCTTCTGTTGGACTGTGTACTTCATGCTGCAGCCAACTCAACACCTCCAGGCGCGCAGGCGTGGTGTCGGCGTGCCAATCGCTCAACACCCAACGATCGAGGTGCTCCCCCAAGTCATGTTGAGCAGGCCGGTGGGTGTGACCGTGAATCAATGTGTGACATTGGGCCGCATGCAGCCAAGTGCGTGCGGCATGGGCATCCACATCGGCGTAATCGCTGTGGGTGTGTTTGCGGGTTTCGCTTTGGGTGCGCAGTGCGCGTGCCACGGCCTGGCGCTCGCTCAAGGGCCGCGCCAAGAACGCCTGTTGCCAAGCGGGCTGGCGCACCTCGGCGCGAAAGGTCATGTAGTCCACATCATCCAAACACAGGCTGTCGCCGTGACTCAGCAGCAGGCGTTGCGTGCCGAGCTCAAGCACGCAGGGGTCTGACAAGCCTTGCATGCCAGTGGTTTGAAGCAGGTCAGCACCGACCAAAAAGTCACGGTTGCCGCACATGAAATACACCGGCAGGCGCTGCGCTGTGCGTTGCAATACGGCTGTGCATTGGGCGGCAAAAGCGTCGGTGGTGTCGTCACCGACCCAGACCTCAAACAAATCCCCCAAGATGAACACCGCATCCGCAGGGGTGTGGTCCATGTAGTGCACCCAGGCGTCAAAGGTCGCGACCTCGCGCTCGTCCAAATGCACATCAGAGATGAAGTCCACCCGCCGCCAATCGGGCGAGCCTTGCACACAGGGAAGGGGCAGGCTCAGCGCGGTGGGCGGGTGTGACATGGGGGATTAAAGCGCGACGGCTTTCTCGATCACCACGTCTTCTTTGGGCACGTCATCGTGAAAGCCTTTGCGACCCGTTTTAACCGCTGCGATTTTGTCGACCACGTCATTGCCGCTCACCACTTTGCCGAACACGGCATAGCCCCAACCTTGCATGCTGGGTGCTTTGTGGTTCAAGAAGTCGTTGTCCGCCACGTTGATGAAGAACTGCGCCGTGGCCGAGTGAGGGTCCGAGGTGCGGGCCATGGCCAGTGTGTAATGGTTGTTTTTGAGGCCGTTGTTGGCTTCGTTTTCAATCGGAGCATCGCACTCTTTTTGCGTCATGCCAGGCTCAAAACCGCCGCCTTGCACCATGAAGCCAGGGATGACACGGTGAAAAATGGTTTTGTCGTAATGGCCTTTGTTCACATAGTGCAGAAAGTTTTCGGTGCACTTGGGGGCTTTTTCAGCGTCCAGCTCAATGGTGATGACGCCGTGGTCCAAGATGTGCAGTTCGACTTGTGGGTTGCTCATGTTTTTTCCTTGATGAAGTAAGCGAGAGACCAGGTGTTACAACACGCTGGCCGATTGAATGACCACGGGCGTGCGTGGCACATCCGAGGGGAAAGGACCACCAAACCCGGTGGGAATGGCCCTGATTTTGTTGACCACGTCCATGCCCGAGACCACTTTGCCAAACACGGTGTAGCCAGGTTGTTGGGGTGTGGGGTCGAGGAAACCGTTGTCCACCACATTGATGAAAAACTGCGAGGTGGCAGAGTGGGGGGCGTTGGTGCGTGCCATAGCAAGCGTGCCGACCGTGTTGCGTGGACCGCCTTTGGCCAAGGCTTCGCGACCTTCATGCTCCACGGGCGCGCGTGTGCGACGCTCGATGTAGCGTTGGTCGTAGCCACCGCCTTGGATCATGAAGTTGCCGATGACGCGGTGAAAAATGGTGCCGTCGTAGTGTTTGTCACGCACGTATTGCAAGAAGTTGTCGACGGTTTTAGGAGCTTTGTCGGGATAGACCTCGACCACGAATTCGCCTTGGTTGGTGACAAATTTCACTTGAGGTGCGGTTTGTGCCGCTGCCTGCTGGGCGGTGAAAGCCAAGAATGAAAGGCCCAACGCACAAAGCATGCGGCGTGTGATGTGTGAGGTCATGGTTGTTTAGAAACAGGTGGGGGGTTAGGTTGGAGGCGCTCAATTTTTTGCGCCAGGGTGGTTTGTTTGGGGTTGATGGCCAAGGCCCGTTCATAGGCTTGTCGGGCTAGTTGCACCAAGACATCGCCCAAATTTTCTTGGGCTTCGGCGTAGCGAGGATTGGCGCGCAGTGCGGCGTCGATGGCTTCTTTGGCCTTGGCGTAATCGCCTTGTGCGGCATACAGCACGCCCAGGTTGTTGTGAGGCTCGGCCAGCTCTGGGTAATCTTGGGTCAACGCCAAATAAATAGACTGCGCCTGTGCCAGCTGGCCCAGTTGCTCCTGGATGAAGCCTTGCCAAAAACGCATCTGCGGATCACGAGGATTGGTGCTCAGCCCTTTGTCGACCAAGGCTTGCGCTTGCACATACCTGCCTTGACGCAACAGCTTGCGCACCTCTTCGTGCGGGTCGGTTTGCGTGATCCGTTGCAAGGTCTGAGGGGGCTGCCACTCTTGTTGCACGCCGGTTTGGGCCTCAGCAGGAGGGAGGCCTGTGACCAGCGCCAAGCCCACGGCTGCAGTGCTGGACCAGCGCCGCAAAGAATGCGTCAAATGCGCATGGCAGAAAAGTGCAACAGGGTTTTTCATGTGCTTTGTATACTGGAGGCCATTGTAAAACAGGGGTGTGTTCATTAATCCCCCATGTTGCACCACCCCCGACCCTTGACTGCGGTCTTTGACGATTCACTCATGACGCTTCGCATTCACAACACGCTCACGCGTGTGCTGGAGAATTTTTCGCCGCTGGAACCTGGCCATGTCCGCATGTATGTGTGCGGCATGACCGTGTACGACCTCTGCCATTTGGGCCATGCCCGCTCCATGGTGGCGTTTGACGTGGTGCAGCGCTGGCTCAAGGCCAGTGGTTATCGCGTGACCTACGTGCGCAACATCACCGACATTGACGACAAGATCATCAAACGCTCGCTGGAGAACGGCGAAACCGTGCGCGGCTTGACCGACCGCATGATTGAGGCCCTGCACCAAGACGCCGATGCCTTAGGGATAGAGCGCCCCACCCACGAACCCCGTGCGATGGATTACGTACCGCAAATGCTCTCAATGATCGGGACCTTGCAAGACAAAGGCTTGGCCTACCAAGCCGGCAATGGTGATGTGAACTACGCCGTGCGCAAATTTCCCGGCTACGGCAAGCTGTCTGGCAAGTCGCTGGACGAATTGCAAGCCGGTGAGCGCGTGGCCGTAGACGATGGCAAGCAAGACCCGCTGGACTTTGTGCTGTGGAAGTCAGCAAAGACAAGTGAACCCGATGAAGTGAAATGGGCCAGCCCCTTTGGTGCGGGCCGCCCCGGCTGGCATATCGAGTGCTCGGCCATGAGCTGCGAGATGTTGGGCCAAAGCTTTGACATCCACGGCGGGGGCGCTGACTTGCAGTTCCCACACCACGAAAACGAAATTGCCCAAAGCGAAGGTGCCAATGGCCAAAAGATGGCCAGCGTGTGGATGCACAACGGCTTCATCAATGTCGACAACGAAAAAATGTCCAAAAGCTTGGGCAACTTCTTCACCATCCGTGATGTGCTCAAAGAATTTGATGCCGAAACCGTACGCTTCTTTGTGGTGCGCAGCCATTACCGCAGCCAGCTCAATTACAGCGATGTGCATTTGAACGATGCCCGTGGCGCCTTGAAACGTCTCTACACCGCGCTGGGCACCGTGACGCCAGATGACGTGACCATCGATTGGACCGAACCCCACGCCGCACGCTTCAAAGCCGCGATGGACGAAGACTTTGGCACGCCCGAAGCGGTGGCTGTGTTGTTTGAATTGGCCAGCGAAGTCAATCGTACCCACTCGGCGCACACGGCTGGCTTGCTCAAAGCCTTGGGTGGTGTGTTGGGTTTGTTGCAAGACGATCCCCAAGCCTTTGCTCAAGCGGGCGCCGGTGTGGATGAAGGCGCCATTCAGGCTCAGATCGCCGCCCGTGCAGCCGCCAAAGCGGCCAAGAACTTTGCCGAGGCCGATCGCATTCGCCAAGAATTGGCGGGGCAGGGCATTGTGTTGAAAGACTCCCCCACAGGCACCACCTGGGAGCGTGGCTAAATCATGGTCACCAAAGACAAAATCACCATTGCCACGCCCGAGTACTGGGCGGAGGCATGCAAGCACCTGGTCAAAAAAGACCGGGTGATGAAGCGCCTGATTCCGCAATTTGGTGATGCCTCGCTGCAGTCGCGTGGCGATGCTTTTGTCACCTTGGCGCGCAGCATTGTGGGTCAGCAAATTTCGGTCAAAGCGGCTCAAACTGTGTGGGACCGCTTTGCGCTGTTGCCGCGCAAGATCACCCCCACCAATGTCTTAAAGCTCAAGGTGGACGACATGCGTGCTGCAGGTCTGTCGGCCCGTAAAGTGGAGTACTTGGTTGACTTGGCGCTGCACTTTGACAGCGGTGCTTTGCACGTGAAAAAGTGGTCCGAAATGGACGACGAAGCCATCATCGACGAGTTGGTGGCGATTCGAGGCATCGGTCGCTGGACGGCCGAGATGTTTTTGATCTTTCACCTCATGCGACCCAATGTGTTGCCGCTGGACGATGTGGGCTTGATCAATGGCATCAGTCAAAACTATTTTTCAGGTGAGTCCGTCAGCCGCAGTGAGGCCCGTGAGGTCGCGGCGGCATGGGCCCCCTACTGCAGCGTCGCCACTTGGTATATTTGGCGCTCGCTAGATCCGCTGCCAGTTGAATACTGAGCCGCTAAGGAGTAATGAATTTGGCTAAGAAAACTTTCCTCGACTTTGAACAACCGATTGCCGAACTCGAAGGCAAGATCGATGAGCTGCGCTATGTGCAAAGCGAATCGGCGGTCGACATCTCGGAGGAGATTGATCAGCTCAGCAAGAAGAGCATGCAGCTGACCAAGGACATTTACAGCAACCTCACACCTTGGCAGATCACCAAGATTGCGCGCCATGCCGAGCGCCCCTATACGCTGGACTACATCAACGACATCTTCACCGACTTTGTGGAGTTGCACGGCGACCGTCACTTTGCCGACGACCTGAGCATCGTGGGCGGCTTGGCCCGCTTCAACGGCAATGCCTGCATGGTGCTGGGCCATCAAAAAGGCCGCGACACCAAAGAGCGCGCCGCCCGCAACTTTGGCATGAGTCGCCCTGAGGGTTACCGCAAGGCTTTGCGTTTGATGAAGACCGCCGAGAAGTTCAAGCTGCCCGTGTTCACCTTTGTGGACACACCTGGCGCCTACCCTGGCATTGATGCCGAAGAGCGCAGCCAGTCTGAGGCGATTGGGCGCAATATTTTTGAAATGGCCCAGCTCGAAGTGCCCATCATCACCACCATCATTGGTGAGGGTGGTTCGGGCGGCGCCTTGGCCATCAGCGTGGCCGACCAAGTGCTGATGCTGCAGTACTCGGTGTACTCGGTGATCAGCCCTGAAGGCTGTGCCTCGATTCTGTGGAAAACCTCGGACCGTGCCGAAGACGCTGCGGAAGCCCTGGGCATCACAGCGCATCGTTTGAAAGCCTTGGGTTTGATTGACAAAATCGTCAACGAGCCTGTGGGCGGCGCGCACCGCGATCCCAAACAAATGTCAGCCCAACTCAAGCGTGGTTTGAACGACGCGTGGCGCCAAGTGACCGACTTGAAGATCAAAGAATTGCTCGACAAGCGCTACGACCGTCTGCAAAGCTATGGCCGTTTCAGCGACACCAAAGCCGACGCCCGCTGATTTCCCCTCGCTGGACGCGATCCAGCACTTGCCCGCGTTCGCTGTGGCACTCAGCGGCGGGGCCGACTCCACCGCGCTGTTGATCGCTTGCGCCACGCGCTGGCCGGGTCGTGTGCACGCGGTCCATGTGCACCACGGTTTGCAAGCTGCGGCGGATGGCTTTGAAGCGCATTGCGTTGCCCTGTGTCAACACTTCAAAGTGCCGCTTGTTGTGCAGCGTGTCAATGCCGCCCACGCCTCAGGCGAGAGCCCCGAAGACGCAGCGCGCCAAGCACGCTACCGTGCCTTGGTCGATGCTTTGGCGCACAACTGGGATGGTGCGATTCACGATGTGGTGCTGGCTCAGCATGCCGATGACCAGGTGGAAACCTTGTTGCTGGCGCTCTCACGTGGTGCAGGTTTACCCGGCCTGGCCAGCATGCCGCCAGTGGCTCAGCGTTTGGGTGTGACCTACCACCGGCCTTGGTTGGTCGTGCCAGGGCAGACGTTACGTCATGCTTTGGTGAGCACAGGACAAACGTGGGTCGAAGACCCCAGCAACACAGACACCCGTTACACCCGCAACCGCATTCGTGCCGAACTGTTGCCTGTGCTTGAAAAAGCTTTCCCGTCGTTTCGGCAAACCTTTGCACGCAGTGCCTCACATGCCGCACAAGCCCAAACCTTGCTGCAAGAAATGGCCGAGCAAGACCTGTGCATCGTGGGGCATCCACCAGCGATTCATGCCTTGCAGCAGCTCAGCCCTGCGCGACAAACCAATGTGCTGCGCCACTGGCTGGACATCGAACGTATGCAAGCCAGTGCCGCGCAGATGCAGGCCTTGCTGGTGCAAATCAAAGCCTGCACCACGCGTGGTCACCACATCGACATCAAGGTCGGGCGGGGCTTTGTGCGCCGCGATGGGGCGTTGCTGCATTGCTACAATCCCTAGGTTTTACAGTCGTTTCACCTTCATTTCATCTCAATGTCACTGATCGTTCATAAATACGGCGGCACCTCAATGGGCTCGACAGAGCGCATTCGCAATGTCGCCAAGCGCGTGGCTAAATGGGCCCGTGCAGGCCACCAAATGGTGGTCGTGCCCTCTGCCATGAGCGGCGAGACCAACCGTTTGTTGGGTCTGGCCAAAGAGTTGGCACCCTCCAAAGCCGATTCGGCCTACAACCGCGAACTCGACATGCTGGCCGCCACAGGCGAGCAAGCGTCGTCGGCTTTGCTGGCTATTGCCCTGCAAGCCGAAGGCCAACCTTCTGTGAGTTATGCCGGCTGGCAAGTACCGATTCGCACCAACAACGCCTACACCAAAGCTCGTATTGAGTCGATCGATGACGTTCGTGTGCGCGCCGATTTGGACGCGGGTAAAGTGGTCATCATCACGGGCTTCCAAGGCAAAGACGAGCAAGACAACATCACCACCTTGGGGCGCGGCGGCTCAGACACCTCGGCCGTGGCCGTGGCTGCTGCCTTGAAAGCCAAAGAGTGTTTGATTTACACCGACGTGGATGGCGTGTACACCACCGACCCTCGCGTGGTGCCCGAAGCGCGTCGCTTAGAAACACTCTGCTTTGAAGAGATGCTGGAAATGGCCTCTTTGGGCAGCAAAGTGCTGCAAATTCGCTCGGTTGAATTTGCCGGTAAATACAAGGTGCCGCTGCGCGTGTTGTCCAGCTTCACCGCGTGGGATATTGACATCAACGAAGAAGCC
>Ga0228701_1000888_pt1 | contig 22125 bp, 19 predicted proteins | sample McNCre117_Aug_MG_2_FD_178017 | JGI IMG/M metagenome (GOLD analysis project Ga0228701, IMG submission 178017) | Freshwater microbial communities from McNutts Creek, Athens, Georgia, United States - 11-17_Aug_MG | ecosystem: Environmental > Aquatic > Freshwater > Creek | place: USA: Georgia...
AGCATGGCCGCGTCACGATGATGGATGCGATCAAATTGACCGGGGCCAGTCGCAACACCCTCAAACAGCATTTCCGTGACCTGACCGGGCGCAACCATCTGGAGCAGCACGGCAGCGGGCGTGGTGTGTGGTACGGGCTGAAATGAGTGGGGCTGTGCCAATCGGCACTCCAGAGCAACTTCAGAATGCCGTCATGCAGAGCCCTGGTCCGGACGACTTGTGGACGTAGGTTCAAATGCCAAAACCGGATTTGAAGTTGATCTGGTGCAGTGCGGCGATGTAAGATCTACCTGTAGGTTGGGTCGAAGTCTCTACCTCGCATTCACGCCCTAGTACTCTCTAGCACGCTTGAATGCGAATAGAAAGTTCCTGAGTGGTGAACCATCCACCACCACATCCCAAGAGGGACAGATTTTTCTGTCCCTCTTTTTTTTCAAGACCCGTTTGTAAAAGCGCGGTTTATCCCACTCCTTGGCTAGAAAACAAATCCCGGATTTGTTGGCGCATCCACAGATGTGCACCATCTTGCTCCGTGCTGTTGTGCCAGAGCAGATTCACGGTGTATTTGGGCGAGCTGATGGGCAACTCCCAGATTCGATACGCCAATCGGGAGGCCAAAATCTGGGCGTACATCTTCGGCACGATGGCCAGCAAGTCGGTGTGCGAGATCAATTCGGGGATCGCACCAAAATGGCGGGCTTTCAAAATGATCTGAGAGGTCAATTGGTGCTCATGGAGCATTTTCTCAACGCCGCCCTGAAATGTGGCTGTGGGTGAAGCAATCACGAACTGGGCACGCGCCAGTTGCCGCATGCTCAGTTGCTGGCGTATGCCCCCCTCGGAAGGACGCCACTGTTTGGACGAAACTGCAACGTAGTTTTCTTCAAAAAGAGTTTCTGAGCGAACGCTTTTGTGTTTGCTCTCCAGGATCCCAATGGCGAAGTCGATTTCCCGTGCATCCAAAGCCGATGGAACATCCTGAGCTGTGACAGCGATGTTGGCGATGGTGGCCAGTGGCGCTTGTTGGCGAAGCAGGCCTGCCAACCGAGGCAAAAACATCATTTCACCCAAATCGGACAACGAAACCCGCCAGTCCACCGGGTTGGTACCGGGATCAAAAGGCTGGTCTTCCGTGAGCGTGGATTCAAGCTCGGCCAGCTGAGCCTGAATGGCTGGGGCGATTCGTTCACACAGAGGGGTGGGTTTGAGCCCTTTGGGAGTTCGAATGAACAGCGCATCGCCAAAGCTGTCCCTCAACTTGGCCAAAAGGTGGCTGGTCGCTGGCTGTGACAAGGCCAAGAGATGGCCTGCGCCTGTCACAGAACCTGTTCGATGCAGGGCCACCAGCACACGCAGGAGGTTGAGGTCGAGGTGCCTGAATTTCATGGATTTTTTCGATGAGGGATTACCCTTGATATTCAAAAGGCGAATGTGATGGATTCTAAAACACCATTTGTCGCGGTCAGCCTTGGCTTCTACAGTCATCGCAACTGATCTGCGGAGAGCATCTTGGAAGTCTCATTCCATACAGAGATTGACAGCCTCAAGCTGGGGCTCGGTGAAGAGTTTCACGGCGAGGGCATCCTGGCCGTGACCAAAGGTTTGCTGCAATCCGGTGTGTCGTATGTCGGGGGCTACCAGGGCGCGCCTGTTTCGCACCTGCTGGATGTGATGGTGCAGGCCAAGCCCTACATGGACGAACTCGGTGTTCATGTGGAAGCCTGCTCCAACGAGGCATCGGCAGCGGCCATGCTCGGGGCATCGATCCACTACCCTGTTCGCGGCGCGGTCACCTGGAAATCCATTGTGGGGACCAATGTGGCGGCCGATGCCTTGTCCAACCTGTCTTCACCCGGCGTGACGGGGGGCGTGCTGATTGTGGTGGGCGAGGACTACGGCGAAGGCGCCAGCGTGATCCAGGAGCGCACCCACGCCTATGCGCTCAAGTCGGGCATGTGCTTGCTGGACCCGCGCCCTGAACTGGGCCAGATGGTGCACATGGTCGAGCAGGGCTTTCAGCTCAGCGAGGCCAGCAACATGCCGGTGCTCATGGAGTTGCGCATCCGGGCCTGCCATGTGCGTGGCAGTTTTGTGGCACGGGACAACCAGCGCCCTGCCATTTCCAAGCAGCATCTGATGCAAGAGCCCGCTGCCTTTGACTACATGCGGCTGGCCCATCCCCCTGTGACTTTTGTGCACGAGAAGCGCAAGTCTGAAGAGCGTCTGCCGGCTGCGCGGCGCTTCATCTCGGAGCATAAACTCAACGAACACTTTGAAGGTCGCGAACATAAGCACCTGGGCATGATCGTGCAGGGGGGCATTTACAACACGCTGATTCGTGCCATGCAGCAGTTTGGTCTGGCGGATGCGTTTGGGGAAAGCAGCCTGTCCATCCTGGTGCTCAATGTGACTTATCCGCTGGTGCCGGATGAATTGACGGCATTCTGTGCCGACAAGGCCGCAGTGCTTTTGCTTGAAGAAGGTCAGCCCGAATACATCGAACAGGAGCTGGCATTGACCTTGCGACGCCAGGGCCTGCCAACGCCTTTGCACGGCAAAGACATGTTGCCCCAGGGCGGGGAGTACACCGCCGAAGCGATGGCCCAGGGTTTGTTGAAATTTTTGCAAAAACACCAGCCTGCGCTGGTGCCCGATGATGTGGCCGCCTGGCTGCAAGGCAACACGGCGCGCCGTCAACAGGTGCAACAAGAGTTGGGTCAACCTTTACCGACGCGGCCGCCAGGCATGTGCATTGGTTGTCCCGAGCGCCCAGTGTTCTCCGCACTCAAACTGGCGCAGCAAGAGGTGGGGCCAGTTCATGTGTCCGGCGATATCGGGTGCCACGCTCTGGCCACCTTCGAGCCATTTTCGGTAGGGCATTCCATCTTGGGCTATGGCATGAGTCTGGCCAGTCGGGCAGGCGTGTCGCCCTTGATGAAGCGGCGCGTTTTGTCCGTGATGGGCGATGGCGGCTTCTGGCACAACGGCTTGTTGACAGGCGTGCAAAGCGCACTGTTCAACGGTGATGATGCGGTGCTGCTGATTTTCAAGAACGGTTACACCTCGGCCACCGGCACGCAAGACATCATCTCCACACCCGGCGAAGAAGCCAAAGCCGATGTCAAAGACAAGCGGCAGAGTCTGGCGCACACCAACCAGACCATCGAGTCCACCCTCAAAGGCCTGGGTGTGCAGTGGCTGCGCACGGTGCACACCTACCATGTCGATGAGATGAAGGCGACGCTGACCGAGGCTTTCAGCACGGCGTTTCAGGGCTTGAAGGTGATCGTGGCTGAAGGTGAATGTCAGCTGGAACGTCAGCGCCGCATCAAACCCTGGCTGGCCGCATTGATGGCCCGTGGCGAGCGGGTCGAGCGCGTGAAGTACGGTGTGGATGAAGACGTGTGCAACGGTGACCACGCCTGCATCCGCCTGTCAGGCTGCCCTACGCTCACGCTCAAGGACAACCCCGATCCACTCAAAGTGGATCCGGTTGCAACAGTGGTGGATGGCTGCGTGGGCTGCGGCCTGTGTGGTGCCAACGCACACGCGGCCACCTTGTGCCCATCTTTCTACCGCGCTGAAGTGGTGCAAAACCCCAAATGGTACGAACGACTCTGGCATGGCCTGCAATCCAGCGTGGTTGGCCTGCTGCAACCTGGGCAAGCCGCATGACAACGCAACAACCCATCTCCATTTTGTTGTGCGCCCTGGGCGGCGAAGGCGGCGGCGTGCTGGCCGACTGGCTGGTCGAAGTGGCGCGCCTGGCTGGCCACCCTGCGCAGGCCACATCCATTCCGGGTGTGGCGCAGCGCACAGGAGCCACGACTTACTACATCGAGATCTTCCCCCAGCCATTGAGTGCCCTGCGGGGCAAGCGTCCGGTGCTGGGCCTGAACCCATTGCCTGGCAGGCTGGATGCCCTGGTGTCGTCCGAGTTGCTGGAAACAGCGCGCCAGATCAGCGCTGGCTTGTGCAGTGCAGAACGCACGCAGGTGATCACATCGTCGGCACGCATGCTGACAACGTCAGAAAAAATGACGATGGGCGATGGCCGTCAGGACGATGCCGCCTTGATGAAGCTGCTGGCGACACACAGCCGTGAGCACCATATGGTGGACATGGCCCGCATGACCCAGGACGCCGGTACGGTGGTGAGTGCGGTGATGCTCGGCTGCATGGCCGCCAGTGGCTTGCTGCCCTTTGAGCGACGTGATTTCGAAGCGGCCATTGGCCACGAAGGCAAGTCAGCCCAGGCCAGCCTGAAAGGCTTTGCCCTGGGGTTTGACGCCATTGAAGCGCAGCGTCGGCAAACCGCATTTGTCCAGACCGTGCTCAATACCCAAGCTCATTCCCAAGAGCCTGCGGTGCCTGCGGATGTGGCGCGGGCGTTTGCGCCTGCTTTGCACAAGATGGTTTCCCTGGGCCATGCCCGCGTCCTGCAATACCAGAACAAGGCCTATGCGCACTTGTATTTGCAACGCCTGCAGTCTGTGATGACCGCTGAAGCGGATACGGCTGGGAACTGGCCCGTGACAAACGAAAGCGCACGCTGGCTGGCTTTGTGGATGGCCTATGACGACGTGGTGCAGGTCGCTGACCTGAAAAGCCGCAGCAGTCGCACAGCGCGTGTTCGTCAAGAAGCGCGGGCCGGTGCGCATGATCTGCTGAGGATTTACGACCATTTCAAACCAGGCATGCCCGAATTGGCGGGGCTGCTGCCAAAGGGCCTCGCGGAAAAACTGCTGCGCTGGGATCGGTCCCGGGTTGCGGCAGGGCGCTCGGCATGGGCGCTGCCGCTCAAGATCGGCAGCCACAGCATCATGGGCATGCTGGCCTTGCGGTTCATGGCCAGTCTGAAGGTGTTGAGGCCCTGGGGTAGCCGCCATGCGCAGGAGCAGCAGGACATCGGGCAATGGTTGCAGGCCATTGACGAGGCCTGCGCTCAAAGCCCCTTGCTGGGTCTGGAGGTGGCGCGCTGCGGTCAGTTGATCAAGGGCTATGGCAGTACCAATGAACGCGGCAAGCGCAACCTGCAGCACATCCTGACCCACGTCCTGCACCAGAACCAATCACCCGAGGTGAAGGTCCAGGCCATGGCCAGGATCCGCCAGGCGGCTCTGCAAGACGAGGCGGGCAAGGCGTTGGATCAAGCCCTGGTTCAGCATGGGGCACCTGCCAGGCCGATGGCGGTGCAGCCGATCCGCTGGATGAAGAACCCACGCCTGCAGCGGTGAATGGACAGCGACTGTCATGTCCGGAACACCCCCGATACCCGATCGCCACAAATGCCGTTAGGATGATTTTTACCAACCTCTCATGACGCCAGTGCCATGGGAATGACAAAGGAGACCTTGATGAAATTACGCACCACCACCCTTGCCCTGAGCCTGGGGTCCCTCGCTCTGTGCTTTTCCGCGCAAGCGCAAGACAAGAACGTCATGCTCAAGCTCTCCAGCTGGGTGCCTGCACAGCACGCACTCAACCCCGCGCTGCAGGCCTGGGGTGAAAGCCTTAAAAAGGCCTCGGGTGGCACGCTGAATGCGACGCTGTTTCCGTCCGAGCAACTGGGCAAAGCCTTTGACCATTACGACATGGCCCGTGACGGCATTGCTGATTTTTCCTATGTCAATCCGGGCTACCAGCCTGGTCGCTTCCCGATCTTTGCGGCCACTTCGCTGCCTTTCATGATCAACAACGCCAAGGCAGGCTCAGCCGCCATTGACGCCTGGTACCGTGCCTACGCGGCCAAGGAAATGAAAGAAGTGCATTTCTGCTTTGCCTTTGCGCACGATCCCGGTGCCTTGCACTCGCGTAAAAAGGTGGTGAGCCCCGCCGACATCAAGGGCATGAAGGTCCGTCCTGCCACGGCCACTGTGGGGCAGGTCATCACCATGCTGGGCGGCACCAATGTGCAGGCCTCGGCCCCCGAGTCGCGCGACATGCTCGAGCGTGGTGTGGCCGATGCGATCACCTTCCCCTGGGGTTCGCTCACACTGTTTGGCATCGACAAAGTGGTCAAGTACCACATGGACGTGCCGCTGTATGTGACGCCTTTTGTCTGGGTCATGAACAAGGACAAGTACAACGCCATGTCTGCCAACCAAAAGGCTGCCGTGGACAGCCACTGCACCAGCGAATGGGCTGAAAAGGTGGGCAGCGCCTGGGCTGATTTTGAAATCGCCGGGCACAACAAACTGGCGGCAGATCCTAACCGCGAGGTTTACAAGCTCACGCCAGATCAGGTCAACGCCTGGAAGCAGGCCGTCGCGCCAGCAGAGAAGCAATGGGCTGACGATGTGAAAAAGCGTGGTGACGACCCCACGGCCATCATGAACGCACTCCGTCAGACGCTGACCAAGTACAAGTCCGCCATGTAAGGATCCGGCATGCAGACAACGCCAGCGGGATCAAAGAACATCTTTGACCGCATCATTGACACCATCGAGTGGATGGCCGCCATGTTTGTGGGGCTGGTTGCAGCCAACATCTTCATTGCGGTCTTCCTGCGCAAGTTCTTCAGCACCTCGATCCCGGATGCCTACGACTTCGGTCGTCTGATGCTGGGCATCCTGATCTTCTGGGGCATTGCGGCCACCAGCTACCGAGGCAGCCACATCACGGTGGATTTGATCTGGAGCATGTCCAATGCCCGGCTCAAACGCTTCATTGATGTGTTTGCCACGCTGGTACTGCTCTTCGTGGTCACGGTGCAAACCATCATGCTGTTCGACAAGGTGCGCGGCACCTACAACGACAACGTGCTGACCTATGACCTGAACTTGCCAACCTGGCCCTTTTTTGCCGTGGCCTGGATGGGGGATGTGTGTGCGGTTTTGCTGATCGCCATCCGTACCTGGCGTCTGATCTTCCAGCCCGAAGCGATGCAAGAGCATCCTGAAAACATCAAAGTGGAGTGATGCATGGATTTGAGTCCTGATGCAGTAGCCGTCATCGGCTTTCTGGTGCTGTTTGGCCTGATGCTGTTGCGGGTGCCTGTCGGCATGGCCATGGGTCTGGTGGGGGTCACAGGGTATGCGTACATCGCAGGACCTGGGCCTGCACTCAAGCTGATCGGCCAATCGTCCATGCGCACGGTGACCGATTACACCTTTGGTGTGATCCCCATGTTCATGCTGATGGGCGCTTTTGTGTCTGTCTCTGGTGTGAGCAAGGAACTGTTTCGCGCCGCCAATGCCTTCATCGGGCACATGCGGGGCGGCCTGGGTGTGGCCACGGTGCTGGCTTGTGGCGGGTTTGCAGCCATCTGCGGATCCTCGGTGGCCACTGCGGCGACGTTCTCGTCGGTGGCTTACCCCGAGATGCGTCGCTTTGGTTACCCGCAATCCTTCTCGACGGGGGTGATCGCCGCAGGGGGCACACTGGGCGCCATGCTGCCACCATCGACGGTGCTGGCGGTCTACGCCATCCTGACCCAGCAGGACATCGGCAAGCTCTTCATGGCAGGCATCGTGCCGGGGCTGCTGGCCATGCTGCTGTATGTGATCACCATCATGATCATTGTTCGGGTGCGGCCTGACTGGCTGCCCAAGGGCGAGCAAAAGTCCTGGGGTGAGCGCTTTCGCGGTTTGAAAGACGTCTGGGCGCCGCTGGTGCTGTTCATGTTCGTGATCGGTGGTCTGTACGGCGGCTTCTTCACACCAACGGAGGCCGGTGGCGTGGGGGCCAGCGGGGCCTTCTTGCTGGGTGTGCTGCGTGGCAAGCTGGACAAAGCCGGCGTGCGTGAGGCCCTGTTGTCGGCCACGCGCACAGCTGCAGCGGTGTTCACGGTGCTGATCGGTGCCTTGTTGTTTGGCTACTTTCTGACCATCACACAGGTGCCGCAGAAACTGACCGAAATGCTGACGGGCATGGGGGTGGGACGCTACGGCGTGCTGGCCATGATCATGGTCATGTACCTGGTGCTGGGCTGCCTGATGGATGCCATGGCCATGATCATTTTGACCGTGCCGATCATTTATCCCGTGATCATTCAACTCGGTTTTGATCCGATCTGGTTTGGCGTGATCATCGTGATGACCGTGGAGCTGGGGCTGATCCACCCGCCGGTGGGCATGAACGTGTTCGTCATCAAGAGTGTGGTCAAGGACGTGAGTTTCACAACCATCTTCAAAGGGGTGATCCCGTTTGTCATCACCGACTTGCTGCGCCTGGTGATCCTGATCAGTTTCCCGATCATCGCCCTGTGGCTGCCTGCGCGCATGGGTTGACCTCGCCAAAGAAGCCTGCGCGTTCGGGCTTCATGAAGGATTTTTGCAAATGACGCTTCCAGCAGCCGCGGTGATTGGCGCAGCACAAGCCGCATCGGCCAGAATGGCCGACCGGCACACGCCTTTTGTTTTTGACGATTGGTATGTGGCTGCATTTGCAGACGAAGTGGGCCCCTGGTTGCTGGCCCGGACACTGCTGGGGCGTGGCCTGGTCATGTTCCGTAACACTCAGGGACAGGTGGTGGCCATGGAAGACCGTTGCCCCCACCGCTCCATGCCGCTGTCGGCGGGGGAGCTCAAAGACGATCACATCGTCTGTGCCTACCACGGCATGAAATTCAACACACAAGGCGACTGCGTTCATGTGCCGTCGCAGGCCACCTGCCCGCGTTCAATGGGGGTGCGCACCTATGTCACGCTCGAGCGTGGCCCGGTGGTCTGGATCTGGATGGGCGACAACGAGGCCGCCGATCCCGCCCGTTTGCCTGACCAGCCCTGGTTGACTGCAGGCGATTGGGAAACCTCCAAAGGCTATATGCACCTCAAGGCCAGCTATGTGCGCCTGCATGAAAACCTGCTGGATTTGACGCATTTGAGTTTCTTGCATGCCAAGAGCTTTGGCACCCCCGATTACGCCAGCGCCGCCTATGAAACCGAAATCGGCGATGGCCATTTCGTCGTCAAGCGCAATGTGGTGCCAACCACACTGCCTCCGGTGTGGTCTGAATCCACGGGCATCAAGGGGCAGGGGCAAGCTGCACGCATTGTGCGTTCAGAGTTTCGCAGTCCGGCCATGCACGAGGTCTCGGTGTCGTTTCACGATTGCACCCTGCCCGAGCAAGCGCGTGACACTTTCCGCATACGCACGGCGCATCTGCCGACCCCGGAAACAGCCACCAGCACGCATTACTTTGTGGTGCACGGTCGCGATTTCGCGCAGCAGGACAAGGCCATGACCCAGTTCATGCATGAGCAACTTTTTGTGGCTTTCCACGAAGACGTGACGGGCCTGGCCCTGCAGGAAGAGGTGCTGGCCCGCACGCCGGCCAATGAGTTGTATGAGTTCTCGGTCGGGGCTGACGGCCCCTCAGTGGCGATGCGCCGTTATTTGCTGGCGCGGGCGGCGGTCAAGTCCTGATGCCGGATCGATGAAGAGGTCGCCGTGCTTTTGAACGCTCAGGACTGGCGAGAGGCGGCCAAAAGACGCTTGCCGCGTTTCGTCTTTGATTACATCGATGGCACGGCAGACGACGGGCAATGCCATCAAAGAAACCGCAGCGATCTGGATGCCTTGACTTTGGCGCCTCGTGTGCTGGTGGACACGAGTCAGCTGGACATGCGCGTGCAGGTGTTGGGGCAACCGTGGGCGTTGCCGTTCGGCATTGCACCCACGGGCCTCAATGGCTTGATTCGCCCCGGTGGGGACGGCATGTTGGCTGGCGCTGCCGCCAAGTTGGGCGTGCCATTTGCGCTGTCTACGGCCTCCAATATGCGCCTGGAGCAGGTCAGGCAATTGGCGCCCGGTGGCACGCAATGGATGCAGCTGTATGTCATGCACCGTGCCATTGCCGAGCGCATTGTTGTTCGCGCTCAGGAAGCAGGTTATCAGGCACTGGTTCTGACGGTCGATGTGCCGGTCGGAGGCCATCGGGAGCGCGATGTCCGCCATGGGTTCAAATTGCCATTCAATCCATCCATGAAGCTCGCCTGGGATGTCTGCACGCACCCGGCTTGGGCGCTTGACCTTGCGCGCAGCGGCACGCCGGAGTTCGTGAACCTTCAATCGGATGCCGATGGCCCCGCGTCCCCGGAGGTTCAAGCGGCCTTGCTGACGCGTGCCATGGACAGAACGCTCGCATGGGACAGTCTGCGCTGGCTGCGCGAGTTGTGGAAAGGGCCCCTGCTTCTCAAGGGCGTCTTGCGCCATGAAGATGCGCGCCGTGCCATCGACCATGGCGTAGACGGTCTGATTGTGTCCAACCACGGCGGGCGCCAAATGGATGCCGCGCCATCGGCGATCAGTGTGCTGCCTCAGGTGGTCTCTGCGGTTGAAGGAAAAATTCCGGTCATGATGGACGGGGGCATCCGCCGTGGCAGTGACATGGCCAAAGCCTTGGCTTTGGGCGCTTCAGGCGTGTTCATTGGCCGCCCAGCACTGTTCGCATTGGCTGTCGCAGGTCAGGCGGGTGTTGAACAGCTGCTGGTGCAATACCGGATGGATTTGGAGCGGACTTTGATCCTGTTGGGCGTTAGAAATATCGATGAACTGCGCAGTCTGATCTGACGTTCAAGAAACCTCAGTTCTTGCGTGCGGCGTCGAAACTGTGCCTTTGAAGTGGATTCGAATGGCGGCCCTTGTTCTATCGGTGGAACCCCTGAATCTGAATCTGTCAAAATGCGGTTTCCATTACCAAGGAGATTCGAGTGAACAAGGCTGAACTGATCGAAGCAATCGTTAAAGAAACCGACCTGTCTAAAGCTGGCGCAACCCGTGCGCTCAATGCTGTGATTGACACCATTGTCAAGACCGTGGCCAAGAAGCAGGACGTCCAACTGATTGGCTTCGGTACCTTCAAGGCTGCCAAGCGCGCTGCCCGTACAGGCAAGAACCCCCGTACTGGCGAGAAGCTCAAGATCGCAGCTGCGACTGTGCCCAAGTTCTCCGCTGGCGCTGGCTTCAAGGCTGCCGTCAACAAGAAGAAGTGATCTGATTCACGCACAGCAAAACGGCCCCATCGGGGCCGTTTTTTTTATTTGCTGTTGCTTGTTTGCTGCGTGTCTTTGGCAAGGCGCATTGCATTTTGGAAAAATGAATTCCTAGGTTTTCTTATTCTTCGAAGCTATTCATGAACATCGCTGTTATGGTTTATGTCATTCGTAAAATCAGTGACAAGCAGGCCCAGATTGCAGGCCTGCAGGGGTTCTGGGCATGAAAGCCATTCGTGTTTTGTGGGGTGTCGGACTGGTTTGTGGGGCCCTGGGTGTGCAGGCGCAAGATGCCCAGACCGCCAGTCGTTTGTTGAGTCAAGGCCAGGCACGCGAGGCTGCACAGGCCTATTCCAGCCTCATTCAAAACCATCCCACTGACCCGGACCATTGGCTTGGACGTGGCCTTGCCCAAGCCCGCCAGGGTTTGTGGCGCGATGCTGTCAATGACCTCGAGAAAGCGGTTGCATTGGCGCCTGGATATGCAGATGCCTGGTCCGCCTTGGCCGATGTGTACCGCTGGAACGATCAGGCCGCCGCGGCTGCAGATGCTTATGGCCGTCTTGCCGTGTTGCGGCCTTCCGATGCCCAGGTGCAGGTTCTGCGTACACGTGCCCTGCTGGCGGTCAACGATGTGGCTGGCGCCCGTGCTGCCGCGCAACGGGCACTTGAGCTGGGCGCTTCAGCCGAAGCTTTGCCCGCTCTGCCCGAAGACCGTGTGCCTACTGTCGCATTGCCCTTGGCCATGCCAGAGGTTCAAAGCCAAGGGTACAAGTGGGCTGTATCGGCAGGTTTATCGCGCACTTCGTCTGGAGCCTCTTCTGCCAACGACAACAGCCTCTCCTTGCGCCACTACGGTGAATTTGGCTCCATCGCTGTCGAACGGCTGGGCTTGCACCGCTTTGGCTACACCGACCAGGCCTGGGCGGTGGATGCTTACCCTCGGCTGTGGCGCGGGGCTTATGCCAATCTGCGCTACCAGCGCACCAGCTCACCCGAGCTCTACCCCGCGCTGTCCTGGCGCGCCGAGCTCTACCAGAATATGGGGGGCGGTTGGGAGCTGGCGGCCAGCCATGACTTTCTGGGTTTTGGCTCCGGTGTCCGCATCGATGGTGTGTCGGCTGGCAAGTACTGGGGCAACTTTTTTGCGCGTTGGCGGCACCAGCAGGTCTCGTCAGACTCCTCCTCTGGCAAAGGTGATCGCTTTTTTGTGCGCTACTACTACGAGGGTGATGCCGATCATTACCTGGAGCTCAATGCATCGCGTGGACGCAGTGATGACTTCAGCAGTGCCTTGATCCAGCAATCGCGCTCTGACTCGCGTGGGTTGGTCTGGTACCACTTTGTCACCCGCGATTGGGGCTTCAAACTCAGTGCCAGTGGGTCCACCGACACCAGCGGTGGCGGTGGCCAAGCCCGCGATCTGGGCATCGGGTTGACCCGTCGGTGGTGAGTGTGGTGCGCCATTTCCAGACCGTAGCAACCGGGCTGCAGCGTCTGCTGCAGCCGTGGCCCAGCCTGACTTTGGGCCTGGTGGTTTTGAGTCTGGCGCAAGGGTGGTCGGCTCAGGCCACGGGTGCCGAATATGTTCAGTTGCTCGCTGGCGATGCACTCCTGTTGCCGCGTGCGGTGCTCTTGTGGTGCCTGCTCACATGGCCTGTGCTCTTCTTGCCAGAGCGTTGGCGTTGTTGGGTGCAGGGCGCGCTGGGCAGCCTCTTGTTGCTGATGGCGGCGGCGCTGGACCTTTATTTCTCGGTGGCAGGCGTGCCCCTGGGGGCCGACCTGCTGGCGTATTCCTGGCTCGAATTGCGCACCACGGTTTCGGGCGCACAACTCCATGTGCCCATGGTCTCTGTGCTGGCGCTGGCCTTGGCGTGGCTGGTACTTTGGGGCCCATTGTGGTGGCTGCTCAATCGTGCACAGATGGTCTTCTCTGGGCGCATGGCCCTGGGTCTTGTGGCCCTGAGTCTGGCGAGCAGCCTGATGCTGCCGTCGCGTCTGGCCAATGCCTCGGCCCTGGCCACCCACAAGCTGCCATTTTTTGTGGAAGATTTGTTGCTGCGCCAGGTACCAGCCACGGCCGGACTCTCGGACGCGCATCCTTTTGAACATGCAGAGACCACACCAGACACACTCGGTCCCTTGTTGGATTTGGATGCCGCCAAAGCCCCCAATCTGGTGATGGTGGTGGTGGAGGGGTTGGGGCGCAGTTTTTCGGGCCCCGGCGCACCCTTGGGCAGCTTCACACCGTTCCTGGATGAACTCGCCCAAAAATCGCTTTACTGGGACAACTTTCTTGCCACACAAGGGCGCACCTTTGCCGTGTTGCCCAGTGTGTTGGGCTCATTGCCATTTGGGCCTTATGGTGCGCAGTCCATGGCCCACGACGATCTACTGAGTTTGCTCAAAAGACAGGGTTACAGCCTGCGCTACTTCAGTGGTTCCAATCTGGCGTTTGACCACCAGGGAGACTTCCTCGCTGGCAGTGGAGTCCAGACCTTCTGGAGCGAACAGGATTTTGCTGCACCAGCGCGCAAACTCAGCGAATGGGGCTACCCCGATGGTGATCTCATGCGCACAGTGCTCAGCCAGCCTATGCCGCCAGCCCCTTCGTTGACTTTGGTGCAAACCATGAGCATGCACAGCCCGTTTGTGTTGCCGCAACCCGAGCTGTACCGTCAGAAAGTGGAGGCACGGCTGGATGCCTTGTCCATTCCTCAGGCGCAGCGTGCGCCTTACCGCAAGCAGCAAGACGTTTACGCCAGCATCCTCTACACCGATGAAGCCTTGAAAGTATTTTTTGACCAAGCGATGCATCGGCCCGAGTGGAGGAACACGGTGTTCGTCATCACGGGCGATCACCGCTTGCCCGAAATTCCCATGGCCACACGCTTGGAGCGTTACCACGTGCCTTTGATCGTGTACTCGCCCATGCTGCGCACGCCAAAGCACATCAAGGCCTTGTCTTCGCATGTGGACATCGCGCCGACCTTGCTGGCCATGCTCTCTCACCGCTATGGCTGGCCAATGCCGCAGCGGGTGCACTGGATGGGGACGGGGCTGGACACACACCCGCAGTGGCGCAACCTGCACACGGTTGCGCTCAAGCAGACCAAAACCGAGTTGAGCGATTACGTGTCAGGTGCGTATTACCTGGCCCAAGACAAGCTGTACAGCTTGCAGGATGGATTGGTGGCCACGCCTGAAGAGAACGCAACACTCGCGCAAAATTTGCGCACCGAATTCAATGCCCTGAAAGCCCGTCTGAGCCGATTGGCGCAGGGCGGTGAACTGGTCTCCAGTGCAGGCCGTGAAGATCGCCAGGTGTATGCCGAGGCAGGTCGCAGCCTGGAGCCCGTGGTTCGTGCGCGTCAGGTACAGGGGGTGGTGGTGTCAGGGCTGCAGGCGCAATTCGATGCCGAAGGCCGTTTGCAGGCACGGGGCCTGTTCCATCAGCAAGGCCCCGAGCCGTCTCCTGTGTTTGTCCCTTTGTTGGTTCTCAGCGATGCCACAGGCCGTGATCTGGCAGAAGCTTCCGCACCCGCCGTGCGTCTGGCCTCAGGACAGTCCGAACAGATCGAGTTGAGCCTGAAGCCAACCGCACTGCCTGCCGGAACCTATTACCTGTCCATGCTTGTTTCCCATCCGGACACTGGGCGCTCCATCGGCAAAGGCCAATACCATGTGGAAATACGGCGCTGAGCTGCGTGCATGGCTGGTGGGGCTTTTGCTGGGTCTGACCTTGACGGCCCATGCGCAGCCACTGTCCAAAGCCATCTGGGTCTGGGAGCAAGACACTTATGTTGCGCTGGAGAGTCCGGCCCAGGCCCAGGACATGGTCCGCTTTCTCAAGCGGCGTGGTGTCGATACCTTGTATCTGTATGCCGACGCTCAAGGTGGACGCAACCTGCTGCTGGCGCAGCCGCAGCTGTATGCCCGGCTGATCGAGACACTGCACCGGGAAGGCATGCGGGTCCATGCCTTGCTGGGATCATGGCCCTTGCACACCGAACGTTACATCCTGCCGGAAAACCGCAGTCAGGCGCTGCAGATGGTGCAGCGCGTGCTCGACTACAACCAGTCCGCTATGCCCGCAGCCCAATTTGATGGCATCAACCTGGACATCGAGCCGCATGTGCTGGACGACTGGTCGAGTCGGCGCGAAGAGTACCTGCAAATGTTTCTGCAGGTCAGCGAGGCCTGGATGGCACTCAAGCGGCAAATGAACCAGACACTGCAAATCGGCCCTGCCATAGCTTTCTGGCTGGACGGCATCGAGGTGACCCATGCTGGCCGCCGCAAGCCCGCCAGTGAACACCTGCAGGACATTTACGACCATGTGGTCCTGATGGACTACCGTGACCACGCCCATGGGCCAGATGGCATCCTCAGCCATGCACAGGACGAAATCGCGTATGGCCGAAAAATCGGCAAGCGCGTGATGCTGGGGGTTGAAACGGCACCCAACGACATCCGCAAACTCAGTTTCAACCATTTGCGGCCCGCACAGATGGCGCATGAACTCCAACTGGTCACGCAAGCGCTCTCGGGTGAGGCGGCTTTTGCCGGTTTTGTGGTGCACCACTACGGCAGCTACCGCCACTGGTTGGGCCAGTGAGCAGAAAACAATGAACCCCTCCATGCCGCCAAATAACAAACCTGACATGCAAGAAAAGCAACAACACATTCTGGTGATTGAAGACGATGACTTCATGGGCACCTTGCTTCAATTTGTGTTGGAGCGTCAGCACATGCAGGTCACGCGGGTGTCCGACGGACGGTCTGCGCAGGCCTGGATCGACCAGAACCCCGCTGCCGACGCGGTTGTGCTGGACTTGATGCTGCCCCAGCTCAGTGGCATGGATGTGCTGACCCACCTCAGACAACATCCGGCATGGGCGCACCAGCCCGTGCTGGTCCTCAGTGCCTTGGATACCGGTGGCGACATTGCGCGTGCATTCCAGGCCGGCGCCAGCGACTACCTGACCAAGCCGTTCAATCCTGAGGAATTGATGGCCCGACTGCGCCATGGCCTGACCCAGTCGCAAGGAGTGGAACGTGCCGCACGCGCTTGACGTCTCCTTGAGCCTGGCCTGGCTCTTGGCCTGCGGCACCCTGGGGTTGGTGTTGTTGCTCATTCTGAGCTTGCTGTTGCTGCGGTGGGTGCGTTGGCGACGTGAACCTCAGTTGCAAGCCTTTCAGGCACGCTGGCGGCGTTTGCTGATGCGTTGTGCTTTGGGCGACGACGTACAAAATGAATTGCCTTTGTTGCAATCCCGTGAGCGTTGGCCGTTCATGAAGCTCTGGCTGCACTGTCAGATGTCTTTGCATGGCCCTGCACGCGATCGTTTGGCCCGCCTGGCACAAACACTGGACTGCGGCCCGATGGCCCTATCCAGGCTGAACAGTCTCTACGCAGCCGAGCGTTTGATGGCCATCCTGGCCTTGGGCTTCCTCAAGGATGCATCGGCGCAGCCTGCCGTGTTGGAACAGATGCGCAGCGGTGGCAGCCAGACGGTGGTGTACGCTGCGCGAGCCTTGCTGGAGATTGACGCCCGTGCACATGCTGACGAGGTCGTGCAGACTTTGCTGCAGCGTCAAAACCTCGATTTGTCGCTGGTGTCGGTTTTGCACAAACCCTTCCGGGCACAGTTGCAACAAGTGTTGTTGTCGCAAGCACCAGCAGCATCGTCCAGCGATGACCAGATCTTGCCTTGGCTCAGGCTGGCGCGGGCTTTGACGCTGCAGTTGCCAGCCCAGATGCTCGCTCCTTTCTTGACAGATCAGCGCAGTACCGATGTGCTGATCGCTGCCATCCGGTTGTTTCAAGGAGAGTCTGGTCGTGGCATGGTGGCTGCCCATGCTCGGCATGAAGACTGGCGCGTTCGCGCTCAGGTGGCGCAGGCTCTGGGTCAGATTGGCATGCCAAACGATGCCGATGTGCTGGTGCACATGACCACCGATCTGCAATGGTGGGTCCGCTACCGCGCTGCGCAGGCCTTGCTGCGCATTCCGGGTTTGGGGCCGCAGCGGGTGCGCAGCCTGATCTCCACCACCCAAGACCGCTATGCCGCCAACATGCTCGCTGCAGTGATGGCAGAAGAAGGGACGGCCGCATGATGGCGCAAATCATCACCTGGCTGATGGTGGCTTATTTCCTTGCCATCCACGGCATCTACCTCATGCTTTCGGCGCTGGCGGCACGGGCGCTCTACCGCAATCAGCGTTACCGCGAAATGGAAGAGTTGCCGATCGCTTACTCACTGCTCACGCCCCCCATCAGCGTGCTGGTGCCCGCCTACAACGAAGAAATGACCATCGTCGCCACGGTGGAGTCCTTGTTGCAGTTGAGCTATGCCGAATTTGAAGTGATTGTCATCAACGACGGCTCCAAGGACGCCACCTTGTCCGTGCTGATCGATCGGTTTGGTCTCTTGCCCTATCCCGAGGCGTACCGGGTGCAGATCCCGACCCAGGAGATCATCCAGATTTACCGCTCGACCCGTCATGCCCATCTGCGCGTGATCGACAAGCGCAATGGTGGCAAAGCCGATTCGCTCAATGCGGGCATCAATTCTTCGCGCTATCCCTTGTTTTGCGGGGTCGATGCAGACTCGATCCTGGAGCGTGACAGCTTGCAGAAGGTGGTCAAACCCTTCCTGCGGCATGCCGACATGGTGGCCACAGGCGGCACCATCCGTGCAGCCAATGGCTGCGATGTGCGCGGGGGCGATCTGCACAAGGTCGATCTGCCCTCCAACCCCTGGGCCCTGTTCCAGGTGATGGAATACCTGCGGGCTTTCTTGTTCGGACGGCTGGGCTGGTCCAGTGTCAACGCCATGCTCATCATCTCGGGGGCGTTCGGGCTGTTCCGCAAACAAACGGTCATTGATGTGGGTGGCTACAAAACCCACACCATTGGTGAAGACATGGAGCTGGTGGTGCGCATCCACCACCATATGCGTGAGCAAGGACGACCTTACCGGATTGAATTTGTCCCGGATCCGGTCTGCTGGACAGAGGTGCCGGAGGATCGCCAAACCCTGCGCAACCAGCGCATTCGCTGGCAGCGTGGGCTGTCTGAAAGCCTCAATGCCCATTGGGGTTTGATGTTCTCCCGGCGTGGAGGCTGGCCAGGCTGGGTGGCTTTCCCGTACATGGTGCTGTTCGAATGGCTGGGTCCTGTCATCGAATGCCTGGGCTATTTCTGGACCTGCTACGCCTGGTGGGCCGGTTTTATTTCCTGGACGGCTTTTGGCGTGTTCTTGCTGGTGTCGCTGGGCCTGGGCATTTTGCTCAGTGTGGCGGGGGTGTTACTGGAGCAGCTGTCTTTCCAGATGTACCCTCAAATGCGCCAGATGTTCAAGCTGGTGCTGGTGGCCGTCGCCGAAAACCTGGGTTACCGCCAGCTCAATGCCTGGTGGCGCATCGTGGGGCTGTACCGCTGGGCCACGCAGAAAGAGGGCGGCTGGGGCACCATGAAGCGCAAAGGCAACTGGCGAGCACCCAGCTGAGTGGGTTCTGAGCGCCTCAGGCCTGCGCTGCCATCTCCAGTGTTGAAACCCGGTTGCGTCCTGCTTTCTTGGCTTCGTACATGGCAGCATCGGCCCGCTGCTGGATGCCTTGCATGCTTTGGGGGCCCCCCTCGCGCGAGGCCACACCAATGCTGGCTGTGATGTTGACCATCAAGTCTGCCTGGTCCGGGCGGCATTGTTCAATTGCCCGGCGCAGGTTTTCCGCCACCTGCAAGGCCCCTTGCAAAGCCGTGTCGGGCAAGAACACCGAGAACTCTTCACCTCCAATGCGTCCAAGCAAGTCTGTGCTGCGCAAATGCTGACCCAGGGTTTGTGCCACCACCCGCAGCACCTCATCACCTGCCGCGTGGCCGTGGGTGTCATTGATTTTTTTGAAATGGTCCAAGTCGACAAACAGCACCGAAAACGGTTGCTGGCTGCGCTGGCTCAAAGCCATCTGCTGCTCGCAAGCGCTGTAGTACGCACGCGCATTGAGCACCTGTGTCAACGGGTCATGGCTGGCCATGTCTTTGAGCCGATCGTTGTAATCTCGCATCCGGTGGAAATACGAGAACGTCCGGCCCACATACGTGTGAAAGAAAATGCCCAGATACAGCAAACAAAACAGCGCTGTGGCCATGGCGTTGGGTGAGTAGGGACGCTCCAGATGTGCGTTGCCCAAAGCCAGTCCCAGCATGGTGCCAATCGTGATGACCCAGCCCGCACGACGTCCCAGCAAAATGAAAACGCCAGGCACGTTGGTGAAGAACCAGAGCAGGCGCAGTTCATCGATCGAAACGTAAAGAAGCGAAGAGGTGGACTCCCACAGCCCCACAAATTCATAAACCCAGGCGATGGGCTTGAAGCGCGATGGATGACCGCGCAACAGCAGCCACAGCACCGTGGTCGACAGCGTGTAAAAAATCATCGACTTCTGGTGCATCGGACTGATCGGATTGACCGCGCTGAGCGTGCCCAGAATGAAAAGACCTGTCACAAGCGCTGCCGAAGTCATCAGCACGATCACCAGTTTGTAGCGAAACTCCTGGTCTTCTTCGCGCTCGGCAAACACCACTCGCCCAAACAGCAGCCGCATGAGTGATTTGTAAAACACTTTCCACGATACAGAGCGGATGGACTTCACACTGACTCCTGAGGTTGTTTTTCACTGAAGGATGGAATTATCATATTTGCTTATTTGAAAAAAATAAGCACTGAACATGGTCAACTCAGCAGAAATTGATAAAAGTCCAAAATTGGCTGACTTGGATTTGCGCATTGGTCAGACGGTGCAGTTGATCACCCACGGGCCTCATCCACGCAAATACTTCACGCCGCTGATTGGTTTTGTGGAGCGCGAGTTCATCATGCTGCGCACGCCCCTCGAAAATGGTTGGGCTGTTCAGTTCAGTGAAGGCGAGTCTCTCGATGTTCGGGTATTCAGTGGCGTCTCACTTTACGATTTTCAGGTCGAATTTAAGACCCAGTTGCTGAACCCTCGACACTATCTGCTGTTGACTTGCCCCAGCGCTATTCGGCACATGCGTTTGCGTTCGCATGAAAGGGTCAAATGCGATTTGCCCGTGAGTGTGCATGAGGCGCCGGCGGGATCATCCCCTTGGTCTGGGTTCCACTTCCATGATCTCAGCGGTGGCGGCGCGGCCTTGGTGGGGCCACACCCGCTGGGAGAGGCGGGTCAGCGCTTGCGCCTTCAACTTGATTTCCATTTGACGGCCACCGATACGCAAGAGCAGCTGATGCTGGAGGCCGACATCCAGTCGGTGCAGCCTTTGCAAAACCCATCAGATTCAGCCGCCGTGTATCAACATGGCATCCGTTTTGGGCAGATTGAGCCCAAGATTCTGCTGCTGGTCAGCGAGCTTCAAAATTCCAAGCATGCGGAGCACCGCAGCTCAGAACCCAGATCAGAGCAGCTCGGTCGGTAGTTCTTGAAGAGCGCAGGGGCGGCACAGCAAATACCCCTGGCCGACGCGGCAGCGCAGATCAAGCAAGTGCCGCATTTGTTCGGCAGTTTCAATGCCTTCCACCACCAATGTGCGAGAAAACTGCTCAGTCAGTTGCACCATCGCTTTGACAATGGCCTGCACCATCGGATCTTCCAGTGCCTGCACAAAACTGCGATCGAGTTTGATTTTGTCAAAAGGCAAAGTGTGCAAACGCGCCAGACTGGACTGGCCCGTGCCAAAGTCGTCAATGGCAATGGTCAGGCCCACTTCGCGCAGGGCCTGCAGGTTCTTGCGAACCACCGGCACATTGTGGTGAAACACCGACTCGGTGACTTCCAATTCCAGGTGTTTGGCCAGTGCGGCATCGGTCGCCTGAATACGGGCAATCACCCGCTCGGAAAAATCAGGCAAGGCCAGTTCGAGCCCCGACACATTGATGGCCACGCGAGCTTGTGGCCAGCGCTGCAGCAATGCAGGCAAGTCGGTCAAGACCTTGTCCAGCAAGTACGCACCAATCTGGACAATCAATCCACGGGCCTCGGCCACGGCAATGAATTCGTCCGGAGCGACTGGACCCAGCTCCTCATCGTGCCAGCGGCACAGCGCTTCCAGCGAGGTCAGCTCGCGGGTCAGCAGATCGATTTCAGGCTGATAGACCAGCGCCAAGCCCCCTTGTGCAAGGGCTTCGGTCAGGCGATTGGCCACCCGGTTTTGGCGGCTGTCGGCTCTGAAAGTGTCGGAGGCGTTGGTGAAAGTCATGGCTGGATTTATGGCCAAGCATACCAAGTCTGCACCGCGCTGCCGCAGATGGGCTTGGGAGCGGTGCTGGGATGACGCTTTATGATGGCCCGCTTAAGGTGCTGTACCAAGATGGGATGCAGCAGATTCAAGACGTGTTTTATCGAGGTGATTTTGTGTTGAAGAAGAACTTGCTGACCCTGTGCGCTTGCCTGGCGTTGACTTTCAATGCCCATGCCAGCGACGCCGCCAAACCTGCGGCCACCGTCAACGGTGTGAAGATCGGTGGTGACGTGCTGGAGCTGCTGGTGGCCAACAATGTCGCTCAGGGCGGCAAGGACACCCCCGAGCTGCGTGCTGCGCTCAAACGCGAACTGATTGCCCGCGAAGTCCTGGCTCAGGAAGCCAAAAAGCAAAAGCTTGACCAGGAGCCTTCGGTCAAAGCCCAACTGACATTGCAGCAAAGCGCCTTGCTGGCCGACTCCCTGATTGCCAAGCAGGCCCCCAAATTCAACCTGTCCGAAGACAAGCTCCGTGCGGAATACAAGCGCCAGTCCGACTTGCTGGCCGACGCCGAGGAGTTCCAGATCAGCCACGTCGTGACCGCGACCGAGGCCGAAGCCAAGGCGGTGATCAAAGCCGCCAAGGACGGTGAAGCCTTTGACAAGCTCGCCCGCGAAAAGTCCACCAGCCCCACGGGCCCGAAAGGCGGCAGTCTGGGTTGGCTGTTGGGCAACCAGATCAATCCAGCCCTGTTCAATGTCATCGTGAATCTGCCTGAAGGCGGTGTGACCTCCCTGCCCATCGGCACGCCTGAAGGCTGGCAGGTGATTCGTCTGGACGGCAAGCGCAAATTCAAGGTGCCCAGCTTTGAAGACAGCCAGCAGCAATTGGCCAATGCGGTGTTTGCCAACGAGCGTGCCGAGTTCGTTCAAAAGCTGGTCAAGGCGGCCAAAGTCGAGCAGTAAG
>Ga0228701_1000894_pt1 | contig 22013 bp, 20 predicted proteins | sample McNCre117_Aug_MG_2_FD_178017 | JGI IMG/M metagenome (GOLD analysis project Ga0228701, IMG submission 178017) | Freshwater microbial communities from McNutts Creek, Athens, Georgia, United States - 11-17_Aug_MG | ecosystem: Environmental > Aquatic > Freshwater > Creek | place: USA: Georgia...
GCCCTGCGTTCCCGCCTTTGCCTGCACCGCCAAATCCGCTTCGCGAAAGCCCTCGGCCCGCGCCACGGTTTCGCCTTGGGCATCGAGCGCAAACGAGCGCCCTTCAAAAATGACCTCATCCTGGCCGCCCACCAGATGCGCGTAAATCAGCGGCAAGCCGCAATCGACCACCCGTTCGCGCATGCGCTGCTCGCGCTCAGCCCCTTTGCCCGCATGGAAAGGCGAGGCATTCAGCACCGCCAGCACTTGCGCGCCCGCGTCACGCGCCAGACGGGCTGGCTCGTCAAACCAGGCGTCTTCGCAAATGAGCAAACCGACGTTGACACCTTCGACCTCAAACACACCCACCCCGTTGCCGGGCGTGAAGTAGCGGCGCTCGTCAAACACCTGGTAATTGGGCAGCTCGCGCTTGTCGTAATGCGCGACCACCTGGCCCTCGCACAAGACGCTCGCGCGGTTGTGGCGGCGCGTCACGGCCACGCTGCGAGTGCGCAGGCCCCCACCTTCGGGGTGGCCCACCACCACATGCAAACCTTTTAACCCGGCCAACTCATGGGCCACTGTTTTCAGGGCATCATCACAGCCGTCAATGAAGGCGGGGCGCAGCAACAAGTCTTCGGCCGCGTAGCCGCAAATCGACAGCTCGGGCGTGAGCACCAGACGTGCCCCCTCGGCATGTGCCCGGGTGGCGAAATCGATGATTTTGCGGGCATTGCCCGGCATGTCACCGACGACGAAGTTGAGCTGGGCCACACGAATTTGGAGAGTCATACAGGTGCTGAAAAATGTGAGCTTGAATTATGTCACCCGGGTGCAGGACGACCTGAGCGGCATCGCACCCGATGCTTGGGACGGTCTGCTGGCCCGGCAAGACGCGCCAAGCCCCTTCATGCAGCATGCCTATTTGTCGGCCATGCAAACCAGCCAGTCGGCCATACCCAAGACCGGTTGGACCTTACAAGTCATCAGCCTGTGGCGTGAGTCCCCGCAAGGCCCCGTGTTGGCTGCGGCCTGCCCGCTCTACCTCAAGACCCACTCACGAGGCGAATACGTGTTCGACCACGCCTGGGCCGACGCCTACCAACGCCACGGCCTTGACTATTACCCCAAAGCGCTGGTCGCCTCACCTTTCACACCCGTGCCCGGCAGCCGCCTGCTGGCTGAATCCGATGACGCCCGCCAGGCACTGCTGGCGAATTTGATCGACATTTGCAAAACCAACGACATCCCCTCCCTGCACATTTTGTTTGCCAGCCGACAGACCTGCAGGCCTGCGAACAAGCCGGTCTGCTGCAGCGCAGCCAAGTGCAGTTCCACTGGCAAAACCAAGGCTGGCGCGACTTCAATGATTTTTTGGGCAGCCTGACCCAAGAAAAACGCAAAAAAATCCGGCAAGAACGACGCAAAGTGGCCGATGCTGGCGTGCGCTTTCGCGCTGTGCGCGGCCCCGACATGACCGACGCCGACTGGGCCCTGCTGCTGCGCTGCTACCAGCAAACCTATTGGGAACACGGCAACCCACCCTATTTGGCCCCGGCGTTTTTTGAAGCCATGCGCACCGACATGGCTCCCAACTGGCTGCTGTTCGTGGCCGAGCACGAAAACCAGCCCATCGGCATCAGCCTGATCGGCCTGCATCTGGACAAGCAAGGTCAGCCCGAAGTGGCTTATGGCCGCTACTGGGGCGCGCTGGCCCGGGTAGACTGCCTGCACTTTGAAGCCTGCTACTACCAGCCCATCGAATGGTGCATCCAGCACGGCGTACAACGTTTTGAAGGCGGCGCACAAGGCGAACACAAAATGGCCCGCGCCCTGCTGCCCACCCCCACCCACAGCGCCCACTGGCTGGCGCACCCGGGGTTTTCTGAGGCCGTGGCCCGCTTTCTGGAACGGGAAAAATCGGGCGTGGAGAACTACCTGGATGCGCTACACCAGCACTCGCCCCTGAAGAAAGCCCCATAAAAAAACGCCTGCGCGGCGCAAACCGGGCAGGCGTTTTTGGGGTGCAATGGCTTCGTCAGAAGCCATGGAGCATGGCCATCAGGCCTTGTTGTAGTTGGCGATGCCGTCCATGATTTCCTTGGCGGCAGACTCCACGCCTTCCCAGCCCTTGACTTTGACCCATTTGCCTTTCTCCAGGTCTTTGTAGTGCTCAAAGAAGTGGGCAATCTGCTGGAGCTGGAGCTCATGGATGTCGTCCAGCGATTTGATCTTGGCGTAGCTGGCCAGGATTTTCTCGGTGGGCACCGCCAGCACTTTGCCGTCCATGCCGCCTTCGTCTTCCATCAGCAAGATGCCGATGGCGCGGCAAGGCACCACCACGCCCGGGGGCAGCGGGAAAGGTGTCATCACCAGCACGTCGACGGGGTCACCGTCACCGGCAATGGTCTGAGGCACATAGCCGTAGTTGGTGGGGTAGTGCATGGCCGTGCCCATGAAGCGGTCCACGAACAAGGCACCGGACTCCTTGTCGACTTCGTACTTCACAGGATCGGAGTTCATCGGAATTTCGATGATGACGTTGAATGCGTCAGGCACTTTGTTGCCAGGGGTGACTTTGTTCAGGGACATGGTGTCTCGTTGGAAAAGTTGAAAGAAATGTCAATCGCTAGGGATTAACCCCGATTTTACTTTCACGGGGCTTGCGATCACTTTCAGACTCCGTCAACAGGGTGTCTCAAGCGTGATTTGCAAAAAAACCCGCTGCTCCACAATGCACGCATGCAACTGAACTTCATCGCCAACCAATCGGTGCCCGCGCTGGCAGGGCAAACCCTCGATGTGATCGATCCGTCGGACGGACAAGTGTTTGACCAGATCCCACGCAGCCAAGCTGCTGACATCGACCAGGCCGTGCAAGCCGCACGCAAGGCGTTCCACGGCCCATGGGGGCGGCTCACCGGTGTGGAGCGCGGCCGCTTGCTGATGGCGCTGTCGCGCAAAGTGACCGAACACGCCACCGAACTGACGGCCCTGGAGCAACGCGATTGCGGCAAACCCACCCAGCAGGCTGCGGCCGACGCGGTGGCCCTGGCGCGCTATTTCGAGTTTTATGCCGGGGCCTGCGACAAATTGCATGGCGAGACCCTGCCCTACCAGAACGGCTACAGCGTTCTGACCTGGCGCGAGCCCCACGGCGTCACCGGCCATGTGATCCCCTGGAACTACCCGATGCAGATCTTCGGGCGCAGTGTGGGCGGTGCATTGGCTGCCGGCAACGCCTGCGTGGTCAAACCCGCCGAAGACGCCTGCCTGAGCCTGATCCGCGTGGCACAACTGGCCGCTGAAGTGGGCTTTCCACCAGGGGCCATCAACATCGTCACCGGCTATGGTCACGAAGTGGGCGATGCACTGGCCCGGCATCCCGGGATTGACCACATCAGCTTCACCGGCAGCCCCCGGGTGGGCACCTTGATCCAGCAAGTGGCCGCTGAACGCCATTGCCCAGTCACGTTGGAGCTGGGCGGCAAAAGCCCGCAAATCATTTTTGACGACGCGGACCTGAATGCGGTAATCCCGGTGGTGGTCAATGCCATCGTCCAAAACTCAGGGCAGACCTGCAGTGCAGGTTCGCGGGTCCTGATTCACCAGGACATTTATGAACCTCTGTTGGCCCGTTTGGGTGAAGCCTTTGGCCAACTGCAGGCGGGATCAGCGTCCATGAACCTCCATTTGGGCCCCCTCATTCGTGCCAGCCAACTCGAGCGCGTGACCGGCTTTCTGGACCAGGCCCGTGCCGACGGCATCCCCATCGTGGCGCAAGGCCGGATCGCCGAAGGCGTGCCCGCAGGCGGCTTCTATCAGGCCCCCACCTTGCTGCGCGATGTTCCGGTCAAACACCGCCTGGCCCAGGAAGAAATCTTTGGCCCGGTGCTGTCAGCCCTGCCGTTCACCGACGAAGACCATGCCGTGGAACTGGCCAACGCCACCGAATTCGGGTTGGTCGCAGGCATCTGGACGCGCGACGGCGGGCGGCAATTTCGCATGGCCAAACGCGTGCGCAGCGGTCAGGTGTTCATCAACAACTACGGTGCTGCCGGCGGGGTCGAGCTGCCGTTTGGTGGCGTCAAGTCTTCCGGCTATGGCCGCGAAAAAGGTCTGGAGGCCCTGCTGGGCTTCACCACCCTCAAAACCGTGGCCATTGCACACGGCTGACCATCCGCATTTCAAGGAAACCCCATGCGCGTACAAGACAAAGTCATCATCGTCACCGGCTCTGGCGGTGGCATTGGCGAAGGCATTGCCAAAAGGCTGGCCGAACAAGGCGCCAAAATCATCGTCAACGACATCCAGACCCCCTTGGGCGAAAAAGTCGCCGCCGACATCCGCGCTGCCGGCGGGCAGGCGGTATTTGTGGCCGCAGATGTGACCCTGACGGCCGACGTGAAGGCGCTGGTGCAAGCCGCCATCACCCACTTTGGCCGCCTCGACGTCATGGTCAACAACGCCGGCTGGACGCACCGCAACCGCCCAGCGTTGGAAGTGTCCGAAGATGAATTCGACCGCTGTTATGCGGTGAACATGAAAAGCATCTACCTGGCCACCATCCATGCCGTGCCGGTGTTTCGCCAGCTGGGCGGCGGCAGCTTCATCAACATCGCGTCCACCGCCGGAGTTCGTCCTCGGCCCGGCCTGACCTGGTACAACGGCTCCAAAGGCGCCGTCATCACCACCAGCAAATCACTGGCCGCAGAGCTGGGGCCGGACAACATCCGGGTCAACTGCATCAACCCGGTGTTCAACCCCGACACGGGCCTGTCTGCCGAGTTTGCCGGAGGCCCGGTGGACGACGAGCGCCGCGCCAAATTTCTGGCCAGCATCCCTTTGGGTCGATTCTCCACCTCGCTTGATGTCGCCAACGCCGCCCTGTACCTGGCCAGTGACGAAGCCGCCTTCATCAGCGGGGTGTGCATTGAAGTAGATGGCGCCCGCTGCGTTTGACCCCTGTGCCGGCGAGATGCCCCCTGTCGGGCACAATCTGACCCATGTCTGAACGCGTCATTGAGCTGGTTGACCAGCGCCACCCCAGCCTGCCTTTACCGGCTTTGGTGCCAGGCCATGACCTGAGCGCGCTGCCTCTGGACGGGCTGCGCCGTCCCTTGACCGATTTGCGCATCAGCGTCACGGATCGGTGCAATTTCCGGTGCAGCTACTGCATGCCCAAGGAAATCTTTGACAAGAACTACACTTACCTGCCTCACAGTCATCTCTTGAGCTTTGAAGAGATCACGCGCATGGCCAGCATCTTTGTGGATCGTGGGGTGCGCAAGATTCGCCTGACCGGGGGCGAACCCCTGCTGCGCAAGAACATCGAAATCCTGATTGAGCAACTGGCCGCGCTGCGCACACCCGATGGCCAGCCACTCGATCTGACCTTGACCACCAACGGCTCACTGCTGGAACGCAAAGCGGCCAACCTCAAGGCGGCGGGCCTGCAACGCGTGACGGTGAGCCTGGACGGGCTGGACGATGGCATTTTTCGCCAGATGAATGACATGGACTTTCCGGTGGCAGACGTGCTGGCCGGCATCAATGCTGCACAGGCCGCAGGACTGGGCCCCATCAAGGTCAATATGGTCGTCAAACGCGGCACCAACGACCATGAAATTTTGCCCATGGCCCGGCATTTCCGGGGCACGGGCATCGTTCTGCGCTTCATCGAATACATGGACGTGGGCGCGACCAATGGTTGGTGCATGGACGAGGTGCTGCCCAGCGCCGACGTGGTACGGCGACTGCAAACCGAGCTGCCGCTGGTGCAACTCGACCCGTCAGCCCCCGGCGAAACCGCCGAACGCTGGGGCTATGCCAACGCCCAGGGCGAGCACGACCCGGCCTTGGGCGAAATCGGCGTCATCAGCAGCGTCACCCAAGCTTTTTGCGGTGACTGCAACCGGGCACGGCTATCGACCGAAGGTCGACTGTACCTGTGTCTGTTTGCCAGCCAGGGCTATGACCTGCGGCAATTGCTGCGCAATCCGGCACAGTCGGACACCGACATCGCCGCCACCCTCGATGCCATTTGGCGTGGACGCGGAGACCAGTATTCGCGCTTGCGCAGCCTGCGCGGGCCTGACACTGCCAGCAGCCCAGGACGCCGGGTCGAGATGAGCTACATCGGGGGCTGAACGCCTTGCTCCCCCTGCACTTGACGGCCCCCATCACGTCCGCGCCCGATCCAGCCACAGGGATCACCGGTCTGATTCTGGCGGGCGGACAAGGTTCACGCATGGGTGGACTGGACAAGGGGTTGCAAAACTTCAAAGGCCAACCCTTGGTGCAGCACAGCTTGCGGCGTCTGAAACAGCAAAGCCGACCGTTGCAAGGTGTGCTGATCAATGCCAATCGCCATCTGCCCACTTATGCCGCACTGGGCTGGCCAGTCTTGTCCGATGCGGTGGACGGTCACATCGGGCCCTTGGCCGGTTTCTTGACGGGTCTGATGCATTGCCCGACCCCGTGGTTGCTCACCGTGCCTTGTGACACGCCCTTGTTTCCACTGGACCTGGCCGAGCGGCTGTACCAGGCGCTGATGGCACACGATGCACCACTGGCCATGGCCACCACCCAGGACGCCAAGGGACAGCCGCGCCAGCAGCCCGTGTTTTGTCTGATGCATGTCCGGCTGCGCGAGAGTCTGTTCAATTTCATCCAGGGTGGGGGCCGTAAAGTCGGCGCCTGGGCAGCCGGGCACGGCTGTGCCCGTGTGGTGTTTGACCTGCCCCACGACCACCCTGAAGCCTTTGCCAACATCAACACGCCCGAAGAACTTCGGCAACTTGAATCTTTTTGATGAGCCCATGAACGAGCCCAGCCCACCGTCCTTGCAAGCCATTGCCGAGCGCCTGCAGGGCTACGACCCGCAAGCGCTGTCGGCACAGCAGGTGAACACCTTCCTGGCCGAACTCGTGCAACCCGTAACCGCCACAGAAGACGTGCCCTTGATGCAAGCCTTGGGCCGCATCCTGGCGTGCGATGTCGTCTCGCCCATCAGCGTGCCACCCCACGACAACTCGGCCATGGACGGTTTTGCCCTGCGGGGTGCCGAGCTGCTTCCCGATCAAACAAGTCACTTCAAAGTCGTCGGCACCGCCCTGGCCGGAGCCGCCTGGCAAGGCACTGTGGGCGCGGGTGAATGCGTGCGCATCATGACCGGTGCCATCATGCCTGCCGGACTGGACACCGTGGCGCCAAAGGAACTGGTTGAAACCGATGGTGACAACGTACGCATACGGGCTGGCCTGCTGCAAATCGGGGACAACCGTCGCCTGACTGGCGAGGACCTGATGGCAGGCCACCCTGCCTTGTCAGCGGGAGCCCGACTCTCCCCCGCCGCCTGCGGCCTGCTGGCCAGCTTGGGCCTGCCCGGTGTAAGGGTCTGGCGCCGCCCCAAAGTGGCCTACTTTTCAACCGGCGACGAAATCCTGAGCCTGGGCGAAGCCCCCCGCGAAGGTGCGGTGTACGACAGCAATCGCTACACCGTCGCGGGCCTGGTTCAGGAACTGGGGTGCGAACTGCTCGACATGGGCGTGGTGCGCGACGACCCGTTGGCACTGGAATACGCCTTTCGCCAGGCCGCTGCACAAGCCGATGCCATCATCACCAGCGGCGGCGTGAGCGTGGGCGAAGCAGATTTCACCAAAACCATGATGCAAAAACTGGGCGATGTGGCTTTCTGGAGGATCGCCATGCGCCCCGGCCGCCCCATGGCCGTGGGCCGGATTCCGTGCGGTAACCGGTCAGCCGTGCTGTTTGGCTTGCCCGGCAACCCGGTGGCAGTGATGGTGACCTTTGCCGCGTTTGTCCGCCCGGCCCTGCAACAGCTCATGGGTTGGCAAGCCCCGGCTTTGCCCCTGTTGCGCGCCCGCAGCACCCAGACGCTGCGCAAGAAACCCGGCCGCACCGAATACCAGCGCGGCATCGTCAGCACCAACCCGACGGGCGAACTGGAGGTCTGCATCACGGGCAATCAGGGCTCAGGCGTACTCAACTCGATGGTGCAGGCCAACGGTTTGATCGTGCTGCACCACGAACAGGGCCATATCGAACCCGGCGACTGGGTGGATGTGATGATGTTCGACGGGCACCTTTGACACTGCGACGGCCACACTCGGCCTGGTGTTCACTCGACAAAAAGGGCTGCAGGAGCAGCCCTTTTTGTTTTGACACCGCGAGTCAATGACCGACGGCCTGTCCTTCATGGGCCGTCGCAGGTTCGTCATGGGCAATGGCCTTGTTGGGACCCGGAACGCTTTGACGGGCCAGCAACGAATACATGGTGGGCACCACAAAAATCGTCAGCAAGGTGCCCAGCGTCATGCCCCCCACAATGACCCAGCCAATCTGGGTGCGGCTTTCAGCACCCGCGCCTTTGGCCAAGGCCAGCGGCACCGAGCCCAACACCATGGCACCGGTGGTCATCAAAATAGGGCGCAAACGCTGACCGCTGGCCTTGACCAGTGCATCAAAGGTTTCCACGCCCTGCTCACGCAGTTGGTTGGTGAACTCGACGATCAAAATGCCGTGCTTGGTGATCAGGCCAACCAAGGTGATCAGGCCAATCTGTGAGTACACGTTGAGCGAACCGCCTGACCATTTAAGCGCCAGCAAAGCCCCAATCATCGACAAAGGCACCGACAGCATGATGATGAAGGGGTCAATGAAGCTCTCGAACTGGGCAGCGAGTACCAAAAAGATGAAGAAGAGCGCGAGCACAAACACGATGACCAAAGCACCTTGAGAATTGCGGAACTCTCGGGAAGTGCCATTGAGTTCGGTGGTGTAGCCCGGTTTGAGCACCTTCGATGCCGTGGCATCCAGGAACTTGAGCGCTTCGCCCAGCGAATAATCCGGAGCCAGATTGGCCGTGATCGACACCGAGCGTCGTTGGCCAAAGTGATTCAGCTCCCGGGGTGAAACACTTTCACGCACCTTGACCACCGCCGACAACGGAATCATGGCGTCATTGCGTCCACGGATGTAAATGTTATCGATGTCATTGGGCGTGTCGCGGCGGCTGGCCTGGGTTTGAACAATGACGTCGTATTGCTCGGCATCTCGCTTGTAGCGGGTCACGACACGCCCCCCCAGCATGGTTTCCAGGGCTTTGGCTACCACGTCCACGCCCACACCGAGTTCCGCCGTTTTGGCGCGGTCGACCTCAATGCGCAACTCGGGTTTGTTCAGGCGCAAATCCACATCGGGTGAGACGATGCCAGGATTTTTGGCAATTTCATCCATCATTTGCCGAGTGAAGGCATTCAGGTTCTGGTAGCTGTCCGAAGTCTGGATCACGAAGTTGATCGGTCGCTCACGGAACCCTTGACCTAAAGACGGAGGGGTGATCGGGAACGCGGTCACACCCGGCAAGCCCCCGAATTTGGGGGCCAATTCACGCGCGATCTCCAGGGTGGTGCGCTTGCGATTTTCCCAGTCAACAGCGCGGTAAATCACCGAGCCTTGGGCCACGGTCGGGTTGCCGATGTTGGCAAAAATCCGATCAAACTCGGGATAGGCCTCGCCCATGCGCTCAAGCACTTTGGCATAGCGATCGGTGTAGTCCAGCGTGGAACCATCCGGGGCAGTGACCGTGGCCAATAAAGTGCCCCGGTCTTCCATGGGGGCCAGTTCCTGCTTCATGGTGGGGTAAATCAGCACAATCGCCACACCACTGCCCACCATGATCAGCAGCACCAGCCAGCGGGCCTTGAGCAGCACTCGGCGCAAGAGGCGCTCATAAGCGTCAGACAAGGCCGTCAGCCAGTGCTCCATGTGGCGGTCAAACCAGCTCGGATTGGGGTTGTGGCGCAGCAGCTTGGAACTCATCATGGGCGACAAAGTCAGCGCCACAAAGCCCGACACGATGACAGAACCCGCCAAAGCCAAAGCAAACTCAGTGAATAGTTTGCCCGTGCGCCCCGGCGTGAAAGCCAACGGCGCAAACACCGCGGCCAGCGTCATGGTCATGGCCACCACGGCAAAGCCGATCTCGCGGGCCCCTTTGATAGCGGCCGAAAACGGGTCCAGCCCTTCTTCAATGTGCCGGTAAATGTTTTCCAGCACCACGATGGCATCGTCCACCACCAGGCCAATCGCCAGCACCAGCGCCAGCAGGGTCAGGGTGTTGATGGTGAAACCGGCCAACGCCATCATGGCAAAAGTGCCTATCAAGCTCACCGGAATGGTGATGATGGGGATGATGGAGGCGCGAATGGTGCGCAAAAAAACAAAAATAACCAAAGCCACCAAAACCACGGCTTCCACGATGGTCTGGAACACGCTCTTGATGGAGCGGTCAATGAACACCGAGTTGTCGTTGGCCACCGTGATGGTGATGCCCGGGGGCAAATCGGCTTCCAGGCGAGGCATCATGTCACGCACGCCTTGGGACAACTCCAGCGGGTTGGCCGTGGCCTGACGGATCACCCCGGCAGAGATGGCGTATTGCCCGCCCAGACGCACGGTGCTGCGCTCGTCGGCTGCGCCCTCTGCCACACGCGCCACATCACGGATCTTGACCGGAAAACCATTGACGGTTTTGATGACAATGTCTGCGAACTGGCCTGCACGGGTCAAATCGGTTTGCGAGGTGACGGTGAATTCGCGGTTACTGGACTCGATGCGGCCAGCAGGCAACTCCAGGTTGCTGCGGCGAATGGCATCTTCCACGTCTTGGGGCGTGAGCTTGAAAGCCGCCAGGCGCTCAGGCTCCAGCCAGACACGCATGGCGTATTTGCGCTCACCGTAAATGCGCACATCGGCCACGCCGGTCACGGTTTGCAATCGGGGTTTGACCACCCGGTTGATCATGTCGTTGATCTGCAAGGGATTGAGCGTGTCGCTCGAAAACGCCAGCCAGATCACCGGAAAGGCGTCAGCTTCAACTTTGGCGATGACGGGCTCTTCAATGGCTTGTGGCAAACGGTTGCGCACCCGGGACGTGCGGTCACGCACCTCGGCAGCGGCGGTGTCGGCGTCTTTTTCAAGCCGAAAGCGCACCGTGATCTGCGACTGCTCGGCACGGCTGATGGACGTGATGACATCCACCGCATCAATACCGGCAATGGAGTCCTCAAGCGGCTTGGACACTTGCGACTCGATCACCTCTGCCGAAGCCCCGGGGTATTTGACACTGACCGTCACGGTCGGTTCGTCGATCTTGGGATATTCACGCACCGACAGGCGGTTGAAGCTGACAGCGCCGATCAGCAAGATCAGCAGTGACATGACAACGGCCAAAACCGGCCGCCGGATGGAGGTTTCAGCGAGTTGCATCGGCACCTCGCAGGCAAGGGTTGGGACCAAGCACGGGCTTGCCAGCGGGTTTGCCAGCCGCAGCCAACTGCGCTGCTGGTGCAGCGGGTGCGGTTGCCGGTGCAATGGACGGTGTGGGTGCGGCAGACCCAGCAGAAGAAGTCGCAGCAACTGAGGCAGCGCCAGCGGGACCCGCAGCCGGCCCGCCGGTGGTACCAGGCTTGCCACCACCGGGCTTGGACATGTCCACCACGCGCACGGTGGTGCCATCTTTTTGCAGACGTTGATGGCCCGCGGTGACCACCGTATCCCCTTCGGACAAGCCTTCCAGAATTTCAACTTTGCCCGGCTGACGCATGCCGACCTTGACCGTCACGCGCTCGGTGACCAAACTGTCTGGCTTCTCGCCTGGAGCAATCCTGACCACGGATGTGCGGCCGCCTTGCGGCACGATGGCCTCTTCGGGAATGACCAACGCGCCTTCGCGTGTGCTGAACACCGCGTTGACCCGAGCGAACATGCCCGGGCGCAGTTGTTGCTGGCGATTGTCGATGCAACCACGCACGCCCACCGATCGACCATTGGCATCAATCAGGGGGTCCACCGCCTGCACCACGGCGGTGAAGGGACGGCCTGGCATGGCATCCACATTGAGCTGGGCTTTCTGGCCAGTCTTGACCTTGGTCTGGAAGCGCTCTGGCAGGCGGAAGTCCACCAGAACGGCATCAATGTCTTCGATGTTGACGATGTCGGTGCCGTCCTTGAGGTAATCCCCCACGTTGACCTGCCGCAGCCCCATCACCCCATCAAAAGGGGCCACGATCTTCAGGCGTTGCAATGTGGCTTGGGCCAGGGCCAGTTTGGCCTGCGCCACTTCCAGTGCGGCACTGCTTTCATCCAACGAACGCTTGCTGATGAAATTTTGTGCAACCAGCTCTTGGTTGCGTTTGTGGTTGGACTCGGCAATCGACAGTTCGGCCTTGGCTTGGGACAGCTGCGCAGCCTGCAATTGGTCATCAAACTGAACCAGCAACTGCCCCTTGCTCACACGCTGACCGTCGCTGAACAGGATTTTGGCCACACGCCCACCGACTTCTGGCCGCAGCATCACCCCCTGACGTGAACGCAAACTGCCCACAGATTGCATTTCATCGACGAGGGTCACGGATTCGACCTTGGCCACTTCAACCGCCGGAGCCCGGCCAGCGCCTGAGGGTGTCGCCTGTGCGGGCGGCTCAGAAGAGCCAGAAACCGGGCGCTGCGCCCACCACGCCACACCCGAAGCGGCGCACACGCCCACCAAGGCGATCAAGGCATATTTTTTGTTGTAAGCCATCAGATTTGTCCCGAACGATGAAAACCAATAAAAATGCAAACAGTTTCGGAATGTAACAGTCTGGCAATCATTTCCCAACGCGTTCGCACCCTTCGTTGCATCAGAGACAACGTCCGCTCGCCGTCTTTACACAGGGTTTACAAATTCAGCGCTTGAGCACCTGTTCCACGCCCTGATTGGCCAGCGCATCGGCCCGCTCATTGCCAGGGTCACCGGCGTGGCCTTTGACCCAGCGCCAGTCGATGTGGTGTCCCGCAGTGGACACCACATGGTCCAGGGCCTGCCAGAGGTCGGCGTTTTTAACCGGTTGCTTGGCCGCCGTGCGCCAGCCCTTGGCTTTCCATCCATGAATCCACTCGGTGATGCCTTTGCGCACGTATTCACTGTCCAGGTAAAGCGTGACTTTGCAAGGCCTTTTGAGGGCCTTGAGCCCTTCGATGACCGCAGTCAATTCCATCCGGTTGTTGGTGGTACCCAATTCGCCGCCAAAGAGTTCATGGACATGCTGGCCAGATTGCAGGCGCACGCCCCAGCCGCCAGGGCCGGGGTTGCCTTTGCAGGCCCCATCGGTGTGGATTTCAACGTGATTCAACAAGGTCTTTCGAAGCCGTCGAACGGCCAGAGGAGGGGTCAGAGCGCACCAGTGGCACGCTCACGGGAGCGGGCGATCGTACCGTGCGCCAACGCCGCCCTTCGAGCAAACGCACGCCCGACACCCTTTTGGTGGCCAAAATCAGGTAAACGCCTCCGAAAATCGGCCACCAGCGCTGGCCCACCGACTCCATCCAGGACAGCCGTTGCATCCAGCGTTCATGGCCAAAAGCAGGTGTCCACCCGCCAAAACGACTGACCTGCACCTCAAAGCCTAACAAACGAAGCCAGTCACGCAAGCGGCGGTAGCCGATCAATGCAGAGGAAGGAGTAGGCTGACGACGTTCGTGGCGGGACTGTTGCCAACCCCAAGCGCTCATGGGATTGAGCCCGGTGATGAGCACTTGCCCTTCCGGAATCAGCACCCTGGCCACCTCACGCAGGCAGGCATGCGGGTCTGCTGATCGCTCCAGGGCATGAGGCAAAACCACCAGATCCAGACTGTCTGCTGACCACGGCCAAGCCCTGCTGTCCAGTTGCAAGTGAGCGCCCTCTTGAACTGGATCACCCAGCTCGAATTCCGGCTGGGCCAGCCAGTGATGGGGCATGCGGTTGGCACGCAGGGCGTCCAACGGGGGCCAACCCAGCTGAACAGCGTGGTAGCCAAAGACATCGGCCAGCAACTCGTCGGCCTGGCGCTGCTCCCATTGCAAGAGGCGATCGGCCGCAGGCTGCCCCAATCCGGCCAGCCACGGGTTTGCTGAATACTTGCTTTCTATAATCGAACGCTCCATGAAACTGATTGCCCTGCCCGCTTTGACCGACAACTACATCTGGTTGTTGCACGACGACCACCATGTCCTGGCTGTGGATCCGGGCGACAGCGATGCCGTTTGCCGCTGGCTGGATCAGCATCCCCAGCTCAAACTGGACACCATTCTAGTGACGCACCACCATGCCGATCACACAGGCGGGGTAGCCGCGCTGGTGACGCAAACTGGCGCCCAGGTGTGGGGCCCTGCCATGGAAGCCCTGCCTTTTGCCTTGATCGGTGTTCAACAGGGTCAATCGGTGCCATGGCATGGCCTTCATCTGGAAGTGCTGGATGTGCCCGGTCACACAGCAGGTCACATTGCGTTTTGGGCGTCTGTCCCCGATCAAGCGCCGGTGCTGTTTTGTGGAGACACCCTGTTTTCGGGGGGCTGCGGACGTCTGTTTGAGGGCACGCCAGCCCAAATGCTCGACTCACTGGATCGACTGGCGGCCTTGCCGTTGCCGACACGGGTCTGTCCTGCGCACGAATACACCCTGTCCAACCTGAAATTTGCCATGGTGGTGGATGCGGAAAATGCCGACTTGCAAGCCCATGCCCGCCTGTGCATGCAATTGCGCGACCAAAACCTGCCCACGCTGCCCGTGGCCTTGTCCACCGAGCTGGCAATCAACCCTTTTTTACGCAGCCGCAGTGACGCGGTGTCTGCGGCTGTGCGCCGGATGGACCTCAGCGCCACCGACGACGTAACCACCTTTGCGGCGCTACGCGCCTGGAAAAACGACTTCCGATGATTTGTCCTTCTTTGTTTCGCACCCGCGCTGCGCTGCTGGGTGCCGGTTTGCTGCTGACTTTGTGGCTCACAGGTTGTGCCGCACCGGGCACAGCGCCCACTGCAAATGGGTTGTCTGTCCCGCCTGTGTCGACCAAACACATCCCCTCCGAAACGGTGTCGCCACCTGAGACGGACACCCCTGTTTCACTCAAACCGAAGGGCAACCTGGGCCTGACGCCGCCCACCGACGTGTGGGAACGCATTCGCCGTGGCTTTGCCATGCCCGATCTGGACAACGACCTGGTACGCAACCGCGAGCAGTGGTATGCCAGCCGTCCGGATTACATCGTTCGCATGACAGAGCGTTCGCGCCCGTACCTGTTTCACATCGTCGAGGAGCTGGAGCGGCGCAACATGCCCACCGAGCTGGCCCTGCTGCCCTTCATCGAGTCGGCGTTCAACCCGCAAGCGGTGTCCACCGCCAAAGCCGCAGGCATGTGGCAATTCATGCCGGCCACGGGCAAATTTTTTGACCTGAAACAAAACCTGTTTCGTGACGAGCGACGCGATGTGCTGGAGTCGACCCGGGCAGCGCTCGATTACCTGCAGAAGCTTTATGGGATGTTTGGCGACTGGCATCTGGCACTGGCGGCCTACAACTGGGGAGAAGGCAGCGTGTCGCGCGCCTTGGCTCGCAACAAGGCACAAGGCAAGCCCTTGACCTACAGCGACCTGAACATGCCCAACGAAACCCGGTATTACGTGCCCAAACTACAAGCCGTCAAGAACATCGTGGCCACGCCCGAGGTCTTCAACACACAATTGCCATTGATCAGCAACCACCCCTATTTCAGGAGTGTGGCCATCGAAAGGGACATTGATGTGGCCGTGGCAGCCAAGCTGGCAGGCATCAGTGCAGAAGATTTCAAAGCGCTCAACCCATCGATGAACCGGCCTGTGATCCTGGCCGCAGGTACGCCTCAAATCCTGCTGCCCTGGGACAACGCCGCCATTTTTGAACGACAACTGCAAGCCCATGCGGACAACAAGCTGGCCAGCTGGACCGCCTGGCCTGTGCCCCGCACCATGAAGGTCGACGAAGCGGCTGCACAAGTGAACATGCCGGCAGACTTGCTGCGTTCGATCAATGGGATCCCGGCGGGCATGATGGTCAAAGTCGGCTCAACCTTGCTGGTGCACCGCAAGGGCTCCCTGGACAGTGATGTGACCGAACATCTGGCAGACACCGCCCAACTGGCATTGGCCCCCGAAATCGTTCTCAAAAAAATTCTGGTCACCGCCCGCAAAGGAGATTCATTGGCCAGTCTGGCCGCCAGACACGGTGTGACCGCCGCCAACATGGTGATCTGGAACAAACTCAAACCAGGGGCCAAACTCAGCGGGGGCCAAAGCCTGTCCATTTTTATGCCTTCGCAAGCGGCACGGCGTATCAGCACGGCCAGCAGCAAAAAAGCAATCTCAGGCCCCTCGGTCCCCGCACGAAAATCAGGCCGTGTGACCAAAAAGCGCTGACATCTTGACAGGATGCGCGATCAGCTGACTGGGGTCACCCCCCAAAACGCTGCTTGGCTTTGGCAGCAAACACGTTGGTGAACGTGCGATCGAGCACCGGCCGCACGCCCGCTGAAGCGCCCGGCAAGCGCGAAAATGCCCGCCAGGCATTGACCACTCCGTCCCTGGAAATTTCAGCGTCGACCGCATACGATTCACGCAATTTTTCAAAAGCGCCCAAGTACACGGCCCGATCGCCAAGCCAGTGATGGGTTGGCACAGTTTTCAGGATGTCCGTCAAACCTGCTGTTTGCAGCCATTTCAAAGCGTGGACCACACCATCCGTCAGGGCTTGCACCCCATCGCTTTGGCGCTGCAGCCATTCCGTGCGGGCCATCATGCAGGCACCGGGCACGGCCCCCCCCATCACTTTGCGTGTGGAGGTGAGTGATCTGGCCTCTCCCACCAGCCGTATTTCGTTTTTTTGCTCCAGCCAGTGCATGACCGGATCGGGATTGCACAAGGCATCGATGACACCCCCGCGCAATGCGTCCAGCACCTGCGTCGACGAGCCCACCTCCACAAACACCACATCTTCGGGCAGCAAGCCGTTTTGTAACAGCCATTGGCTAGCCATCCAGTGGGTGCAAGAGTCGAGCCCAGTGATGCCCACGCGGGAGCCCTTGAGGTCCATCACCGAACGCATGGGCAAAGCATGGCGGGTAGCCACCCCCAGGCTGACCTGTGGTGTGCGCCCCAGTTGCGCGAACCCTTGAAAGTTCAACCCTCTTTGCTGCAAGCCAAACAAATGCTCAAAAGCCCCCACCGCCACATCGGCTTGCCCTTGCACCACACTGGCCACCGCCTTGCTGCCAGATTCATGCGGCAACCAGTCCACCGTTACCCCGGCCTGACGAAAATAGCCCAGTTGTTCTGCCAGAGTCAAAGGCAAATGGTAAAGACTCAAACGCGCAGGCAATGCCACGGCCAGCCGCTGTGACGGAGATGGCACCACGGCAGCTTGCGGCGCAGACACCTCGGCCAGGGAGCCCATGGCTGCCAGCAAAAATGCACGTCGACAAGACCTTTTGGTGAACACAACCGGACTCCAGCACGCATCGGAAATTCGATGCAATGAGCTTAGTAGGCAACGGCTTTTTACGCATCAGGAATGATCCTGAGCGGGTTTTCACGTAATGGTTGATGGGTGTCAGCCCAGCTCGCAACACTGAGGTCACTGCAGAGCGATCAGCGCCGGTCCACTAGCGCGTGGGCAATGGTGCCCAGGTCCACATATTCCAGCTCACTGCCTGCCGGCACCCCGCGAGCCAATCGGGTCACACGCAGTCCTTGCTGCCGGATCATGCCCGCAATCACATGCGCAGTGGCTTCACCTTCAGCAGTGAAATTGGTCGCCAAAATCACTTCACTGACCACCCCATCGGCAACCCGTTGCTTGAGCTTGGCCAGCCCGATGTCATGCGGGCCGATGCCGTCTAACGGGCTGAGTTTGCCCATCAAAACAAAGTACAGCCCACGGTAGGTGCCGGTGCGCTCGATCGCTGACTGGTCAGCCGGGGTCTCGATGACACAAATTTGGGTCCGGTCCCGGGTTACATCCAGGCAGGTGTCGCACAACTCGGCTTCGGTGAAGGTGTGACAGCACTCGCAGTGGCGGATGTGGTCTACCGCATTTTGCAGGGCCAAGGCCAACTGCCGAGCTGTGGCACGATCGTTTTGCAGCAACTGGAACGCCATGCGTTGAGCCGACTTGATGCCCACGCCCGGCAGGCCCTTGAGGGCTTGCACCAAAGTGGCAAGGGCATGGGTATCGGCCATGGTGTGTACAGTGCTGAATCAGAATGGCAGCTTCATGCCAGGCGGCAAACCTGCCGTCAATTTTCCCATTTTTTGTTGGGAAACTTCCTCGGCCTGGCGTACCGCATCATTGAAGGCGGCAGCTACCAGGTCTTCGAGCATGTCCTTGTCATCGGCCAGCAAGCTGGGGTCGATGGTGACCCGGCGCACATTGTGCTTGCAGGTCATCAGCACTTTGACCATGCCCGAGCCGGACTGGCCTTCGACTTCGACGTTGGCGAGTTCGTCCTGGGCTTTTTTCAGGTTGTCCTGCATCGCCTGGGCTTGTTTCATCAAGCCAGCCAATTGGCCTTTGTTGAACATGGTGTTTCCTTTGTGGTCAATGGTTGAATCAGAAATAGGGTCAGATGACCTGGATGCTGCCATGCACGATGCGTGCGCCAAAGTCACGCACCATGGCTTGCACCAAGGGATCGTTTTCAATCAGTTCGGTGGCCGCCACCATCTTGGCGGCAGCGGCCACGGCGATGCGCCGCGAGGGACTGTCCGCCACCGAACCGACTTCAATCTGCAAACGTACATCGGCGTGTCCGGCGGCCTGCAAAGCGCTTTGCAGTCGGTCCCGGCTGGCCGGGTGGTTGAGGGATTCCCGTTCGGTGCGCAGCAGCCACTGCCCTGCCTCCCGCGCCATGAGCTGCGATTGCAAGGCGAGTTCGCGCACCAGAGCGGTGATGGCTTCACGGGCCATCAGTTCCTTCACCACGTCCAGCCAGAAATCACCTTCTGGCGTGGGTTGCAAGGGTGCCAGCGCTGGTTTGGGAATGTCCACTCTCGCAGATGACGAGGCTTCGCGCACCGGCAAGGCACGGATCGCAACCTCTTGCGAAGAAGGCAGTGAAGCCATAAAGCCCTCCACCGCAGCATCCGTGCCCAGATCGGGGGCATCTTGCGTGTCATCGGGCAGATCTTCCCAAGGCGCAGGCTCTGGCATGACAGCGGCAGGTGCTGGTGACGGCTGGGCCTGGGGTGCCGGGGCAGGAGTGGTCACAGCAACAGGCACCACCGGCATCGACACATCTGGAGCACTCTGCTCCCCCACCGGGGGCTCTACCTCGACCCTAACGTTCTGCCGTGACGCGGGCAACGAGGCTGATGAAGCGTTTAATGCGGAGGGGGGGACTGAAGGGACGGCGACCCGTGAACCAACAGCTTGAGAGCCGAGGGGCTCAGGGGCTAATGGGCGGCTGATTGGCGGACTTTTTTTTTCTGCCACACCTGACTGGGGTTTGAAAGCGAGCAAACGCAGCAACACCATCGTCAAAGCGGCATATTCATCCGGGGCCAAGCCCAACTCGGTGCGGCCGTGCAGACAAAGGCTGTAAAGCAATTGGGTTTCTTCTGCAGGCATATCGACCGCCAGATCGGCCAAGCCCTGGGCGTCCGGGTCATCACCGTCCTGAGCAGCGCCCGGCACCATCTGCATCACGGCCATGCGTTGCAGCAGCATGGCCATGTCCTCCAACGTGGCCGCAGCCGATACGCCTTGCAGGCGAAGCGCGTTGACCTGCGCCACCACAGTGGTGCCATCGCCATCGGCCAGCGCACGGATCAGTTGCAGCACATGGCTGCGGTCCACACTGCCCAACATCTGACGCACGCCTGCTTCTTGCAACTGGCCATTCCCGAAAGCAATCGCTTGATCGGTCAGGCTCAGAGCATCGCGCATGGAGCCGCGTGCGGCACGGGCAAGCAAGCGCAAGGCCTGAGGCTCGGCGCTCAATTGCTCGGCCGACAACACCTGGGAGAGGTGCTCAAACACCGTCTCTGGGGCCATGGGACGCAAATTGAACTGCAGGCAACGCGACAAAACCGTGACCGGCACTTTCTGGGGATCGGTGGTGGCCAGTACAAATTTGAGGTACTCGGGAGGCTCTTCCAGCGTTTTCAACATCGCATTGAATGCGGTGTTGGTCAGCATGTGCACCTCATCGATCATGAAAACCTTGAAGCGGCCTTGCACGGGCTTGTAAACCGCCTGCTCCAGCAGGCTCTGGACCTCATCCACGCCCCGGTTCGAGGCGGCGTCCAGCTCCGTGTAGTCCACAAAACGCCCGGCATCGATGTCACGGCACGCTTGGCACACGCCACACGGCTCGGCAGTGATCCCCCCCTGCCCATCCGTTCCCTGACAGTTCAGCGATTTGGCCAGAATACGGGATACAGTGGTTTTTCCGACGCCACGCGTGCCCGTGAACAGGTAAGCATGGTGCAGTCGCTGCTGCACCAGCGCGTTGGTCAAGGCCTGCACGACATGTTCCTGCCCCACCATTTCTGTGAAATTGCGGGGGCGGTATTTGCGCGCGAGGACGAGGTATGACATGCGGGCGATTCTATCGGGCTGCGCAGGTCGAACAACGACCCCAGCATGCAAAGTGACAAGTCCGTGGAATAAACGAGAAAAAGAACGGCTGCGCGCGCAAATTGTCAACAAGCTCGCCTACAATCTTCCCCGACGGGCCTTCCCACATGGTGAAGCGGCCAACCGGGTCAGGTGGGGAACCAAGCAGCCCTAACCGTGAATCCAGTGCTGGGGTCAAGGTCCGTCAACTCCCCACCCCTCATACTTTGACACCCGGATATTCCTGTTTGATCCGAAATGGTTGCGCGCGCCATCAGCACGCAGTCTGCGCTGGTCGCGGCGCTACAAAGCCCTGCAGCCATCGTACGCAGGCAAAGCAAAGCCCATGGACGTCACATTCGGAGCGACTTCCATGGGCTTGGTAGCAAATGCGTGTGGTGGGACAGCAGGGGCTCAGCCCCACCCGTCCATGGAGGGAGCAGATCAGGCCATGCGACGGCGCAAAGCAGGAAATGGCAGGGATTTGACCTTGGCCGAAGGCACCGGCTTGAGCGCTGGAGGCGCAGCACGCAACAGGTCAGAGACCAGGGTGTTGGCGTTCGGGTGAGCCCCTGAACGGTTGATTTCAAAGGCCAGACGGGTTTGCTGGGCCATTTGGGCCACGAAATTCTGGGGGTAGTCACGGACGGTGAAACCACGCAGGGCCATCACTTTCATGAAGGCGTTGGCAGCCTCTTCAACGGCACACTGGTATTCCTTGGAAGCTTCTGGAGTCATGTCGACCTCGTTATGGATGAAGTTACTCACACTCCATCAACGCAGCATCCCGCACTCAGGAAGACAACATTTGTGAGAAATTGTTAAAAATTTGACAAAACGCCCTGTCCTGCACGCAGCCCACTGGCCAGACAAGCGGTCAGGAGGTAGCCGCCAGTAGGAGCCTCCCAGTCAAGCATTTCACCAGCACAATACACGCCAGGCTTGGCTTTCAACATCAAATCCGGGCTCAAATCCTCCAAACGCACGCCACCAGCCGTACTGATGGCTTCAGCCACTGGCCGTGTTTTTTTCAGCTCAATCACCAGGTTTTTCAGACTCCGGGCTAAAGTTTCGGGATCGGCCATCATCTGCGCAGAGCACAACTCATGCAACAGGCCCATCTTGACCCCATCGAGCCCCAACCGGCTTTTGAGGTGGCTGGACAAGCTGCGACGACCTCGCGGCCAGAGCACTTCCCGACGCACGTGCTCCAGCGACTTGTCAGGCAACAAATCAAGCACCAAACGGGCCTGCCCAAGCGACAAATCATCGCGCAACCAGGCCGAGGCGGCATAAACCAGGCTGCCCTCCACCCCGGTTTGCGTCACCACAAATTCACCTTTACGTTCAAAACGGGGGGGACCACCTTCCATTGACGATGGCACAAGCAAAGAGACCGATTTGAGGGGATGTCCGGCATAACGGCTTTTGAAATGATCCGTCCACCCCGAGCCGTCTCGCCCCATCACATCAAAACCACAATTGGCTGGCTTCAAGTCGGACACTCTGACCCCCTGCCCAGCCAAAACAGGCCACCAAGCCCCATCAGACCCCAACT
>Ga0228701_1000895_pt1 | contig 22001 bp, 18 predicted proteins | sample McNCre117_Aug_MG_2_FD_178017 | JGI IMG/M metagenome (GOLD analysis project Ga0228701, IMG submission 178017) | Freshwater microbial communities from McNutts Creek, Athens, Georgia, United States - 11-17_Aug_MG | ecosystem: Environmental > Aquatic > Freshwater > Creek | place: USA: Georgia...
TAACTCGAATGCATCACCATAAACAATGGTTTCATCGCTACTGACTCCAGCCGCGGTGACAAAGTTCGCCAATTGGAATCCTTGAACATCCGGAAACATTCCAAGGAATTCTGCTTTGGTTCCATTCGCTCCTGTCTTGAATTTTAATTTCACGGTATTATCGTAAAAATTGATCCCCCCCGCAAAAGCTCCATAGTAATTACCAACATCACCTTCTCCCCATGAGGCCGGAGTACCTTCGTAACCAAAATCCGAGGCGTCAGCAATGATTGCACCTTCAATAAACTTGATTCCCTTCGCTTTAATGGAGTCCGTCCAAGCTTGTAAAAACGATAATTCTTGGTTTTCAAAACAAAAGAATTTACTTCCTAAACTGACATCTCCTCCGCCGCGAATCCAAAGATTGCCATGCAGGACACTGTCTTTATCTATGAATCCATCGCAGTAAATTCGGGTTGACATGCGATGATTCGGGCCTAGTATTTCAAAAGCAGAAGCGGTTGAAAATAATTTTGTGGTCGATGCAGGTGGTAAAGCATGCGTTGCGTGGTATGCTGCTATGGACTCACCCGTTTCCATATTCACTGCCTCGAAACTTATCCTAGCATGTTTATTTGCTGGATCCGTGACAAAGGCATTCAACGCTTGCTGAACAGGACCTTGCGTCCATGATAATTGACAAATAAACAGGATGAACAAAAAGCGCATGAATCGTGTTTCAACTTGGTAAAAAACAAAGATGCAAAATTAATTGGATAACGCTGATATCGCTAAAAACTTGTAATATTGCGGGTATTCAAAAAACGAAGAAACATTGAAAGTCATCAAAGAATTTCCAGAAGGACTTGTATCCATTTATCCAAGCGTATTTGGAGACGAAAGAGGATTTTTTCTAGAATCATTTAACCAAGTAAAATACGCTGAATTTCTAGAGGGACATTCATTCGTACAAGATAATTTGTCGAAATCAAAAAAAGGCGTGTTGCGCGGACTGCATTTTCAAGCACCGCCTTTTGACCAAGGGAAATTGGTTCAAGTGATTACTGGAAGTGTGTTAGATGTGGTGGTGGACATTCGTCGAAACTCCCCAAGTTATGGTCAAACTTTTCAAATCGTTTTAAATTCAACAGATCGCAATCAACTTTGGATTCCACCTGGTTTTGCGCATGGATTTGTCAGCTTAGAAGACGATACCATCTTCTCGTACAAGTGTACAAACACCTACAGCAAAGAGCACGAGGGATGTATATTATGGAACGATCCAACCCTAGCCATTGACTGGAACGTTGAAGATCCCATTATTTCTCCGAAAGACACCGAAGGAACATTGTTTCATGAATTTACCAGTCCGTTTTAATCTCATTCATGTCCAAAAAACCAACCGAGGGAGCACTTGAAACCATAGACGTCTATGGAGCACGCGAACATAATTTGAAGGACATCAACCTTCAAATTCCAAGAAATAAATTAATTGTCTTTACAGGATTAAGCGGAAGTGGAAAGTCAAGTTTGGCTTTTGATACCATTTTCGCCGAAGGACAGCGTCGTTACATCGATACGTTCTCAAGTTACGTCAAACAATTCATTGGCGGACTTGAGCGTCCGGATGTCGACAAAATTGACGGATTAAGCCCTGTGATTTCCATCGAACAAAAAACCGTTTCACGTTCGCCGCGTTCAACGGTTGGAACCATCACTGAACTTTACGATTTCTTTCGCTTGTTATTTGCACGTGTCGGAACCGCCTATTCGTATGTCACGAATGAACCAATGGTCAAATATTCCGACGAAGCGATTTGTCAGCGGATCGAAAAAGATTTCAAAGGGAAAAAAGTGGCGTTTCTTGCACCAAAAATCAAAGGACGTAAAGGACATTACCGCGAGTTATTTGAACAAATTCTGAGAAACGGCTACACGAAAGTCCGCGTCGACGGTGAAATCAAAGAAATTGTCAAAGGCATGAAATTGGATCGCTACAAGATTCATGACATTGAAGTGGTCGTAGACCGCATGTTGATTGGTCAAGTGGACGAAAAACGGATTTACGATTCCGTGTTAGTCGCCATGAAAATGGGAGAATCAGCAATGATGGTCATGGACTTAGAATCCGAAACCATCAAACATTACAGTCGTTCGTTGATGTGTCCAACCAGCGGCATCAGTTACCCAGAACCCGAACCAAGTTTATTTTCGTTCAATTCACCTTATGGCGCTTGTCCTTCGTGTAAAGGACTTGGCGAAGTCAGTGAAATTGACACAGATAAAATCATTCCGAATCCAAGTTTATCGATTCGAAAAGGTGGATTTGCACCTCTTGGAGAATACAAACGCATTTGGATTTTTGAGAAAATGGAAGCCATCTTGATCAAACAGGGTTACTCCATCAATACACCGATTGCCGATTTGGATGAAGAACTCATTCAATTGTTTTTGTATGGAAACGAGGACATGGAAATGAATGCAAAGTCACAAGAAGATCGTTTCGAAGGAATTGCCAATTTTATGACGCGTCACTCGGAGGATAGCACCGCAGGAATTCAACGTTGGGCGCAAGGATTCATGAATAAAAAAGTATGTTCAGAATGTCACGGCGCACGCGTTCGAAAAGAAGCACTGCAATTTAAAATCAACAGTCAGACCATTGGAGATCTAGCCTTTATGGATTTTGCTCAATTGAACGACTGGACTGAACACATTGAAGCACATTTATCCACCGATCAGCTACAAATTGGTGCCGAAATATTAAAGGAAATTCGAACACGAATTCGTTTTATTCTAGAAGTTGGATTGGATTACTTGACCTTGCACCGCAGTGCGAAAAGTTTGTCTGGAGGTGAAGCACAGCGCATTCGACTCGCAACACAGATTGGTACAGAACTGATCAACGTACTTTACGTGTTAGATGAACCATCGATTGGATTACATCAACGCGACAATACCAAATTGATTCAATCGCTACAACGCTTGAGGGATGTAGGCAATTCCGTTTTAGTGGTAGAACACGACAAAGAAATGATTGAAGCAGCCGACTTCATTGTGGACATTGGTCCAGGTGCGGGATCTTTCGGAGGAAATATTGTCAGTGCTGGAGATTTGAATTCCGTTTTAACGAGCAATTCATTAACGGCGCAATATTTAAATGGCTCACGTCAAATCGAAGTTCCGTCCAAACGCAGAAAAGGAAATGGACTTGCTTTAACCTTAAAAGGCGCGAATGGACATAACTTAAAAAATGTGAACTTCAGTGTTCCGCTTGGAACATTTACCTGCGTTACAGGTGTTTCAGGAAGCGGAAAATCCTCGTTGATTAACCAAACGCTTTATCCATTATTGATGAATCACTTTTATCAGGATATCCGCAAACCTTTACCGTATAAATCGATCGAAGGACTAGAGCACTTGGATAAAGTCATTGAAATTGATCAGAGTCCGATTGGACGCACACCGCGCTCCAATCCAGTCACATACACCAAGGTTTTTGATGAAATTCGCAGTTTGTATGCGGCATTGCCAGAATCTCAAATTCGTGGATATAAGGCCGGGCGTTTTTCCTTCAATGTTGCAGGCGGAAAATGTGAAACATGTAATGGCGGCGGACTGAAATTAATTGAAATGAATTTCCTTCCTGATGTGTATGTTGAATGTGAAACATGCAATGGGAAACGATACAATCCGGAAACCTTGGAAGTTCGATACAAAGGAAAAAGCATTTCCGATGTACTGAATATGACCATTGAAGAGTCCGTTCCGTTTTTTGAAAATCACCCCAAAATCTACCGTGTTTTGCATACCTTACAGCAAGTTGGCTTAGGGTATATTAAACTTGGACAATCCTCTACCACATTATCCGGAGGAGAAGCGCAACGCATTAAATTAGCGACAGAATTAGCGAAAAAAGCGACGGGAAAAACCATTTACATTTTAGATGAACCATCGACAGGATTGCACTTTGAAGACATCCGCATGTTATTGGAAGTTTTACAACGTTTAGTCGACGATGGAAATACGGTATTAGTCATCGAGCATAATATGGACATTATCAAAATCGCAGACCACATCATCGATTTGGGTCCAGAAGGTGGATTCCGTGGAGGTGAAATTCTATTTCACGGAACACCAGAACAAATGGTGAAAAAAGCCAAGGAAAAATCCTACACGGCCAAATACTTAGCATTAGAATTGGCTTAATTCAGACAATTTGTCGGAGAAAAGCGATTGGCTTAACCTTTGATTAAAGAAATTGACTTAATTTTACGCCCGAAAAGGGAATTTATATACTTAAAACAAAATAAAATGGCATTAGAAATCACAGATGCGAACTTTGACGAATTAGTCATGAAGTCAGATAAACCAGTTGTTGTTGATTTTTGGGCTGAGTGGTGTGGTCCTTGCCGCATGATCGGTCCAGTAATCGAAGAAATGGCAAATGAATACGAAGGAAAAGCGGTTATTGGAAAAGTAAACGTCGACCTAAATTCAGGAGTTTCTGCACAATTTGGCGTTCGAAGCATTCCAACCGTATTATTTATTAAAAATGGTGAGGTAGTTGATAAATCAGTAGGAGCTGTTCCAAAGGCAACACTGGAAGAAAAACTAAATTCATTAATGTAATTTCAAAGGGAGTTCGCTCCCTTTTTTTATGCCATGAAAGATTTTTTTAGACGCTTAAAATATTACGGATTAGGATTTGGAATCGGAACCATCATGGTGATGACTTTATTCGATAACAAAGGCTGCAGTTGGTTTCCATCAAATCGCGTAAAGGACAATTTATTCAACAGAATGATTGTGATGAATGCTGCTTCATTTGATCAAATCAAAGAACAAGGATTTACTCAGCCTGACTTTTTGAACACAGTACAGGCGGGAACAGTCGACTTTGGAAAAAGTAAAAAACAGGGACTTGATAAAGTTTACCGCATTGATTATGAAACACCTAAAGGAAAGAAAAAGCACTGCTTTATGACAATGGGAGATGAAAGTTTCATGACTGAAATCATCTTCTCTGATAAAAAAGCAACGAAAATTTCGCCGACAAACTCGGATGCTGAATTGCCTGGAAAAATCCTATTTATTCCGAAAAATGAGTTTCTTTTCTATATGGATTCGTCCAGTACATTGACAGAAAAAATGAAGTCCATTGGCATTAAAAACGATAAAGAATTAAACCGATTGATTCGCAAAAATGGACAATTCAACTTTAGCCGTTCATCCCTTTTACAGCACCCAAAACCCGTTCATTGCCTTGAGTTTTACGTGACTAAATCGTCAAAAGAAAAGCTATTCGTGAAGTGTATTTGGTTCAAGGACAAAATTAAAGTCTACGATTTATCCATCGAAACGCTCGATTTCTAACAGAATTGGACTTTTTATTGTTAATAAATTGACTTTTACCTCGGTTTCTCCGTCCTTGCTTTTAGTAACTTTGATTAATGGAATTTACAGCCGAACAAATTGCCGGACTTTTACAAGGAGAAGTTGATGGAAATGCATCAGCTAGTGTGCATGGACTTGCAAAAATTGAAGAAGGAACAAACGGCTCACTGAGCTTTTTGTCTAATCCAAAATACGAGGAATTCATTTACACAACAGGATCCAGTATTTGCATAGTAAACAAAACCTTTGTAGCGAGCAAAGCACTTCCTGAAACACTGACATTAATTCGTGTCGATGATGCTTATGCGTGTTTTGCGAAATTGCTTTCGATTTATAATAACATGAATCGCAAAGAACCTGCCATTGAACAACCTTCCTTCATCCATGAAACAGCATCCATCGGAAATGACCCGTACATTGGGGCATTTGCCTACATCGGAAAAAACGTAAAACTTGGAAACAACGTTCAAATTTATCCAAATGTTGTTTTAGGGGACAATGTTAGCATTGGAGATAACAGCATTCTTTTTGCTAATGTAAGTGTCTATGCGGATTGTCAATTGGGCAACAATGTCATCATTCACTCTGGGACAGTTATTGGCTCTGATGGATTTGGTTACGCTCCAGACGAACATCGCGTGTATCAAAAAATTCCTCAAATTGGTAACGTAGTCATCGAAGACGATGTCGAAATCGGTTCAAATTGCTCGATCGACCGCGCCACCATGGGCTCCACTTTTATTCGAAAAGGAGTGAAAATTGACAATCTTTGTCAAATAGCGCACAATGTGGATGTCGATCAACATACGGCAATGGCGGCACAAGTGGGAATTGCCGGATCGGCGAAAATTGGAAAATACGTGATGATTGGTGGGCAAACTGGTGTCGCTGGACATTTGCATATTGCGGATGATACAAAGATTGTCGCACAATCGGGAATTCCATCCACCATAAAGAACGCAGACACCTTGATGGGGTCTCCAGCTTTTAACCACAACGATTTTAAACGTTCGTATTTAGGGTTTAGAAAATTACCCTTCATTTTATCAAAAATCTACGAGTTCGAAAAACAATTAAAAGAACTGACAAAAACAAAAAATAATGATTGAAAAACAACGCACACTCAAAGAGGCTATTGTTTTTAATGGAGTTGGACTTCATACAGGAGAAGCAGTAAGAATGGAAATTTGTCCTGCAGCGGACAACCATGGATATAAATTTCAACGTGTTGATTTAGAAAATCAACCGATCATCAAAGCAGACGTGGATTACGTTGTTGCCACCGATCGCGGGACCACTTTGGAGCAAAATGGTGCGCGTGTTTATACAACAGAACACGTTCTTGCGGCTTTGTACGGATGTCAGGTGGACAATGCTCTCATCAAAATCAATGGTCCCGAGATTCCAATCATGGATGGAAGTTCCATTTTATTTGTTCAAGAAATTGAGCGTGTTGGTTTTGAAGAACAGACAGCTGAAAGAGAATACTTTGAGTTGAACGAGAACATTCCTTGGGAAGATCTTGAAAAAGGAATTGAATTTCTAGCGATTCCAGATATCAATTACCGTTTAACCGTGATGGTCGATTACAACTCGCCTGTATTGGGAACGCAACACGCGAGCATGTATCAACTTTCGGATTTCACGAAAGAGATTGCGAAATGCCGCACGTTCGTTTTCTTGCGCGAACTAGAATTCCTGGCTTCCAATAACTTAATCAAAGGTGGCGATTTAGACAATGCGATTGTTTTAGTCGACCGCGCAGATGTATCCAAGGAAGAATTGGACCGCTTGGCTCAATTGCTAGGAAAAGAGAAACTTGATGTTTCCATTGACGGAATTGGTGTTTTAAATAGCACCAAGTTGCAATATGAGAACGAACCGGCACGTCACAAATTATTGGACATTGTCGGAGATTTAGCGCTTGTTGGCAAACCGATTAAGGCACATATCCTTGCAGCACGTCCAGGACACTCTGGAAACGTTCGTTTTGCGAAAGTTTTAAAGGAACAAATCAAAAAACAGCAAAACCAAGGTCGTCATTTCGATTTGACACAAGATCCCGTTTACGATATCAATGACATCGAACGTATTTTGCCGCATCGTTATCCGTTTTTAATGGTGGATAAAATCATTGAAGTCCACGAAAATTCCATTCTTGGAGTGAAAAACATTACAATGAATGAGCCTCAATTTACTGGGCACTTCCCTGGAAATCCAGTTTTCCCTGGAGTTCTGCAAATTGAAGCGATGGCACAAGTGGGTGGTATTTTCGCCTTGACGAAAGTCGAAGATCCACATTTGTATTCCACATATTTCATGAAAATTGACAACGTTCGATTCAAACAGAAAGTGATGCCTGGGGACACGGTGGTATTTGAGTTAACACTCACTTCACCTATTCGACGTGGGCTAGTGGAAATGAGTGGAAAGGCTTATGTCAACGGAAAAGTTGTTTCAGAAGCTAGCATGTTGGCACAAATTATTAAAGACAAAGAATAAATGATTTCTTCTCTGGCCTCGGTTTCGAAAGATGCCCAAATTGGACAAAACGTCCGCATAGATCCATTCGCGGTGATTCACGAGGATGTGATTATTGGAAATGGAACGCGTATACATTCGAATGTAGCGTTGTATCCAGGAACACGCATTGGCGAGGACTGTGAGGTTTTTCCTGGTGCCGTCTTAGGAGTCGTTCCTCAAGATTTGAAATTTGACAACGAATATACAACCGTAGAAATCGGTAACAATACGAAAATTCGCGAGTGTGTAACGATTCATCGTGGAACAAGCGATAAAATGAAAACGGCTGTTGGTGACAACTGCTTACTGATGACGTATGTCCATGTGGCGCATGATTGTCAAATTGGCAACAATGTCATTTTAGCGAGCTATACCGGCTTATCCGGACATGTCATCATTGATGATTTCGCTATTCTCGAAGGGAAAGTTGCAGCACAACAATTTGCACACATTGGAAGACACGCATTTATTGGTGGGGCATCCCTCATTCGCAAAGATGTTCCCCCATATATTAAAGCGGCGAGAGAACCTTTGACATTCGCTGGTGTGAACTCTGTAGGCTTGCGTCGAAGAGGGTATTCAGATGAGCAAGTAAGGGAAATTGAGGACATTTATCGAACGATTTACGTCCAAAACAGCAACTTATCCAAAGGAGTGGATGCCGTATTGCAATCCATGGATAAAACACCGTTACGCGATGAAATCATTGGATTTATTCAAGCTTCTGATAAAGGCGTAATTCGAGGGATGATTTAGGATGAAAAGAGGAGATGAACTTTCAGTTCACATCACGGACTATGCGTTCGGTGGACGTGGAATTGCCAAATTAGAAACAGAACATGGACAATTCATCGTATTTGTCGACAATACCTTCCCAGGTCAAACCGTACGTGTTCGCGTTGAAACGAAACGGAAAAATTACGCGGAAGCAAAATTAATCGATGTGGAAACGCGTTCAGAATTTGAGACTGAGCAACGCTTTCAAGAAATTTCAGGTGGACCATACATTCATGTACCGGTAGCAAAACAAGAAGAAGTCAAGCAAGAATCTACATTAAGTACGTTTGAACGATTAAGTGGCATTCGGGATGTACGCGAACGATTTGACACGTTCATTTCTTCGCCCCAACATTATTTCTACCGAAATAAAATGGAGTACAGCTTCTCTTGCATCGAACATGACTTAGAGACCAATCAAGAATTAGACGATGCCTTTGCACTTGGATTTAAGCGTCGAGGGACATGGTGGAAAGTCGAAAGCTTAAACAAAGCCTCTGGCTTATTCGACGAAGAATGGGAAACCAAATTAAAGGAGATTCGCTTGTTCCTCAAAGCGACGAATTTACCCGCTTGGCATCCACCCCAAAAAGTTGGATTCTTTCGCCACATTGTCGTTCGAAAATCCTTCCACACAAATCAATTGTTATTGAATCTTGTTACATCCACCGATGAAGACAAGGCTTTTGATATTCAAGCTTTCGCTGCTTTTCTTCAACAATTATTACCAGGACGCATTGCCGGATTATGGCATACCGAAAATGACAATGTAGCTGATCGCGCCAAAATTGAAAATGGCACATCGAAATTGATTTTTGGACAAGCAGTTATTGAAGAAATGTTGTCTGGATTAACTTTCCAAATTTCCATGGAAAGCTTCTTTCAAACGAATCCAGCATGTGCTGAATTGCTTTATGCAAAAGCCTTGGACTACGTTTTTGAAGAAGAGATTCCCAACGAAAAAGTTGTCATGGATTTGTTCTGTGGAACAGGTACCATAGGACAATTACTCGCGAAAAGAAATGCTAATGTACGCATTGTTGGTGTGGACATCATCGAAAAAGCGATTGAAGATGCGAAAGAAAATGCAAAGAAAAATGGCATTCACAGCATCGACTTTTACGCGGCCGATGTCGGTAAATTCCTGAAAGAATATCCAAATTACCAGGGAAATATTTCCTGCATCGTCTTGGATCCACCTCGTGCTGGAATTGCACCAAAAACATTGCAGAAAGTAATCGATTTAGGAGCAGAACACATTGTGTATATTTCCTGTAATCCTTCCACGCAAGCACGAGATGCGAATACACTAAACGAGGCTGGATACGTGCTCGAAAAATACGCTCTTGCCGATCAGTTTCCACACACAGGACACATTGAGTCCATCGCCAAATTTGTCAAAAAATGAACATTGAAATCCTTGCCATCGGAGATGAATTATTGATTGGACAAACAATCAATACGAATGCATCTTGGCTTGGACAAGAATTATCTAAAATCGGTGCGCGCGTGACGCGTTCAGTTGTGGTTGCAGACGATAGCACTCGCATCATTGAGGCATTGGAAAATGCTTACCCTGAAACGAATTGTATCATCATTACTGGCGGACTAGGTCCAACCAAAGACGATATCACCAAACATACCTTGTGTTCTTATTTTGGTACGCATTTGGAGATGCACCCACCCACATTAGCGAAAATCGAAGCGTATTTCACGTCAAGAAACCGTCCGATGTTGGAGACTAACATTCAACAAGCGGCACTTCCGGTGGACTGTGAAATTCTTCCAAATAACTACGGGACAGCAGCAGGAATGCTCTTCGAGAAAGAAGGGCGCTATTGCGTTTCTCTTCCCGGAGTTCCGTATGAAATGAAAGGAATCGTCACGGAAGAATTAATCCCAAGGTTGCTGCAACGGTTTCAGTTGAAAGCAATGTATCATTACACCGCATTAACGCAAGGAATTGGCGAATCTTTTTTGGCGGAACAAATCAGTGATTGGGAAGACCGCATTCGTGCGAGAGGATTTGGATTGGCCTATCTTCCATCCCCAGGACTTGTAAAATTGCGCATTACTTCTTTCGAAGGGAAAGAAGATCAAGCAGAGATTATGCAGTTCTTCCAAGAATTAGCATCCCGTTTACCAGAGGCCGTTTTTGGGTATGAAGCGGACACACTTCCGGAAGTTTGTGGAAGCTTATTAAAGAAAAACAACATGACCATTGGAACGGTTGAAAGTTGTACGAGTGGACTTCTGGCGCAACAAATCACGAGTATTTCCGGTGCATCAGACTATTTTATGGGCTCACTCCTCACCTATTCCAATGACCTCAAACACCGCTTGTGTGATGTGTCCATTGACGCCATTTTATCCGAAGGCGTGGTCAGCGAACGAGTAGCTATGGAAATGGCTCAAAACGGAGCCAAAATACTGGGTGTGGATGTTTGTATTTCTACGACTGGAGTTGCTGGTCCGACAGGCGGCAGTGTCGATAAACCCGTTGGACTCGTTTGGATTGGCTTATCCATTTCAGGGAGAACCGTGGCGCGAAAATTCCAATTTGGAGATAACCGCGAAAGAAACATTCAAATGACCGTTTTAAGCGCATTGAATTGGTTGCGCTATGAATTAAGTCAGCGGTAATTACTTTCCATCAAATCGATACGTATATTGCAACATAATGGTGCGTGGCGCTTCAATTTTTAGCGGACGTAAAGAATATGTTCGATTGAAAATATTGCTGCCAATCAAGGCCAATTTATGTTGTTCCGAGAAGTTGAAGGAAATGCGCGTGTCGAAGATCCAATTCCCAAAACGATGCGCATTGAAATAGTCCATGTATTTTAAATCTTGCAACAATTCATTGTCTGCAGTGATTTGCTCAAAATCCTTAATAATGGCGTCCATATTCACCATTTTGGAAAAGTACTTCGCACTCACGCCAAGCGCATACTTTTTATTCCACGTATGTTCTGCGTCGAACTTGAAGTTATGCAAGAAACGGTATTTCAAGATTCCTTTGCTTGGATCCATGGAAGTAGATTGATACGTGAAGACACGATTTAAAGAATCCGTGGCATAGACAAAATTTGGACTTAATGTTTTCGGAACAATGTAATTGTATCCCGCCAAGAAGGTAATTTCACCTTTCTTGGAAGTTTTTGCCTTACCAGCATAGGAAACATCGAGTCCAGTCACACGGGAATTACCTGTATTTAAAAACATGAATCCCGCACTGGACCCCATGGATTGAACAGAGGTCAATTCATGCCAAATTCCAAACATGTATTCGATGGTGTTTTGGTATTCTTGCCAGAATCCGGCGATGTCCAAATACCCCATGACATTTCCTAGTTTAATCCCCTGCTTAATCCCGATTTCAGCATTCCAACTACTTTCAGGTTTTAACGATGGATTGGGGAATACACCAAAATTTCCAACACCCGTTTTGATGTAGCGTTCAGTAATGGTTGGAAAACGGAATCCTTGTCCGTATGAAGCCCGTAAATACGTACCCTTGTGAATTTGGTACGTAGATCCCGCACGAAAAATGGGTTTTGTTGCGGTTATGGTGTCATTCAACTGAAAGTACTCTAATCGTCCACCTGCGGATAAATTCAAGCGCTCATTCCACTTGCTTTCTAGTTGGGTGTAGATGGAAAGATTCAAAATATTGTTATTTGGAGAACCGGATCCAGCGTAAATGTTTGCCTCTGATTTTGTATACGTACTGGTCACTCCCGCTACCATCTCTATTTGTTTCCAATCGGTCAATTTCTTTTGATACATATAATCTCCGTAAAAGGTCATTGCCTTGTTCGATTGATTGGCAGACATGTTGTTATCCACTTTCAACAAACGTGAACGCAAATAGTGTTTCCCCTTATTTTCAGTGAGGTAATGTATGAATGGATCGACATTAAAAATAAATTGATCTTGCAAGAAAATTGCTCCCGGATAAGCACGGTAAAGTCCAGAAGAATCGTTCAGCCAAGCCAAAGGCATCGCTGTATGCATTTTCATGAAATTGCCGTTGATTCCGTAGGAAAGTCCTTTTATTTTCGCAGAACGGTAGCGCAAATTAAAATTCACACGCGCACGTCTTGACACCAGGTCCTTTTCCGAAAAGTTCGTAATGGTATCGGGAAAAACTGTGGCAACAAGGGAATCCGTTTTTGGTGGACCAATGTATCCATGATCTTGATTTAAGTTTCCACCAACCACCAAATCCAAATTGCCAATGCGGCGCGTATGCAAGAAATTCAGCCCATGAATGCCTGGATATTGTTGGTTCCATTTCATTTGTGGATCGGATGGATTGGAATAAAATCCACTGTACAATTGAACTTTCGTCATTGGTTTAGCCTTTGGATAGGCTGTTCGAATGTGAATGGATCCTGACAATGCAGAACTACCAGAAAGCACCGAAGCGGCGCCTTTTGTCACTTCTACTTGACTAATATTTTCCACGGGGATAAAGCCCCATTCCGGACGACCTGCATCACCAGAGAGCATCGGCATGTCGTCGACGATTACCGCTACTTTTGATCCAACGCCGAAGGTAAATCCACTTCCACCGCGAATTTGAGGCTCTCCATCGAGGATGTTTAAACCTGGTGTTTGATCCAAGGCTGTTTCAATGCTTCGGGTATTTTTATTTTCAATGAGTTCTGGTTTTAACACCACCATCGTCACGGTTTGCTCTTCGATGGGTTTGTCGAACTTTCCTACCGTCACTTTGACCTGATCAACGTTTTGTGTTCGCTCCTTCAAATAGAAATGATGTACGACATCGCCTTGCTGCTGAGCAATTGTAAAGGTGTCCATTTGCATGCCATCGTAGACACAGCGAAGCACATTCGTTCCGGATGCAACATTCACGATTTTGTAGGAACCATCTGCTTGTGAAATAGCACCATTACGTTGTCCAACAATGCTAACCCGTGCACCTTTCAGTACTTGCTTTTGTTGATCATACACGAATCCTGAAACAGAAAATGATTGCGCATAAAAAGTAGCCCATGAAAGGCTCAATAAAAAACTCAGAAATACCTTCATGAAAAGGGCTTAGGGGATAAACAGTTTTTGCGTTTTTCCTTCAAACTTGAGAATATACTGTCCTGACGGCAAGGTTTTACCCATGAACTGAGCTAGCTCCGCTTGTTTCACTAATTGACCAGATATACTGTAAACAGAAAGCTTAGTATCCATCGGAATATCCTTGGCCATTAATCCATGTACGGAAGAATAATACAACTGAACAGCAGCATGTAACTCGTTTACAGAACTTGCATTATAAATCAATTCGATGTCATCAATGAGAACTTCGTCGTTTGCGGCACCTCCACCCGGATTTTTATTCGTCGCAAATGTCATCAATATAAATTGAGGTGTTGGCATTTGTCCAGTCTGTACTTCATATACGAATGGTGTTGAAAAACGCACCCAATTCCCACCTGTTGGCGCATAATTCAATTCTGCCCTTGCCACTACATGTGGTTGCGAAGCTGCATCAATTGGATCATGCACATCAAAACTATCGTGAACAATGGCATGAATGCGCGCTTGTTGGCCTGATCCAGCCGTATATTTTGCCCAGAAAACGGCAGAATCTGGTACGTTTGAAATCGGCTCCGAAAATAAGGTATCCGCTGTTTTTGAATAATTAAAATTCAATGCACTGGATGCCGTCGTACTTCCCATGTTAATTTGCCCAAGGGTTAAAGTCCCATTAGCTACCACACCTAGCGTACTTTTTGACCAAATGCGCGCGCAGTACATTCCTGTTGCATTCGCACGAATCGCCGTTGATTGCTCCACTTGTTGGGATCCAAAGGATACAAGTCCGCCGGTACCAGATTTAAATCCATTCCAGTTCGTTGGTTCTTCTGTTGTTAATCCTAGATTATCCCATGATTCCATATTACTATTCGCAATTTGCTGCGCGTAAGTTAAGGAAGTGAAAATGATGCTTATCAGTGTAAATTTTATTTTCATAATGTTAGCTTTAGGTAAACAAATATAACGATTTTCACTTTCAAAAACACGTCTTCTATTCTGCCCATAATTTTACTTAACTTTGTTCAATGTCAGCTCAAAATACACCATTCAACCATCCCTTGCCCATCATGGAACATTTCTTCACCATACAAGGAGAAGGCTACCATTCTGGACGTGTTGCTTATTTTATCCGAACAGCCGGATGCGATGTGGGTTGTGTGTGGTGCGATGTGAAAGAAAGTTGGACAATCGACGAATCACAATACATGTCCATTTCATCCATCGTAGATGAAGTGCTGTCTGTTGGCGCCAATTTTGTTGTGATCACAGGTGGAGAACCAACCATGCATTCTTTATCCGCTTTGGTAGATTCTTTGCATGAAAATCACATTGAAGTGGCCATTGAAACAGCGGGAGTTCATCCCTTAGATGCCGCCATAGATTGGTATTGTTTTTCTCCGAAAAAATTCAAAAAACCCATCGGAGAAGCTTACGAAAAGGCGAATGAATTGAAGGTGGTCATCAATCATCCGTCGGATATTGCTTGGGCAGAAGAACACGCGCAAAAAGTTGGCTCATCTTGTCAATTATACTTGCAACCGGAGTGGGAAAAAAGTGATAAAATTCTTCCACTGATCATCGACTATGTGAAAGGTAACCAAAAGTGGCAGATTTCGTTACAGACACACAAATACATGAACATTCCATAAATGAGAAATTTCGTACTTCTATCTTTTTTCCTTGTGCTCGTTTACGGTTGCTCCAATGCGCAATTTCCCTATTCGACTTCCAATAAAAAAGCCATTCACTATTTTGAACTAGCGGAAAAAGCCCCGAAAGAAGGAATGGATCCAATGACGGGAGCGTACGATTTTAAATCGGGGATTGAATTATTGGGCAAGGCCCTGGAAAAAGATTCAAATTTCTGGGAAGCGCATGTATTGGATGCTGAATTCAATGAAATTCAACGCAACTACAAGCAAGCCATTTTTCATTACAAACGTGCATTAGAAATTGATCCCAATCACAGCATTAGTGGATCGAGCACCTACCACCTTGCCACATGTCAAATGGCCATCGGTGATTACAACGGTGCGTTAAAGAGTTGCTCCATCTATTTGAAAAATCCGAATGCAAAGGAAGAGAACTTGGGGACGGTTCGTCGCATGCAAGACTGTGCGAATTTCGCTATGACAGCAATGAAAAATCCAAAACCTTTTGAGCCTAAAAACATTGGACCATCCATCAATACCAATTTCTCGGAGTATTATCCAACCATCACAGTGGATGGTAAAACACTTTTCTTCACGAGAAGATTAGTAGAATATCAGGGAGAAAACAAACGCGAGCAGGAGGACTTTTACATTTCCTTAAACATTGACCAAGTTTGGTCTAAGTCATTTCCGATGCCGAGGAATGTTAACACGCCCTACAACGAAGGCGCACCAACCATTTCCGCAGACGGCAAAAGCTTGATTTTCGTAGCTTGTACAGATGAAAGTGGCGTGGACTACGGAGCCAATCGTCAGGGAAAAGGAAGTTGTGATTTATTCATCACTCAAAAAAATGGTAGTCAATGGACGAATCCAACGAACCTGCCTGGAAAAGTGAATTCCACTCATTGGGAAACGCAACCATCCATGAGTGCAGACGGAAAAACTTTGTATTTCATCAGAGGAATGCGCAGCAGAGATGGTAAAAAGGATTCGGATATTTACGTGTCGCATTTACTAGCCGATGGCACTTGGAGTTTAGCAGAACCCTTGCCTCCACACATCAATTCCAATCAAAACGAAGAATCCGTCTTAATTCACCCGGATGGAAAAACCTTATACTTTGCTTCGCGTGGACACGTGGGTATGGGTGGTTCCGACTTATTCGTTTCCCGCATGGACGCAAAAGGCAATTGGGGATTGCCCCAAAATTTAGGATACCCAATTAATACCTTGTCTGATGAAAATTCCTTGATGGTTTCTCCGGAAGGCGACGTGGCTTTCTTTGCCTCTGATCGTCCTGGGGGATATGGACTGATGGACATCTATTACTTCCAATTACCAAAAGAAGACCAACCCATTAGAACACTTTATTTCGATGGATTCGTGTTCGATGCGAATTCCAAAAAACCCTTGGGTGCAAGTTTTCAATTAACGAATTTATCCACCGGAGAAAGAGTGATTCAGTCCAAAGCGGATGGCACTGACGGGACTTTTGTTGTTCCACTGCCGATTAATACAGACTATGCGATTGAAGTGAATTTCCCTGGATACTTGCCTTATTCCTTGAATTTCAACATGACCTTGAAAGAAAACGAGCAAAGTTATCACTTGCAAATTCCATTGAATCCAGAAAACTCCTCTGCTGAAAACGTACTTTCAAATGTGTTTTTTGACCTAAATCAAGCAAAGTTGCGTCCGGAGTCCAAAGTGGAATTAATTTCGTTTGCTAATTACTTGAAGGCTCGTCCAAAAATGAAAATAGAGATTGGTGGTCATACCGATTCAAGAGGTAACGCCGAGGAAAACTTGACGCTTTCTACCAACCGTGCAAAAGCGGTGTATGAATTCTTAATTGCTCAAGGAATACCTGCTGGACAAATGTCCTACAAAGGATATGGCTCCAGTCAACCAATCATTTCCGACAAAGAAATCAATGCGATGAGTAATGCGGAACAAAAAGAAAAAGCGCATCAAAAAAATCGTCGAACCACTTACACCATTCGTCCATGAAGTACTTTCTAAAGTTAATTCGCACCAAAAATTTGCTCATAATCTTATTTACGATGTTGGGCGTTGCTTGGTATGTATTGCAGAGCAATAACTATCAAAAAGTCGATTTCGATTGGTTCGACTATAGCCTTTTGATTTTTTCAACCATCATCATTGCAGCGGCAGGAAATGTCATCAACGATTACTTCGACATCAAATCGGACCTGATCAACAAACCTGAGAAGGTCATTTTAAGCAAGCATGTTAAACCAAGATGGGCCATTCTCTGGCACTGGATATTGAACGCCATTGCTTTTATCATTTCGATTTATTTATCCGTGAAGTATTCCACCTTGTTGTTTGTCTTTGTTCACTTGCTTTCCATTAATTTACTTTGGTTTTATAGCGTTCAATTAAAACGAAAATTCATCATCAGTAACCTCATCATTGCCTTTCTGACGGCATTGGTGCCATTGTTGTCCATCTGGTTTTTTAAAGTGTTGAATGAAAGTTCGATGCCTTATTCGCCATATGTGGAGGAATCTTGGTCGACTTATTTGGATTACTCATTCGTTTATTTCTTAGCCCTTTGCGCTTTCGTTCAAAACTTTGCACGTGAAATAAATAAAGACATTCACGATGTGGAAGGTGACTTGTTAGCACAAGTGAAATCCCTTCCAATTATCATTGGAAAGGAAAAAGCAGCCTACCTCACACTCATTCTTCTTCAATTGCCATTACTGACTTTCATCCTTAGTTTTTACGTATTTGATTGGATCGAGGTGAACAAAGCGACGATGATCCTTTTGTTGCTTTCTGGCGCAGTTAATTTTTCCAGTGCCATTTTGTACATCGTAAAAAAAGAAGCGACATTAACTTGGATAAATCACCTCATGAAATGGTCGATGTTTTTCGGCTTGATTTGTTTGTTTTCTAACTCCTTATGAAATTAGTCCTAGGCTCCGCCTCTCCTCGCCGCAGTGATTTATTGCGCTTACTTGGATTTGAATTCCGCATTTTAAAAGCCGATTGTTCAGAGGACTTCGATCCAACGGAAAAACCGGAAAACATTGTAATGGGGATTGCACAACAAAAAGCAGATGCCTTACTACCTGAAATCTCGGAAGAAGAAGTACTCATCTGTGCGGACACAATCGTCTATTTAGAAGGAGAAGTCATTGGTAAGCCAAGCGATGCAGCCAATGCCGTTTCCTTACTTTCTGGTTTATCTGGAAAGATGCACGACGTATACACAGGAGTCATTATACAATCGTCGAATCTGCATGTGAGCTTTACCGTGAAAACTTCGGTGTACTTTCGATCTTTAAATTTAGATGAAATCAACCATTACGTTGCGCATTTCAATCCATTAGATAAAGCCGGTTCTTACGGCATACAAGATTGGATTGGATTAATCGGTGTTGAAAAGATTGACGGATCCTATACCAATGTGATGGGACTTCCAACCCATGAATTATATCAAGCGCTTCAAAAAATAAACGCATAAAAAAAGCCATCTTTCGATGGCTTTTCTATTTAGCGGATCCTATCCTTACATTTTTACACGGAATTCAACGCGACGACATTTTGCATCTTTCACGTCTTGTTCGTCGTCTTCAACGATTTCTGAACTTGGAGTAGTTGTTCCTTTGTAGGTTTTGATGATGCGGTCCTCAGCAATTCCTTGCGCCACGAAATATTTCACAGCAACTGCAACACGTTTTCTATCCAAATCAAGGTACTCCTCGTTTTCTTTACTTGCTTTTACTTCTAACTCATCGTTGTTACCTGAGATCTCGATTTTCATCGCAGGATTTGCATTCATTTGTTCAATCACAAAATTCATGTTCTCCTTCGCGTTTTCAGTTAACGACGCTTTCCCTTGTCGGAAGTAAATAGAATGTGCTTCGATTTTTTTATCCACGGTCATTTTATCCGTGATTTCTGGTTCCTTATCGTAAATCAACGTAGAGAAACTATCTTCGATTTTTGGTGGACGTGCATTGAAACAAGCACATTCAGAAGCATTGTCCACGAGGCGAATCACCACGTTATCGATGTAGTAGTATGCATGAGCAATTGGATCTGCTTCGCTTTCTTTTGGTTTTTTCACTGCTTCGAATTTTGTCGTTTCGTTGCGATCGAAGTTACCAATGGTGATGTACTTCTCGTCTCCTTTTGCAGTATAGGTATTACATACTTTCTCCCATCCAAAGAATCCGTTGTGTACTTTGTTCATTTGACCTTTCATGACATGGTCTGTTCCCACATAAATCGCTCCTGGCTCTCCAGTTCCTGGATTTTCTTTAGAGAAATAAGCCGCCAAGTTGTTACAAGCAAATTTAGATGACTCACTTAAAGACAGTGAATACTCTACGCAGTAAGTCAATCCTTTTTTCAAGGTCACTGGAGAATCGTTTTTCATCAATTGAATCGTAATATAAGAACGCTCACCAGCTGTTTTACCAGGTTTGTAAGCAACGATTCCAGCATAAACTTCACCACCATTTTCTGTGGTAGGATCTTCTTTACCATAAACATTCGTTGGAATTCCCATGTCGCCTGTCGCTTCTTTGTGGAACACATCTGCTTTCAATTCCGTAGGTGAAGTAATTCCTTTTCCAACGACATCGATGTTGTTTAATTCTGTTACATCTTCCGCTTTTACGCGCTCGAATGTGACATTTATAATTTCTTTTTCATTCGTCTTTTTACTCTTTTGAGCAAAGCTTGTTGCAGACATCATTGCTGCAAACGACAATGCAACGTATCCGAAAGTTCTTCCTTTAAATTTCATAACTTTTGACTGTATTTATAAAAACTTTAACCTTTTCTGGGTCAATGTCGGGATACACCCCGTGACCCAAATTTACAATATGTCTTTGACTTTTAAACGATTTTAGCAATTTTCTTGTTTCTGCTTCAATTAATTCGTTCGAGCCATACAACACACAAGGATCTAAATTCCCTTGTAATGTCTTGCCTTCTTGAACCAAACTTCGTGCCACGTCCATGGACATGTTCCAATCCAATCCTAAGGTCGTACATGACAAACTTGCTAAATTCGGTAAAGAACCAATCGCTCCTTTGGAAAACACCGTAAAGGGAATACCTTGAATGGCATCTGTAATTTGACGTATGTACTTAATCCCAAATTCGTTGTATTGGTCATCCCCTAAAATTCCTGCCCAAGAATCGAATAATTGTAATGCATCTGCACCTGCCTCGATCTGCGCCTTCAAATAAGCAATCGTCACATTGGTGATTTCTTGCAATAACTCATGTGCTAAATCCGGTTGAGTGTACAGTAACTTGCGCGATTCAGAGAACGTTTTAGATCCTTTTCCTTCTACCATGTAACATAAGATGGTCCAAGGTGCACCAGCGAATCCGATGAGTGGAACGCGTCCAGCTAAATCGCGTTTCGTCATGCGGATGGCTTCCATGACATAGGACAAGCGATCATGGACATCGATGTTTCTATCAATAAATGAAAGTTGCTCGCGAGAACGAATGGTCTTTTCAAACCAAGGTCCCTTTTGTTCAATCATTTCATATGTCAATCCCATGGCTTCTGGAACCACTAAAATATCAGAGAAAATAATCGCGGCGTCAACCCCTAACAAGTCCACCGGTTGGATGGTTACTTCGGATGCGAATTCGGGTGTTTCCACCAATTCTTTAAATCCGGAAAGCTTTGCTCTCACCGCTCTGTATTCGGGTAAAATCCTTCCAGCTTGACGCATTAGCCAAACGGGATATCGCTCGATTTGCTCACCGCGCGCCGCTCTTAAAAATAAATCGTTTTGTACTTTCATTGCCTGCAAAGTTAGGGATTTACCATTGAATTTCCGTTTGTTCCATCATTCGCAAGAATTCGTTGGTTTTACTGAAATGTTTACATCCAAAAAAACCGCGATGGGCTGAAAGCGGAGAAGGATGTACCGACTTCAATATCAAATGTTTAGAATGATCAATATAACTTTCCTTCGAAATGGCTTTGGCTCCCCAAAGAATAAATACAACACCTGTTTTTTCGGTATTGATGGTTTGAATCACGGCATCCGTAAATTTTTCCCAGCCAAATCCTTTGTGGGAATCTGGCTTTCCCTCTTCCACGGTTAAGGATGAATTCAACAAAAGCACCCCTTGTTCTGCCCAACGTGCCAGATTTCCGTTTTCGGGCATGGGAATGCCTAAATCACCTTGTATTTCTTTGAAAATATTTAATAAGCTTTTCGGAAAGGGACGGACATCGGGTTCCACTGAGAAACACAATCCATGTGCATGTCCACGCGTTGGATAAGGGTCTTGACCGAGAATAACGACTTTTAACTGATCGAAGGGACATAAATCAAATGCTCTAAAAATCTGAGCGCCTTTTGGGAAAATTGCGCCCTTATTTTCAATGTAGGCTTGACGCACTCGTGCTGTCAATTGTTGAAAATAGGCTTGTTCAAATTCCTTTTCTAATACTTTTTTCCATGAATCGTGGATGGCAATGCTCATTTCCTCTTTCATTCGTTTTTTGGATCAATGATCGCTGTCCAAAGGGTAATTTTCCCTTCATCCATGCGAGGCCAAATCGGACGCACATGACCGTTTACGGCTGAAATCCCC
>Ga0228701_1000896_pt1 | contig 21995 bp, 20 predicted proteins | sample McNCre117_Aug_MG_2_FD_178017 | JGI IMG/M metagenome (GOLD analysis project Ga0228701, IMG submission 178017) | Freshwater microbial communities from McNutts Creek, Athens, Georgia, United States - 11-17_Aug_MG | ecosystem: Environmental > Aquatic > Freshwater > Creek | place: USA: Georgia...
CAGCACGTTGTGGCTGGTGATGACTTCATGCGTGGAAGGGATCGCGGCCGACAGGGTCACCCCGGTCAGCGGCACCGGGCGGAACTTGGCCGAGCGCGCCGCGACCCGCAGCTTGCCAAGATCGAGCCCGGCCATCGCAAACAGCCGGTCCGAAACGTCGTGGGCCAGCCAGCCCTGCAGCGCGAGGCTGGTCTGGCTGCCATCCTTGCGGACCAGCCCGTAATTCTCACCACCGGGGCTGGTGATGACGTTCCAGCCATAGCCCACCCCTTCACTGTCGTGGACGATCAGCGCGCCGATCGCGCCGCGCCGGGCGGCTTCCTCGAACTTGTAGGTCCAGCGACCGTAGTAGGTCATGGTCCGCCCGCCGAACTTGCCGGCGACCTTTTCGCCCGGCTGAGCGGCAAAATCGGGATCGTTGATCAGGAAGACCGCGACCTTGCCCTTGAGGTCGGCGCCCTTGAAATCGTCCCAGCCGCGTTCCGAGGCGGTGACCCCGTGGCCGACGAACACCAGCGGCGCGTTGGCGATCTGCGCCACGTCATCGCCGCGCAGGGTCGAAAGGTAGACATCACTGCCGAGCTTGAGCGGCAGGGCGCCTTGCGGGGTCGCCAGTTCCAGCTGCTGGGGCGTGCCCAGACGGGTGTGGAGCAACGGCACGTCCTGCACCCAGCGGCCATCCGCCCCGCCCGGTTGCAGCCCCAGCCCCTGAAGCCGCGCGATCAGGTACCCGATGGTCCGCTCTTCACCGCGGCTGCCGGGGGCGCGGCCTTCGAACACGTCGTCGGTCAGGGTCTGCACCGTTGCCTTGAGCTGGGCCGGATCGATCGGCTGCTGGGCATGGAGGGGCGCGAGCGGCGAAAGCGCGGCCAGCGCGGCGAGCAGGGCAGTCTTGCGGGTCATGCCTGTCTCCTAGCAGGTCAGCGCCGCGCCGCAATGCCGCCCCGGCACCGTCCACCCCAAAGCCCATTGCCCGGCAAGCCAAGGCGCGGCAAAACTTGCCCCTTGCGAACCGGTCGCACTGCGCGCAATTAGGCGTAGTAACTTACAAATTTGCGAGAGGAGCGATTGCCATGGCCGATGCCGAATATACCCCGCCCGCCGTCTGGGTTTGGGACAAGACCAACGGCGGCCAGTTCGCCAACATCAATCGCCCCACCGCCGGCGCCCAGTTCGAACGCGAACTGCCCGTGGGCCAGCATCCCTTCCAGCTCTATTCGCTGGGCACGCCCAATGGCCAGAAGGTCACGATCATGCTCGAAGAGCTGCTCGCCGCGGGCCATGCCGGGGCCGAATACGACGCCTGGCTGATCAATATCGGCGAAGGCGACCAGTTCGGTTCGGGCTTTGTCGACCTGAACCCCAACAGCAAGATCCCCGCGATGCTCGATCGCTCGGGCGACAAGCCGATGCGCCTGTTCGAAAGCGGCGCGATGCTGCTGCACCTTGCCGACAAGTTCAAAGCCTTCATCCCGCAGGATCTGGCCGGGCGGACCGAGACGATCTGCTGGCTGATGTGGCAGATGGGCAGCGCGCCGTTCATGGGCGGCGGCTATGGCCACTTCTATCACTATGCACCCTTCAAGATCGAATATGCGATCAATCGCTATGCGATGGAAACCAAGCGCCTGTTCGACGTGGCCAACAACCAGCTCAAGCAGACCCGCTTCCTCGCCGGTGACGATTACACCATCGCCGACATTGCCGCCTACACCTGGATGGGCAACCTCTATCGCGGCGAAGCCTATGGCAACACCCGCGAGTTCCTGCAGATGCAGGAATACGAGGCCGTGGGCCGCTGGGTTGCCGAGATCGACGCGCGCCCGGCGGTGAAGCGTGGCCGGCTGGTCAACTCGGGCAAGGGCCTGCGCGAACGCCATGCCGCCAGCGATTTCGATCAGGTCGATCCCGCGCTGCTCTGATCGCGCCAATTTGGTGGGGGGCGGATCGTCCGCCCCCTTCCCTTCCCACAAAGTCCTGCTAAGAGCGCCACGTCTGCTGGGGCGTCGCCAAGTGGTAAGGCACCGGTTTTTGGTACCGGCATTCGCAGGTTCGAATCCTGCCGCCCCAGCCAGCAGAAATGCGCGATCAGCGCGGCTGCACACTATCCCTGACAACATATCAGGTAGTTTCCCCTAGCAACCCTTGCACCCGCCGTCAGCCGCCGCCCCGCTATGCGCGGGGCCTACGGCAGCACAACAAGGGATGCGGCAGGGCGATGCTCAAACGAATCAATCCTTCCCAGGCGGAATTGGGGATGTTCATCCACAAACTGGAAGGTAGCTGGCTCAAGCATCCGTTCTGGAAATCGCGCTTCCTGCTCGAAGATCCGGCAACGCTCGAAGACCTGCGCCATGCCGAGATCGACGCCGTGGTGATCGACGTCAGCAAGGGCCGCGACCTTGAGCTGGCCCGCGCCGACGAAGCCCCCGCGCGCCGCCTGTTCACCCCGCCCGCCCCCGCTACCCCCGCGCGCCGCGCGCCCTTTGCCCGGCGCGAACCCGCCCCATTCGACTTCGCCTCGACCCAGCGCACCTCGAGCGGCCGCGAATTCGGCAATGCCCAGACCATCGCCAAGCGCAACGAGAAGGTGGTCAGCCGCGTGTTCCTGAGCGCGCGCCTCGGCAAAGCGGTCAACTGCAACGAGGTCGAGCCGGTGATTTCCGACATCTTCGCCTCGGTCCAGCGCAATCCCCACGCCTTCAACGGGCTGATGCGCTGCAAGCGCGACAGCCAGTTCACCTTCCAGCACGCGCTGGCGGTGAGCGCGCTGATGATCTCGCTCGGCAAGGCGATGAAGCTTGGCCCGGCGCAGATCCGCGATGCCGGGATGGCCGGGCTGCTGCTCGATGTCGGGATCGGCCACCTGCCGATCAACCTTGACGATGTGGGCGGCGATTACCGCGAATTCAGCGATGCCCTGCTGCAAGGCCACACCACGCTGGGCTACAATTACCTGCAACTGGGCGGCGATATTCCCGAAGAGGTCGCGTTGGCCGCGCTGCAGCATCACGAGCGGATGGACGGTTCGGGCTACCCCTCGGGCCTCAAGGGCGATCAGATCACGCTGCTGTCGCGCATGGCGGCGGTCTGCGACACCTATGACATGCTGGTCACCGACAGCTCGCGCCGGCGCGGGCTCGATCCGGCAACCGCGATCGTCGAGATGAGCGAGATGACCGGGCGGTTCGATCCGCAGGTGCTCGCCGCCTTTGTCGAAGCGATCGGCGCCCATCCGGTCGGCTCGGTGGTGCGGCTGGCCTCGGACAGGCTAGCGCTGGTGGTCGATCAGGATCCCACCGACCACCGTCTGCCGCGCGTGCGCACGTTCTATTCGATCTCCGCCGGCAAGCTGACCACGCCCGAAGACCTGCGCCTTGCCCAGTGCTTCGGGCGCGACCGGGTGGTCGGCCAGGCCGATCCCGAGGCCTATGGCATCAAGGACTTCGCCAAGCTGCGGCTGAAAGTGTTCACCGCCGCCTGCAAGGCCGACGCATAAAGCCCCGGCCCCGCGCCTAGTCCTTCACCACCGGCAACCACACCGCGCTGGCCTGATCGCCGCCCCAGCGGATCGTCTGGGTGGCGGGGACATAGTCCTTGGCCTCGGCATTGAAGATCGATGGCACCCAGCTTTGCGGGTTGCGATCGTAGAGCGGGTAGAGGCTCGACTGGACCTGCACCATGATCCGATGCCCCGGCAGAAACACGTGGTTCACATTGGGCAGCGACCAGCCGAAGGCATAGGTCTTGCCCGGCTCCAGCGGCGCCGGGGTGGCAAAGCCATTGACGTAGCGGCCGCGGAAAATCTCGATCCCGATGCCGAGCTGATAGCCCGCCATGGTCGGATTGGCCGAGTTTTCAGCCGGGTAGACGTCGATCAGCTTGACCACGAAATCGCTGTCCTGCCCGCTGGTCGCGGCGCGCAGATCAACCCGCGGCGCGCCCTTGATGTGGACCGGGCTGGTCAGCACATCGCCGGTATAGCTCAGCACGTCCGGGCGGCCGGTCACGAACCGCTGGTCCTGAACCAGCCAGGTCTTCCAGGTATCGCCGTCCATATGCACCGGGCGCGGGATGAACGGCACCGGGCGCGCCGGATCGGAGACATAGCGATCCGCCCCCTCGGCCGCCGGCTTGGCGAATGAGAGCCCGAACTTGCCGGTCAGGTAGAGCGGCTGTTCGCTCCCCGCCGGCCACTTGGCATCGCTCTCCCACTTGTTGATCCCGGTCGCATAGGTCACCGCAGCGGGCATCGGCGCGCAGGCCGGGGCATTGGTCTTGAGCCGGCAATCGAAGAACGGCTTGATCTGGCCGAGCCGGAACTGCAGCGCGGTATCGCCTTCGAACTTGAGCGCACCCAGACTTGAGCCATCGTAATTCGCGCCCGAATGGCGCCACGGCCCGATCCCCAGCATGATCGGCGCATCGCTCTGCGCCGCCTTGATCGCCTTGAACACGGCCGGGGCGCCATAACTGTCTTCCTGGTCCCACTGCCCCAGCATCACCAGGGTCGGCACGGTCAGCTTGCGCGCGGCCAGCAGCCTGTCGACCGCTTGCTCCTGCCAATAGGCGTCATAGGCGGGATGCTCGGTCATCTTGCGGACCACCGGCAGGCCTTCCAGCCCCCATTTGCGAGCGAACCCGCCCGAGGACACGGCATCGAGATAGGCGTCGTATTCATCGCCGGTGCCCACCGGCACCGCGCCGCCGCCCGACTTGACCGTCTGGCCCAGCACATAGTCGAACCCGAAAGTGCGGAAGGCACCGTTGTGGAACCAGTCATCCCCGCGCCAGCCATCGACCATCGGCGATTGCGGCACCGCGGCCTTCAATGCCGGATGCGGATCGATCAGCGCCATCAGCGCGGTAAAGCCGAGATAGGACGAGCCGATGATCCCGACCTTGCCGTTGCTTTCGGGCAGGTTCTTCACCAGCCAGTCGATCGTGTCATAGGCATCGGTCGAATGGTCGATCCCGGTCTTGTTGAGCGGCCCGCGCACCGGGCGGACCATGACATAGTCACCTTCCGACTTATGCAGCCCGCGCACGTCCTGATAAACGCGGATATAGCCATCGTTGACGAAGGGCGCGTCCATCACCGGCAGCACTTCCTCGATCTTTTGGCTGCGGTTGCGGCTGGTGGCGTTGGTGGCGTCATAGGGCGTGCGGCTGAGCAGGATCGGCGCGCCGGTGGTGCCCTTGCGGTAGACGATCACCGTGAACAACTTGGTCCCGTCGCGCATCGGGATCATCACTTCGCGCCGGACATAGTCGGCCGCCGGGCGCACCCATTCATAACTCGCCACCTTGTCGTTCGCCATCGGATCGATCGGGGCGGACACGGGCTGCGCCAGCAGCGGCACGGAGACGAGGCAGGCAAGCAGGGCGGCGGCGGATTTACGCATCGAGCAAGGCTCCAAAAAGCAGATTTATCCAGCCTAACAGCTTTGCCCCGCTTGAGAAGCGGCGCGCGGCGGCTATTCTGCGAACAACCCACAGGCTGGGACAGGGAGACAATGATGCGCGCGATCCAGGCCTTTTTCACCGTCACCGGCGGCCCCGAAGTGATCGAATGGCGTGAAGTCGATCTGCCCGCCCCCGGCCAGCACGAAGTGCTGGTGCGCCACGAAGCGGTCGGGCTCAATTTCATCGACACCTATTTCCGCTCGGGTCTCTACCCCGCCCCGCTGCCTTCAGGGCTCGGCTCGGAAGCTGCCGGGGTGATCGAGGCGGTGGGCGAAGCGGTAACCGGGCTTACCCCCGGCATGCGGGTGGCCAGCTTTGGCGGCGGGCTTGGCGCCTATGCCAGCGCGCGGATCATGAAGGCGAGCGACGTGCTGCCGGTCCCCGCCGGGATCGATGGCAAGGCCGCGGCGGCCGTCATGCTCAAGGGCTGCACCGCCGAATTTCTGGCCGAACGCTGCGCCCCCGTGGCGCCGGGCGGCTGGGCGCTGGTTCCGGCGGCGGCCGGCGGGGTCGGGCTGATCCTGGTCCAGTGGCTGAAAGCGCGCGGCGTGCGGGTGATCGGCACGGTCGGCAGTCCCGACAAGATCGCCGCGGCCAGCGCCGCCGGAGCCGAACTGGTGCTGCTCGCCGAAGCCGAGGATCTGGTCGAGCGCGTGCGCGCGGCAACCGGCGGCACGGGCGTGGCAGTGGCCTATGACGGAGTTGGCGCGGCCACCTGGGCCAGCTCGCTCGCCTGCATGGCACGGCGCGGCACGTTGGTCAGCTTCGGCAATGCCAGCGGCCCGGTAACCGGCGTGGCGCTGGGCCAGCTGCAGCGCGGCGGATCGCTGTTCGTGACCCGCCCGACGCTTTACGATTACTACGCCGAAGCCGGCGAAGCCCAGGCGGGTGCGGCCAAGCTGTGGGAGATGGTCGGCTCGGGCAAGGTCAAGGTCACCGTGGGGCAGGAATATGCCCTGACGGATGCCGCCCAGGCCCACCGCGATCTTGAAGCGCGCCGAACCACCGGCTCGACGCTGCTGATCCCTTAAGGCGCCTTGGCGAACCAGATGATGTGGCGGGGGCCCTTGCCCTTGCCGCTGGTATCGACGCGGGCGCGCACTTCGACCTGTTCGACTTCAAACCCGGAGTCTTCGAGGCGGCGGGTGAACTTGGGGTCGGGCCCGGCCGACCAGATCGCCAGCAGCCCGCCGGGGCGCAGCGCCCTCATCGCGTGGCGCAGCCCGCCCTTGGAATAGAGCCGGTTGTTTTCGGCGCGGACCAGCCCATCCGGCCCGTTATCGACATCGAGCAGGATTGCATCGAGCGGTTCGGGCGCAAGCAGGATGGCATCGGCCACGTCGTCCATCCGCAGCATCACGCGGCGGTCATCAAGGCAGCCGGCCGCCACTTCGGCCATCGGTCCGCGCGCCCATTCGATGATTTCCGGCACCAGTTCGGCAACCGTGATGCGCGCCTTGGCATCGAGCACCTTGAGCGCGGCACGCAGGGTAAAGCCCATGCCATAGCCGCCGATCAGCCAGTGCTGCGCCGGAGCCCCGCCCAGCCGCTCGGCCGTCAGCGTCGCCAGCGCCTCTTCCGAGCCGCGCATCCGGGTGGACATCAGTTCGTTGCGATCGAGCACGATCATGAAGTCGCGGCCATGCGCATAGAGCCGCAGCTCCTCGCCGCCCGGGACTTGCGCCGTGCCCAAGAGTTCGCGAGCGATCATCCCGTCAGGCCGCGCGCTGGGCGCGCTCGACCGCCTCAAGGTTGAGCATCTCGGCCAGCATGAACGCCAGCTCGATCGACTGCGCGGCATTGAGCCGCGGGTCGCAGTGGGTGTGATAGCGATCGGCCAGAGCCTCGTCGCTGATCGCGATCCCGCCGCCGACACATTCGGTCACGTCCTGCCCGGTCATCTCGATGTGGATGCCGCCGGCATGGGTGCCTTCGGCGCGGTGGACGGCAAAGAAGCCGCGCACTTCGCCCAGGATCCGGTCGAACGGACGGGTCTTGTAGCCGCTGGCGGCCTTGATCACGTTGCCGTGCATCGGATCGCACGACCACACCACCGGCTGACCTTCGCGCTTGACCGCGCGGACCAGCGGGGCAAGCCCGGCTTCGACCTTGTCATCGCCAAACCGGCTGATCAGCGTGATGCGCCCGGCTTCGCGGCCCGGGTTGAGCAGGTCCAGCTGGCGCAGCAGTTCGTCGGGCGACATCGAAGGCCCGCACTTCATCCCAATCGGATTGCCGACCCCGCGCAGGTATTCGACGTGCGCCGAACCTTCAAAGCGGGTGCGATCGCCGATCCACAGCATGTGGGCACTGGTGTCATACCAATCGCCGGTCAGCGAATCCTGCCGGGTCATCGCCTGCTCGAACGGCAGGTGCAGCGCCTCGTGGCTGGTATAGAAGCTGGTGCCCTTGAGCTGCGGCACGCTGGAGGGATCGACCCCGCAGGCTTCCATGAAATCGAGCGCCTCGCCGATCCGGTCCGCCATTTCGGCGAACTTGGTCGCCCACGGGCTGCGGCCCATGAAATCGAGCGTCCACTGGTGGACCTGACGCAGGTTGGCATAGCCCCCGGTCGAGAAGGCGCGCAGCAGGTTGAGCGTCGCCGCGGCCTGGCTGTAGCCCTGCAGCAGGCGCTGGGGATCGGGATTGCGGGCCTCGGGCGTGAACTCGATCCCGTTGATGTTGTCGCCGAGGTAGCTGGGCAGTTCGACATCGCCCTGCACTTCGACCGGCGAGGAGCGCGGCTTGGCGAACTGGCCGGCCATACGGCCCACCTTCACCACCGGCTGCTTGCTGGCAAAGGTCATCACCACCGCCATCTGCAGCAGCACGCGGAACGTGTCGCGGATGTTGTTGGGATGGAATTCGGCAAAGCTTTCGGCGCAGTCCCCGCCCTGAAGCAGGAAACCCTTGCCCGCGGCAACATCAGCCAGATCCGCCTTCAGCGCGCGCGCTTCGCCGGCAAAGACCAGCGGGGGAAAGGTCGAAAGGGCCTGTTCCACCCGGCCCAGCGCAGCCGCATCGGGATAGCTCGGCAGATGCCGTGCTTCCTTTGCCATCCAGCTCTCAGGGGTCCAGTTGCTTGCCACGTTTCAATGCTCCTTTGCGAGCGCGCGCCATAGCCGCGCCGCGCCCCGATTGCAAAGTTCGAAAAGGCAAACCCCGCAATCGCGCAATAATGTTACGAACTCGTCACACCGATGCCGGGTGCCGCGCGCCGCCCGTCAATGCGCGCTGGGCAGCACCGCCGCGCCCGTGCCGGTGGCGATCTGCTGGCCCTGCGGAATGATCGCGATGCGCCAGCTGGCGCCGGGCACGAGATACTTGGCCGCCAGCGCGCGCATCGCCTCGGGCGTGGTGTCGGTATAGTCCTGCAGCAGCGTATGCAGCGCGGCGAAGCGCCGGGGATCGCTGCTCGCCCCTTCAAGATGGTACATGAAGAAGGCGCTGCTGCTCGATGCCCGGGTCAGCTGCTGGCGCAGCGGTTCGATCACGCGGGCCAGTTCATCGGGCGTCGGCGGGCTGGCAACCAGATCGGCCGCGATCTGATCGGCCGCCTGATAGAACATCGGCACCGCGCGCGGCGAAAGCTGCGCCAGCGCGATGACCGTGCCGCCATTGTCGAGATCGACCGGCCAGTTGTTGATCACCTGCGGGGCGTAGGCTTCGCCCAGCTTTTCGCGCAGCGCGTCCATCAGGCGGTTCTGGAACACCTGCGTGAGGATTTCGAGCTGGCGCGATTCGCGGATCGCCCCCACCCCGCCGCCAGTCGGCCAGGCCACCAGCGCCGCCGCCTGACTGGGATCGCCGCGATGGGTCAGCACCACCGGGGTCAGCGACGGCGCCTGGGTTGCCACGCGGGCCGGCTCCGTGGCCGAGGCCAGCGCGCCGCGCGCGGGCAGCGCGCCAAAGGTCTTGCCGAGCGCCTCGATCGCCTTGGCGCGGTCGAAATCGCCGAACAGCTGCACTTCGATCGGGCCGCGGGCCAGGATCGGCTCCCAGACCTTGCGGAAGCCTTCGGGGCTGGCGGCGTCGATTTCGGCCGGGGTCGGCGTCTGGAAGCGGGTGTCGCGGCCGCGCTCATAATAGGTCAGATCGCGTTCGAGCACGCCCTGGGGGCTCGCCGAATAGCTTTCGTATTGCAGTTTGGCCGCAGTCTTGGAGCGCAGCAGCGGCGCAGTATCCCAGCGCGGCATCGCGAACTTGGCGGCAAACAGGTAAAGCTGGTCGGCAAGATCGGCAGAGCGGGTGTCGGCCGAGAACTGGAACGCACCGTCGCCGATCTCGAAATCGAAGCCCATCTTGCGCCCGGTCGAAATCCGATCCAGCTCGTCCTGGCCCAGCGGCCCTTCGCCCGAGGGCACCAGCGCCATCTGGCCCAGCGTGACATAGGCCGCATCGCCCGGCGCGAACGCGCGGTAGCCTGCCCCGAACCGCACCTTGAGCGTGACGCGCCCCGGCTCGTCAGTGGTCGGCCAGAGCAGCACCTTGACCCCGTTGGGGAACTCCACCCGCTCGATTTCGAGCAGGTCCGCCGGCTTGACCACTGAGGGCGCCACCGGTGTGCCGATCGGCGGCAGATCGGCAAAGGCGATCGCCTTGGATTCTGCCCGCGCGCGCGGATCGGCGGCGACCGGCTTGGCCAGCGCCTGCTTGAGCGCGGCGGCATCGGCCTCACCCTCGCTCGGGGCGACATAGATGCCGCGCGTGACCGCGCCCTGGAACAGCTTGCGGGTATGCTCGAGCACGGCCTGTGGGGTGAACAGCGCGCGCGAGGAATTGAAGATCGCGTGGACCGTTTCGGGCGAGGCGATCGTCTCGTTGATGTCGAGCGCGGTCACCATGTCATCGGCCAGCCGCGAGCCCGCGAGCAGGCGGCGCTGCTCGACGCTGCTTTCAAACGCCACGTTCATTTCGGCAACTTCGCGGTCGATCTCGTCCTGGGTCGGCGGCGTGGCCATGGCATCAGCGATTACCGCGCGGGTATCGCCCAGCGCGCCCTGCCACTTGGCATCGACCGGCGAGACGAACACGAACGTGGCATCGACCGAGCGGCTGATCTTTTCCTGGCTGACCTGCGCCAGCAGGTAACTGCCGCCGGCCCGCGCGCGGGCTTCCAGCCGGCGGTTGATGATCGCCTGGGCGATTGAATCGATCATGATCCCCTGGTTGTAGACGATCGTGTCCTTGACCGCCCGCCACGGGCGCAGCACCGCATAGGTGATCCCGCGCGGCAGATCGGGTTCGACCATGACGCGGGTTTCGCCCACCGGATTGGCCGGATCGCTGCCCGCCGGGGCCACAGGATCACCGAACGGCGGCGGCGCGGTGTGCTTGCCCGGCACCTGCCAATCGCCGAAATACTTGGTCGCCAGCGCCGCAAGCTGCGCCGGATCGATATCGCCGACCGCCACGATCACGCAGTTTTCAGGGCGATACCAACGGCTGTAGAAGGCCCGCACGCTAGCCGCAGTCGCCGCGTTGAGCGTTTCGCTGGTCCCGATCACCGGACGCACGGCAAGCTTCTGGCCGGCAAACAGGGTCGCCTGGGTGGCATCGCCAACCCGCTCCGCCGTGCCGCCGCGCTCGCGCTTTTCGGCCATCACGATCGGCACGTCGGTGCGCACGTTGGCCTCGCTCAGCGTGGGAGCGATCATCATGCCCGAGAGCAGGCGGAAGCTTTCATCAAGCGAGGCCGGGGTCACCCCCGGCAGGTCGAGTTTGAAGGTGGTGCTGATCGGCCCGGTCACCGCATTGGTGTCGCTGCCGAAGGTTGCCCCCAGCCGCTGCCAGGTCGGGATCGCCTGACCATCGCCCAGATACTTCGACTGGCGGAACACCAGATGCTCGATCAGGTGGGCATAGCCGCGCTCGGCGTCGCTTTCGTAGAGCGAGCCGACATCCATGCGGATCCGGATCGAAACCTGCCCCGGCGGCACGGCATTGTGCCGCACGGCATAGCGCACCCCATTGGGCAGTTCGCCGAACACCCATTCCTTGTCCTGCGGCACATCGCTGCCGCGATAGAGCCACGGCCCTTGCGCCGCGGCATCGGCCTTGGCGGGAGCAGCCTCCAGCGCCGGCCCGGCCAGCGCAGCGGTCAGAACAAGGGCGGCAGGAGCACTACAGGCGATCAGGCGCAGGAGCCGGAATTTCACTAGCATGGTCCAAGGTATAGGCAGCGCAAAGGTGAAGGGCCAGTGAATAGCGCGCCGTAAAAATCGTGATCCCCCGCCCCGTGGCCCGCCCAAAACCGCCGCGCCGCGCCTGCCCTCCCTTGCCCCCGGCCCTTGGCGAGCCTACATCGGGGGCATCATGTTCATCGAAACCGAAACCACGCCCAATCCCGCGACGCTCAAGTTCCTGCCCGGCGAGCAGGTCATGCCCGTGGGCACCCGCGAATTCCGCAACGAGGAAGAGGCCGCCACCTCGCCGCTGGCCGAAGCCCTGTTCAGCCTTGGCGATGTCACCGGCGTGTTCTTCGGGCGCGATTTCATCTCGGTCACGGCGGGCCCTGGCACGTCATGGTCGGCGCTCAAGCCGCAGGTCGTGGCGATGCTGCTCGATCACTTCGTGACCGGCGCGCCCTTGCTGCGCGGCCCTGATGCCAGCGGCATCGCGGTGCCCGAAGAAGACGCCGATTTCGGCGATGATCCGGCCGATGCCGACGTGATCCTGCAGATCCGCGAACTGATCGAAACCCGCGTCCGCCCGGCCGTGGCCAACGACGGCGGCGACATCGTCTATCGCGGTTTTCGCGAAGGCGTAGTCTATCTCTCGATGCAGGGCGCCTGTTCGGGCTGTCCGTCATCCACCGCGACGCTCAAGAACGGGATCGAGACGCTGCTCAAGCACTACGTTCCCGAAGTGAGCGAAGTGCGCGCGGCCTGATCGCCGGCCTGTTCCAACGACAACTTCATATTGCACAAGTAACGAGGGGGATTGCTTCACCATGGCCCAGCCGCTTGCCGACGCCGCGCTCGATCAAGTGTTCCGCACTGCGCGCACTTACAATGGCTATCTCGACCAGCCGGTCAGCGATGACCAGCTGCGCGCGATCTGGGATCTGATGAAGATGGGGCCGACTTCGGCCAACCAGCTGCCCGCACGGCTGGTATGGTGCACCAGCCAGGCCGCGAAGGAAAAGCTCGCCGCCTGCACCATGCCGGCCAACGGCGCCAAGATCCTGTCCGCCCCGGTGACAGTCATTATCGCGATGGACACCCAGTTCCACGAACAGCTGCCCTGGCTGTTCCCCCATGCCGACGCGAAGAGCTGGTTTGCCGGCAACGATGCGCTGCGCGAACGCTCGGCGCTGATCAACACCACGCTGCAGGCGGCCTATTTCATCGTCGCCGCCCGCGCGCTCGGCCTTGATACCGGGCCGATGACCGGCTTTGCCAACGATGCCGTCGATGCCGCGTTCCTTGCCGACACGCCGGACTACAAGTCGGTGATGATCTCGACGCTGGGCTATGGCGATCCCGCCAGCATCTTCGAGCGCAGCCCGCGCCCCGATTTCGATACCTTCAACCGGATCGCGTAACGCGCTAGGCTATCCGGGTGCGAACACTGGTGATCGACTGCGCGACCGAGGCTTGCTCGGTTGCCTTGCTGGACGGCGACAGCCTCGTTGCGGGCGACTGGCGTCTGCTGGGGCGCGGCCATGCCGAACAGCTGGTGCCGATGATCGCCGCCCTGCCCGGCAAGGGCCGGGCCGACCGGATCGTGACCGCGCTTGGCCCGGGCAGCTTTACCGGCGTGCGCGTCGGGCTCGCTGCAGCGCGGGCCCTGGCGCTGGCGTGGAACGTCCCCATCGCGGGCTATGCTACCCCGGCGCTGATCGCTGCGATCGCCCGCGCTGAGCGCGGCGCGCAAGGCGTGACTATCGCCACCATCGGCGGGCACGGCGAATGGTTCGTCCAGAGCTTTACCGCCGAGGGCCTCCCCACCGGCGATGTCGCCTCGCTCACCCCAGCCGAGGCGGCCATGGGCGGCGAGGCGCTGGTGGCCGGCAGCCAGGCCGAGGCACTGGTCGCCGCGCGCGGGACTGGCGAAGCCCTGGCGCTGTGGAGCGATGCCCGGCGTTTTGCCCTGCTGCCCGCCGCCTGCTTGCTGGACAGTGTCGCCCCGCTCTATGGCCGCCCCCCCGATGCCAAGCTCCCCGGCGGAGCGACCGCTTGACCTTTCAGGGCGACGATCTCGACCGGATCATGGCGGTCATGCAGACCGCGTTCGCACCCGAATATGGCGAAGCCTGGAGCCGGCGGCAGGTTGAAGACTCCATGCTGGTCGGGGCCTGCACCTATGGTCTGATCGCAGCGCATGGCGGCGCGCCTGCAGAAGATGAACCTGCTGCCGGGTTTTACTTGTGCCGCGGCGGCTATGAAGAGGCCGAATTGCTGTTGATCGGGATCGATCCAGCCCATCGCCGCAAGGGCCTGGGGCTCGCTCTGCTAAAAATGTGTGCCGAAACGGCACAGATAAATGGTGCCAAACGCCTGCTGCTTGAAATGCGCCGCGGCAACCCGGCCGAGGTTTTATACTCGGGCTTCGGATTCGCAAAAATCGGCGAACGCCCTAACTATTATCGCACACCCAGCGGTGAAAAACTCGACGCGATTACCTTTGCCTACACCTATCGTTAGTTAGTTCAGGCAGCGTTTTCACGTTTGGAAGTTTTCTAAATCGTTAGAATTGCGATCCCGCTTGCGGTTTTGCGTATTACCACGTACTATCAAGTCCGTGGTTACGAACCTATCCGGCCTACTCGCTTACAAATCATCAAGCGGTCGCGAATAGTTCCAAAGGGGCAAGTCATGGATACGATCCAGCCTGATAATAATGAAATGCTGATTACGCTGACCTCGGACATCGTTGCTGCTCATGTCAGCAACAACAGTGTCGGTGTCGATGAACTGCCGACCCTGATCGGCAATGTCTATGGTGCGCTGGCCGGTCTTGGCAATGCGCCCACCGCGCCCGAAGCCGCGCCGCTCAAGCCGGCCGTCTCGGTCCGCGCCTCGGTCAAGGCCGACAAGATCACCTGCCTCGATTGCGGCATGGAACTCAAGATGCTCAAGCGGCACTTGATGACCCACCATTCGATGACCCCGGAAGACTACCGCGCACGCTGGAACCTGCCGGCCGATTACCCGCTGGTTGCGCCCAACTATGCCGAAACCCGCCGCGATCTGGCCAAGCAGATCGGCCTCGGCCGCAAGCCCGGCGTAAAGCGCGGCCGCAAGCCCAAGGCCTGAGCCAAACGGCGCCAAACGGCATCGCAATTGACTTGCAGTTGAAGAATTCCCCCGCCGGTCTATGATCGGCGGGGCTTTTCTTTCTTAATGGACAATCGTGTGCATCAGGCAATCGACATCGAGGCACTTTGCGTAGAGCGGGGACTGCGCATCACCGAGCAGCGCCGGGTGATCGCCAAGGTGCTCTCGGAAAGCTCCGACCATCCCGACGTTGAAAAGCTGCACGAGCGCGCGGTGGCGGTCGATCCGCGCATTTCGATCGCCACGGTCTATCGCACCGTGCGCCTGTTCGAAGAGGCCGGCATTCTCGATCGCCACGACTTTGGCGATGGCCGTTCGCGCTATGAAGCCGCGCCCGAGGCGCATCATGACCACATGATCGACGTCGAAAGCGGTAAGGTCATCGAATTCGTCGATCCCGAGCTTGAAGCCCTCCAGCGCCAGATCGCCGAGCGGCTGGGCTACCGCCTCGTGGACCACCGCATGGAACTCTACGGCGTGCGGATCGAACGCGACAGCTGATGACCGCGGCCCTCGCGCGTCCGCAAGGCCTCTCGCCGGCCCAGCAGATCCGCATCGCCCTGCGGCTGGCCGGAATGCTGGCCTTGCTCGTGGTCAGCGTCGCGCTGTTCTATCCGATCCGACTGGTCCACCACCGCCACAATCCCGTCCCGCGCCTGTTCTTGGGCGGCATCGCCCGGCTGGCCGGGGTGCGCCTGACGGTGCGCGGCGCCAAGGTGCATCGCGGCGCCTTCCTGCTCGCCAATCATGTCAGCTGGCTCGATATTCCGATGCTTGCCGGGACCACGGGCACGGCTTTTGTCGGGCATGACGGCCTTGCCGCGATGCCGCTGCTCAAATGGCTCTGCGCGATGAACGACACGGTGTTCGTTGCCCGGCATGATCGCGCGAGCGTGGCCAGCCAGGTCGAGGACGTGCGCCGCGCGCTCAGCGATACCGGCGCGCTGACCATCTTCCCCGAAGGCACCACCAGCGACGGCACCGGCCTGCTGCCGTTCAAGTCCTCGCTGCTCTCCGCCTTCGAGCCGCTGCCGCCGGGCATCGCGGTCCAGCCGGTGCTGCTCGACTATGGCCCGGATGCGGCCGACATCGCCTGGGTCGGGGTGGAACACGGACTGCACAATTTCCTGCGCGTTCTGGCCCGTCCCCGTCCCTTGGCTGTCACCGTCCACTTCCTACCGGTGCTGGAGGGCGCGCAGCTGACCAACCGCAAGACCATCGCCGCCGCCGCGCGCGAGGCGCTGCTGGCGCGGCTGGCCGCTTAACACTTCAATTCCGCGCGCGATTGGCGTATCGGCCCGGCCCATGCGCTCCTCCCGCCCACCCCAGACCTACCGCGTCAAAAGCTTCGGCTGCCAGATGAACGTCTATGACGGCGAACGCATGGCCGAACTGCTGGGCGCGCAAGGCATCCGCGCGGCGGCCGAGGACGAGGACGCCGATCTGGTCGTGCTCAACACCTGCCACATCCGCGAAAAGGCGGCCGAAAAGGTCTATTCCGACATTGGCCGCCTGCGCCGCAACGATGGGTCGAGCCCGCTGATCGCGGTGGCCGGCTGCGTGGCCCAGGCCGAGGGCAAGGAAATCATGGCGCGCGCACCGGCGGTCAGCATGGTGGTTGGCCCGCAGGCCTATCACCGCCTGCCCGCGATGATCGAGGAAGCCGCCCAGGGGCGCCGCGCGGTCGATACCGACATGCCGGCCAACAGCAAGTTCGACGCCTTGCCCGCGCGGCGCAAGGTCGGCCCCAGCGCCTTCCTGACCGTGCAGGAAGGCTGCGACAAGTTCTGCACCTATTGCGTGGTGCCCTATACCCGGGGGGCGGAAATTTCCCGACCCTTCGGCAATCTCGTGGCCGAGGCAGAGCGCCTGGTCGAGGCCGGCGCGCGCGAGATCACGCTGCTGGGCCAGAACGTCAACGCGTGGCGCGATACGGCAGACGGCGCGGGCAATCGCGGGCTGGAAAAGCTGGTCGAGGCGCTGGCCGTGATCCCCGGCCTGGCCCGGATCCGCTATACCACCAGCCACCCCAACGACATGACCGACGGCTTGATCGCGGCCCACCGCGACATTCCGCAACTGATGCCGTTCCTGCATCTGCCGGTTCAGGCGGGCAATGACCGCGTGCTCAAGGCGATGAACCGCAGCCACAGCGCGGCGAGCTATCTTGCCGTGCTCGACCGGGTCCGCGCGGTCCGCCCCGACATCGCGCTGTCGGGCGATTTCATCGTCGGCTTCCCCGGTGAAACCGAAGCCGAATTCGCCGATACGCTGAAGCTGGTCGAACAGGTCGGCTATGCCCAGTGCTTCAGCTTCAAGTATTCGCCCCGCCCCGGCACTCCTGCAGCAACGATGGACGACCAGATCCCCGCGCAAGTGATGGATGAGCGCTTGCAGCGCCTTCAGGCCGCGCTCGGGCGCGATCAGCTCGCTTTCAACCAGGCCTCGGTGGGCAAGCGCTGCACCGTGCTGGTCGAACGCAGCGGCCGCCACGAAGGCCAGTGGCTCGGCAAGTCGCCGTGGCTGCAATCGGTCCACTTCATCGGCGATGCGGCGATCGGCGATCTGGTTGAGGTCGAACTGGTCGAGGCCGGCCCCAATTCGCTGGCGGCGCGGCTGGTCGGCACCGACCACGCCTGACCCTTTTTCCAACAACTGTCATCGCGGTGTCGCTTGCGCCGGGAACCATGGCGCCTATCTTCCGAATCGAAGCCGCTTGTGGTTTCACCGAAAGGAGCTAGCCGCCCGCCCCTATGGCCCGCAAACCTGCTCGCGCCCATGATGCGGCGCCCGCCCGTTCCGATTCCGCCCACGCCCGGTCATCAAGCCGCGCCCGCGCCGAACTGGAATTCGAAGAAGCGACCATCTTGGGGGCCCTGTTCGGCCAGTTCGACGCCAATCTCGTGCAGATCGAGAACCGGCTCGGCGTTTATATTTCCGCGCGCGGCAGCCGCGTGCAGATCGAAGGCTCTGAAGATGCCGTGGCCCGCGCCCGCGATGTCCTCAAGGGGCTGCACCAGCGCCTGATACAAGGACAGGAACTCGATCCCGGCGCGGTTGAATCGGTGATCGCGATGTCCGCCGAACCCACGCTGGAAGGCATCATCGCGGGCGGCGGCGAGGCCCCGTCGGTGATGATCCGCACCCGCAAGAAAACCATCGTTCCGCGCAGCGCCACCCAGATCGAATACATGAAGGAACTGGCGAGCAAGGACATCATCTTCGCGCTGGGTCCGGCCGGCACCGGCAAGACCTATGTCGCCGTGGCCCAGGCCGTCTCGCAGCTGATCACCGGCAGCGTCCAGCGCCTGATCCTCTCGCGCCCGGCGGTCGAAGCGGGCGAACGCCTCGGCTTCCTGCCCGGCGACATGAAGGAAAAGGTCGATCCCTATCTGCGCCCGCTCTACGATGCACTGTACGATTGCATGCCGCCCGAACAGGTCGAACGCCGGATCGCCAGCGGCGAAATCGAAATCGCGCCGATCGCCTTCATGCGCGGGCGCACGCTGGCCGATGCCTTCGTGATCCTCGATGAAGCGCAAAACACCACGCCGGCGCAGATGAAGATGTTCCTCACCCGCTTTGGCATGAACAGCAGGATGGTGATCTGCGGCGATCCGCGCCAGGTCGACATTCCCGGCGGCGATGCGATGAGCGGGCTGGCCGATGCCGTGCGCAAGCTCGAAGGGGTCGATGGGATTGCGGTCACGCGCTTCACCAATGCCGACGTGGTGCGCCACCCGATCGTGGGCCGCATCGTCGAGGCGTACGAAGGGCCCAACGGCTGACCCGTCCAAGCCTCAACCGCGCCGCGCCCTCTGGCCCGCGCCGCGCAATCTGCTAGGGCGCGCAGCGTGCTGGAACTTGATATCGCGCTCGAAACCGAATGGCCCGCGGGCCACGACTGGGAAACCCTGGCCCTGCGCGCCGCCGAGGCGGCGGCCAGCGTTGCCCCGGAACTCGCCAACCCGCGCCTTGCCGCAAGCCTGATGTTTGCTGACGACGCCGAAGTTCACGAACTGAACCGCGAATGGCGCGGCAAGGACAAGCCGACCAACGTGCTGTCCTTCCCGATGCTGGAGCGTGATGACCTGCTGGCCCTTCCCGCCGAAGGTCCGCCCGAACTGCTGGGCGATATCGCGCTGGCGCTGGAAACCTGCGCCCGCGAAGCTGCCGAAAAGGACATCGCGCTTGAAGCCCATGCCATGCATCTCATCGTCCACGGGTTGCTGCACCTGGCTGGGCTCGACCACGAGATTTCCGATGCCGATGCCCGCGCAATGGAAGTGTTGGAAATAAAGGCGCTTGCCCTTTTGGGCATTGCCGACCCATATGGCGATCATTGAGCGCCAACAGGGAACACCACAGGACAATGTCCGAACAACATTCCGGAGAGCCGGACAGTAGGCACACGCTGTGGCGTGCGCTTCGCAGGTTCTTTGATGGCGGCGACGCAGACCAGTCGCTGCGCGCCCAGCTTGAAGAAGCAATCGACGAACACGAGGAAGAAGCCGCGGGCAGCGCGCCTGCCAACGGCGATCTGACGCCGCTTGAGCGGCAAATGCTGCGCAACCTGCTGCATTTTTCCGAACACGATGCCGACGACCTGGCGATCCCGCGCGGCGAAATCATCGCCATTCCGGCCTCCGCCACATGGGAAGAAGTGGTCGCCGCCTTTTCGCACCACGGCCATTCGCGCCTGCCGGTCTATGGCGAAACGCTCGACGAAATCGTCGGCATGGTGCTGATCAAGGACGTGTTCCCCTTCCTCGCCAATGGCAAGGCGCCCAAGGACTGGAAAAGCCTGCTGCGCCAGCCGCTGTTCGTGCCGCAGGCGCGCGGCGCGCTCGACGTGCTGGCGGACATGCGCTCAAGCCGGGTGCACCTCGCGGTGGTGGTCGATGAATATTCGGGCACTGACGGGATCATCACGATCGAGGATCTGGTCGAGGAAATCGTCGGCGAGATCGAGGACGAGCACGACGATGCGCCGCAAGACCTGATCGTGCCGCTCGACGGCGGGATGTGGGAAGCCGACGCCCGGGTCGAACTCGACGAGGTCGGCGAAAAGGTCGATCCCCGACTTGGCGAGGTCGACGAGGATGTCGATACGCTGGGCGGGCTTGCCTTCCTGCTGGCCGAACAGGTTCCCCCGGTCGGGGCAATTCTTGAACATGACAGCGGCTGGAAGCTGGAAGTGATTGCAGGGAACGAAAAACACGTTACCCGTCTGCGGCTGCATCCGCCTTCTCCCCAAGAAGATCCCGAAGAGTAATTCCATTGGCCATCCGCCGCCTTCCTCCCCTGCGCGCGATCGAAGCGTTCGTGCGCATCGTTCGTCTGGGCAGTGCCCGCGCCGCCGCCGACGAACTGGGGCTTTCGCCCAGCGCCCTGTCGCGCCGGGTCGCCGCGCTTGAGGATTTCATCGGCAAGCGGCTGTTTACCCGCCAGCACCAGGCGATGCGCCTGACCGACGATGGCCAGTCCTTCTACGATGCGGTCAGCCCCAAGTTCGATGAACTGGCTGCCGCGGTCGAAGGGCAGATCGAAAACTCCAAGGTGCTGCGCCTGCATCTGGGCATCCTGCCGCTGTTCGGATCGCAACGCCTGTTCCCGCGCCTGCCCGAACTGCGCAAGCAGCACCCGCGCCTGCACATCGACTTTGACACCAGCCCGCATCTTGAAAGCCGGGTCGGCGATACGCTCGATGCCGCGATCGTGCTGTCCAAGGGCGATCCCGATCCGCAGTTCCATGCGGTGCGGCTCGATCACAACCGGGTCTATGCCTTCACCTCGAACGCACTGGCAGCCGAAATCGGGACCAACCCCGATCAGGCCACGCTTTCGCGCCAGACCTTCCTGATCCACACCGAACTGCCCGACAGCTTTACCGCGTGGAAGCAGGCGCTGGGGATGAGCGACCTCGAACCGGCGGTGATCGATCATTACGATTCGGGCCAGCTGATCCTCGAAGCGGCGGCCAACGGCCTTGGCATCGCGATCATGCACGACGATCACTTCCGCCGCAGCCACGACACCCGGCTGGCGAAGCTGTTCGATGTCGAGGTTGAAAGCCCATATTCCTATTGGTTCATCTGCCGCCCGCATACGCTCGAAGTGCGCGCGGTGCGGATCTTCCACGACTGGCTGGTGCAGGCCGCGCTCTGATCGGGCAGACTGGCGCGATGAACCGCCGATTCGCCCTTGCCGCCCTGCCGCTTGCCCTGATCGCGCTGACCGGCGCCAAGCCCGCCCCGCGCCATGCCCCGCCCCGTCCCGCCGCGCCAGCGCCCCAGCCGCTGGGCGATGTGGTGCGGGTGGCGATGGTCACCACGCTCGGCACGATCGAACTTGATCTCGACCATGCCCACGCGCCGCTCACGGTCGAAAATTTCGTGCGTTATGTGGATACCCGCCGGTTTGACGGGATCACCTTCTACCGGGCGATGCACCTGCCGTGGGGCGATCCGCCCAACGGGCTGATCCAGGCCGGGCTGCGCGGCAATCCGCAAAAGGTGTTCAAGCCGATCCCGCACGAGCCAACCACCCTGACCAAGCTGTCGCATACGGCGGGCACGATTTCGATGGCCCGCCACGCGCCGGGCACGGCCGATGCCGATTTTTCGATCATGCTGTCGGATCTGACCAGCCTCGATGCCGATCCCGCCTCGCCCAATCCTGAAACGCAGGCGGGCTTCGCGGCGTTTGGCCACGTGGTGTCGGGCATGGATGTGGTGCGCAAAATCTGGGATTCGCCCGTCTCGCCGGACAAGGGCGAAGGCCCCTTGAAGGGCCAGATGCTCGACCCGCCGGTCAAGGTGCTGAGCGTGCGGCGGGTGGCAGTCCCGGCGCCGGCGGTATCGCCAGCGCCGGTCCAATAGTCAGGCTTACGAAATGGTCGCCTTGACGATCTTGCCGGGTTCACGCGGCGGCTCGCCCTTGGGCAGCGCATCGACGTGTTCCATGCCTTCTTCGACCACGCCCCAGACGGTGTACTGACGATCAAGGAACGTCGCATCGTCGAAGCAGATGAAGAACTGGCTGTTGGCCGAGTGCGGCGCGCTGGTGCGCGCCATCGAGCACACGCCGCGCACGTGGGGTTCGTTGTTGAATTCAGCCTGGAGGTCGGGCTTGCTCGAACCGCCCATGCCGGTGCCGTTGGGGCAGCCGCCCTGAGCCATGAAGCCCGGGATCACGCGGTGGAACTTGATCCCGTCATAGAACCCTTCGCCGACCAGTTCCTTGATC
>Ga0228701_1000897_pt1 | contig 21992 bp, 17 predicted proteins | sample McNCre117_Aug_MG_2_FD_178017 | JGI IMG/M metagenome (GOLD analysis project Ga0228701, IMG submission 178017) | Freshwater microbial communities from McNutts Creek, Athens, Georgia, United States - 11-17_Aug_MG | ecosystem: Environmental > Aquatic > Freshwater > Creek | place: USA: Georgia...
TTGGTAAATTCGATATGAGCCAAATGAAAAGGAACAATTCAGGTGGCGGAATGGATTCTATGCAAATGCAGTAAAAACAAAAGCGGCCCGCCAAATGGCGGGCCGCTTCATTTAAAAGGTATTTCACCTTATTGGTATTTCGCGGGATCCAATCGGAAAAAGCGCACCGCATTATTAAATAATATATCACGTTTCTGATCGAATGATAAGTATTGAGCATTCTCAATTACACCGATCGAGGTTTCCATCAATTTAGGCCACACCATCAAATCTGTTCCATACATGATGCGTTTGCCAAAACCCGCCTGAACCAAACGACGCAAATACATATGAATTTCGTCCAAAGGATAAGACCAAATCATCCCAGCTAAATCAACATAAACGTGGGAGTTTGCCCCCATTAAAGCGACCATTTCATCAATCATAGGATAGCCTGCATGCATTACCCAGACTTTCAATTTTGGGTGTTTGGCTAATAAATCCTCTAACAACAAAGGATTACCCATCGATGCACGGTATTTAGGTGATGTCAAATTTGCCATCCCATTACCACCTGTTCCCATGTGAATCGCCACCGGAACATTCAAACGTTCCGCCACCTCAAAATACTTATCCACTTTAGGATCACTAGGAGACAAACCTTGGTATTGTAATCCTACTTCGCCTACCACTTTATAAAACCCTGACTTCAAGGAATCTTCAAAAGCTTGAACCGTTATCCCCTCAGCTGAACTAAATCCAATCGATGGAATTACCCGATCAGGTGCTGCCGCTTTTTTCCAATTGCGAATCACAGCGGGATCTCCTGAAGCGACAATCGTCATGTTTAAGCGTTGCATCGTTTTCATCAATTCCTCTTGAAATTCTTGATCCGATTTCGCCGCTTTTAAAGAAATCGCGCCATCGGCATTGAGGAATTTGGGCATCGGTTCATTGGGATCCGTACCCGGCATATTACTTAAAAACCAGGGCGACATATCATTCGCCATTTGGGCATTGACCTTCATCGCATGCACGTGGACGTCGATGATGGGCAGATGTTTGGTTTGTTGGGCAGCGAGTTGAAATCCACAAGCTACTAGGCAGGTAATCAATAGTTTTTTCATCTTTTATTTAGGTTTGTTTATTTTTTTCTACCCCACCAATTGGCTAAAATTGAGGCGGTAATATTTTGCATAGAACCAAAAATGCCAGGCACTAATCCCATCGTAGCAATATAACCCATTTTGGCCGCAATCCCAGAAGCCAATCCCGCATTTTGCAATCCTACCTCAAAGGCAATAGTCCGAGAATCCTGCTCATTAATCCCCATCCATTTACTGATGCGGTAACCGAAAAAGTATCCCGCAACATTGTGGATTAAGACCAACAAAATCAACAACCAGCCGATCGACAGTAAGGCTTGATGCCCCGCCGAAACCGTCAAAGCAACAATAAAAATAATCGAAGCCATCGACAAAATAGGCAAGAGTTCATCTAACCACTTCTGTTTCCCATAGGCATATTGGTTATACACTAAACCTGCCAAAACCGGGAAAATAACGATTTCAGTGATATGCCAAAACATATCCCAAAAATCAATGGGAACTAATTGATTCGCTAAAATCTTCATCAACATGGGCGTAAATAAAGGGGCCAACAACGTAGAAATGGCGGTAACAGTCACCGATAAGGCTAAATTTCCCCCTGAAATAAAGGCCATGACATTCGAGGCCATGCCACTAGGCGAACAACCCACCAGAATAATTCCAGCTGCAATTTCAGGTGGAAGGTCCGTAGAGAGTGCCAGCAATAAACCCATTCCCGGCATGATTAAATAGTGGCAGAATATCCCCGCAAAGATGGGCTTAGGCGATTTCACAATCTCCACAAATCGAGTCAAATTCATGTGAATCCCCATCCCAAACATCGTCAAAACCAACAAGGGTGTCACCAGTTTCTTCAATGGAAAACCTTGGTAACTCACTAAATTTTCCGGAAAGGTAAAGGCATATGTCGAAGCGGCAAAAATAAATAGCGTGTAAGAAAATCCTTTTAAGAGGGGATAGGTTTGGAAGCCCAAAGCGAGCAAGGCAAAAAAGAAAATGAGTAAAATAGGAGCAAAAGAAACACCTAAAATAAAGCAGATGGCTGCGCCAAGGCCCGCGAGCAATCCCAAGCCTAGACAGGCCTGACCCAAAATGTGTTTCATGTGTAATAGGTTTATTTTGATAAAAATAACGAAAATAAATTAGTTGACTCCGGCTTCATCCCCTAACTTTAAGGAAATAAACCGTTTAACATGAAAAACTTTCGATTAATTGCCTTGGTATGTTGCCTAGGTGCCCTTTTTCAAGCAAATGCTGCCACAGTAGATAGCCTTGACGTTCCCAGCAAAATCATGAATAAGGCTTACAAAGCCGCTGTTGTTTTACCTGCATCGTATGCTAAATCCAAAGCGGCCTATCCTGTCCTTTATTTATTGCATGGAGGTGGTGGACACTTCAGCGATTGGTTGAAATTAACTCCTGATAAATCGCTCGTACAGAATTTGGCAGATCAATACAACTTTATCGTGGTGATGCCAGAAGGTGAAACCTTTGGCTGGTACATGGACAGCCCGGATCCATCAAGCCAATTTGAATCGTATATCATCCGAGAAGTATTACCTAAAATCGATGCCACTTACCGCACAGTAAAAAGCGAAAAAGGCCGTGTCATCACAGGTCTATCCATGGGCGGCCACGGGGCAATGTATCTTTCTACGCGACACCCGGATTTATTCGGTGCAGCAGGAACGATGAGTGGTGCAATGGACATGAATTATACTAAATTCCGCGTGAACGAAACCTTTGCGAAATCTCTACAAGATCGCTTTGCTAAACTGTTCGGTACATCGGATACATCGAACGACTTATTTGTCAAAAATTCCGTCGTCAATATGTCAGAGCAAATCAAAAAGAACGGCCATCCCATCATCATCGACTGCGGAGTAGACGATTTTTTAATTGATGTGAATCGCGAATTGCATCGCCGATTAGTTTACAACGGAACCCCACATGACTTCACGGAAAGACCAGGTGCCCATACATGGGATTATTGGCAAAACTCCTTGCCTAGTCATTTCTTGTTCTTTCAAAAAGTATTCAAAGCTAACGGCGTTTCCGTTCAATAATATGTCCCAAAATTCTCCAGTAGCCATCATCACGGGTGCCGCCCGCGGCATCGGTTTCGCAACAGCCCAATTATTTCAGCAAAATGGCTACCGCGTTGCATTAGTCGATAGAGATGAGAACGAAGTAAAAAAGGCTTCGGCTGAAATCACGCATTCCATCGCCATTCCCTGCGATATTTCTGTGCCAATGGAGGTGGATCAGATGATTAAAACGGTGTTGAAAATATTCGGGAGAATTGATGTACTCGTCAATAATGCAGGGGTGGCAGAATTTAAACCCTTGGAGGAAACCGATTTTGACTGCTGGCGCAAAATTATGTCCACGAATTTAGATGGGGTATTTTTGTGCACACAAGCCGCGATTCCTGCCTTGAAAGAAACGCGAGGTGCGGTGGTAAACATTGGTTCTATTTCGGCTGTTCGGGCAAGTACTTTGCGTGTGGCTTATGGAACATCTAAAGCCGCGGTGGTGCATTTAACTAAGCAATTTGCGGTGGAATTAGGGGATTTTGGCGTTCGTGTAAATTGTGTTTCTCCAGGTCCCGTAAAGACGCAATTAGCGGCCGCGGTTCATTCCCCAGAGATTATTACGGCCTATTACAATGGCATTCCGCTGAACCGTTCGGCCACAGTAGAAGACATTGCAGAAACAGTCTTTTTCTTATGTTCAGATAAGGCAGGTTATGTAACAGGCCAAATGATTACCGTAGACGGTGGCTTCGACGCCGCCGGCGTGGGTTTACCCGCTTTGCGTGCCAAAAGATCTAGCTAAATTGGAAAATTAGCGGAAACAAAAAGCTAACTATCGCTGCCCAAATCGCATACAATGGCAAGTAAGCCGTCATTCTGCGCTCGAATTCTTCGATCGAATTTTGGCCCCTTAAAAAGCCCCATAGCTTCTTAGTAGCAATCATTAAATGGACCATCACTAAGCTGTTACTTCCTAGTACGGCTAAGCGATTCGGACTAATGCCAAACTCCGCAAGCCTAAACCCAATGGCCGACAAGGCAATTCCATTATCCAAAATGGCTAATACGGCTAATGCGAATAAAAAATACTGATGAATCCGCGAGGCATTTACTTTTGTCGCCTCCCCCAAAGAGAACAAAATCAAGGCCATCACCCCGATCAAAATACCATTAAACACTAATAGAAATTCTCGGTCATTATAAGGATCCTTTCCAGTGTAAAGAATAGCACCTAAAAATAGAGCCAATGTAAGCGTTACCAATGGTGTAAAAATACGAGCAATAACGGGAGATATTTTACTAACAAGACTAGCGTTTTGGTGTACTAATAATGTTGCTAGTAAAGGAACCGATGGCAATACCGAAAGAACTACATAGCGGAAATACCATTTTTCAATCTCTATTTCGATCAATTTAAATAGATTCAACGTCAATGCCGTAAACAAACCTCCAGCTAAACCTATCACCGCAGTCATCACCACTAAATCCCCGTGATAACGCAAAAAGTCCATGCGCTTCGAAGCATCATTTCCCGCGAAAAGATAGCCCACCACCAGCCAAATCATAATAGGAATATGCAGGCAGGTCAATAGGAGCGTCGTGCTTGCTTCAGGCAATAGATTAATGAAGACAATGGAACTAACTAGTATCAGTAGCGGTGCACGCAAGTGCACCAGCGACAAGCCTTGCTTGTAAGCAAAATAAGCTCCTATTCCTGGCATCACCATAAAGGATATATTGCGTGGAAAATAACGATCATGGTCCAGTAAAAAGAAGTCCGGAAATTGCATGAAAAAAGCCGCAATTAGGGCCACAATGGTCAATAAAACCCAATCTCCTTTCGTGCCCCAAGAAGTAGAGGAAACAGACAGGCGCTCATGCCAAACTTGGGCAGTTGATGAATCAGATATCTGCGGATAAACGGCTTGAAAAGCACGACTAAATGCAGTGGGATTAGACCGGTATAATTGTTCTAAAACGCTAGGTTCTGTGATGTGTTGAATAATTTGCTGTTCCATTTCATACGAAAATTAACTATTCTCTAATTCACTAATTCATAGAATTAGTGAACGGCAAATAGCATCGATAAACGGTCGATTAAGGCTTTCGCTTTGCCTTTAACTCTGCCGCTTTTTCCTTCGATACACCAAACACTTTTCCTTCTACGGCATCCGAAAGAAATCGATCTATATATCCTTCGCTAGTCTCCGTATTATCTTTATACTTCTCCCGCAAGGCCTCTAATTGCTTGTGCAATGTTTTGCGAATCACGTCATAGGCCGGATCATTATAGACGTTTTTTAATTCCAAAGGATCCTTTTCGCGGTCAATTAATTCCCATTCCCCTGCCTTAAAATAGTAGTGAATTAACTTGTATTTTTTAGTCACAATTGCATAATGGCGATTGACCATGTGTTCAGCAGGGTATTCGTAATAATGATAATACACCGCATCCCGCTTCCACGGTTTTCCTGTCATTAAAGGAATTAAGCTCTGGCCTTGCATATCGGCTGGAGCTGGAATACCCGCAACATCCAGAAAAGTTTGGGCAAAATCGAGGTTCTGAACTAAAGCATCGGACTTTTGGCCTGCCTGAATATGTCCAGGCCATGAAACCAATAAAGGCGTTTTAAAGGATTCATCGTAGACAAAACGCTTATCAAACCAGCCATGTTCCCCTAAATAAAACCCTTGATCAGAAGTATACACAATCAGCGTATTTTCCATCAATTTATGTGCTTCCAAATAATCCAATAATCTACCTACATTCTCATCCAAAGCGCGTAAAGTGCCTAAATAATCTTGCATGTAACGTTGAAATTTCCAACGCATTTTGTCTTGCTCATTCATCGATGGATAAGCCTTCTTAAACGCTGCATTGATGCGGTCGTATACACGATCAAAATTCGCTTTTTGACTCGCATTTAAGCGACCCATCTCTGCCTTAAAGCGTAGTTTATCAAATCCAATTTCTGGAATCTTAAGCGAATCCATCGTTGCCGGATAAATCTTGTTATCTCCCGCCCAACTCATGCTCGTCAAGATATTCATTTCAGCCTCTTTTGCCGATGAAGTTCGGCCAGCATAATCATCAAAAAGAGTCTTGGGCTCTGGATAGACTTTTTGCGTCATTTCATCCAAATGCCGTTCAGCCATTAACCAAGAACGATGGGGAGCCTTGTGTAAATACATCAACATGAAGGGCTTATCCTCCTTTCGTTCCTTTGAAAGCCAATCCAGGGTCATGTCCGTAATGATGTCGGTCACATACCCGGTTACCTTGATATTGCCTTCATTTTTAGTGATGAAATCTGGGTTATAATAATTCCCTTGATCGGGAAGAATCTTAAACTGATCAAAGCCTTTGGGATTATTTCCAAAATGCAGTTTGCCAAACATCGCCGTCTGATAACCGTTCGCTTGCAAAATCTGTGGGAACGTTCGGTTCGTAGTATCGAACTTAAAGTGATTATCTACTTTGCCATTTAGGTGGGAATGTTTCCCGGTGAGAATCGTAGCACGGCTAGGTGCACAAATGGAATTCGTTACGGAAGCATTTGTAAATAAAATGCCCTTCTTTGCAATTCGATCAATATTAGGTGTTGAAATAAGTCGCTGATCATAGGCAGAAATGGCCTGGTAAGCATGATCATCTGACATAATGAAAATAATGTTTGGGCGTTTGCTAGGCAAATGTTGACCTAGCGTAGCTTGACTAAAAAACCCAACAAAAACCCAAACAAGTATTTTCTTCATCTTACTTTAATTTCATATTCACTGGATCCCATTGAATGATTTTCTTTTGGAAATAACTTTCGTTACACGCTAATGCTGGAGCAGCGGCTCTAAATCCAAACGTCGCATCTTCCACCACTGATGTACCATTCCGAATCGCATCAAAGAAATGCGTGAAGTGGTCCACGTGCTCATCATAGCCTGGAGGAGCTTTGAAAATCACATCCTCTTTAATCGGACGTTTGCGTTGTGTCTCTGACCATTTCGCATTGTATTCGCGGGTCATTTCTTCTTGCATACTTTTCGAGAAGGTAAACACCGAATCATAGCCCCCAAAACCAGGTGCTTCAGGCATAATGCTATGCTTCACAGAAATGGTGTTTCCTTTCACATCCATTACTCCCTCTGAACCGATCAATCGAATCACCTCTTGACCACCGGTTCCACTGACAAAATTCACTTGAAGCGTTAATTGAAACGCTGGATGCTCTGCCGTGTTCCCATATTGCATGACACCTGACATCACATCTGGCAAGTTCCGGCCGTCATTCCAATGACTAAATTGACCTGTAGAGAATATCGTTTCTGGCCCCTTAGAGTTCGTCATAAAGTGGGTTCCAGATAATAAGTGGATAAATAAATCCCCCGCTACACCTGTTCCTACTTCTTTGAATGCACGCCACCAGAAGAATTTTTTCGCATCAAATTCCATTTTAGCTGTCGCCTCAATGAATCGACCCCAATCGCAAGTGGATGCGTCAGCATCTTTTGGGATCGTATATTCCCAAGCGCCTATGGAGCTTTGGCGATCATATACCGCATTCACCATATTTAATTTACCAATCTCGCCAGCCGCTAACATCTCTTTCGCCTTAGCTAAACCGATGCTGCTCACACGCTGAGACCCCACTTGCAAGACTTTTCCGTATTTCTTTTGGGCTTGAATAACCTTGTGACCTTCATCGATTTTATAGACCATCGGTTTTTCACAATAAACGTGCTTTCCTTTGGCCAAAGCATCTAAGGTAATACGCGCATGCCATACATCGTGCGTAGCGATAATTACCGCGTCGATATCCGAGCGGTCTAATAATTCTTTGTAATCACGTGTGGTATATAAGTCCTTGCCATACAATTCCTTCGCGTTTTCAATACGTCCCGTGTACAAATCACAAATGCCGGCTAATTCCACACCTGGCACTTTCAAGGCAGAGGCTAAGTCAAAATGACCTTGTACCCCAAAACCAATCACCCCTAAGCGAATCTTTTCACCCACCGAGATGCGTTTTTCATAGGTCAAAATGCGTTCTTCCGCTTTCTGTTGTGCTCCTAAAGAAGCAAAAGGCGAAGAGGCCGCCACGAGGCTAGTGGCCCCAATTTGTTGTAAAAACTTCCGTCTAGAAGCTTGGCTATCTTTGTTCATAATTCATAGGTTTTTGCTAAATATACACAATTTATCAATCTTCAAGCGCATAACGCACATAAGCAAATTTCTTGCCATCTGGACTCCATGAAGGCACATTGATCGTACCTTGCCCGCCATAAAAAGCCTCCGTAAGGTCTTTTACCGCTTTTGTTTTTAAGTCCAATAAACGCAGTTTGACTTGATGGCCAAAAGGGTGGGCTTGCTTTTGGTCCTCCATATAGGTAATTATGGTCGCCACTTGATTGTTAGGAGCAATGTGAGCAAACCAATTCGAATGCGCATCAAAAGTCATTTGTTCTGGCTCTGATCCATCTGCCTTCATTCGCCAGATCTGCATCATCCCAGACCGAAACGAATTAATATAAATGTATTTCCCATCTGGCGCATATTCCGGGCCGTCATCTAAACCTTCCGTAGAAGTTAATCGAATTTCTTCTCCTCCATTCGAGGACATCGCATAGACATCGTAATTCCCATTTCTGGCCGCACAATAAACCATAGTCTTGCCATCCGGAGAAATGCCATGCCAATAAGAAGGGGTTAATGGAGTAAGCTGAACAGGATTTCCACCCTCTGATCCTACCTTGTAAATGAAAGAGGTGTGTTCTTTGATCTCTGATTTTGCACTCGATATATACAGCATTTTGCCATCAAATGAATAGCCGTGGTCATTGTTCGCCTTATCAACCGATCCCGTAGGTAATTCCCCTAGTTTCTGGCCAGTAGGACTTACTTTTTCGAGTTTCCCATAGGCATTAATCAGCAAATGCTGTCCATCCCTAGACCAATTAGGCGCTTCGAAATGACGTTTTTCTGTAAGAATTAAGGTTGATTTACCCGAAGCCAAATCATATATATACAAGGAGGAAATGACCTTCTTTCCTGCAGGTATCTGCGCAGACAGGGAAAGGCTGAATCCCAGCAAAAGAATCGCAATTTTTTTCATATTTCATAGGTTTAGACTACAAGATAGAAAAAAATTTAGCTTTTGATGTCCTGTCCGAAATGGATAATGTTGCCGCTATTGTCAAGTATGCTGAATTGACGCATGCCCCAAGGCATATTTTGGAGTTTTCCTTCCGGGTGAACAATTCCCAATGCGGAACATTCCTGGTACAAAACATCAATCTCATCCACGTTCACATAACAACCCGTATTCTTAGGAATACTTTCGTCATCACAGCACCACAAATGAATGTTAATCTGATCCCGGTAAAACATCAAGTACCCATCCCAAGCGGCATTGCTTTCAAACCCTAATTTTTCATAGAAGGCGATGGTCACATCCCGATCTAAATAGGCTAAAATGGGAGTAGCTTTTAATAATGACATATTAGAGTAGCAACAATACGATCGTTAAAACGGCCCCTGCTAAAGTGAAAAGCATCGCTTTTTTGAAAATGCTCGTCTTAGGCAAGAACATCCAGAAAGATGAAATCACAAAGAAAAACAAGGATAACCCAAAGAAGACATTCAAGTAAAACAAGGGATCATTTGTCGTCGCTTTATGCAATTTCGTCATCTTGTTCACAATGGCAGGTTGCTCACTTACGGTATAATCTGCCACACCCGTTTTCAGGTTATAGGTTCCTTGTTTGAAGGAAACGACATCACCTATCGTGGTGTCTGGCTTGAAGCCGCGCAAGTGTAATTCCTTCCCCAGCTCTTCATTGGGAAGACCCGGTTTCAATGATTGCACCTTGTGCACATCGCTCTTTAAAAAGCTCGTTTCTCTAAAGATTAAGATGATTCCACTGATGGAGTAAACCGCCATAATGCCGGCCAAAAAGAAGCCTAAATAACGGTGATAAGTACGCATTTTCGTTGAAACTGAGCTCATAGGTATAGGTTGATTTTACCAAATATAAGAAATTCCTAGATTCCAATTGCGCGGGGCAATGGGATTTACCGAATTATCATCATGCACATTATAGCTAATGACGTCGCCAATGTTCGCCACTTTCGCCCGAATAGCGATATTTCTAAAGCGATAGGCCGCTGTAAAATCTGCTTGCAAATAATCAGGTAATTGAATTAATCGGTAGGCATCGTTTGCCACGGCTACGCGGGTAGAACGACCGGCAAAACGCTCGCCTATATAAACGGTTGTAATACCCGCTTGGAATCCGTTTCGGCGGTATGAAATGCCGGCATTAGCCGTGTGACGCGGATTGTATTTCAGCAAACTACCTTCGATGTAGGTATTGCTTTTAACGTATTTTGTTTCGTTGAAACTGTAACCCGCCTGGAAGGAGAAACCGAAAAGGGGCTTCGACATGAGGTCGAGTTCGACACCTTCGCTTTGGACAGATCCGGCAAGTTCTTTCACGTAGGAATAGGTAGTAGCGTTGATTAACGAATTTTGGGCTAAATTATTGTTCAAAATCCGATACGCCGTCACATTCGCACTCAAAAGCCCACCAAACAATTCATTCTTCAGTCCTATCTCATATTGATCAATCAAAGACGGCGGCAAAGCCTGGTTATTGATATCTACCCCTGAATTAATGGTGAAAGAATTCGCATAACTCGCAAAAAGAGAATGCGATGGACTAGGCTGGTAAACAAGTCCAAAACGAGGAGAAAAGGCTCCATCAAAATTAATCGTCTCCGCCGTTTTCGACGTGCTATAAGTATAGACTTCACTGCCTGTCTGCTGGTAAGAATAGCGTAACCCGGCCAGCAGTTTCATTTTCTCTGAAATATGAACCAAATCCTGAACATAGATTCCCAAGCGGTTCACCGGTGCCGTGGTAGTTGTGGCGCGAGGCATCAAAGGCTGATCGGAACGTTTTTGGTATAAGCGTGTTCCGTACACATTCACCGTATCATAGCGCATGTAATTGGTGTAAGCATTCGTGACCGTATTGAAAAAATCAGCATCAGCCCCTAGCAATACTTGGTGATTCATCTGACCTAGTTTGAAATTTCCCGTTAAATCGACCTGTGCGATTCCGTATTTTTCCTGAAGATCTGTTTTCTGCAAATTACGTACCCAGGTTCCGTCTTCACTAATCAGGGCACCGGCGTTAGGTCGGGTATTAGCGAACAAATCGCTGGCGTTTTGGCGAAATCCTCCCATGATTTTCAAGGTCCAATTCGGATTAATCCGATGAGTAAGATTCAGATTTACACTCGCTTGTTCTTGTTTCATATAAGACCAGGCAACGCCTAAAAAACGTTCCCGCGGAACATTCACAATCTGGTAATTGATGATTCCAGCTCCAAAATCGGGCGTTCTTTGGTCATTCAAATAATCTCCTTCTAAAAGTAATTCCGTCCGGTCATTCAGCTTAAATAACAAAGAAGGATTAACGTAGCTCCGCTTCGAACTGACTCCCTCTCTGAAACTATTCGCCTCTTCCACACTCGCATTTAGACGAGCAGCCACCTTTGAAGATAGTCCACCGTAGATGTCGAGCGTAGGTTTTAAGGCAGACCAAGATCCGGATCGAAGACCCATTTCTCCACCCCAGGTAAATTTAGGCTTCTTCGTCACGAGATTCAACACTCCGCCTGCCGCCACATTCCCAAAAAGAATCGCCGTACTTCCCTTCAATATCTCTACTTTCTCCACTCCACTAAATTCCGTTATCATCCCGCTCGCAAAACGCATCCCATTTTTAAACGTATTGGAACTTCCAAGTGGAAAACCGCGCGCCGCAATTTCCTCCTGGTATCCACCTGTCGCACCCATTATGTACACGCCATTTGTGTTCATTAATACATCGCTCATGGACTTCACTTGTTGCGTCTCTAGCAAACTGCGATCTAAGGTCATCATGCTTTGAGGTAGATCCATGGGACGAATAGGCAATTTACCAATGGATACGGGCTTTTCATTTTGGCTAATTTGACCTACCACCACGATTTCTTTTAAATCTGTCGTCGATTCTAGTAATTCCAAAGAAAGCGAGAGTGTTTTTCCGTCCTCCACTTGAATTTTTTGTGTCAGTGTTTTAAAGCCTACGTAAGAGGCCTGAAGCGTATAGATTCCTGCTGCCAATTGATGGAAATGAAATTCTCCTTGCTCGTCAGACAATTTGCCTTTTTTAAATTCCAAAAGGCGAACACTTACCCCGGAAACAGGTTTGGCTTGTAGATCTTTGATATTTCCCACGACATGGGCCGTTTGGCCAAAAAGGAGCGGAGAAAAAAACAATAAAAGTAGGATTAGGCGGATTGAAGCTACCATTTGTTCTTTGTTTTTATTTAGATTGATTAAAAATAATGAACAAATCTACGGATGGGGCCCCAATAAAACAAGCTTATTTAGATTAATTTTAAATAGTGTGTAAAAATGGCATGAAAAAACCCTTCCAGTATAGGAAGGGTTCTAAAAAATGGCATTACACAAACTCCACTTCCAGCGGCAGTTTGCGTAATCGTTTCTTCGTTAAGGCAAAGATGGCATTGCCTAAAGCAGGCGCAAATGGCGGTAAACCGGGTTCTCCTACCCCTTTGATTTTCTTGCCTTCAAGCAGGATTTCCACGATCACCTCTGGGGCTTCGCTCATCCGCGTCACCGGCGTCGTATCAAAGTTTGCTTGTTCTACTTTTCCATTTTTCAAGGTAATACAAGGGTGAATCGCTGCACTCAAAGCCATCACGACCGCACCTTCCACCTGCGCTTTCACGTTATCCGGATTCACAACCGTACCTAAATCGATTACCACATAGACTTTATCGATCGAAATCGCTCCGCTTTTTGCTAAGCTAACCTCCACCGCATGGGCCGAAAGACCGGCAAAGAAATCCCACTGAGCCATTCCACGCGCTTTGCCAGCAGGTAGCGGCTTATCCCAATTCGTAATCTCACGTAATTTTTTCAATACACGGCTTGTATCCGAATTCGCTGGCTGTAAACCCAAACGGAAGTCCAATGGATCTTTGTTCGCTTTGTGTGCCATCTCATCGATGAAACATTCATGTGCAAAGGCCAGGGTGGAACTCGTCACAGAGCGCCATGCTGCCACTGGTACATGGTAATCCGCCATCACGAAGGTATTCTTCATATGAGGGATCACGTATTCTTGGGCGCTGATACCCTCAACCATAATTCCGTCTACTTTAGTCTTATCCCAAGTAGGCGACATCGCATCGAAATAGCCCGGACTAATTACCTTATGTTGTAAGGCAATGAGTTGATTGTCAGCAGAAAGTCCCCCCATGATTTTGGAGAAAGTCATGGGACGGAATGGTCCTTGCGTCGTTGTATCTTCTCTAGACCAAAGCACCTTCACGGGGCGATCGATTTGCTTTGCTATATTCACCGCCTCAACGATAAAGTCAAGGTAAAGACGACGGCCAAAGCCCCCACCAATAAACCCTGCATGTAAGGTAATATCCTCTGCTTTCAATCCCACAAGCTTCGCTAAGTCACCTGCCCCTGTCCCAGTCACTGAGCCAGGCACCTGCGTCGAGGTCCAAATTTCTGCCTTTTCCCCTTGCACATGGACAGTACAATTCATCGGTTCTAAGGGATGGTGGGCCACCATAGGTGTTTCATAGAAGGCCTCCACGACTTTGTCAGCAGGCAGATTCAATGATTCCACCGAACCTATATTTTTATCAATTATGCCCGCCTCATTTGAAAGTGCGCGCAACTTCGTTTCGTAATCACTCGAGTTAAAGTTTTCAAAACCTTTCGTATCCCATTCTATTTTCAAGGCTTTACGGCCCTGAAGCGCTGCCCAATACGTATTTGCAATCACTACGACTCCGGTGGATGTGTATTTACCCATGATTTTATCAGCCGAAATCACTTTGATTACACCGGGCATTTTAAGAGTAAGTGAGGCGTCAAAACTTTTGAGTGTTCCTCCTAAAACAGGACAACGTTCAACGCTTGCATACACCATATTAGGCGATTCGGCATCGATACCGAATGCTGCTTTACCTGTCACTTTTAGTGGAATATCAGGACGATTCACTTTTTTGCCGATAAGTTTAAAGTCTTTGGGATCCTTTAATTTCGGCTCTTTGGGTATTTCTAACAAGGAGGCAGCCTCCGCTAATTCCTCGTATTTCAAGGAACGATTCGTAGCTGCGTGGTATACTTTTCCTTCTTTTGCGGTACATGATTCTGGGCTGACTCCCCAGCTTTGGCTAGCTGCTTTGATCAGCATTTCTTTTGCTGCAGCACCCATCTTGCGGTATTGGTTGTAACCAGTGCGCACGGTGGAACTTCCGCCCGCCGCTTGACCAGGTCCAAATTCCTTTTCTCCGCTGGTGTTTTTGATTTTTATTTGATCCAAAGACACCTCTAATTCTTCCGCAATCATCGCCGCAACGGCTTGATAAGAACCCTGGCCCATTTCGGGTTTAGGGTTAAAAATCGTGATGCCGGTGGCATCGATTTTAATTAAAGGAGTAATGGATTTGGCTACCATCGAAATGACCGGCGTGTTACTTCCTTTTACGTAGGACAATCCTAACCAAAACGTCAGTCCCGTTGCCCCTGCTTTTTTAATGAAACTTCTTCTAGATTCGAGTGACATAAGGCTTAGGATTTAGATTTAGTTTGCGCATTTTTTGCCGCGGTCTGAATAGCCGCTTTAATCCGAGTATAGGTACCGCAACGGCATATATTACCGGACATATAATTTTCAATATCAGATTCCGTCGGTTTCGGATTTGACTTCAACAAGGCTGTGGCAGACATGATTTGGCCAGACTGGCAATAACCACACTGCGGCACTTGGTGTTCAATCCAAGCCGCTTGAACGATTTTCTCTAAACGAGTTGACGCACCTTCGATCGTGGTAATTTTCTGTTTAGCGGTGATGCTTCCCACCGGAGTTTGACAAGAACGAATAGGTTGACCATCCAATTGCACGGTGCAAGCGCCACACAGACCTTGGCCACAGCCAAATTTCGTGCCTTTCAATCCTACAATATCGCGGATTGCCCATAATAAGGGCATTTCTGGATCCACCTCGATGCGGTGAACTTTCTGGTTAATCGATAGTTCGATAGTTTTCATAGCAGCTAAAAGCTAGGTTAGATTTATTCCACCTTAAATTTATAAAGAAATGGTGCTTTATTGGCTGCACCTGAATACTTTTTTTCTAAACGTTCTAATATGCCTAAGTCCAAGACCATTTTTTGGAAATTATTTCTTCGATAGGGTTTATCAAAAACGGTTTCATACAATTGCTGCAATTCCTTCATCGTGAAGGTCTCCGGCAATAAATTATAGCCCACCACGTGATCATCGAAATGTATGCGCAAGGCTTCTAGGGCTTTTTGGATAATTTCCGGGCCATCTAAAATGATAGGCGGTAGATCTGCCAAAGGCATCCATTCCATCTTCTCATCTAACGAGGAAATTTGGGGTTTTACTTTACGCATGTCTACCAAAGCATAATAACCGATGGAAACAAACCGACGAACAAACCAATCAAAATCCTCTTGGGGGCCAACAAGCTCCGGATTATTTTTCAACAATTCGTTCATAAAGGCATGATTGGTGCGATTGGCTTTACCAAACACATGAAATTGTTCTAAATAAATATTTTCAAGCTGTGTCCGCTCCTTTAAAATGCGTTTAGCTGCCTGATCAATATCCTCTTCTTGAAAAATGAAACCACTGGGAAGCACCCAATAATCGCCTTTAAATGCCAGCTTAGGGATCAACACATGCAATGCGCCCTGTTGGTAACCAAAAATCACACAATCAATAGACAATTGTGCTATGTAATTTTGTTGACTGACATTCATTTTAATTCGTTTTAATCAAAGTTAAAAAATTATTGTCTAAAAAATAGACAATATAAATTTTGTTTCTATATTTGCCTCATAGATAAACCCTTAAACCTATTTTTACTATGAAAAAATTATTCGCATTTGTTGTATTGTTAGGTGCATTGATTAGCGCGCCAGCTTTAGCTAAAAATCCAGACCCTACGGATTTCTTTGCAGGGAAATGGAAGATTTCTGTTTCTGGAACACCTAATGGCGATATCGTATTTCTAACAGACTTAGTTCGCAAAGATGGTGCATTAACGGGAAAATTGGTTCCACAAGGGGATGCGGCAGCAGAGCCCGTTGATCTTTCGAAAGTAGAAGATGACAAAGAAAAAGTAACCTTGTTCTTCTCTACGCAAGGCTATGATGTTAACGTTGAATTAACAAAAGTAGATAGCGATAACCTGAAAGGAACACTAATGGGCATGTTCGAGGCCAAAGGTGTACGTGTCAAAGAGGTAAAAGAATAAAACCTTCTCTATGAAAAAGAAACTCTTATTCGCGGCAGCACTTGTCGCGAATTTTTCTGCTTATGCGCAGTCGAATTCCTTTTTAAAAGACTTTGCAAATCCCCCACAATCGGCTAAACCTCGCGTTTGGTGGCATTGGATGAATGGTAATATCACGAAAGAGGGCATTAAGAAAGACCTGGACTGGATGAGCAAATCCGGAATAGGCGGTTTTCAAAATTTTGATGCCAGCTTGTTCACTCCAGTGGTGGTTCCAGAAAAGTTAGTCTACATGACCCCGGCCTGGAAAGATGCCTTTCGGTTTACGACAGAATATGCGCATCAAAAAGGACTTGAAATGGCGATTGCTGGATCACCGGGATGGAGTGTGACAGGCGGCCCTTGGGTGCCAGCATCAGACGGAATGAAGAAATATGTTTGGGCTGAAAATCGAGTCGAGGGGGGTAAAAAAATTCGCCTTCAGGTGAACAAGCCTTCCCAGTCTACGGGTCCTATGCAAAATGTTCCTTTTGAAGCTGGTGGATTCGCTACTGGTACTACGGCAAAAAACCTAGAATTTTACCAAGACATTGCGGTTTATGCCTACCCCGTATCAGAAAATGAGCTAGATGCAAGAGACTTGAATCCTTTGGTCACTTCTAGTGCAGGCACTTTTTCTTTAGCCGAATTAACAGACGGAGATTTACACAAAATGTCCTTTTTACCACCCGTAACGGTGGGTGAAAATGCCTGGATACAATACACTTTTTCTACGCCTTCTGAAATCAGTAGCGTCATGCTCTCCAATGAATCTTATGGAGAATTAGCGGCATTTAATGGTGGTGGCGATAACCGAAGTATACAGGGAAGTGTCGATGGAATTCACTTTGTGGAAATTGCCAAAGTCCCTCCCACCATTACTTCCCAAACTACCGTATCTTTTAACCCACAAAAACTCAAAGCGATTCGACTTTGTTATCGATCGGATAAGCCAGGTGGAGTAGGCATTGCAGCCATGTTTGGTGTAAAGGCTTCTAATGAGCCCAAAGGGACTAAAATCGCGGAATTTAACGTCTACACTCGACCACGCGTTCATCTTTTTGAATCAAAAGCAGGATTCGAAGCGCACAAAGAGCTAGCGGTGGCAGGGACACCTGAAAGAATGGGGCCTCAGCCTAATCAGATCATCGATGTGAGTCGATTTATGCAAGCAGATGGTATATTGGAATGGGATGCTCCGGCCGGAAAATGGGACATTATCCGTTTTGGTTATTCCTTAACGGGAAAGAAAAACCACCCTGCCTCACCAGAAGCAACGGGTTTAGAGGTAGATAAATTAGACCGTGCGGCGGTGACTCGCTACCTGGAAAACTACTTGGATCAATACGCAGATGCCACAGGAGGAAAACTAGGGAAAGACGGATTAAGCCATATCGTATTAGATAGCTATGAGGCAGGTCATATGAACTGGTCTTCGACTTTCGCTGCTGATTTTAAGCGAAAAAGAGGCTACGATTTAGGGCCTTGGATGCCTGTTTTGGCAGGCCGTATTGTTCAAAATACCGCCGCAAGCGAAGGTTTTTTGTGGGATTTTCGAAAAACGATTGGAGAATTAATCGTAGAAAATCATTACGAGTTAATCGGTGAGCTGTTAGCAAAACGGGGAATGAAACGGTATACGGAGTCTCATGAAGGTGGACGCATCTATTTAGCCGACGGAATGGATGTGAAGCGCAAAGCGGACGTTCCCATGGCAGCTATGTGGCAGCCAGGAGCCCTTGCTGCAGGGAAAGACGAAGAAGTTCGATCGAGAGCTGACATAAGAGAGGCGGCTTCCGTTGCTCACATCTATGGCCAAAATACGGTGGCTGGTGAATCCATGACTACGGCGGGTAATTCATTTAGCCCACATCCCGGTTCATTAAAGCGTACGGCAGATATGGAGTTAGCCTCTGGTTTGAATCGCTTTGTGGTGCATACTTCAGTTCACCAGCCTTCCGATCATTTATTCCCAGGTTTGACGCTCGGACCTTTTGGACAATGGTTCACTCGTCAAGAAACCTGGGCTGATCAGGCCAAAACGTGGACGGACTACCTCGGTAGAAGTTCCTACTTGTTACAACAAGGAAAAAATGTGGCGGACATCCTCTACTATTATGGAGAGAACCAAAATATCACTTCTTTGGCAATGACTTCCCTGCCTAACATTCCAGCGGGCTATGAATTTGACTATGTCAATTCAAGTGCTTTAAAGGAGGCGATATCAGTGAATATGAGCCAATTACAAAGCAAGGGTGGAACTATATACCGGTTATTGGTATTAGATGAAAGCGCCAAAAAAATGACTGTGGGCGTTCTAGAAAGAATCTTGCAATTAGCCGAAAAAGGGGCCATCATTACAGGCCAAAAGCCCGAATCGAGCCCAAGCTTAGCCGATAATCCAACGACATTCGCTGCAGTCTTACGAAAGCTGGAAGTCTTACCGTCAGTGCATTTTAACCAACCGCTTTCAGCGGTTTTGGCGAACCAAAAAATCGACGCCGATGTAACCATAAAAAACAACAGTGCAGAAATTCTATTTCAACATCGTACACAAGCAGAACGCGAAATCTACTGGCTGAATAGCCGCTCGGAAACAGCTAATCAGGCACAAATTTCTTTCCGTGTGACGGGAAAAAAACCGCGGTTATTTAACCCAGAAACGGGTGAAATCAGTGATGTAACCTATAAAATGGTGAATGGCCGAACGGAAATTGAATGGACTTTTAGTCCCTGGGATGCGGTTTTTGTTGTTTTTGAAGGTACTACTGCAGCAAAATCACGTACCAATCCTTTAGAGCATGTGGTGCAAACAACGACCGTTGCTGGCCCTTGGAAAATCAAATTTCAGCCATTGCGCAGTGCTCCTGAGGAAATACAATTAGCCGAATTAAAACCCTTGAATGAGCATGAAATGGAAGGGGTTCGTTACTTTTCTGGCGCTGCGACCTATGTACATTCGTTCGAAATCCCTAGTCTGAAAACAGGAGAAAAAATTCGCATCGATCTGGGTGATGTAAATAATATGGCCGAGGTTTCTATTAATGGAAAATTAGTGGCTACCCTTTGGAAAGCACCCTTTGTTTCGGACATTACCTCACATATAAAATCAGGCACAAACGTAATGGAAATAAAAGTGATTAATTCCTGGGTCAATCGCCTCATAGGGGATGCGCAACCTAATGCGAAGAAAATTACCTACCTATCGATGCCGATGATGATTCAGCCGCAGATGCCGCTGGAAAAGTCAGGTCTTTTAGGTCCAGTTCAACTTGTGAAGTGGACAAAATAAAAGAAAAGGGAGCTCGATCTGGGCTCCCTTTTTTTATCGCTTGAAATTTTCAATCGCCCGATGTGAACCATCACAGCCCGGCTTTTTCTTCGTCAAACCACAAACACAATCTGACAACCCTTTTCCTTTCAGAATGTATTTCTCATTTTTCTCGATGCGCGCGATGCGGGTCGACGATTGCTTCCCTTCTGAAAAATACATCAAGTAAACACGCTGTCTACCAGGAGTCAATTTCTCGAAGGCCGATTTTAAAGCTGGTTTTTCAGCAAAAATGACCATTAATTCTTCTGGTATGGACTGTTGCTCTGACTTCTCTATTTGTAATCCTAGTTTCTCCGCTTCGATGGCTTCGAAGATATAGGCTTTGATCGAAGCTTCTTTGGCCCTAATCTCCTCCACAGAACCAAACTTCATCCAACGCGCCGAATTCGAATTTTCGCCTGGTTTTAATAGTAAGCCTTCCATATCTTGTAAAAGCCCTCCTTTGAAAAAATTCAAGGCACAATGCTCCTTTAAGGCCGCCATTCCAATCAGGTTTTTCCCGCCAAACATATACACTGGGGAGGACCATTTGTAGGTTTCCACCAACATACAGTCCAATAAAATACGACGCAAATAAGCCATTTCAGCTGGCCATTTTTTCGCATTTTGAATCAGTTCACTTACTTGGGGATCTTGGACATTCATTAGAATTTGTCGGTTTAGTGCTTTACTATACAAAGAAAGAAAAAACAGATGAAATCTCGTATCCTCCTCGCCTTAGTATTTGCCTCGAGCACCTTATTCGCCCAAACCCAACCGGTTTTAGTGGCAATGATAAAACCGACCCTACGTATAGGGAAATTGTCCTTCAAAGATTTAAACCAAAATAATAAACTGGATAAATACGAAGACTGGCGCTTGCCGGTAGAAGCGCGGATAAAGGATTTGGTTTCCCAAATGACGCTCGAGGAAAAAGTAGGCTTCATGCTCATCAGCACTACGCGCATGGGGGGAGATAATGTATTTGCACAAGGTGTGCAAGGAGGTGGTCCCAAAACGCCCATTACTGACGGTTTTAACGAGGAAGATTTAGTTCAAAATACGAATATGTTCACGCGCAAGCCTTTGGGCGCTCCTAATATGGCGGCAGCTGGAACCACCAAAGGGGTCACCCAATTTCACTTACGCCACTTCATTTTGCGCGCGAATGCTTCGCCAGAGATCATGGCCAAATGGTCCAATAACCTACAAGAGCTTTGTGAATCCACCCGTCTAGGAATTCCCGCTATTGTTGCTTCTAATCCTCGAAATCACGTAACCACAGATGCGTCTGTCGGATTAAGCGTAGGCGTTACGGCATTTTCTAAATGGCCGGGGGAATTAGGTTTAGCGGCGATGCGCGACTTTGATTTAACCCGCAAATTTGCGGAAACCGCAGCAGCTGAATGGCGCGCCGTTGGTCTGCGCAAAGGCTATATGTACATGGCCGATTTAGCAACAGAGCCGCGTTGGGGACGAGTGGAAGGTACTTTTGGGGAAGATGCGGATTTGACTTCGAAAATGATTACCCAAATTGTTTTAGGCTTTCAAGGAACTAAGCTTTCTCCATCATCTGTTGCGATGACGACCAAACACTTCCCAGGCGGTGGCCCACAAGAAGGAGGTCAAGATTCTCACTTCGACTGGGGTAAGTTTGCGCATTATCCAGGTAATATGTTTAGTTACCATGTGAAACCATTTAAGGCGGCAATTGCCGCAGGAACATCTGCGATTATGCCTTATTATTCTGCGCCTAAAGGCAAGGAATTCGAAGAGGTAGGATTCTCGTTTAACAAAGCGATTATTCGCGATTCCTTACAAGGTAAATTAGGTTTCCGTGGGGTCATTAATTCCGACACTGGACCTATCGAAATGATGCCTTGGGGTGTAGAAAACATCAGTATTCCAGAGCGCTACCAAAAAGCTTTGAATGCTGGAGTGGATATCTTCTCTGGGGCGGCGGATCCCACGACTTTGATCGAGGTGGTAAAAAAGGGTTTAGTAACTGAAGAGCGGATTAATCAATCGGTAACAAAATTATTAAAAGAGAAATTCGATTTAGGCTTGTTCGAGAATCCCTATGTGAATGTAGAAAATGCCGTAAAAACCGTAGGAAATAAGGAGGCAGTGGCTGCGGCGGATTTGGCATTACGTAAA
>Ga0228701_1000899_pt1 | contig 21958 bp, 18 predicted proteins | sample McNCre117_Aug_MG_2_FD_178017 | JGI IMG/M metagenome (GOLD analysis project Ga0228701, IMG submission 178017) | Freshwater microbial communities from McNutts Creek, Athens, Georgia, United States - 11-17_Aug_MG | ecosystem: Environmental > Aquatic > Freshwater > Creek | place: USA: Georgia...
AGCCGCCCGCGAGGATGCCGCATGCTGGCGTGGACAGGTCACCGTCCTGCAAGATCAGAAAATCTAACCGCCTCCTTTTGTCGAATTTGAACCACCACAAAATCGGCACGCATCCGGGTGATGGCCGCTGCCGCAGCACGGGTTTCGACTCCGAGTTTGATGAAGACATGATCCAGATGCTTGTTGACGGTGCACGGGCTGATTGCCAGTATCTCGCCGATCTGGCGATTGGTCTTGTTACGGGCCACCGACACCAGCATTTCCGCTCAATTCAATACCGTGAACAGTTTCTTCAGGTAGGTTCTGTCATCCTCCATGAATAACACGTTGCGGCTTTCCAGATCAGCCTTCTTTTTTTGTTCACCTACGTTAAGTAGATCGTCGAACTTCGTCGATGACAGGATGAAGGCATTCAAGACCAGCGGGGCTTCACCGGGCCTGGCCTGCGCCGCCAGCGTTGTTTCCAGGGTCTTTACTTCCTTGTACAGACCCAGCTTGGGGTGCGACAGGTCGAGATTGCGTAAGCCCTTCGGATCAACGAAGGTCAGCCACTGCTTGTTGTCGGTATCGTCCACCAGCCATAGCAGGAAGTCTGGATAGAAGTTGCCCGCCAGGGCGAAGCCCAGGCCTTTTTGTCCCCGATCCGCGTTACGCAGCAGGTAGAGGCTGCGTGGGCCGATCACCGCCTTGCCTTCGCCTGAGTTGTAGAACGCCTCCAGATCGCGGACAAACGTCACTTCGCTCGGCGCGTCAAACGCCAGCGGACGCAGTTTCAGTGGCACTGCATCCTTGTCCTCCAGCGAAAGCAAGGGGTAGTACAAATGCCGGTCGAAGCTGATGGCCACCATGTGCGGCGCATTCCATTGGCTGGCCTCGCCGATCTTGCCGTCCGCCACCAGCTTCTTCAGCACTTCCAGCTTCGCCTGATACTCCAGCCCGTCGTCGCTGTTATCGATCTCGAACTGGTACAGCTTGAGCATTGAACCGTGGTTTTCGTCGATGTGGGTGATGTCATAGAACTGGCCTTCGTAGCCCGTCTTCAGTGCTTTGTAGAAGCGGTCGGTATAGTCGGTCAGCAGTCGCAGCAGGATGTCTTCCTGCTTGCGGATGTCGGCGAAGGTCGTCACGTTCAGTTCCGCCGCCGGGACGAACAGCGTGTACCAATCCTGCGTGCCCGCGCAGAAGTCGATCAGCTTTTGCCGTTCCAGTCGCAGGTTGCTCCAACTGCGCCGCAGCTTGTAATCCTGCAAGGCCAGATAGATGCGATCCCAATTGAAAGCCGGGAACAGCGTCTGATTCAGTTTGCCCTTGTGGCGAGCTTCCGTTGTGGGGGCTATGCCCTTGTCTTTGCTGGACAGTGCCTCGACACGCAGGTATAGGTCAAGTGCCACATGGGGTGGTTTGATCTTGCCCTGGAACTGCGCGGGAATTTCGTACAGCCACGGGAAGTGGGTGCGCTTGAACCCGAATGTCTGGTTGTCCTTGTAGCCGTCCTTCAGCATCAAGGTCTTGAGCTTACCCTTGGGCAGGTTGGCTTTGGTCGGGAAGTCCAACTCCAGCACTTCGTCGCTGGGCGTGATGCCTTCCTCGCGCAGGTAGTCTTTGAACGCAGCCATGTAGCTGGCGCGGATGCCGAAGATGTTCAGCGTCTCCAGCTTGTCCAGATGCACTCCCTTGGGCCGATCCTGCGGCAAGCTGCGCTTGAGCGAGAAGCCCTTGCCCTTGAGGCGCACCCCGCGCCCAAACAACTGGATGATCTGCGAGCCTTCACCCTGGCCCATGTTTAAGAGACCCATCGTGGACACGCGCCAGCTACTCCAGCCTTCCGTGAATTTGCGCGAGCCGATCAGCACGTTGAGACCGCTATCCTTGTTGTTCAGCGTGCCGAACAGCGCGCCGCCGAAGTCGTCGCGTTCGCTGTCGAAAGCCTCCACGTCCTCCGCCATCCCGAAGAAGCCCGCATCGTCGCCGATGTTGATGAGGCCGAAAGGCTCGGCATCACCCACGCGCAAGGCCAGCTCGCCTTTGCTGCTTTTGATGTTGACCAGCTTCAACCGTTGCTTGGCGGAGGCATTGAAGACCCGTAGCAAGATGTCGGCGTACAGTTCGTTTACGCCGTCGCAGAAACCCATCAACGGCGTAAAGCGTCCGGCGAAAATGTTGTGGCCCCTGGCATCGAGAATCTGCGCCCGGTCGGAAATCAGGTCGGCCAGCCAGGTCTTGATCTGTGCGTCGCTGTTCAGGAAGTCGGCAAGGAAATTCACCACTTCCAGAATGTCCGACTCCTCGCCTGCCACCGTGTTGCCCACGAATACCCATAGTGGCTTTTCGATGTTGAAGTCGGCCAGCTTATCGCGATGCGTACTCCACAGCCAAAGTTGCTGGTAGTAGGCGAGCAGGCAGGCGGTGAAATACTTGCGGGCGTTGTCGGCCTGTGCGTAAGCCTCGCCATTCATGTTGAGGATTAGCGACTCCTTGCCGTAGCCGTCCTCATAAAAGAACTTGTACGAGTAATCGAACAGAATGCACTTGGCGTAAATCTCGCGCGTAGCGGTGATGCGTGCGCAGCGTTTGTCCTCGGCGGTCAGCGCAAGTTGCGCCTTCTGCCCGTCGTCCAGGCTGCGAAGACTGGTGGTGTTGAACAGCATCTTGGCGCGCTTCTTCTGGATGTCCTCTTCCGCCGCCGCCACGGTCATGCCCTTGGCCACCGCCTGCCCGAAGGTGGCCGAGTACTCGAAGGCAAAACCGCCTCGCACCAGCGCATCGCGCCGCGCCATCCACGCGCCAGCCGCTGTACCGGTGCCCCGATGGCCTTCGTCCACCAGCACCAGGTTGTTGCCCTCGAAGGTATCCACAGAGACGGTTTTGTCGCCCAGCTTATTGATGTCGATGATTTGGACCAGTCCAGTACCCGAATACTTATCGAACAGCTTGGCTCCTTTGAAGCCGGACAGGTGCAATTCCCCCAAGTGCTGGCGGCTCAGACCTTCGTTGGGCGTGAGCAGGATGATTTTGTCGGGAAAGTGATCGCTGCGCCCCGCCTGGAAGTAATGCAGGTACTGGTGGATGTTGACGTGCAGCAGCAGGGTCTTGCCACTGCCGGTGGCGTTCCAGAAGGCGACTTTGTTCAGGTCGTCCACATCGAAGTCACGAAACGGCTCCGCTCCAGGCTCAGCACGGTAGCATGTCATTGCTTCGTTCAGGCCATCGAGTAAATCCTGACGATGGTTGAAGTACCAGTCCAGATAGAGTTCGGTGAACAGCAGCGAGAGATACTGGAAGTACTTCATCTGCAATTCATGGCCTTCCAGCTTGTTACGCTGGGTAGTGATGGCCTGCCAGTGGGCAACGATATTCAGGTCATAACGTCGCAGGTCGCCTTCGGGCACCTTGTTGGGATCGAACAAGCCTCGGGTCAGCTCATGGAAGAACCTGGTTTGGCCGTCTTCGTCGATACCCTCGAAGCGGTCATCTGCCAGTCTTGCTTTCAGTGCGCTCAGGGTTCCGCCCTGAAAGAATCCCAGTGCCCAGCGATTGAGTACCAGTTCCTGGTGGAAACTGCGCTTTTTCTGACTTTTTGCCTGCCGTGCCATTTCAATATCCCCATGCTTGCAGGTGAGCAATCCAGGCATCGAATTGCGGACACTTCTGGCGAATCGCGTCAATCCCGATGGCCTCGGCAATCAACGGGCCATGCTCTGTTTTTGAGTAAGTCCCTTGCGGGAAAATGCGCAGGATGCGCTTGGAAGGCGCCGTTTCCGGACTATCGTTGATGTCCTCTGGGCTTGCTACAGCCTGCGCCACTGCGGCCAATGCATTTTCTACATCGTCGTTCCAGCCATCGGCAGCCCATTCAAATGCAGCTGGATCTGTGAACAGCAAGCCTTCAAATTCATGCATCTGCACATAGGGCAACACAAAGCGTGGATCATATCCCGTCGTTGTTGCAGCTACCGCTGAACGAATATCGGTCTCCAACTGCGCACGCGTGCGCGTGCCTCGATCCTGAAAGCCGTAGAAATCCACCAGCGTAGTCACCCTATCCGTGGCCCTGTAGTGGTGAGAGAGCGCATTTGCCAAGCGCTCTACCGTTACCCGCCCTCCGCGATGGCGCCCGGATCTGGCGCTCAGCACAGTCCCGTACACATACAGATTTCTTGGCTGGAGATAGGGTGCTAGACAGCGATTGACGAACACTTCCTCTGTTGGACCCTCGCAAATGATGCGAACCATGATCATCGAGCGTGCTCCTCATCTCCAGGATATTCTCTGTTGACCGGTTGACTATCACCAAGCCAAGCAAGCCCACCCACAGCCTGCTGCAACCAGATGTCAGAAATCTGGTATTCATCATCAAGCCATTGCTGATACTGTTCACGAGGCAGGTTGCGCAGCACTGTCTCACCCTGATTTGCGCTGGCCACAATGATGTTTTCCAGCTCAAAACAATCCACCATGTACGGTGACTGCGTGGCGATGAAGATCTGCCGGGTCTTGGCCAGTCGCTTGAGCATATCCGCCACCAACGTAATCGCGTGCGGATGAAGACCCAGTTCCGGTTCGTCGAAGAACATCACATCTGGCAAGCGTGCAGGCGGCAGATTTAACAACGTCAGCAAGCAGAACAAGCGCAAGGAGCCATCAGACGTCAGGTGGGCACCAAAGATCTTGTCGCTATGCAAGCCCTGCCAGCGCAGCTCGACCTTGCCGGCCACAGGCTCCAGCACAAAGTGCTTGAAAGTCGGCAGAACACGCTGAATCTGCTTGATGATCAGCTTGTAGCGCTGAAGATCGTTGGTTTGCAGGTCAAGCAGAACGGCAGCCAGATTCCCGCCGTCAGAGCGCAAACGGAAAAACTCACTGGTATCCCAGCGCAAACGAATCGGCGAGTTTTCTGACGTGTCGTGAAACTGAAAAGTCGCGCAGTTCCGCAACAGGCTGCAAATGGTTTTTGCCGTTGTACTTGTTCCCTCTGGCAGCTTGGCCTCTTTGCCTACTTCTCCCAATTCCGTCCAACTGGCTTTGCCCGGCTTCTTTCGATCTGAGTAACGATAGGCTTCATTCAGCACCATGACCGTATCGCCAGCCGAAATATGTGTCAGATCAAATCGGTAGTCGTTGACGCCTGCTGCCGTTTCCAGGGAAAGCTCGGCATGAATGCGCGATGTCTTGCGTGCGCCCATGAAAAACTGATCATCCCCGCCACCGTGGCGCAGCACAAACTCCTGAAGTTTCTGCGACTTCAGCATCCAGCTCAACATTTCAAAGAACCGAATCAAGGTAGATTTACCCGCACCATTGGCACCAATCAGTACCGTAAGCGGAGGCAGCTCTAGCGCCTGAATACTGCGCAGACTGCGGAAGCCCTCAATCGTGACTGACTGGATGCGCGCAGGAACAGCGCTCTTCACAGCAGGTTTGCCACAGTTAGCCATCACACATCCTCCACCGAAAACATACGCTCCAGAAACTCGGGCTCGATCTGACGCAGCTTGAGCACGCGGGTGGCACCGCCTTCATCAAGCGTCTGCGTCAGCACGGTGGGGATGTTGTGGTCGCCGTTGATGTAGACCACATCAAACTCATTGTCCGCCGGGTTGATGGCCAGTTTGTCGCAGAGCCTGGCTATGCCTTCGTAATCCAGCATCTCGCAATCGCGCCACAGCACCAGGCAGCTTTCACCGCTGGGCAGCGTGCCGGTGACGGTGATAAAACCGCGAGTGGGCTGCATGTCGATGTGCTTGACGCGCAGGCCAATCAGATAATTGAAGGTTTCGACCAGATCGATCTTGCGCGGCAGATAAGCACCCGCCGAATCGATTGCGATATTCATCATATAGTTGAAGGGTTTTTTGAAGTCCTCTACGGAAAGCAGCGAGCCACGGCTTTCCACGTCCAGCAGGTAATGTAGCAAGTAGTCGTCTTTGACCGGCTGCGGCAGACCCGCCAACAGATCGCCCTGCCCTTGGCCAAACAGGTCACCAAACGGCTGCGGTCGGCGTAGTTGCAGGTTGTTCAGGGTGTCTTCGTAGCTTTCGAGTTTGAGGATTTTGAAGCAGTGGGAAATTCCTGTTTCAGGGGCGGTTGGTCTACCGTCTTTCCAGTCGGCGGAATATACGACTTTCAGAATGCGCGGCTTGATGACCGTGGAGAAATACTCGCCCTGTTCAATGAGGATGAACTTGCGTTTGCCTTTGTCTTCGCGGTTGACCGCAATCACTGCGTGACCAGTGCTGCCCGAACCACCAAAGCAGTCCAGCACGATGCTGTCCTTCTTGCTTGCGTATTGGATAAAACGCGATACGAATTTGGCGTGCTTGGGCGCAAGAAATACACCCGAGCGATTAAACAGTGCATACGTTTGTTTTTCGCCGTCGGAGTAATCCACGAAAAGACTTTTTCCAACGTTGCTTTCCACTTCGTGGAGCATGCGCTTAATTTGTGGAACCTTAGACTCGTCAGCACCCCAAGCAATCCGACCATCACTATGCAGGGCCATCAAACTGCGTTTACTTGGGTTTTCCGGGTCGTCCTCAAACGCATATTTCCAACCGCTCTTGGGGTGCGGGCAAGGTTTACCTGTGACTGGGTGCAGTGGTTTGTACCAGCGCCAGTTTTTATGATTGGGGTCATTAACCGTAGGTGACTGTTTCGTGGCAGGCATGGCAACATTGTCTTCGCGCCATATCCAAATGCTTGCCTGACGACCAAGAGCATCTTCCTCTGCAACCAGTCGACCAGTGCCATCGCGGTACTCCGCACCCGTGTAGTTGAACAGTCCCTTCCATGGGTCGTTTTTCTTCTCATCTTCCCAGTCCAGTCCTTCGGACTCTACCTGTTCACGGTATTCAATTTGGTGTTGTTTGTAGAGTTTGCGAATCTCTTCCTCAATCTTGGCAATGGGCGGGTAATCTGGGTTCAAGCGTGCAACCAGTTCCATCACTTCCGCATATCCCGGCTTGGGCTCGCGGAACATACTCTTGTCTTGTTCTGCGACTACACGGTTTTTCGCATACACCAACACATACTCGTGATTAGTCGAGTAATTCGGTGCTTGGCTGTTGTTGGTGTTCATAGACCAGATCAATTCTTCAATCTGGTTGTCTTCGCCAAATATCTCGGACAAGACATGCTCAAGCCCTTGGCGCTCGTGCTTGTCGATGCTGACGAAGATCGCGCCGTTCTGCGGCATCAACGGCGACAACTTTCGAATGCGGTTATGCATCATCGTTGCCCAAGCCGAATGCTTGAACGTGTTTTTATAGGGAATGGTGCTGCTGCTGGTGTTGTAAGGCGGGTCGATATAGATGCACTTGATTTGCTCCCGATACTTGTCGGAAAGCAAGTTCAAACCCTGAAAGTTGTCGCTGTGGATCAGCAGGCCTTCGGTGTCGTCATCTAAGTCGGGTACTTGCTGCAACAGCTTGGCTTTGAATTCTGCCGAAAACAGAGCTGTGTCCACCATCAGGCAAGGATGCTTGCGCAAGTCATCAGGACTGCCAGCAGTGGCGGTATCGCGCATTCCGAGATCACACCACTGCGCCCATTGCTGCGCGTTCGCTACCACTTCCGGCCACAGTGCTTCCGGCACCCGATCCAGCGTGATGCAGTAGTGACTGGACACCACAAACTTCTTTTTCAGCCACAGTTTCTTCTGGAAGTCTTCCAACTGGGCCAGGAAGGTAATCAGTTCCAACGCAATACCGCGCAGGCACTGGATCATGCGTAGATTCTTTTCGATGTCGGCGAACGCAACCGCGTTTTGCACGTCGTCGAGATTCATCACCTCGTTCTTGATGTAGAAGTCCAATTCGCGGCGCAGAAAGCCGCCCAGATTCTTGTGGATGAAATAGTCCGCCGTGTTCCTGGTGGTGTAGGTGGTCAGGTGCTTTTCCAGCAGGGTACGCTGGGGGTTCTTTTCGGTGGGGGCACGCTGGCTGAGCCAGTAGTGCCAGCTTTTCCCCTCACCCTGCCCTCTCTCCAAAGGGGCGAGGGTTGCAAGTATGCTCTCTACGGCCTTGGTGACCAGTGCCTCCTGTTTGGTGCCTTTGGGCTGGGTGCCATACTCAAACCGAATGATTAACCCGGTGTTTTCAGTGTTCAGTTTTCGGTTTTCAGACTGAGTACTGAAAGCTGAATCATTGAAAACTTCTTCCACCGGAAGAATCGTCTCCTCGTATTCGTCGCCGTCGTCACCCATACGAATAACCGTGCGTGGCGTAATGAGCGCAAACCGACGCTCCTTGTCGTTGTCCTTGCGGTTGTCCTTGGCGGTGTCGGCACAAACAAGGCGGAAATGCACCGTGCGGCCGGGTTTTCCATTTTCTGCGGGAAGCTTGAAGCTGTAGTTGCTGAAATTCTCGCCACTTTTGATGTAGTACTGATCCTTGTTGGCCCAGTACAGCATCACTTCCTCGCCGGCATAGGGTATGGCGTAGGTGTCGCCCTTGTAGCGGCGCTGGCTGATAAAGTCGCCTTGGTCGTAGTAACGCGAGAAAAAGGTGAGCAGGTGCGAGAACACGGCGTTTTCGTGTTCGCTGACACCGATGCTGTACTGTGCCAGTTTCTGACGCAATTCCTGCACCTTGGGCACGGTGTCCGGGTTGATGCCATCGGCCTGATACTGGGCCTCCTTTTCCTTGAGCTCGCGTGCAACCTGCTCACGTTGAGCCTCGTTACCGCTACTGAGTGCCTGCCGCACCTTCTCGGCCAGCCGATTTTCCAGATAGTCGCTAATCTCACCCGCACGGGCGTTGAGAATGCGGTAGATGCCAAAGTCAAGTTCCGGGCGGTCGATCTGGAAGATCTCGCGCAGCTTGGCGACGAGCTCCTGGAATTTGGGATTCTGTTTGTTGGTCATGGCTTGCCCTGATCTCGGGATTTCTGATTCTTCGAAGGATTTGCGTTTCAGGTGACCTGCCAGCGCACGCTGAACAAGGTCTCGTGATGGGTTTTTTCTTGCATGCGCTGCTGGAGCGAGGCGATCAGTTCGTCACGTTTGGCACTGATCTCGTCCTCGACGGCGAAGATGTCCTGTCGCTGGTGCCGCTGTTTTCGCTCCATTTCCGACAATTCCCGTTGAATGCCGTCCTGCTCCTGCAGGGTGGCAGCCTTGCGTGCGTCGCGTTTCAACTGGGCGATGCGAGCCTTGGTGTTCTTCAAGGCTTCCTCAGCAGCCAGCAGTTTGTCGTCGGCCCATCGTTCCAGTTTGTCGCGTTCTTCATTGAACAAACGCTGATTGGCTTCCAACACTTCTGTAATGGTAGCGGCAACTGCACGCTGACTGTTGGCCAGTAGGCTTTCAGGCACGGTGGTACTTAACGGGGCGGGCTTGCCTGCCGCCGGAATGGCCATCAGCTTTTCGCAGGTTTCCTGATTCAGCACTTGACCGTCGTCGGTGAGACCGGAGAACAGCAGTGCCTCGGTGATCTCGAAGGCGGTGACTTCCAGCCGGGCCAGCGTCAGCCAACCGGACATACCGCGCAGTCTCTCGATGACGGAGACCCGTGCGCCGTGTTTGCTGTAGTCCAGTTTCAAGGTGGCAACGGGCGTGGCTGCATTCAGGCTGGTATCAATGCTCCACTCCCCCAGCGGGTGGCTGAGGCGGTAGGCGTGCGCCAGCATGTCGGGCTGTGCCGCACCACGGATGAGCTGGTAGCGGCCTGGCTCAATGCCTTCTGGCGGTGCGCTCAGGGAGAAGGCGTAGGACTGCTCGTCGAAGCGTGCACGGTCATTGAGCGCATAGCGAGTGACACCCCAGAACCAGCGCCCCAGCTTGTCGAGACGTGCTTCGGCATCCTGAAGACGTAGCTTGAGACGGTCGTGAACATCCTCGTCGAAGTTCTCCAACAGTTGAGACTGGGTATCTTTGATGCGGTCAGTGATGACTTCTTCGAGCTCTGCTTGCAGAGCGTTGAAGGCGGCTTCGATCTGCTCAGGCTGGCGACAAGTGTCGTAGATCTGCAGGATGCGTTTCTCAAAGTCGAGGCCACCTTCGATGCGGCCCAGTACTTCATCGCTTGCGCCGAACACCCCGGAGAAAAGGCTGAACTTCTCTGTGAGTAGTTCCAGTACACGCTGATCGGCCTGGTTGCGGGTGTTGAGGAAGTTGATGACCACCACATCGAAACGCTGGCCGTAACGGTGGCAACGTCCAATGCGCTGCTCGACGCGCTGGGGGTTCCATGGCAGGTCGTAGTTGATGATGAGCGCGCAAAACTGAAGGTTGACCCCTTCGGCGGCGGCCTCAGTGGCGATCATGATTTCCGCACCGGTGCCGTCGTTTTTGCGGAAGTGGTCGATCAGTGCGGTGCGGCGATCCACCTGGGGAGATCCGGTGATGCGATCTGTGCCTTTGTATTCTCCCAGCCAGCACTGGTAGATGGCTGTGGAGTTTTCATGATTGTTGGTGCCGCTAAATAACACCAGCTTGCCGGCGTAGCCATTGGCAGTGAGGAAGCGGTGCAGGTATTCCTGTGTGCGCTTGGATTCCGTGAATATGATGGCTTTGCGCGGTGCGCGCAGTTCCGACATCTTGCCGAAGCCCAGGGTAAGTGCCTTCAGTAGTGCCTGCGCCTTGGTGTCGGTTTGCAGGGCTTGAGCTGCCTCGATAAAGGCAGTCAGTTCTGCGATCTCAGACTTCAAGTTTTCAGTGGCGGCTGCGCCGCAGTTTTCAGTTTTTTGGCTGGCTTCGCCAGCGTTTTTAGTTTTCAGTTTCAAGTTTTCAGCATCTGAGTGAACACTGAAAACTGAACTCTGAAAACCATCATCTTCTGAAAACTGAAAACTTTCCTCCTGAAAACTATCTTCTGATAGATCGTCCTCGACGATGAGTTTCTCAATCAGTTTGCTACCGTCGTCTTCTGTTTTGTCTGCCGCGAGCAAGCCTTGCAGGCGCTCGCGGATGATAACCAACGTGGCGATGACGGCGTGCGAACTGGATGCCAGCAGCTTGCGCAAAATCAGCACCGTGAGATGGCGCTGCTGTTTGGGCAGAGCGTAGGAGTCTTCCTTTTGCAAAAAGGCCGAGATGCGCTCGTACAGTGCCTGCTCATCATCAGTGGGATTGAACGGCTGGGTGAGTGCCTTGCGTTCGGTGTACTTGATGTACTCCAGCACGTCACGGCGCAGTGTGCGTTTGGCGAAGGTGGAAAGACGCTTGCGCAGTTCGTCCAGGTCGGCCCCGCTGTTCATGAACTGCTTGCGGAAGGCGGTTTCGTCGCCGAACAGATGCTCGTCGATCAGCGTCGACAGGCCGTACAGCTCCATCAGCGAGTTCTGCAGCGGCGTGGCGGTGAGCAGCAGCTTCTTGCGGCCTTGCAGTGCGCGCTTGAGTGCCTGCCCGGTGCGGTTGCCGGTTCGGTGTGCATTGCGCAGTTTGTGCGCTTCGTCAATGACGATCACATCCCAAGGTACAGCACGCAATTCGGCTTCCAGCTTGGCAGCAAACTGGTAAGACATGATGACAACCGTCTTGCCAACCTGGCACTGCAAGGTGGCGAGGATGTCGCCAGCAGACTGTTTGCGCAGGGAAACGGCATCCACAACGCTCGTGGGCACAGCGAACTTGTCTAGCAGCTCCTGCGCCCATTGCTTGCGCAGGCTGGCCGGGCAAATGACCAGCAGTCGACGACGGTGCTCCGCCCAGTGCTGGCAAACCACCAGCGCGGCTTCGATAGTCTTGCCCAGACCGACTTCGTCAGCCAGCAGAACGCCTTCCTGTAGCGGATTGCGTAAAGCGAACAGGGCAGCCTCGATCTGGTGCGGGTTCAGATCGACGCTGGCATCGAACAGCGATTGGGAGAGGCGATCTACGCCATCGGCAGCGTGTCGCCGTATCAGCTCGTGGGCGTAGTACTTGGCGTGGTGGGCGGAGATCAATCGATGCCCTCCGCCTTCTTCGACTGGGCGACTATCCAGCCGTCGATGTCCACCGTCCGGAAGCGCCATACCCCCCCGACCTTGAAGGCCGGTATCATTTTGGCTGCCGCGAGTCGATAGACCGTCCGCTCCGTGACCTTCAGGTACTCAGCGACTTCCTTGATCGTCAGGATTCCGCTTTCGCTGGTGTTTTTGGGCATGGAATGGGGCTAGTCGAATGATTGGTAAAGGACGACAGAATAGTACAAAATTTTCTGTTTTGCGACCAAAAGCGACCAAACCCGGAAGGGTTGCCTACATCCGACATTCCGCCCCCCAGTCGTCTAAAATACATCTTTCCTGACAACTCACCACCACGCTCGCAAGTTGTCCCAGCCAAGTGAAAAACTGACACCGCGTGTCTGCTGGTGTATGCGGCAGTCCAATGTCGGGTACGTCAGGCCTTGCAGCAAAGCCAGCAAATCTATCCCGACCAGAAAGGCAAACCCAACTCACGCCCCACGGCCCGCTGGGTTTTTCAGTCGTTCATTGACATCAGTGTCCTGCGCGTCTCATCCCTCAAGACCTTCGTAGTCGGCCTGACCACAGCCCAAAAAGCCCTCCTCACACTGCTGGCGACCGCTATGTCGCTTTATATGCCAATTCCGGGTGAGGGATTCGGAATGGCGGCTATATGGCACGTGGCGCACTCACTGGCGGATAGCCCCCTCAATCGCTGCATCTGGGCACTTTATGGACGTTCTGGTATGCCGGACATTATGGGTGGCACTAATGGTCTCCGGTTCCAATCCCCCCGGGTGACCCATTTGTACCTGACCATAGCTTGATTTTGTTCTGTCTACTTGATGGCCTAAGGCTTGGCTCACGGCATCGCTATCGCCGAGGTTTCGTTTCAGATCGCTCGCAAAACTGTGCCGCAGACAATAGGGTGTGATCGCTTTGCGGCGGCCAGGAAAAGTTTGACGCCCATAATAGGTTATGGCCGAACAAAAAGAATTTGGATTATTAATTGAGATTTCTATTGATCCGGAATACTTTATTGCATCTTCAAGCCTGGAAACCAGTTTGTTAGTTGAGGGCAGTCGATATTCGATGATCCGCTCGGGTTGACCTTTATGTTTTCCTAATTTCGCCCCAGGTATTTTTATGACCATCATGTTGTCATGAATAACTATCTGAATGCCTTTTTTCAGCTCTGCGGGTCGGCAGCCGGAAACCGCGAGTACCAATGCGGGGATATAGTTCACCGAATCCTGCATGCATTCAATGAGCTTTTCACGCCAATCGGATGGCAGGCCTCGCAGATCCTGTCGCTTTGATTTCCTGGGCAGCTTATTTTGGATCGCGCAGGCCTTTCCTAATCCCTCGACTTCTTTGGCAAAATTCAAAAGAATATTTAACTTCTCTAGGTGTTCCTGTTCGGCATCCATGGCGGTTTGGATTTCCATAAGACAATGGTTGATTTCCTCCGACAAGAGACTTTGTACCGAATATTTTCTTTTGAAAAAAGTTGATTTTTTACGTGTATTAAATATTTTTTTGATAGCCGAATCGATTGATTCACTATTTAGGATGCGCGCAAACTCTTTTGCGTATTGGTCGCGTGTATCTTCACTTAAAGCGCGTACTGGATGAGCAATAAGATAGTTTTTCGCTGAAATAAGTAGTTCATTTTTGTTAATCATGTATGCATTGGTTTCCAAAAATTTTTGGTTTTCAAAACACGCTTTTTCTAATGAGTCTTGAGCTACGCGTGTATTATTCGCTAGCTAATAACACTAGCGAATAATACAGGTTGAAAACAAAATTGATACTGGAAACCAAAAAATATTTGATTAACAAATTTAACTTTGTATTTCAATCTACTCCCTTCAGGCTAAAAAATAGCTGTCTTTGGAACGCCTCAAACTGCACCACATCTACACCCTGCCCTTGGATAAAAAGGGACGATTTTCGGGCGGGAAGGGAGTAGTTACTCACTCTCATTGCTCCACTATACTCCAATGATGAACAGGTTGCGGATGTCCAGCCAGGTATATAGTATATATTTTTATTATTCGCTGTATTTTTAGTGTTAATATTAGGTTTTCCTTGAGTTTTCTATGAGTTTTCCTTTGGTTTTATCTGAGTTTTATATAGGTTTTCTTTTAGGTTTTTTTAGGTTTTTTTGAGGTTCGATTTTTTGCCTTTATGGTCGGAAAAATTGAAAATAGGGTCTGTTTTTATTGATTTAAGGTCAAAAAATCCTATTTAAGGATTTTTCTAAGTTCGTTTTTTGGCGAATTAAGGTTTCGTTAAGGTTTTTTATAGGTCATTTTTTTGGCCGTTTAATATTTTTAAAATATTGTTGAAATATTTTTTTAATGTATTTTTTTGGCATTTTAATACTCTTGAAATATACACTTGATTGCTGTTTTCGTTCATGAGAGATTCGCAATAGAAAGCCGTCGATGCCGCCTACGGCTACAAAGGCGGAAAAGACGATGCTCCGCGAGTCGCCACAAAAATTAAGGATGCTGGAAATAATCCGGTAGTCTACTTCCAAAACGCGCCCAGCTTGGAGTCTTTGAGGGCTTCGCCTATGTCTTGCATTGCTTTGAAAAGAAAACGCAGAAAACAGCACCCTTGGATATTGAGCTTGCACGGCAACGATTGAAACAGATAGGTGATTTATGACGTACACGGTAAAGGCTGGAGAAAACCTATTTCTGGCCATTGGCTTTCCACCTCATGAGGCTGAGGTTTTACAGTTCCGCGCTGACTTATTCGGACACTTGTACCTGTGGCTTACGGGTAGCGGATTGAGCCGCTCGGAAGCGGCTGAAAAACTTGGCGTTACTGAAACGAAAATCATCGACCTGGAGAAACGACGCTGGAAGAGGTTTAACCTGGATACCCTGGTCAGCATGGCTGGCAGGGCGGGGATAAAGGTCAGGCTGACCCTGGACAAGGCGGCCTGATCTTCTACACCAACCCCAGAGTAAGACAAAAGGCACCAAAGAGGTGTCTCATATCGATGAGGTAGAAAAAGAATTACCTTCTGATGTAATCGGGGAGGGTGGTGGCAGCACCGATACTACGCTTGCTGGGCCTACACCGCCCCGTCCCAGCAGTGGAGTAGAAGGCAGCACGAATATAGGGTAAAAGTGGGACATCCAGAGATATAAAATCCCGCTGAGTTTGTAAAGGATGTTGCATCTCACTTTAGTGAGATATGGAAGACAAAGAATGGAAGACTGATACTGGTAAAGGGAAACGAAGATAAGTCAGGGCTTATTTCAGTTATTCAACTTGTTCCAGGAGAGGAAGACGATTTTTATAGCGTGGTTACCGCTTATAAAAGCAGAAACCCGGAGGCAGCTAAGACACTGTGTAAAGTCCCCGCTGCGCTGCCTGCTACAACAGAAGAATCCGCCGACTTGGTGCATACGTCCGAAACGTTCAGCGCCCACTCTACACAGCTTGAGGACAGTATAGAACAGACTGATGAAAATGCAACGCAAGACATTATTGGGCCAGCAATCAACACAGAAAGCCCAGAAATCGCCAAGCAATTTGAGGCGCGGGCAAACAAAGTTGTGCGGTGATGGTTTCGCCATTCCCAACAGCGAAACTACCGCCTATAAAAGCAGGAACCCGGATGGAGAAACACTTCTTTGGGATGCTGCGCACTCACACCCCGCCGATTCTGGCATACAGCCTGCCTTGCAATCCGATCATCAAGAAGCCAGTGATGAAGGAAAGAGCACCAAGCAGAAAGAAGATAGTCAAAATATAGACCCGTCAGAAGAAATTGCATAGACAAGGAAGATATAACCGCAGCGTCGGGTGGAAGTAGCGGGGTCATGGATTCAGCCGATGCTGCTGATCTCAACTTGTCCGTCCTGCCCCCGGTCGAGCCGTCAACCGAGCAACGCTGCTTGCTAGACAGTTTAATGAGTGATCACGTAGTTTTCAACAGGTCGCAAAAAAGCAACAGCATGGTATTCAACCTCTTCATCGAAGGCGAAGAGCCTGAAGCAGTTGAAGACGAGGAAACAGGCGAACAGCAGGCAGAAGCCCCCGGCAGAACAGACTGAAGTTGTGCTAATACGCGATGACGGCGCGGATTCTTGGTTAATGACTGGGTATGAAAAAGATGAGGCAGAAGAAGAATTACCTTCTGATGTAATCGGCGAGGGTGGTGGCAGCACCGATACTACGCTTGCCTACACCGCCCCGTCCCGGCAGTAGAGCAAAAGGCCACACGAATATAGCACGGAGCGAAAATAACCCAATTACCGAAGTAGAGCCATCCACCCAACCCACCCTCTCTCCCGAAGGCCGCACCAACAACGTCAAAACCGCCAAGGGCACCAAGGTGGAAACCGGCTTCAAGCTGATGGACCCTGTAGCCAAGTTCATCGAAGCGGCAAATATAAGCGCGGTACTTAAAAAAGTAATTGCTTATCTCAATGCCAACCCAGGCAGTCATGAAATAAGCTGCATCAGCAAAAAATTCATGGATGCAATCACGGAAAGCATCAAGACAGCCCGTAGAAGCATGGCGATAGATAAAGCTGAAGGGGATCCCGCCACTATGTGGACACTGACGGGCTGTTGGCTGACCTAGAAATCCCTGCGAGCGAATCGCAAGGTGGGGATGGGGTGAGTCCGGTGTCCGAGCGTCTGTCACCCCCCTCAGTCAGTAACAGTTCAACCAGTGTAGGCACTGAAAGACAAGGCACAAGAAATTATCTTGAACGCCATTTGCGTGGAAAATGGATTTTATGCAAAGCGATTAACAAAGAAATTGAAATGCGTCAGCGAGGCATTGATGAATCTATTTCGTGGTCAGCAAACCCTAAAAAACTCAAAGCTTTAGCTAGCATCGAACAAATAATAAGTAGCTGGCATTCTCCAGATTATCAACCTAATTTCAAGAAAGATTCAAAACCACAAGTTTTAGAGTATATACATTTGAAAAATACGGTTCTTATTGAAGGTGAACCAGTGTTGTTCGATGTAATCGTTGAGTGCGATTCTGATGGACTTTTACATTACGACATTATGATACCAAAGGAAAAAGTAACGGCGACGTTAGATTCTGCGGGTGTCGCCGTCACTTTGCGGCAAACTGCCCCGGATACCAAATCCGGGATTTGCCGCGAACTCAGCATAGACCAACATCCCGAAAAAAACAATGAAAGCATTGTGTGGGCTGGGTAGATTTTCCGTTTGGTTACGAAGGTGATGCACACAGCCCGAGAGGAAGACTGCCTGTCGCTGTGCGGCTTTTCGGTTCCGCTCATTTCGCGGTTGTTCTTTTCTCATTTAATTCCCGGTGTATTCCTGAAAAAACCGATGTCTCTCTTTATCAGGTAAGACTCCAGCGAAAGGTGAGGCTTGTCGTCGCGCTTTACCATATTCAGATTCATCAAGAGCCGCTTCCAAACAAACTTCCATCCCCTGATTTATAAAACTCTCCCACTCTTCAAGATACGGAAGAGTGTTCTTCGTAACCATAGGTTTCCATCGCGATATGTTTTCCTTGACCACTTCAAATAGATCCGGATTTTTTCTAATCTCATCAACGATAATCTTATGAAGTTCTAAACTACGCTGATCAAGAAATTCAGGGGTTCTTTTCATAAAGCAAGATCACGTTTCAGTTTTGAGTTTTTTGGAATCCGCACCAGTAGAGCTTGTTCATTATTGGAGTGCGATGCGAGTATGTTATCAATTTAATAGGCATGCGGCACTAAATCCTGTCAAGCAGGGAAGTTTGAGTGTGCATTGGAGCCAATTCGTGTCTTAACTTACTCCCTTCCCGCTAAAAAACCGCTGTTTTTGGAACGCATCAAACTGCACCTCCCCCAAGGCCGGCCACCACTGCTTCCCGAACAGGCTGGTCTTCTATGGCGGCACCACAATGGATTCGGTCGAAACCCTGGTCATGGACAGCATCATTCCATCTGACTTGGCCCCGGTATTCACCGAGTACAAGAATGACCCGGAAGGTGCCATACAGCGTCTCATGCACAACCATTGTGGCGATGCGAGAGCAGTATGGGAGCGTGCAGACCTGGGCACGATTGACTTGATCTACGGAAATAACAAGGCAGGACTGGCGCACATTGCCGCGAAGCATCCAGAAATGCTGGCAAAACTTCCGCGCCTTCTTAAGCAGGGAAGACTGGTGCGTAAGCCGGGAGGGGGTAAGGTGTTTCTGGTGCAGGACGGTAGTCCGCCTGAAGTAGCCGTGATTGCGCTGGAATGGTACGGCGCGGCAAAGACTTGGGTGGTTACAAGCTATGAAGATGCTCAAGGGCTGTTCACTGGCAGTCTCAAGACGATGAACACTGAGACACTTGATTATGCGCAGGTGGAAATTCTCTGCGCAATCCAGCGAACAGTTCAAATTCTAAAAGACGAAGACACTGAATTCAATGACCTAACCCTGGATAGCGTAGATGACGAAGGCTATGTTCGTCTTGTTAAAGGATATTGAAAAAAGGGCTGGAGACGTTACGAGGACAGACACTAACGTATTTACTGAAAAGGATGACACAGCTCGCCTTTCCACCAGCATTGAAAACAGCATAGTCAAACCGCCCGAAAAATCAATGGAAGACGAGGAAGCAGGCATAGACCCTGTAGCCAAGTCCATCGAAAAGGTGGGAATGGGGTGAGTTCGGTGTCCGAGCGTGCCCCTCAGTCAGTAACAGTTCAGCCAGTGTAGGTGTCTGACAAGCTGGAGGTCGATCACTATCTGGCAAAAATAACTCTTAGAACGCCCTGTAGGGCTTATTTGACTGTTCGATAGGGTACCCTAGCGGGTAAGGTGCTTTTTATTTCTCCTGGGCCTCTTGGGCTTGTTTCAAGAGGGGTTGTCGTTAAATCTTTGACTCTCTTTTTCATTGCTTGTGACTTTACCCTGCCATTGATGTCGTTTCCTGATCAATTTGCCGGCTTGCTGGAGTTCTATGGTGGAGGATCGGAGCGCACGGTCTCAATGTAGGCATTAGAGCTTTGGTTAAAAACTTGCGACTTGGCCTGATTCCGGGAATTTTTTGTTTGGTTCTTCCCCATTCGCCAATGGTACTTAAAACATTAATACTTAATACATTAATACTTAGCTCAGCGAATGGGCCGCGGAGCCGCATCATTGCTGGATTCTTAGAAACCAGCACGGATGGGCCCCTCCCATGCGGCGGATGGGCCCCTCCCATGCGGCGGATGGGCCCCTCCCACTAACGGGAAAAGTTATCCACAGGCGAATTTCACTCTGATTTATCTGGAAACGGATGGCTCCCTCCCATGGGAGCGGAAGAACTCTGCCACGGATGAAACCCTCCCATGGAACCTGGTTTGGCATCAATCGGCTGATTTGAGCCATGGCAGACCAGAGTTGTTCACGATGGTCTTAAGTTTGGCTGTGAAGACAGCCCCTTTATCACGCATATTCTCCGGCGGTTCCTGCTGAAGTTCCGAGAGTGCTCGAGCGATGAGATTCTGAGGGTAACTCTTGGCGACGAGAACGTGCCAACGGCGGTTTTCAGGTTGATTTGTGGCTTTGGTGATCTGGTCAGCGAGGTATTCGATGAGGGTTTGGTCAGTAGTGTGCTTTATCTTTTGAATATTTGGGAGAGCCTTCGCCAGTTGATAACACCGGAGTTTCCAGTCCTTGCCGTCTGCAGTTTGGAGTATATCTACTTTTAATGTATTTCCATTAGAAAGGGTTTTTTCATCGCATTCCTTTTTTATAGCCACTAACACCCTTTTTCTTCTTAAGACCTGCCTATACTCAATTACATCATCTAATTGAAGTCCTTTTATTATATTTTCGCTCCTGAGTTCCAAGTGCTTTTTTATATATTCATTGCTACATAGTATTGTATCTATTCTTAGATAAAATACTTCCGCGATGCCGCTTTTGAAGCTGAGTAGGGTTTCTAGGTTGGCGAATGATATTTTTCCACTTTTAAAACTATCCCATATAGATTTGTTTATTTCGACGCTGTAACTGGCCTTGAACTGGATGTCCTTATATCCAATGCCACGCGTTTCCCCTTCTAGTCGTTGGCGGTAGTCCTCGTAGTCGAAGGCGTTAATTAGGTGGAAATTTGACAGGCTTGTCTTGGTTCCAGTCATGGTCTCAAAGGACTGCTTCCACTCGAAGGTTGTCATAGCTAGGGAACGCATCTCTCTATAAATCTGTCGCGCGAATCCCCCGTTCCAGGAGCGCCGCAGAAGCTTCGCAAGCTCACGAGAGCTAAATGGTATTCTGTTAGTTTGGCATTGCTTGAGATAACCGATGTACAGGAAGGCTATAAAGAACCTTAGCGAGGATGTTGTTGGTGCCTTTTCATCCACTGATGGAATTATCACTAACTCGCCACTTTGGAGCTTGAATATCCTTTTCTTATCAAGGTTCTTGATGCGGTGGTGCGGGAATATGAGGTTCGAGTTTCGCTTAATGTTGACTTCAACAGGGATTCGGCTGATGCACGTTTTCTCTATCTCAGCGACCTCCTGGAGTTCCGGTTCACCGCCGAGGAAAACGATGTCGCCGGTTTTCTCGGCCTCTGGTTCTCGTTCTCTTATTTTCTGTTCCATAATCGTTTTTTTTAGTGTAACGAGATACGATATCCAGGCAGTTTATTTCGCCTTATATGGATTAATTCTATAGAATTCGGTTTCTACCATATCGCATCTTGTTGAAAAGATAATTTTTAATTAAAAAACTCATTGTTATTAATAATCCTGATTCATTGAGGTTGTTACAGGAACGTTGTGCTTCCTGAAATAATCGCTCAGGGCCTCGGCCAAGCATTGCTTGACATTTTTTCCGGTTTTTGCCTGGACAATTCGCAAGGCCGATTTGACCTCGGCCGGAAAATAAGCCGATATGTTGACTTCCCCTGGTTTGTGAACAGAACGCTTATGCTCCGATCCACCTTCGTACGCATCGTTCTTGGCCTTTGTTGACACTGGAGATTTGACTTCTTCTTTAAGAAGCTGCTGTAAGCTTGGTTTTGCCATGGCGTTTCTTTTTATTGAGATATTGAGATGTTGAGATTATGAGAGAGTACAAGGCATTTATCTCGCTGGCAGCTTTCCCTCCAGGCTCGTATTCCGTCACTGTCTGACCGCTGATGGTGGCATCGGCGTAGGCGTTCCTCTGGCATAGGTGAACTGGCGCAACTTGAAGCCCGTGCATTCCCTTGATGACAGCTCTTGCGTCTTCATGTCTCCGGCCTTGCGGCGGGGCAGCGTTTATAACAACGTAAGATAAAGGATCACCTGCGATGGTGAGAAGGTTTCGTAATTCGGCAAGAGCATTGAGGTCGAAGGCCGTGGCTCTGACGGGGATAAGAGTAAAATCAGCAACTTTGGCTGCTTCAAAAGCGGCTTGTTCGATTTTTCCAGGGGTGTCTATGATGGCAATATGTGCCCCGCCTTCTTTTGCTTTGTCCAGAATCTTCTGAAGCATGAATATCTGGCACGACACAACGGCAGGTGATTCCTGGTTTCGGAGTTCTGCCCACTTCGTGGCGGTTCCTTGTGGATCAAGATCAATCAAGGCAACACTTTTTCCATCCTGTACGGCTCTGACCGCGAGAGCCGTAGCAAGTGTGGTTTTGCCAGAACCTCCTTTTTGACCGATAAGGGCGATGGTGAACATGGACTCCTTTATTTTGAGAGATTGAGAGATTGAGAGATTGAGATTTGAAGTTCTCTTCATAATGAGATATTGAGATATTAATGTCAAGGGATGCTCAAGGGTCAGAATGTATTCCACTCGACATGTCTTGGCTGTCGTTGTGGATGTGGTTCCTGGCAGAGGCGGGGTAGCGGGAGAGCTGAAGTGGCTAAAAACTGACTCCCCCCATCAAACCCGCTGGGTAGGCCAGGGGGGCCTCTCTCTCCAGCCCCCATACACAGGCTTATCCACAGTTTCTGTGGATAACCAAAATCCCATGACCACCTGGGTGAGAGGTGGAGGGCACTTTCGTAACGACACCGCCTCGTAAAAGCAGACCTGCGCGTTTGAGGGGTGGGTGGGGGCCGGGGGTTGGCGGGGGGGGTGTCTTGG
>Ga0228701_1000901_pt1 | contig 21935 bp, 14 predicted proteins | sample McNCre117_Aug_MG_2_FD_178017 | JGI IMG/M metagenome (GOLD analysis project Ga0228701, IMG submission 178017) | Freshwater microbial communities from McNutts Creek, Athens, Georgia, United States - 11-17_Aug_MG | ecosystem: Environmental > Aquatic > Freshwater > Creek | place: USA: Georgia...
CGCCTGTCAACTGCAGCCATTGGAGGGGACTTGCGGTCTGCGAAGGCTCCATCGCGGCGGGGGCGCCGCTCCCACAAGGAAGACATGGCTGTTGTGTGGGAGCCCCGCCCTCGGGGCGATGGCTTGCGGTCTGCGAAGGCTCCATCGCGGCGGGGGCGCCGCTCCCACGGGGGGTTGCAGAAGCGGCCACCAGGCGACGCGGCTGCAAGGGGTGCTTCATGGCATGCAACAAATAACGCCCGGTTTGCGAGTCGGCCGAGGCTGTGATGTCGGCCACCGAGCCTTCGGCCACCAGACGGCCGCCGCGTTTGCCCGCGCTCGGGCCGATGTCGATGATGTGGTCGGCGCGGCGGATGGTGTCTTCGTCGTGCTCGACCACCACCAGCGTGTTGCCCTTGTCGCCCAGCTTGTGCAGAGCGTTGAGCAGAATTTGGTTGTCGCGGGCGTGCAGACCAATGGTGGGCTCGTCGAGCACGTAGCACACGCCTTGCAGGTTGCTGCCCAGTTGCGCGGCCAGGCGGATGCGTTGCGCCTCGCCGCCCGACAAGGTGGGCGCGCCACGGTCGAGCGTGAGGTAGCCCAGGCCCACCTCTTCGAGAAATTCGAGACGGCTTTGGATCTCGGGCACCAAGTCACGGGCAATGTCGGCATCGCGGCCGCTCAGGTGCAGTTGCTGCACCCACTGGCGCACGTCACTCACCGAGAGGCTGGCGATGTCGGTGATGCGCCAGCCTTGGCCCGGGGCCGCCCCCAGACGCACAGCACGCGCCATGGCATTGAGGCGGGTGCCTTCGCAGCTGGGACAGGCCACGTTGGCCAGGTCTTCGATTTCGGGCTCGGCAAAGGTTTGCTCGCGGCCTTTGTCTTTGTCGTCACGCACCGAGTCGTCAAACACCTTGCGCTCGTCTTTGCTGAGCTTGACGCCTGTGCCCACGCAGTCAGGGCACCAACCGTGTTTGCTGTTGTACGAGAACAGGCGCGGGTCGAGTTCGGCATACGAGGTGGCGCATTGTGGGCACGCGCGCAAGGTGGAGAACACCCGGTGCTGGCCGATGCGGGCAGTGGATTCGCCACCGACCATGGCTTCGCGCAGCTCGCCCAAATCGCTCAGCACATGGACCACGCCTTTGCCGTGTTCGAGCGCCTGGTTCAGGGCCTGGCGCAGCGCGGTTTCGTTGGCAGGCAGCACATCGAGGCTGGCCACGGGCAGCTCGATGTTGTGCTCTTTGAAACGGTCAATGCGCGGGAAACCTTGCGTGGGCAAAAACTCGCCGTCGACGCGCAAGTGGGTGAAGCCACGCGGGCGCGCCCAGTCGGCCAGCTCGGTGTAAACACCTTTGCGGTTCGTCACCAACGGCGCCAGCAGCCCAATGTGCTGGTCGCGGAACTGCGTGAGAAGCTGCGCGGCAATGCTGTCGGGCGTTTGCGGTTGCACGGGTGTGCCGTCGTGGATGCAGTGCTGGATGCCCAGCTTGACGTACAGCAGGCGCAGGAAGTGCCAGACCTCGGTGGTGGTGCCCACGGTGGATTTGCGGCCGCCGCGTGACAGGCGCTGCTCGATCGCCACGGTGGGCGGGATGCCATAAACAGCGTCGACCTCGGGGCGACCCGCAGGCTGAACAATGCTGCGGGCGTAGGCGTTGAGGCTTTCCAGATAGCGGCGCTGGCCTTCGTTGAACAGGATGTCAAACGCCAGCGTGGATTTGCCTGAGCCGCTGACGCCGGTGACCACGTTGAAGGTGCCGCGCGGAATGTCCACGCTGAGGTTCTTGAGGTTGTGCTCTTTGGCGTTGACGATCTGGATGGCGTTGGATTGACTGTTCGCCAAAGTTTTTGTCTTCAGCGAATTTCCACGATCTTTCGCCAGCGAGGCTGCGGTGTCAGAGGGCGACGATTTGGGCGTACCCCCGCCGTATGAGGAGCCCTCTGACACCGCAGCCTCGCCCCCATAAACACCCAAACGCTCAGCCACCACGCCCTCTTCGCCCATGGCCTGCGCGTATTCGCGCAGGGCCTGACCGGTGTGAGATGTCGCGTGCAGGCGCACGTCTTCGGGTGTGCCTTCGGCCACGATCAGGCCCCCGGCATAACCGCCTTCGGGCCCCAGATCAATCAACCAATCGCTGGCACGGATGACGTCGAGGTTGTGCTCGATGACGATGAGCGAATGCCCCGCTTCGAGCAGTTTGCGCAGGGCGCGCATGAGCTTGGCGATGTCGTCAAAGTGCAGACCGGTGGTCGGCTCGTCAAACAAGAACAGCGTGCCCTTGCGCGCCAGGCTCTGGCGGCTCTTGGATGCGCTCTTGGCCGCCTCGGCCAAAAAACCTGCGAGCTTGAGGCGCTGCGCCTCACCGCCTGAGAGCGTGGGCACGGGCTGACCCAGTCGCACGTATTCCAAGCCCACATCGACGATGGGCTGCAGGGCACGGATGACTTCGCGGTCTTGCGCAAACAGGGCAGCGGCTTCGCTGACGGTGAGTTCCAGGATGTCGGCCACATTCAGGTGACGCACCGCGCCGCCGAGGGCCTGGCGCTCGATGGTGATTTCGAGAATTTCGGGGCGGTAGCGTTGGCCATCGCAGTCAGGACAGCGCAAATACACGTCGCTCAAGAACTGCATTTCAACGTGTTCAAACCCTGAGCCACCGCACGTGGGGCAGCGGCCATCACCGCTGTTGAAGCTGAACTTGCTGGCGGTGTAGCCGCGCTGGCGCGACAAGGGGGCAGTGGCAAAGATCTCGCGGATCGCGTCCCACGCGCCCACATAGCTGACGGGGTTGGAGCGGGCCGTTTTGCCAATCGGTGATTGGTCCACAAACACCACATCGCTCAGGTGGTCGGCCCCCAGCAGGCGGTCGTGTGCGCCGGGGGTTTCGGTGGCTTTGCCAAAGTGGCGCATCAGGGCCGGGGCCAATACGTCCTGGATCAAACTCGATTTGCCCGACCCGCTGACACCGGTGACGGTGACCAGGCGTTGCAGCGGAAAGTCGACGCTGATGTTTTGCAGGTTGTGTTCTCGTGCGCCCTCGAGAATCAAGCGCGGCGTGCTGTCGGTCACCATGCGTTTGAAGCCCAGGCCCACTTGTTTGCGTCCGCCCAAGTAGGCTCCCGTCAGGGTGTCGGTGTGGCGCAGGTCGGTGGTGCTGCCATCAAACACGATTTGCCCGCCGCGCTCGCCGGGGCCAGGGCCCATGTCGATCATGCGGTCTGCCGCAAACATGACGGCGGGGTCGTGCTCGACCACCACCAGGGTGTTGCCCGCATCGCGCAGGCGGTGCATGGCCTGGGTGATGCGGTTCATGTCACGCGGGTGCAGACCAATGCTGGGTTCGTCGAGCACAAACAGAGTGTTGACCAGGCTGGTGCCCAAGGCGGTGGTGAGGTTGATGCGTTGCACTTCGCCGCCGCTGAGCGTGCGGCTTTGGCGGTCGAGTGTGAGGTAGCCAATGCCCACGTCGCACAGGTATTTGAGGCGGGTGGTGATTTCTTCGAGCAGCAGCTTGAGCGCTTGCGCTTCGGCATCTGCCGAGGCCAGTGCCACGGCCGAGGCACTCATGCGGTCAAAGAACTGGCGCAGTTGGTCGATCGGCATGATCATCATGTCGTGCAAGCTCAGACCCGGCAGGGCTTCGAGCTGCGCACGCGACCACTTGACGCCGGCGGGCATGAATCGCTTTTCTACGGGCAACACCCCGTCGGCATCTGAGTGGCTGCCAATGCGCCAAAGCAAGCTCTCGGTTTTGAGGCGTGCGCCGTGGCAGCTGGGACATTCGGTGTAGCTGCGGTACTTGGACAAGAGCACACGGATGTGCATCTTGTAGGCCTTGCTTTCCAGGTACTCAAAAAAGCGCTTGATGCCGTACCACTGCTGATTCCATTTACCTTTCCATTCGGGTGAGCCGTTGATGACCCAGTCTTTCTGAGAGGGCGTGAGCTTGTCCCAGGCCGTGTCACGCGGAATGCCTGCGGTCTCGGCGTGGCGCATCAGGTCGTCCTGGCATTCCTTCCAGGCCGGGGTCTGGATGGTCTTGATCGCGCCTGCGCGCAGCGTGAGTTTTTCATTGGGTATGACCAGGCCGTAGTCGACCCCGATCACGCGGCCAAAGCCCCGGCAGGTCTCGCAGGCACCCACGGCCGAGTTGAACGAGAACATGGACGGGATCGGGTCGGTGTAGCGTTGGTCGCTGTCAGGGCAATGCAGACCGGTCGAAAAGCGCCAGAGGTCGGTGCCCGCATCGCCCTCCACGTACACATTGAGTCGGCCAGCGCCACGCTTGAGGGCGACTTCGATGGCTTCGATGACTCGTATTTTTTCGGCCGGGCCGAGGCGAAAACGGTCAGCCACCACGTCGAGCACTTTGCGCGGGCCGGTGGGGGTGGCCACTTCGCGTTCGGCTTGCACCTTGGTGAAGCCGCTGGCCGAGAGCCATTGTTCGACCTGTTCGGCGCTGGTGTTGGCGGGCAATTCGACCGGAAAGGTCAAGTACAGACGCGGATCGCTGGCTTCGGCGGCGCGGCGCTGCAGTTCGGTGTAAATGGTTTCAGGGCTGTCATGCCGCACGGCTTGCGCGGTGTCTTTGTCAAACAACTGGCCCAGGCGCGCAAACAAGAGCTTGAGGTGGTCGTTGAGCTCGGTCATGGTGCCCACGGTGGAGCGCGAGCTGCGCACCGGGTTGGTCTGGTCAATCGCAATGGCCGGGGGCACGCCTTCGACCTTGTCGACCGCCGGCTTGTCCATGCGGTCAAGGAATTGCCGGGCATAGGCGCTGAAGGTTTCGACATAGCGGCGCTGGCCTTCGGCATAGAGCGTGTCAAACACCAGGCTCGATTTGCCCGAACCACTGGGCCCGGTCACCACCGTCAGCTCGCCCGTGCGGATGTCGAGGTCCAGGTTTTTGAGGTTGTGCTGGCGTGCGCCACGGATGCGAATGAGACCTTGGGACATGGTTGGCTTTTCGGGGTGAAGGCCAAACATTCTAGGGCCGAGCGAATGTCACGGGAGGCACCTGGGTCTTGCCTGAAAAGCCCCAGTGGAACCGCCATGGCCCCCCTGTAGGAGCGGCGCCCTCGCCGCGATAGAACATCCTCAGACCACCACCCATCGCCCCGAGGGCGGGGCTCCTACAAATGCATCCCCCTGTGGGAGCGGTGCCCTCGCCGCGACAGGGCATTTGTGGGCCGTCAGTCTTCGGCGTAGATGTCCACGTCTTTGGTTTCCTTGACGAACAACATGCCCACCACCACTGTGATGCCCGCGATGATGATCGGGTACCACAGGCCGTTGTACATGTCGCCGGTGTGCGCCACGATGGCAAAGGCGGTCGTGGGCAACAGGCCGCCAAACCAGCCATTGCCGATGTGATAAGGCAAGGACATGGCGGTGTAGCGGATTCGGGTCGGGAACATTTCGACCAGGGTGGCGGCAATCGGGCCGTACACCATGGTCACCAGTATCACCAGGTACGTGAGCAGAACGGTCACGGTGATCGCGTCAAATTTGGCCATGTCTGCCCGGGCGGGATAGCCTGCGGCCGACAAAGCACCTGACAGCTTCACGCTCAGCAAAGTGGATTCGACTGTTTTGTCCTGACTCAGGTCTCTGGCCCACTTGCTGGCCTGCGCCAGCGCCTGAGCGTTTGATGGTTGTGCGGCAGACAACTCGGCCACTTTGGCATTGGCTTGGGCACGTGCGGCAGCGATGTCTTGCGCGGTGTACTTGACTTGCACCACGGTGTCGCCCACGCGGATGATGGCCGGGGTGCCTGCCGCTGCGGTTTCATGGGTGTAGCTGACCGAGGCGTTGGACAGTTGTTGTTTCGCGATGTCACAGGATGACTGAAATTTTTGGGTCTCTGTGGGGTTGAACTGAAACGCGCATTCGGCAGGATCGGCCACCACCACCACTTTGGCCGCCGACTGAGCCGCTGCCAAATCGGGGTTGGCGGCTTGGGTCAGGGTTTTGAACACTGGCAAGTACGTCACAGCGGCCAGAAAGCAACCCGCCAGGATGATGGGTTTGCGGCCAATCTTGTCAGACAAGGCCCCGAAAACCACGAAGAATGGCGTGCCGATGACCAATGAGACGGCCACCATGATGATGGCCGTGGCTTCGTTGACCTTGAGGACCTGGGTCAGGAAGAACAGGGCATAGAACTGCCCCGTGTACCAAACCACGGCTTGCCCGGCGGTCAAGCCGACCAGTGCAACGATCACGACTTTGAGGTTTTTCCATTGTCCGAAAGCTTCGGTCAGGGGGGCTTTGGAGGTCTTGCCTTCGGATTTCATTTTCACGAAGGCGGGTGATTCGTTCATGGTCAAGCGGATGAACACCGAAATGATCAGCATCACGATGGACACGATGAACGGCACACGCCAGCCCCATTCGGCAAAGGCGGCCTCACCCACAGAGGTGCGTGTGCCCAGAATCACCATCAAGGACATCAACAGCCCCAATGTGGCGGTGGTCTGGATCCAGGCGGTGTAGGTTCCGCGACGGCCAGCCGGTGCGTGCTCAGCCACATAGGTGGCTGCACCGCCGTATTCACCACCCAATGCCAGGCCTTGCAACAGACGCAAGCCGATCAAAACGACCGGTGCGGCAACGCCGATACTGGCGTAGTTGGGCAAGATGCCCACAATGAAGGTGGACGAGCCCATGATGAGGATCGTGATCAGGAATGTGTACTTGCGACCGACCATGTCCCCCAGCCGGCCAAACACCAGCGCCCCAAAGGGCCGAACGATGAAGCCTGCGGCAAATGTGAGCAGCGCAAAGATGAAGCCGGTCGCCTCGTCCAGACCCGTGAAAAACTGCTTGGCGATGATGGGGGCCAGCGCGCCGTAAAGGTAAAAGTCGTACCACTCAAAAATGGTGCCTAAAGAAGAGGCCAGAATCACCCTTCTCTCTTCCGCTGATATGGGGCGGTTTGCAGTCGTTGTCATGGTCTCTTTCCTCAAATGTTTGCGCAGCAGCACCAAAGATGGATTGTTCGGAATGGCTCTTTCCTCATGCTGACGCGTTGACAAGAAACGACTCAAAAAACCACACCTCCGAGCAGTTGGACTTTGCAATTGGGGGGACGGGCCGATAATCCCCATCCTTGAACTCATGGATTCACTGCCTGTGCCCACCCCTCATCAAGTCTTTCGCAAGAAAGTGCGCACCCTGACCTGGGTGTTGCTGTTGGTTTGGGCCACCGCCAGTTTTGGCTGGGTGCCTTTTGCACGGGATGCCGATGTCAAGATCTTTGACTGGCCTGTCAGCTTCTGGATGGCCGCACAGGGCAGCGTGTTGGTGTTTTTATGGATCACGGTGGTTTATGCCTGGCTGGTCAATCGCTGGGAGCGCGATCTGCCCGACGCCCCGGACGCGCCGCCCACCGACTGAATCCATCACCCCGGCGACAGGGTGCGCTGCCCATAACGCCCACAATCGCCGCCCATGGGAACGCTTTATCTTGTCCGCCACGGTCAGGCATCGTTTGGGGCCGACGACTACGACCAACTCAGCCCCTTGGGCCATCAGCAGGCGGTGCGCCTGGGCGAGTATTGGCGACCACGGTTACACAACACGCCCATCGATGCGGTGCTGATGGGTAGCCTCAAGCGCCATCGACAAACGTGGGAGGGCATCGCCGAAGGTGCCGGGCTGACGCACACGCCGCAGGTGTGGCCCGAGCTCAATGAATACGACAGCGAGGCGTTGATCGCGGCAATTCACCCCGAGCCTTTGGCCAAGCCCGACACCCCTGAGTTGTACCGCCACCACTTTAGGTTGCTGCGCGACGCGCTCAAGGCTTGGATGGACGGGACCAGCCAACCCCGGGGCATGCCCCGTTATGCCGATTTTGTGGGGGGCATTGAAAGCGCACTGGACCATGTGCGGCAGCACCACAGCGGCAACGTGTTGATCGTCTCCAGCGGCGGGCCGATTTCCACCGCGGTGGGGCGTGTACTGGGAGCCCCACCGGAGACCACCATCGAGCTGAACCTGCGCATTCGCAACACGGCGCTGACCGAGCTGGTGTTCACACCCAAGCGACACATGCTGCTGACCTACAACACCCTGCCCCACCTGGACGGTGAGGAACACCAAAGCTGGGTGACATTTGCCTGACCCTGCAACGCTGTACGGGGTATCAGGCGATCTGGTCGGTCAGGGTGTCGGACGGCAGCTGATCGATCTCGGACAGCAACTGCGCCAGGGCTCGGCCTGAGGCTTCGAGCAGGGCCTGGCCTTTGGCCAGCGTGGCGGCCGCGGCGTTGCCTGCGGCGCCGTGGCGGTTGTAGTCCTGCATTTGCCAGCCGAGCTTGGCACTTTTGCCATTGCCCAAAATGGCCCATCGCTCGGCCCGGTCTTGCGAGGTGGAGCGGAAATTCTGCACCTGTTCCATGTGCACGAGGTCAGGCCGCAGCGCCAGCATCATGGAGGTTTCGGTGTCGCCGGCGTGCACGCCAAAGCGGTGTTCTTCAGGGGGGAACATGGCATTCACGTCGCGCCCTTGCGCATCGGTCAGAGGCAGGTTGAACCAGCTCACGCTGTAGACCAGCATGCCCAGACGGGCACGCAGGTCACGCGCCACGATGTCCATCACACTGACCTGCCCCCCGTGTGCGTTGAGCAGCACCAGTTTGTTGACCCCGCTGGCCGCGACCGATTCCCCGATGTCGGTCCACAAGCGGATCACGGTTTCAGCTTTGAGCGTGAGGGTGCCGGCAAAACGGGCGTGTTCCGGGCTCAGGCCCACGGTCTGGGTGGGCAAAAACAGCACCGGCGCATCGGCGGCCAGGTGCGGCAGGCAGGCGTTGACCACGCCGTTGACCAGCTCGGTGTCGACCGACAACGGCAGGTGGGGGCCATGCTGCTCGGTGGCGGCCACCGGTAAAACGGCGATGGTGCGCGAGCGGTCCAGCGCAGACAAGTCGGTGGTGGTCAGGTCGGCCCAAAAACGCGCAGGTGATGTCATGTCCGGCATCTTAATGGAGGTCTGCGACAACCCCATCGCGGCGGGGGCGCCGCTCCCACAGGGATGCGCTTTGGCCTCGGGTGTACAGTGCCTGCTGTTTTTGACCGGTTCACCGGCACTGTGGCACCCCATGAGCTTGTTTTTTCGTTTTGTCCTGACCGCCTTTCTGCTGACGCTGGGTCTGATCAGCCATGCCCAGACGGTGGGCACCACCGTCAAGACCGACCAGGTGCAGGCCGAATTGCTGGCCCACGCCCCGCAAGGGGTGCAGCCGGGCCAGACGTTTTGGCTGGGTTTGCAGATCGCGCACCAGCCGCACTGGCACACCTATTGGCAAAACCCGGGAGACTCGGGTCTGCCCACCCGGCTGACGTGGACTTTGCCCGCAGGCCTGACCGCAGGCGACATCGCCTGGCCCCTGCCCAAAAAGATCCCGATCGGCACCCTGGCCAATTACGGCTACGAAGGCACGGTGCTGCTGGCCGTGCCAGTGCAGGTGGCACCCGACTTCAAACCTCCGGTGGTGGGCTCCATCCAGATCGGTTTGCATGCCGAGTGGCTGGTGTGTCGGCAGGAATGCATTCCGCAAGAAGGGCAGTTCAAACTGGGCCTGCCCGCGCAAAGCGCCACCGCACTGCATGGCGAGGTCTTCGAAGCCGCACACCGACTGAGCCCGCAGACACTGCCCCAACGGCAGCCATCAAGCACGTGGATCACGGGCGGACAAACCCAACTGAGTGCCGATGGCCAGCGGCTTGAACTGCGGGTGCATGGCTTGCCCGTGAACTGGCGTGGCCAGACGCTCAGCGCCTTTCCTGTCACTACAGGGGTCGTCCACCATGCGGCCGTGCAGGGTCAGGGCTGGACACAACACTGGCAAGGTGCCGTCTGGAACGCCAGCATGCCGGTGTCTCCAGAGCGCAGCGAGAGCCCGTCCAGCTTGGGGTGGGTGATCGCGATCGGGCCGGAGTCTTCTCCCAAGGCCCCTGCTTTTGAAATGCAAACCCCGGTCCAGGGCACCTGGCCGCCGTTGGCACAAACAGCTGCTGCGGGCGTATCGCCCGAGCTGGCCCAGGCGCTGGCGCAAAACGCCACCCAGACGCCCGCTGCAAACGGTTCAGAGATCCCCGCGAGCGCGATGAGCGTTGTGCTGGCGGTGCTGGGGGCGTTTTTGGGGGGCTTGCTGCTCAACCTCATGCCCTGCGTGTTTCCGGTGCTGGCCATCAAGGTGCTGGGCTTCGCCCAAGTCGGCCATGAACGCGAGCACCGCGCCGCGGGCTTGGCCTACACCGCCGGGGTGGTGCTGTCTTTTTGTGCGCTGGGGGCTGTGATGCTGGGCTTGCGGGCCGCTGGCGAACAACTGGGCTGGGGGTTTCAACTGCAGTCCCCCCCCGTGGTGGCGGGGCTGGCCTTGCTGTTCACCCTGATGGGGCTGAATCTGGCCGGTGTTTTTGAGTTCGGCATGTGGGTGCCCAGCGCTGCGGCCAGCTGGCAAAGCCGCCACCCGACGGTCAACGCGGCTTCGTCAGGTGTGCTGGCGGTGGCCGTGGCCTCGCCCTGCACGGCCCCGTTCATGGGGGCCTCGTTGGGGCTGGCCATCGGTTTGCCCACCTGGCAGGCACTGGCAGTGTTTGCGGCCATGGGGCTGGGCATGGCTTTGCCATATCTGGCTGCCAGCCTGTGGTCCGGGGTGGCACGTGCCCTGCCACGCCCCGGGGCGTGGATGGTGGTGTTCCGCCAAGCCATGGCTTTTCCGATGTTCGCCACCGTGGTCTGGCTGCTTTGGGTGCTGGGCCAACAAACGGGCATTGACGGGGTCGGCAACCTGCTGGCCTGGCTTTTGAGTGTGGCCGCCGTGGTTTGGGCCTGGAGCCTGTCCGGCCGGGCCCGCTGGGCACTGGGCGGGCTGAGCCTGGCGCTTTGCGTCTGGTTGGGCGGCGCCTTGCCCGCTGCATTGCGCGAAACACCCTCGGCAACCACCACGGAAACGGCCTCGCCCCCGTCCAGCACGGCGCAGCGCTGGCAAGCCTGGAGCGAAGGCAGTGTGCAAAGCCATCTGGCTGCGGGCCGCCCGGTGTTTGTGGATTTCACCGCGGCCTGGTGCGTGACCTGCCAGTACAACAAGAAAACCACATTGGCCGATGCCGGGCTGCTGGCCGATTTCGACGCCCGCAAGGTGGTACTGATGCGCGCCGACTGGACGCGCCGCGACCCGGCCATCACCCGGGCGCTGACCGCGCTGGGCCGCAGTGGCGTGCCGGTTTATGCGCTGTACGCACCGGGTCAGGCCCCGCAGCTGTTGTCTGAATTGCCCAGCGTGGCCGAGGTGCAAGCGGCGCTGCAACAGCTGCCCGCCACACGCTGAAGAACGCCCTTTCGCGGCGGGGGCGCCGCTCCTACGGGGGATGCCCGTTGCTGACTTTGTGGGAGCCGCGCCCTCGCGGCAATGGGGGATGGTCCACGTGCGCCCTTTCGCGGCGGGGGCGCCGCTCCTACGGGGGATGCCCGTTGCTGACTTTGTAGGAGCCGCGCCCTCGCGGCAATGGGGGATGGTCCACGTGCGCCCTTTCGCGGCGGGGGCGCCGCTCCTACGGGGGATGCCCGTTGCTGACTTTGTGGGAGCCGCGCCCTCGCGGCGAATGTCGCGGGCCTGCGACAATCGGGGGATGAGCACCTCTTCATTTGCCCCCCTTCAGAACGACACTTTTTTGCGCGCCTGCCTGCGTCAGGCCACCGACCACACCCCTTTGTGGCTGATGCGCCAGGCAGGCCGCTATTTGCCTGAATACCGCGACACCCGAGCCAAAGCGGGCAGTTTCATGGGCCTGGCCACCAATGTGGACTACGCCACCGAGGTGACTTTGCAGCCGTTGGCGCGCTACCCGCTCGATGCAGCCATTTTGTTCAGCGACATCCTCACCGTGCCCGATGCGATGGGTCTGGGCCTGTCGTTTGCGCTGGGCGAGGGCCCCAAGTTCGCCAAAAATGTGCGCGACGAAGCGGCCGTCAACGCGTTGGCCGTACCCGACATGGACAAGCTGCGCTATGTGTTCGACGCCGTCACCAGCATCCGCAAGGCACTCAATGGGCGTGTGCCCTTGATCGGCTTTTCGGGCAGCCCCTGGACGCTGGCTTGCTACATGGTCGAAGGCGCGGGCTCGGACGACTACCGTCAGGTCAAGAGCCTGATGTACAGCCGCCCCGACCTGATGCACCGCATTTTGGCCATCAACGCCGACGCTGTCGCGCAGTACCTGAACACGCAGATCGAAGCGGGGGCCCAGGCGGTGATGATTTTTGACAGCTGGGGCGGCGTGCTGGCCGATGGCGCTTTCCAGCAGTTCAGCCTGGCCTACACGGCCCGCGTGCTGGCCCAGCTGAAAACCGAGCACGAAGGTGCCCGCATCCCGCGCATCGTCTTCACCAAAGGCGGTGGCCTGTGGCTGCCCGAGATGGGTGGTCTGGACTGCGAAGTGCTGGGTCTGGACTGGACCATGAACCTGGGCAAGGCCCGTGCGATGGTGGGCGGTGCAGTGGGTGGCCCCGGCAAGGCGCTGCAAGGCAACATCGACCCCAATGTGCTGTTTGCCCCACCCGAGCAGATCGCGACCGAGGTGCGCCGCGTGCTGGACAGCTTTGGCACACCCCATACCGACCGGAGCACCACAGGCCCCACACACATCTTCAACCTGGGCCACGGCATCAGCCAGTTCACCCCGCCCGAGCATGTGTCGGCCTTGGTGGAGACGGTACACCAGCACTCCCGCGCCCAACGCGGTTTGTGATCCGGAACGATCAAGGCGGCGCTAGCATAAAAACAGCAAATCCCCGATATTTTTTGCAAAAAAACAGCATCGGGGACTTCACTTATGCACAAAAGTTCTCGCCCTGGTGAATGCCTTTTGATGTGGCCCTGTTTTCCGAATTGATCAATATCGCAATGCGCAAGTCGTTGATTTCATTGGATATTTTTTCCTGCACATCCAACAAGCAATCTGATGAAACCCTTGATTTTCAAGGCTTTGCGGGCAACCTGACGGGGTTTTCAACAAAGTTATCCACAGATTTTCTGGATACGCCTCAAAACGCTGAAAAATCAACAACTTACAACTTGTTTCAAGATTTAAGCTAACTTTCCATATTGACCATTTCACCCAAAATCGCGGAAAAAATGTGAGCAAGCACTCCTGGATCGATGTCGCAGTCCAGACCCCGGCACACAGCCAGGTGGGGGGCCTGCTGAGCTATCGCAGCCCGTTTGAGCTGGTGCCCGGGCAACTGGTGCGTGTGCCGTTTGGCCAACGCGAAGTGCTGGGCGTGGTGTGGGCTGTGCATGACAGCGCCCCCGCCGACATGCCCGAATCGGCGCTGCGCGATGTGACGGGTGTGGTCGAAGGTCTTGCCCCACTGGACGCCGCCTGGCGGCAGCTGGTTCAGTTTTCGGCCCAGTATTACCAGCGGTCGTTGGGCGAAGTGGCTTTGTCGGCCTTGCCACCGCAGCTGCGCGACCTGAACACCGAGCAATTGGCCCGCCGCCTGAAAAAGCAAAAGTCTGACCGCGCTTTGCAAGCCGTGCCCGGACCGACGCTGTCGGCCGAGCAATCCGCCGTATTGGCCCAAATGGCCACCAGCCTCGGGCCGTTTTTGCTGTTTGGCAGCACCGGCAGTGGCAAGACCGAGGTGTATTTGCAGGCCGTCGAGCGCATGCTGGCAGCCAACCCGCAGGCCCAGGCCTTGCTGATGGTGCCCGAGATCAACCTCACGCCCCAGCTCGAAGAGCGGGTGCAGGCGCGCTTTGGGGCCGAGGCCGTGGTGGCGATGCACAGCGGCATGACGCCCGCCCAGCGCCTGAAAGGTTGGCTGGCCGCGCACGCAGGCCACGCCCGCATCGTGCTGGGCACCCGGATGGCCATTTTTGCCTCGATGCCGCACTTGCAACTGATCGTGGTTGATGAAGAGCACGACCCCAGCTACAAGCAGCAAGAGGGTGCACGCTATTCAGCCCGCGATCTGGCGGTGTACCGGGGACGCCTGCACCAGGCACCCGTGTTGCTGGCTTCGGCCACCCCGTCACTGGAGAGCTGGCACCACAGCCGCCCCGAAGCAGAGGGCGGGCGCTATGTGCGGCTGCACATGCCCTCACGCATTGGCACCGGCTTGCTGCCCAAAGTGCGCCGGGTGGACATGAACCACCAGGCCAAAAAAGCCGTGCTGTCGGCCCCGCTGGTGGCCGCCTTGCAAGAACGGGTGGAGCGTGGCGAGCAGTGCATGCTGCTGCTCAATCGGCGCGGCTATGCCCCGGTGCTGCACTGCGCCGACTGCGGCTGGAAAAGCGAATGCCCGCATTGCAGCGCATATCGGGTGTTCCACAAGATCGACCGCACTCTGCGCTGCCACCATTGCGGCCTGACCGAACGTGTGCCTTGGGCCTGCCCGGGCTGCGGCAACGCCGATATCGCCCCGCTGGGCCGGGGCACCGAACAACTGGAAGAACATCTGGGTGAGTTGCTGGCCCATGTGAAACGGCCCGATGGCTCCCCCATCCGCATCGCCCGCATTGATGCCGACACCACACGCCTGAAGGGTGCACTGGAGAGCCAGCTCGCCTCGGTCCATTCGGGCGAGGTGGACATCCTGGTCGGCACACAGATGATTGCCAAGGGGCATGACTTCCGGCGCATCACCCTGGTGGCTGCGGTCAACCCCGACACGGCGCTGTTTTCAAGTGACTTTCGCGCCCCCGAGCGGCTGTTTGCCTTGCTGATGCAGGCCGCAGGACGGGCCGGGCGCGATGCCGCCCAAAGTGCCACCAGCGAGATGTGGGTGCAGACCTTTCACCCCACGCATCCGCTGTTTGAGGCACTCAAAAAGCACGATTACCCGGCCTTTGCCGCCAGCGAACTGGCCGAGCGCACCGCCGCCGACCTGCCCCCCATCAGCCACCAGGCCCTGTTGCGCGCAGATGCCCGCAGCCAGGACGTGGCCCAGGGCCTGCTGAACGCCGCCCGTGAGGCACTTGAAGCGCAGCTGAGTGCCGATCCGGTCACCGCCGACCTGGTGATGCAAGTGAGCCTGTACCCGGCGGTGCCCATGAGCATGCAGCGTGTGGCGGATGTGGAGCGCGCCCAGATGCTGTTGGAAAGCCCCAACCGCATGGCCTTGCAAAAAGTGCTGTGGCACCTGCATGGGGTGCTGCACGCGCTGCGCAGCGACCCTGCGCACAAAGGCGTGATCCGTTGGCTGGTCGATGTGGACCCTCAGTCCATTTGAGCCGCGCACCTCACGCTTGAGCGGAGATGCAGTTCAAAGTGATGTTTGATTTGTGGGAGCCCCGCCCTCGGGGCGATGACTTGCAGTCAGCCAGGGCCCCATCGCGGCGGGGGCGCCGCTCCCACAAAAACAAACCTGCAGTAACCCCTGAGCTCGGCACATCCCCTTGAGTAACCCCCTGTGAACAGGGCATCTCACGGCCGCAGCCAGGCCACCGCCCCTGAAAAGGTGAGGAACGCCAGAGCCGTGGTGAGCAAAATGATGCGGGCAATGCGCCCGTTGTCGGCCCCCAGCCGCTCGGCCAGCAGCGAGACATTGCTGGCACTGGGCAAGGCAGCCACCAGCACCATCACCATGCGGGCAAACGGGTCCAGCTCAGCCCCCAGCCGCACCGCCAGACCGGTCACGGCCCAGACCAGCAGCGGGTGCACCAGCAGCTTGATCAGGGCCACAGGCACGTAGTCACGTGCCAGCAGTGGCCCGTGCGGGCGGGTGTGGGCCAGCATGTGCGAGCGGGCCAGCACCGCGCCAATGGTGAACAAGGCCACGGGTGACGCCGCATCGGCCAGCAGGCCCACAGTTTTGGCCACCGGCGCAGCCAGTGCCAGACCCAGCCATGAAAAAACCCCGCCCAGCGAAATGGCCCAGGGCATGGGGTTGCGCACCACGCCAGCCAGGGCGTTGCGGGCGGCCACGGCCACACCGTGCTCACCGGCCGCATCCATGCGGGACAAGCCGACGCACAAGGACGTGGTGATCACCATGTCCACCAAAATGGTCACGATGGTCGGCCCGGCGGCCTGGGCCCCCAGCAGGGCCACCAGCAAGGGCACCCCCATGAAACCGGTGTTGGGAAATGCCGCGACCAAGGCCCCCAAAGAGGCGTCGTTCCAGCGGATGCGGGCATTGAGGCTGACCACCAGCGCCAAGGCCACCATAAGCAAGGCACACACCAGATAGGAGACAAACACCCCGGCATCGAGCAACTGGGCGATGGGCGTGCTGGCACCGAAGCGAAACAACATGCACGGCAGGGCAAAAAACAGCACAAAGCCGTTCAGACCCGGGATGGCCTCGAGCGGCAACAAGCCTTTGCGGGCGGCCAGGTAGCCGCATAAAACCAAGGCAAAGAAGGGGAAGGTGACGCGCAGGACTTCAAACATGCCCCGATTGTCACGGCAAACCATCGCCGCGAGGGCGCGGCTCCCACATGAACTTCCGCATGGTCTGGATCTGTAGGAACGGCGCCCCCGCCGCGATAGGCTTGTGCCCCCTGCCCCAGCATTCGCCGCGAGGGCGCGGCTCCCACATGAACTTCCGCATGGTCTGGATCTGTGGGAGCCGCGCCCCCCCCACCGCGATCAGCCTGCGCGGCCCGCTATGATGGCCCGCTTTGCTGGTCACACCCCACCCCTCATGTCTGCTGGTCTGAATTTCGCCCAATTGGAAGCCGTGAACTATGTTCAGGGCCCGTGCCTTGTGCTGGCCGGGGCCGGATCGGGCAAGACGCGGGTGATCACCCAGAAGATCGGCCGCCTGATCGAAGCCGGACTGGAGCCCAAACGCATTGCTGCCATCACTTTCACCAACAAGGCGGCGGCCGAGATGCGCGAACGCGCCAAGGGCCTGATCGGACGGGCAGCCAAGGATGTGGTGATCTGCACCTTCCACGCCCTGGGCGTGCGCATCATGCGCGAAGACGGCCATGTGCTTGGCTTGAAACCCCAGTTCAGCATCATGGATGCCGACGACGTGACCAGCATCCTGAAAGATTGTGGCGGCACCACCGACGCGGCCACCGCCCGGCAGTGGCAGTGGACCATCAGCCTGTGGAAAAACATGGGCCTGAACGCCGCGCAAGCTGCAGCCCAAGCGCCCGATGACAACGCCCGGGTGATTGCCCGCATCATGGCGCTGTATGAAGAGCGGCTGACGGCCTACCAAAGCGTGGACTTTGATGACCTGATCGGCATGCCGCTCAAACTGCTGGCCGATTTTCCGGAGGTGCGCGAACGCTGGCAGGCCAAGATGGGCCACGTGCTGGTGGACGAATACCAGGACACCAACGCCACGCAATATGAGGTGCTCAAACACCTGGTGGGTGAGCGCGGGCGCTTCACCGCCGTGGGCGACGATGACCAGTCGATCTATGGCTGGCGCGGGGCCACACTGGACAACCTCAAGCGGCTGCCGCAGGACTTCCCCAACCTCAAGGTCATCAAGCTAGAGCAAAACTACCGCTCCACCAGTGCGATCTTGCGGGCCGCCAACAACGTGATCCAGCCCAACCCCAAGCTCTACCCCAAAACGCTGTTTTCCGAGCTGGGTGAGGGTGAGCCCGTGCGCGTGATCGATGCCGACACCGAAGAGCACGAGGCCGAGCGCGCAGTGGCGCGCATCCAGTCGATCCGGGGCGGACAGACCAACGCGTCCAAGCACCGTGAGTTCAAGGACTTCGCCATCCTTTACCGGGCCAACCACATGGCCAAGCCGTTTGAGCAGGCGTTGCGCCGCGCCCAGATTCCCTACAAGGTCTCGGGGGGCCAAAGCTTTTTCGACAAGGCCGAAATCAAGGATTTGTGCGCTTGGTTCCGGCTGTGGATCAACAACGACGACGATCCAGCCTTCTTGCGCGCCATCACCAGCCCCAAGCGGGGCATCGGGCACCAGACGCTGGGCCAATTGGGCACCTTTGCCACGCAATACAAACTCAGCCTGTTTGAAGCACTGTTCGCCGGCAGCTTGCCCAGTGCGGTCAATGCGCGGGCCATCGCCGGGCTGCACGAGTTTGGCCGTTACATCAACGACCTCGAATACCGTGCCCGCCAGACCCTGGGCAAAGAGGCGGCAATGACCTTTTTGCTTGAATGGCTCAAGGAGATCGGCTACGAAAAGCACCTGTATGACGGCGAAGACAACGAGAAAGTGGCCAACGCCCGCTGGACCAATGTGCTGGAATTTTGTGACTGGATGGCGGGTCGCTGCGGCGGCCAGATCGAAGACGCCACCGGCGCGCAGGGCAGTGAAAGCAAGAGCCTGCTCGAAGTGGCGCAAACCATTTCTCTGATCTCCACCCTGAGCGAACGCGAGCAGGAACAAAATGTGGTCACCTTGTCGACGCTGCATGCATCCAAGGGGCTGGAGTGGCCGCATGTGATGCTGGTGGGGGTCAACGAGGGTTTGCTGCCTTTCAAACTGGGCGATGACGACGAGCACTCGGGCCGCAGCGAGGGCCCGATGAGCGAGGGCATCTTGCAGCGGCTGCAGGAAGAGCGCCGCCTGATGTACGTGGGCATCACCCGTGCCCAGCGCAGCCTGGCCGTGAGCTGGACCCGCCGGCGCAAAAAAGGTCGTGAACATGTGGCCGCTTTGCCCAGCCGTTTCATTGCCGAAATGGGACTGGACAAATCCACCACCAAGGAAGACCCAAGGGAAAAGCTCAAGGCCTTGCGGGCCGAATTTGCCAAACGGGCAGCCGACTCGGCAGCGCAGGCCAAGCCATGACCCTCTGGAACAGCCGCTCTCATCTTCTGGTGGCCCTGCTCGGGCTCTGGGCCTGCTTCAATGCCCTCGCCGCATCCGCGCCCTGCCCAGACCCGGCTGACATGAACGCACTGCAATTGCAGGGCCAATGGATGGTGCAAGTCACCGGCCAGCCCCGCATGTGGTTGTTGGCGCTCGAACCACATCCCGAGCACAAGGGCAGTCTGCGTGGCCAGTTGCAAACGGGCGCGCAACGCCATGCGGTGGTGGCCGATCTGGATGACGGAGAGTTCACGATGGAAGAAACCCACGACGGTCAACACATCGCCGCCACCTGGCTGGGCAGTTTGCAGGCGGGCAGCTGTGGTCAGACCTTGCGGGGCGAGCGCCAGGCCGATCCAGCCAACCCAGCCGCCTTTGTCATGCGCCGCAACGCGTCTGCACGCTGACGCGGCGCGCTCAGGCCGCGCAGGTCGATTCGCGCAACACCAAGGTGGTGGGCAACAAGGCGGGCTGAGGTTTTTCACCGGCCATGGTGCGCAGCAAACTGTCCACCAACTGCACACCGCCCATGTCGATGGGCTGGCGCACCGTGGTCAAGGGTGGAAAACTGTGGGCCGCCGGTTCCACATCGTCGTAACCCACCACGCTCACGTCTTCGGGCACGCGGTAACCACGCTCCTTGAGCACACCCATGGCACCGATGGCAATCAGGTCACTGGCAGCCACGAGCGCATCAAAGTTCAGGCCATGCTGGTCCAGATGGCTGCGCATCGCCTCTTGCGCATCCAGGGGGGCAAAGGTGGTGGCGATGCTCAATGCCGGGTCGGCCTTGAGACCCGCCTTTCGCAAAGCCTTGAGGTAACCGGCATGCCGCTTCTCGGGTTCGGGCAGAGTTTTGTCACCCATGAAAGCGATGCGTTTGCGCCCCAGCGAGAGCAAATGTTCTGTCGCGAGGATGCCCCCGCTTTGGTTGTCTGAACCCACACTGCAATACAACTGCCCCGGCAATTGCGCACCCCAGGCCACAAATGGCAGGCGTTGGCGCGCCAGTTCATTGAGCTGGTCATGGTGGCCCCACTGACCCACGACAACGATGCCTCCCACCCGACCCGAGTCGTACAGGGCCGAGATGCGGTCCAGGTGATCGGCGTCCACACGGGACAGCAACAAGTCGTATTGCTTATCGGTCAACGCATCGGCCAAGCTGCCCAGGATGGACAGAAAGAACGGGTCGGTGATGTTTTGCTTGTTGGCCGCATTGAACGGAATCACCACACCGATGGTGGAACTGTCGCCTTTGCGCAGGTTCTGGGCGCCGAGGTTGATCGTGTAGTTCAGGGAGCGGGCCAGCTCCATGATGCGCAAACGGGTTTCTTCGTTGATCAGGGGACTGCCGTTGAGGGCCCTGGAAACCGTGGCGGTGGACACCCCCGCCAAACGGGCAATGTCGGCCATCTGAATTTTGCGTTTATCGGGTTCTGCCTTGGCCATTCATCTGTTCCATTCAAGTGGCGTCGATGGTAATTCAAAAAAAAGCCCCATCCCTTGCGGGTTGGGGCCTGAAGGTTTCCTTGGAAGAAACGTACTCAACAATCGTTACAGGGTCTCTCGTTCAGTTCACAAACTGCTCGGAGCCCACAATGCCCAGCTTGGTCAGCCCAATGCGCTGCGCACTGGCCATCACCCCCGCTGTCGCCTCATACTTGGCCTTCGCGTGCGAGCGAATGTGCAACTCCGGCTGCGGCTGCATCCCCACCGCCTCCGTCAGCTTCGCCTCCAGCTCCGCCCTGTCGGCTACCGGCTTGCCATTCCAGTTGATCACACTGCCCGCGTCCACATCGATACGGATCACCACCGGATCCACCTTCTTGGCCGCGTTCGTGGGCAGCGGCATGTCCAGATTCACCGAGTGCAGCTGCGCCGGAATCGTGATGATCAGCATGATCAACAGCACCAGCATCACGTCAATCAGCGGCGTGGTGTTCATGTCCACCATCACCTCCGGCTCGTCGCTGCTGCTCGTTCCTACATTCATTCCCATGCTCTGCTCCTTCAGTTGCTGGGTTCGGTGATGAAGCCCACTTTGACAATGCCCGCGCGCTGCACCGCGTACATCACCCGGCCCACCGACTCAAAGTCGCTCTTGCCATCGCCCCGGATTTGCACCTCCGGCTGCGGCGTCATCACCGAGAACTTCTTCATCCGCTCCAGCAAGTCCGTGCTGTTCTTGATCGGCGTGTCGTACAGGTAAATCTTGCCCGCCTTGTCCACCGAGATGATCACGTTCTCTGGCTTGGTCTCCCGGATCACGTTCTTCTCTTTGGGCAGGTCCACCTTGATCGAGGTGGTCACCACCGGAATCGTGATCAAGAAGATGATCAACAACACCAGCATCACGTCCACCAGGGGCGTGGTGTTGATGGTGCCGATGATCTCGTCATCGGCTTCGCCTACGTTCATGGCCATGATGGCTCCTCCTGTGGTCGTGCAGGATCAGGCGGTGCGCGCACCCCTTGATCTTGCCCGAAGGGATTTACTTCTTGGCCGAGCCCAGCAGCACGGCGTGCAGGTCCGAGCCAAAGGCGTTGACTTGCTCCATCACGGCCTTGTTGCGACGCACCAGCCAGTTGTAGCCCAGCACCGCAGGCACGGCCACGGCCAGACCAATGGCGGTCATGATCAGCGCTTCACCCACAGGGCCTGCGACCTTGTCGATCGAGGCCTGACCGGACATGCCGATCTTGACCAGGGCGTGGTAGATGCCCCAGACCGTGCCGAACAGACCGACGAAGGGGGCTGTGGAGCCGACAGTGGCCAAAACAGCCAGGCCGTCTTGCATGCGGCTTTGCACGTTGCCAATGGCACGCTGGATGCTCATGGTGACCCATTCGTTGAAGTCCACAGCGCCGAGCAAGCCGGTGTGCTTGGAAGCGCCTTCCAGGCCTTTTTCTGCGATGAAGCGGAAGGCCGAGCCTTCTTCCAGGGTGTCTTTGCCCTGGGCGACGGTGTTGGCGCTCCAGAAGTTGTCTTGCGCGGCGCGCGCTTGCTTGTTGAGTTTGGATTGTTCGGCGAACTTGGTGAAGATCACGTACCAAGAGCCCATGCTCATGAGCACCAGAATCAGCAGTGTGCCTTTGGCCACGAAGTCGCCTTGGGCCCACAGTGCGCCCAGGCCGTAGGGGTTGTCTTCACCGGCTGCCGCGGCTGCAGCAG
>Ga0228701_1000905_pt1 | contig 21881 bp, 5 predicted proteins | sample McNCre117_Aug_MG_2_FD_178017 | JGI IMG/M metagenome (GOLD analysis project Ga0228701, IMG submission 178017) | Freshwater microbial communities from McNutts Creek, Athens, Georgia, United States - 11-17_Aug_MG | ecosystem: Environmental > Aquatic > Freshwater > Creek | place: USA: Georgia...
GATGCATTCTCCAAAACAACATGCCTACCCTATCTTCCGCATTTCTTGGAAAGCCTTTATCCCATAACAAAAACTCCCAATACAATGACCATCCCTCTGTCCAAAATGGCGTATCAAAATTCCTATAAGACTTATACCTATCATTCATAAAGCCTTCCAAATGATGTCCAGCAATTAATTCATGATGCACAGTAGCTCTTGAAAAATGAGGATTATTCCCTCGCATACTCATCAATTTAACATCTTCAGGCATATCACTTGTGGGATATGAAATCATCAAGGTCTCACCTCCTAAAAAGAAGGGGCTTACTAATTGTTGTTGTGGCGTCATCATAATCATTCTCCATGTTTCTTCAGCCAATGGCGGAATGGTAATCATATCATTTTTCTTGATAAAATCGATTGATTGATTGTATAAGTCCATAATCATGGCTGGCTGTTGTCCAATAGGCACATAACTATTTTTCACGTTTTCTAAAGCAGCTTTCCAATTATCGCCATATCCCATTTCTCTGGATGCTTTTAACATCTCAGCATCACACCATGCAAATTCTTTTTCTGCGATCTTGATTAACTCTTCTGCACTATAAGGTATATAGGCTGTTTTTAATAATTGTTGCAAAGATTCAGATCCAATAGGATAACCTATAATACCTGATGCATCTTGTTTTTGCGACCCTAGTACATCTGGTTTATTAGCCAACATGGTATTATATAATTTCAAATTACTATCTAATTGTTTATAGATCACTGCAGTCCACCAATCATAAGTTGGATCATAGCCCTTATAAAAACCTTGAATGGATTGTAAGGCATGTTGGTACCCTTTGATAGTATTGGCGATTGCTCTTGAAGATGCTTTTGGCAATGCACTTAACTGCTGGAATTGCTTTGTAGTATTAATTAACTTTTTATTTATTTGATCCCACTGCATTGCAGTCTTTTGTGCATCTATTGTTGCACCCCTTCTTCTTGCTTTTTCTTGTTCATATAATGGGAAGCCAAAATTTACCCATTCTTTAATAGATTCATATGTAGCAGTTTCATTATTTCCCTCTTGAATGGCAGCTTCTAGTTGATTCTTGAATAATAAATAGTCCACTTTATCAGATTGAGACAAACTATTAAATTGGAACTGACGTAAAGTGTTTAGATAGTCCTTATAAAATTTGATAAATCTTTCTCTTCTTTCAGGCGAAGCTTCTATAACATAAAAACGTTCCAAGGATCCTTTATCTGCTTGATAATGCTCTAACAAAGTGGGCAATTTGTCTTGCGCATTGACTGCATTAGCAATAAAACAAAATAGTAAAATCGTTACAAAGTGCTTCATATACATATCTTATCAATTTTAAGGGTTGATTGATATGTTAATATAAAACAAATATGCACAAAATAATCAATTTGTGCATATTTGTTTCACTTACTTAGCAATAGTTAAAGAGCCTGTTAATTTCCTCGATATTCCATTGTTGTCTTTTATTTCAACAACATAGAAATAAGTGCCTTCAGCTACTATCTCACCCATGAAATTACGAACACCTCTTCCATCCCAAGTATTTTGATAGTTGGAATCGCTAAACACTTCTGCACCCCATCTATTAAATACTTGTACACTAATGGTAGTTCCATATGGTCTTACAATAATCCATTTATCATCTATTCCATCATTGTTTGGAGAGAAACCTGCAGGCACTATCACCCCAATCTCTGGAATAGTCGCTATTACATTTGTAGATTGCAAGTTTAATAAACCAAGTGCCGACTTTGCTGTCACCGTTGCCAGACTCGATAAGTCACCGCTAAAAGAATGTGGATTTACATTTACGATAAACTTGATCGTGTCTCTTTGTAAAGGAGCCAAATAACTTGTCGTTAGCAATAAATTATTATTCATACTTCCATTATACGAAGGGTTTGCTTTTAAAGTAGCACCTGTTGCACTAATAGACTTAACTGAATAATCAATGCCGGCTGGGTATTGATCTTTTAGGGCATCTTTTAACGAAATACTATCAATTTTGATATCAATTAAATTACTTAACAGCAATGCATATTCAATATCAAAACTCGAATTGGTAGTTATTTTAGGGCTAGCTACTGTTTTTTGAATACCTAAAACATCAGTCATATTCAACATTTCAACATTGAATGCAATCGTATCACTTTCGATTGTATTGATAACTTGACTTGTATATATTTTATGCTTACCCTTAGACAACCCAGCCAACAATGGAGCTGTGTAAGTACTTGCATTACTTACATAATACTTTATAGCACTACCTACAGAGCCCATAACTTGGCTTTGAACATTTGAAGGATTTGTAGACAACCCAATAATATACCTAGCGTCTGTCACTATTGGTTTTAGTGGCTTAACAATGACCGTGTCATAAGCAGCGATATTACTATACAATAATGAAGCCGAATCATATGCTCTTACTTCATATACATACTTTCCAATTGCAGTTGGTAAAATGGGTGCAATTGTATCACATCTTGAAGTGATTGCATCACACCAAACAGGTATGGTTCCTATTGGATAAGTTTTCACCAAGGACTTTATTGAATTGAAAGGCACCGATTGATATAAATAGGTAGCATTATTGACTGTAGGAGCAATTGGCGACACAAAGTTCACCGTCGCTCTTGTAAAGCTTGCTTCATCAGGCAAGCCGTCATTATTCGGATCTACCATTAGTCCCGACACAGAGGAATCAGTTATCATTTGACGATCTAAAGTTGAGAGTGCAATCACTTTAATATCATTCAACCAAGTAGCACTCAATTTATTGGTTCTTACTGCTACATCAAAGTCAATAATGATACTATCTCCATATGGCAAGTATCCACTATGATCTACAAGTGTATCATTTAAATAGCCATCATACTTAGTCGCATTATAAATGATGTCACCTCTAGTAATAGTAGGAGGCGCTTTTAGGAACGCCGTATCCGGGTTTCTGAAGGCATTCTTCAATGAGTAAACAACATGAATACTGTCCATATTTGTATTCCCTAAGTTGGCAATTTTACCTTTAAAATGAAACTCATACCCTTGAGGCACCACCGTTGCAGATGAAACATATAAAGAAGATGCTAATAAAGGCCTAGGAAGTAAAGTAATAACAGTTGGGACTGTTATTGTATCTAACAAAATAGCATTCGGTTTACTATCCTGTGACAGTGCCCCAACTACTTGAGAACTCACTTCGTTATTACTTAAAGGCAAATTAGCTAAAGCAGTATAACTAAATTGTAATGCAGCAGGCACATTCGTTTTAGTTTTCGGCAAAGAAAAATTCAAATTAATTAATGCTTCTTCCCCTACTGCCAAACTTGCATTATTATCAAATAGATAATTTCCTAGCAAAGTAGTCATCGATTTGATATATTGTTTTTGGCTAGCCCCTTTTGTCAAAATACTATTTATTACATTCGAACTTCCCTTACCCGTATACGATGGATTGATTCTCATTGTGCCAGATTGTACAACAACACTATCAATTGTATAATTATATCCTGCTGCGAATAATTTATTTAAATCTGCATCTACTTGTAGATTGTTCAAACCTACTTGTCCGTTATTTTTCAGCTTCAAGCTTAATTGCAAACGGTAAGTACTATCTGGATACATCACAGGTGTATTCGAACTTAACAACATCGCCATTTTAGGCACTAAGATTTGCAAGCTTGCTGTATCATTATCAAAAGCACTATTTCTATAAGTATTATTAGCATCTGACAGCTGCTTCAATTGGAATACGGTAGATTGACTTACAGGTTTTAACTTAATAAATTGTCCATTTGTTAAATTATACAAAGTGTCATATTTATTCATAACCGTATTGAATACAATGGCATTATAAGGAGCAATACCCTGCGTGAAATTGAATTTCAAGACCACAGAATCAGTTGCCATGATTGCCCTATCTCTTAAAGCAATACTTCCTTGAGGCTGATCAGGCAATACAGTGATTGTCAAAATTGAACTCACTTGCCCAGCAGTATTGTTGACTGTGACTGTATAATTATTTGCCGTCGTATTAGTTACTATCGGCGTACCAGTAATTACTCCCGTTGTAGTATTTATGGTAAGGCCAGCAGGTAAAACAGGTGCAGAGAAATGCAAATTAGTTCCAGTACTAGTCGGAGCTATGGGTTGAATAAGCGTATTCTTGGTTAATGAATACGTATTCGTTGCATAAGCAAGTGTTGGTACAACGTCTACTACATTTATATTTCCAGCATAAGCAGTAATGTCATAATTATTTGAGGACAGCTGACTAATATTAGGACTTATTAGGATACCTGTTGCCCCTACTGTAGTCGATGCAAGATAGTTGGTAGTAAACAATACATTTCCGGTAATAGATACAGCATTGTCATTACCCACTAATCCATCATAATCATACAATACATTATTTAAAACCGAATTAGTTGTAGACCCATAATTTACATTCTTATTCCTAGTTCTTAATGCCAATTGTTTTTTACTAATAGCAAATGTATACGCAGGTGAAGTGGCAGCATGATAAACTTGATCAGCTGCAAGATTGGCAACAACCTGATAATTACCCACTGCGGTTGGAGCTGTAGCACTTGGCCCATACACTGTACCTAGCCTACCCGAATAACTATAAGTCACTAATCCAGTAGAACCTGACACGGTTGCATTTGCAGGCCCTTGAGAATTAGCATTATAAACAAAACTATTATTACCAATTACTGTTACATAAGAGGTTGGATTAATCGTCACAATAATGCTTCCATCTACTGCATTAAAATCATAATTATTGGCAGTTAATCCTGAAACATCTGGGGATAAAGTCAAACTTGCAGTTCCCACAATCGCATTAGCCGTATAAGTAGTTGTATACACTATTGCCCCTGTAATCACACTACTATTTTCATTATGTACAAAGCCAGTTATATTACTAGCCGCTTGTGCTATTACAACAAGATCGCTTGTTCCTTCTTGAACTGATTGTCCAATAGCTGTAATGACTAGATGTGCTTTTTGAATATTCGCAGTTAAATTAGTAGGCTGAACAATATTGTAATTTGAGTTGGGACTTGTAAAGCCAGCGACAATAATAGTTTTATTAATTCCTACATTGGCATCAGCAAACAAAGCAGTCGCAGATCCAGTTACAGATAAACTTTCATTGTTTTGTAAGCCAATATATACTGGCATACCGGTAATTTGAGCCGCATCCGCTCCATCATACAATTTGTCTGGAATTGAAATGCCACTTATTTGCAACGGCACCGCATTTATAGTACTTGAAGGAATGGGCACATTAATACTAGTCATTGAATTTGCACTAATCACAATATTCCCACTATAAGGTGAATTAGCTACTTGTGCTGTAGCTTTTAGCCTTACATAAATAAAAGTATTCGCTAGAGTTTCATTAGTAGGACTGATTACAAGAGAAGAAGCAAAACCTGAATTGATAGATTTTGAAATTTCAAATCCAGTTGGCGCAGTTAGTGTCAAATCTGAAACCAAATAAGTGCCAGCAACTTTGAATCTAGTGGTAGTCGACGCACTACCATAATTAGTACTTAATGCATTTAAAGTCCCAACAATGGTTACATTAGGAGCCACAATTGTCAATTCAAATGGATATACCGTTGATCTACAACCAGTACTTGTATTAACAGTACTAAGATTAAAATCATATGTACCTGCAGCGGATGGAGGCACAATTACATTTATGCTTGACCCATTCAAAGCCGCAGCGGTTACATTAACGTAATTTTGCAAGGATCTTGTTCCTGTAGTAATGGCATAATTACTAGGATTATTTAAACTATTACTAAATGGCAAAATAGCATTAGTTGATGCCATACTAATTGGATCAATTGTACCTAATGCAATTGAAGGCAATGGATTAATAGTTACAGTAGCCGAACTATTTAAAGCTTGATAACATCCAATTGCGTCTTTAACACCAACTAGATTATATGTATAGGTACCTGGATCATTCGTTGGAACAGATAAGGTATTCACGCCTGCAGCTGTCTCTACAACAGTTGCTCCATTAATATTATATTTAAAAGTATACGGACTTGAAGCACTAGCACCAGTAAACACAATTTGAGGACTGCTACTCGCCTCGCACACTACAGTAGAGCCTTGTATAGTAGCAGTAGGTAATGGATTGAATAATACTTGGTCAGATGTAGCTTCCCCAAAACAACCATGACTATCTGTCATTTTTATTTTATAAACACCATTACTATTAATTGCTAGTTGACTTGCACTTCCCACAATACTACCATTGCTTGTCCATGTATAGGTATAGGTTCCTGCAAGGGAAACCGAAGAGGAAAGGCTTAGTGCAGTGTTGGTACACAAATTCACTAAAGAAACACTTGGCGTGATAGTCACTATCGGATTCTCATACACTGTAACATCAGATGCAGTCGTATAAGTTGTATTGCCTGCGTTCGTATATGCCAATCTATAAAAACCTGTATTTACTACCGTGTACTTTTGAACAGCAGCTATGCCTCCATTTTCAACTAATCCATTTTGAATCGGATACCATGTAGCATTATCAACACTACTTTGCCATTCCAATCCATTTGGATCCAAACTAGTCGCATCAAAAACAAATGTCACTGAAGCGCCAGCACATATTTCATCAGAACCAATTTGAGACATGGTCGGCAATGCCTGTATATTTGTTTGTTGACTAGTATAATTACAACCATTCACATCGGTTACTTTTACTGTATAGGCGCCTACAGATGGAACATCATAATTTAAATTATAGACATTGCTACTATTTGGCGTAGCGCTTACTTCTACGCCTGCCTTATACCATTGGTAAGAATATGTAGGCGTTCCGCTTGAAGCATTTGCAGTTAAACGTATTGTTCCATTAGCACCTAATGACAAGGTAGTACCTTGTGAAATTTGTACAGATGGAATCGCATTCGTTTGAATCGCTCCCGTCGTATTGCTTACTACGTCTGGGCTACATGTGCCAGCGATTTTTACATAATAGTATTTAACACCTACCATATTAGTAAGTGGTTTATAGGTAGGTGATGTAGCGCCAACAATCAATGTTCCGTTAGTATTATTATTGCTTGTATTTTCATACCATTGATACGTCAATCCACCTCCAGTGGCAGTAACGGTAAGATCTGTCGCAGTGCCATTTAAACAAATCGACTGTGTACCAGTCGATGGCTGAACAGTGATAGTTGGCAATCCACTAATAGTATATAGTCCTGAAACATTAGAAGTGACATTGGGAGCACAAGTGCCCGCTACCACAACATAGTAATAATAAGTACCTGCATTCGTAGTAGAAGGTGTATAGGTCGAACTTGTGGCACCTGTTATTGCCGTACCCCCAGTATTCGAATTACTTGTATTCTTATACCATTGATAAGTTAAACTAGCTCCTGTTGCCACTACATTTAATGAAGGGGCATTTGCATTTTGACAAACTGCTCTTACTGTTGTAGAGGGATGCGTTATAATACTAGGAGTTTGATTGACCGTCCAAGTGTATATATTAGGAGTGGCTACACTACATCCTGAACCAGTAACCGTTCTTATACTTTTAATTGCAATATCATTATGTCCAACAGTTGTAAGATTTGAATTAATCGTATAGGTATTCCACACACCACCATCATATTGATATTGCATAACATCTGTCACTGTTCCTGCCCCACCTGTACCAGCATTCGCTATACTTGCGCTTATATTAGTGCCCACACAAATTGCACCAACTGGAGATGACAAATTCAATGTAGCAGAAACAGGATTATTATTAGCTGTAATGGTAAATACACTTGACGATGCCGTTGAACAAACTCCGTTAGTAACAAATGCTTTGTAGTAAGTGGTTGATGTTAGATTATTAACTGTTAATGTATTACTTGTTGCATTTAAAATATCAGTATAAGTGCTATTATTATTGGACTGTCTCCATTGAATGGCACCTGTATTTCCAGTTAATAGTAAATCAGTACTATTTGTACCAATACAAACAGAAGCATTTCCACTAATCAATCCTGCAACAGAAAGTTCACTTACAGTTCCCGACACAGCAACAGATTTTGTAATTGCATTCGTACTTGCAAAACTTACTGTTCCTGAAATAGTCCCTGTTGCGAGATTGGTAACACGTACATAAATATTGGTATTCGTAATGGTTCCGCCTGACTGTGTCAATGTGATTGCACTTGTATAATTAGAACCATCTGTTGTTGAAATTTCAAATCCAGATGGTGCATTGATCGTCATATTAGAAGTGAGGTATTGCCCCGATACCACTATAATTTGTCTTGCTGATGCAGTACCTATACAATTAGAGAAAGTATTTAGTGTGCTTGCATTCGTTGTAATAGTAGGACCCAAAGTGGTTGTATTAATAGGATTGCCTGTGTACGCGTTGTTGTAATACACTTCGGCAGCACTTGCCCCATTATATTCAATTACCATGATACGATAAGTAGTCATAGGTGTAAGTCCAGAGACATTTACACTCGATCCAATACCATTATACACACAATACCAACCAGAAGTTCCCACTTGAGTACCATTAGTATAAATTGTATTCGCAGTATAAGTAACACCAGGATCAGGACTTGCAGTGCCAGAGGTGTTAGCAGTCATAAATACTACTCTTTTAGATCCATTACCATTAGACCAACTTATGGTAGCTTGTGTATTAGTTAAACCAGACACCACAATACTACTTGCTTGTAAACTTGGCCCAGCCATATAAGTGAAGCTAGTTTTACTTGCAGTACCACCTGGGCTTGTAATAGTAATATCACCGGATGCACCTGTTGCAGGTAAAGCTGTAATACTTGTACTTGAATTAATGGTAAATGAAGTAGCATTGGTTCCTCCAAACTGTACTGTTTGTACATCATTAAAATTAGCACCAGTAATAGTCACCGGTACATTCTTACCTGCTGTAGTTGGAGTAAAGGATGTAATTACGGGCACTGTTAAAGTAGTAAAACTATATTGAGCACCATAAGAGGTACTTATTGCATTCGTAGCATATGCTCTTACATAATAAGTTGTGCCATTTAATAATCCAGTAATAGACGATGCAAATGTACCTGTGCCTGTACCATCAACTGTTTTGGAATTAGCAATAGTAGGATTTGTGCTCGTACTCCAACAAACCCCTCTAGAAGTGATTGGGGTACCACCATCATTACTAATAATACCCCCTGTATTGGCTGTTGTTAATCCAATACTTGATATGGCTGCTGTTGTTAGTGTAGACATATTTGCAACCGTTACGATTATCGGGATTCTATTTTCAGAAATACAAACCACAGAAGGCGCCACAGTTATATTGGCTTCTGCATAATAAGTTGTAGTATAATTAACAGTGCTTGTATAACTTGCCCCAGAGTTAATGGTAGTTAATGCCGTGCCGCCAGTAGCAACATCATACCAAGCAATTTTATTTCCAGTTGATACGGCACTTAAGCTAGTAATCGATCCTGATAATAATGTATTAGGGGTTGCTGTCAGAGCACTTGGATCTGCTGGCAATCCCGCTATAATTATGGTTTTAGAAACCGTAGCAGAACACGCGTTTGAATTGGTGTAAGTATAATTCATATTAACAGTGCCGCTTGCAACGCCTGTGATGACTCCTGTATTAGTAATGGTCGCAATACTCGCATTAGTACTTGTCCATATTCCACCACTAGTTGTATTAGTGAATGTAGTAGTGGCATTTTTACAAATGGTCGTTGCACCAGAAATAGCAGTTAATACTGGTAATGCATTTACAGTTATTTGTTTTTGAGCTGTAGCTGTACCACATCCACCTGAAATAGAATAAGTGATTGTAGAAGTACCTGCAGTCAATGCAGTAATAACTCCTGTTGTCGCATTCACTGTTGCTACCGCAGTATTAGAACTACTCCATGCACCTGTACCTCCCGCCAATACGACACTTGTTGCTGTGTAGGTAGCTGTAGATCCTACACACAAAGTAGCATTACCAGTAACTGCAGCTACACTTGCAGAAGGAGATAAACTTACTACTATAGGAACACGTGGTGACAAACAATTATTACTTGAAGCTGAGGTGATTATAACATATCCATTACCAGAATTTACTCCAGCAGTTTGTACGTTATTTATTCCTGTACCAATTATATATGATCCACCGCCACCGCCTGCAACTCCATCACCGGTTCCACTAGAGCCTCCACTATATCCACCGCCACCACCGGCTGCTCCACAACAAGATACATAGCCTGCACCTCCACCTCCATAACCTCCTGTTCCCCCACCAGTGACCGAAGCGCCTGGATACATTTTTCCTGCGTTAGCTGCGGTCATGCTCGCAACACCAGCAGAATAAAAACCACCACCACCACCACCATAATAAGCTGAACCTCCATTGCCATTGGCGCCACCTACTCTACCCGACCTACCACTTGCCACTGGGATTCCATCACCACCAGAAGTCGTTGTTAAACCAGATCCTCCATTAGATCCACCAAGGGCAGAACAATAAAATGCACCACCACCACCACCAGCAATAACAAGTGGTGTATTGGAAGCATTCACCACAAAAGAGCCACCACCACCTCCGGCACCGCAACTATAATCACCCCCTTTACCACCCACCAAAATTGTCAATACCTCCCCCGGAGTTACGGAAATGGTTGATTTAGCTCTTGCTCCATATCCACCAGAATAACTAGTAATCGTGGTATTATTACCTCCTCTTGCTCCGAATACATCAAATGTAATGCTTGTTACTCCATTTGGAACGGTATATGTTTGAGTGCCACCTGTATAATTAAATGTTTGAGTAGAACTATATGCAGCTTCTGCATAAAATGTTTTTCCACTTGTAATAGCGGTAGGTGTATAATTTTCACCACTTGCCACTGTTGACAAAATAGTGCCACCAGTTGATGCCGTATACCAATTAATAACATTACCTGTAGATACCGCATTTAATACAGTATTACTTCCAGAACATAAGGTTGCAGGAGTTGCTGTCACATTAGTTGGTGTAGCTGGTAATGCACTCACTACTAAATTAGTTGTAACACTATTTGTACAAGAATTAATATCCGTTACTACATAACTAATATTGGTTGAGCCAATTGCAATTGCACTCACAGATCCATCATCCGCAATGGTCGCAATAGCATTATTAGTGCTTGACCATACTCCTCCTAATGTGGCATTGTTCAATGTGCCACTTGCACCAACATTACATAAAACGCTATTTCCTGTTATGCTTGCTACCACAGGTAATGCAGACACTGTGATCGTTTTTTGTGCTGTTGCCGAACCGCAACCACCACTAATCGTATATACTATATTAGTAGTACCTAGCCCTACACTTGTAAGTACACCTGTAGTTGCGTTGACTGTTGCGACTGCAGTATTTGAACTACTCCATGCACCTGTACCTCCCGCCAATACAACACTTGTTGCTGTATAAGTAGCAGTAGAACCTATACACACAGTAGCATTACCTGTTACAGCAGCTACACTTGCCGATGCTGATAAACTAACTACAATTGGAACACGCGGTGACAAACATGGATTGGATGCCATTGTAATTAATACAACTCCATCTCCAGTTTTACCTGTTATATTAGTACCGCCAGCTGGATTAGGCATGGATGCATTTCCTGCAATTGTTTGTGCAGATGTCAATGTCCCCAAATATGCAGAACCACCACCTCCACCAGTTGAATAACTACTTCTTCCTCCATAACCACCATAATATCCACCTCCACCTCCACCTGTAACACCGCCGCCACTTGTTGTCGCTGTGGTTACATTCTCACCATTACCTAAACTTGAACCTGTGCTTTGTGTTCCAGCAATACCTCCTGTGGTACCTGTACCTGCAATACCGCTTGCACCACCACCACCACCACCATTACCAGAATTACATCCACCACCACCACCGCCGCCGGCAACTATCACTCTATTGGATAATGCAGTACCGCCTTGTCTTACATCCGTTGCACCACCACCACCACCACCAGAATCATCATTGTCAGTATCATTATCATCTGATGATCCACCGCCATTCCAACCACCTGCACTAAAATCTTTTGCACTTCCCCCTTTTCCTCCCACATATATTTTTAAAGTCTCTCCAGGTGTTACCGTTAATGTGCCTTTTGAATAACCTCCGTTTCCTCCTATACCTGAACCTATAGATCCATTGATCCAACCTGTACCTCCTTGCGCTCCCCATGCTTCAATTGTAATTGAGTTCACATTATTGGGTACCGCGAAATCCTGTACTGCTCCTGTGTAACTAAATGACTGCACTGTATTATAAGCAGCTTCTGCATAAAAAGTTTTTGCACTCGTAATAGCAGTAGGTGTATAATTTGCGCCACTTGCCACTGTTGACAAACTAGTACCACCTGTAGATACAGTATACCAATTAATAACATTACCTGTAGATACCGCATTTAATACAGTAATACTTCCTGAACATAAAGTAGCTGGGGTCGCCGTTACATTAGTTGGTGTAGCTGGTAATGCACTCACTATAATATTTGACATTGTACTCATCACGCAACCATCACTATTCGTTACAGTATATGTTACAGATGCATTTCCAAAAGATACTCCTGTGATCACCCCACTTGCATTAATAGTTGCAATATTACTATTGGAGCTACTCCATACTCCTCCCAATGTAGCATTGGTCAAAGTCGCAGTACCATTCACATCACAAATAGTGGTAGAGCCAGTGATAGCACCAACAGTTGGCAATGCTTTAACTGTAACTAATTTTTGAGCACTAGCAGTTCCACCACAACCACCCGTAATCGTATAAGTAATACTAGCAGTACCTGCACTTACACCATTGATTACACCTGTTGTAGCATTTACCGTAGCAACTGCCGTATTAGAACTACTCCATGCACCTATACCACCAGCCATTACAAAATTTGTTGAAGTATAAGTACTTGTTGCGCCAACACAAATCGTAGCAGTACCTGTTAATGTCCCAGCATTTGCAGCTGCAGACATATTGACTGTAATAGGAACACGTGGTGATAAACAAGGATTAGAGACAAAGCTAATTTTAACAACACCATCACCAGTATTACCTATAATACTCGCTCCTCCGGCAGGATTAGGCATGGATGCATTTCCTGCTATTGTTTGTCCAGCATTCACACCACCAATATAACTTGATCCTCCACCACCACCAGCACCCACTGCAGCTCCAGATCCTCCACCATAATAACCACCACCGCCTCCACTACCATTCCAGTTGCCTGATATTGCCGTGCTATTTCCACCAAGACCTAATGAACCAGCTTGACTATATGAGCTGGTTGTTCCTGCAACACCGCCTGCTACCTGACTACCCCCTCCACCACCATTATAACCATAACTAATCGTACCAGTATTCCCAGATGTTCCACCACCTGAACCTCCTGAGTAAGCAGTTGCTGAATAATATCCAGATCCACCACCTGCACCTGCAACAATGACTCTATTACTCAATGCAGTTCCTCCTCTACGAATATCTGTTGCCCCACCACCACTACCTGCATAGGCACCAGAAGTATAGGCATATGTATAACCTCCACCATTAAAACCTCCATTCAATAATACTGCAGTAGTTCCTGCTAATCCTTTTCCTCCAACATAAATATTTAAAGTCTCCCCTGGAGTCACAGTTAAAGTTCCCTTTGCATATCCACCCTTACCACCCACACTTGCTTGAGGGCTACCTCCTTGTGCACCCCAAGTTTCAATATCAATTGATGTAATATTATTTGGCACTACAAATGTTTGTACCGCACCCGTATAATTAAAGGTTTGCGTAGAATTATACGCTGCTTCTGCATAAAATGTAGTATTACTGGAAATACTTGGTGTAGTATAGTTTGCACCACTCGCAACAGTTGATAATACTGAACCGCCAGTTGAAACATTGTACCAATTAATTAAATTACCTGTAGATGTTGCTGTTAAAATTGCAGTGCCCGCATTACATAAAGTGGCAGGATTCGCAACCAATGCCGAAGGGGTAGTTGGCAATGCGCTTACACTAATCACTGTATTAACTGTATTAGTACATGCATTTAAATCGGTAATAGCATACGTAATTGTAGAAGTACCCAATGCAATACCAGTAACTACTCCGTATGCATCAACAGTTGCAATTGATGTATTAGAACTTGACCAGACACCACCTACTGTTGTGTTGGACAATGTTGCCGAACTTCCGACACTACAAATGGTTGTTGCACCTATAGTAGCTGTCAAGGATGGAATTGCATTAATTGTAATTGATTTTGCCGAAGAAATCGTACCGCCACAACCACCCGTAATAGTATAGGTAATTGTTGCCGTACCTGCACCCACACCCGTGATAACACCTGTGCTAGCATTCACAGTAGCTACTGCAGTATTAGAACTACTCCATGCACCCGTTCCACCAGACAAAACTACTGCTGTTGCAGTATAAGTAGATGTTGCTCCCACACAAATGGTTGCAGCAGTACCTGTAACTGTTCCCACACTAGCTTGCGTAACTGTAATGGTACCTGTTTTTGTAATCGTACCACACCCTCCTGTTAAATTGATGGTATAACTAAAAACACCAGCAACCGTTGGTGTACCACTGATTGTAAGCACATTGGTTGCCCAAGCACTTGTAACACCTGTAGGCAAACCTGTAACTGTAGCGCCAGTAGCACCTGTAGTGTTGTAAGTAATATTCGTAATTGCGGTACTAATACATTTTGACTGTGCATCTGTACCTGCTGTTGAACTTAATGTAATGGTATTATTAGGTAGTACTGTAGCAGTAACTGCAGTTCTTGATGCTGTTGTACAACCACTGCCCGTTGCATCCACATAAAAATTAGTGGTTGAAGTTAATGTTGATGTTGTAAAACTAGTTCCTGTACCTAGGGAAGATCCTCCTGTACTTGCACTATACCAATTAATAGTACCTGCAGACGCCGCGGCAGTTAAAGTAGCAGTACCTGGATTACACGTTGATCCTCCTGTAGTGGATGTAATAGTAGGCGCACCAACAACAAGATTGATATTACTTGTTGAAACCGCACAACTTGGCGGAGTAACCGAAGCACTAGTAGAAATTTTCCATTCCAAAACATAAGTGCCATTTGTTAAACCAGATATCGTTGCAGTATTAGAATTAGCATTCGAAAAACTTGGTGTATTGGGACCAGAAATTCTTGACCAAGTCCCTGTTCCAATTATTGCGGTATTCGCCGCAAGTGTTGTAGAAGTACCTGAGCATAAAACAATATTGGAACCAGCAACAGATGAAGTTGGTATAGCATCTATAATTACACTTAATACATTTGAATAAGCAACATTGGCAACAGGTGTTGTATTATCAGTAACTTTTCTTCTGTAATAAGTAGTAGTTATAATATCTGCGCCTGGCGCATAAGTGGTAGAATTTGCACCATTGATATCCGACCAAGTGTTATTATCAGTAGAAATCTGCCATTGATAAGTATAAGTCCCTGCACCCGATCCGCCACTTGCAAGTGAAGTAGATGTGAAAGTATTAGGAGTATATATTGTACAAACTTCAGTACTTTGATTAATTCCATCCGACAATGCTATGTTTCCTGCGTTATATAAATATGTTATTTTCACATAACCATTTCCAGTATTCAGTGCGTCTGAAATATAAATTCCTGAAAAATAATTACCTCCACCTCCTCCGGCTCCGACTCTTGAATTACTACCTCCCCCTCCTGAATATCCACCTCCTCCTCCTGCATTTGCTTCATAACTAGTACACATACCTGCACCAGCTCCTCCTCCAAATCCGCCATCAATATTTGTTGTTGCAGCTCCACAATTTGACAAATTTGTTCCACCATTTGCCCCAGATGCAAAACTAGAACCAGCATTTCCACCATAACTACCTTTAGTGCCAACAGAACTATATCCACCTCCTCCAGATCCACCTGCATTAGCTCCACCACCACTCCCATTAATACCACCAGCACCCACAGTTGACCAGCTTCCAGAATAACCTGTACCAGACTGTCCAGAAGTAACATTATAAGCTGAAGCATCTACTCCATTTTGAGTTGAAACATAAGAAGTATTACCTTGAGCACCACCACCTCCTCCTCCAGAAATCAATAAAATTGTATTATCAGTGCTATTTATTACGAATGATCCACCTCCACCTCCTCCAGCATATCCTGTAGTAAAATATTGCCTTCCTCCCTCCTGTCCAACTAAAATTTTTAATACTTTACCAGCAGTAAGTGCAATTTTCGTTTTAATAACCCTTCCTCTTCCCCCAATTGCATTTGGCGTGTATCCCCCTGATGCACCTGCTACTTCCAATGAATAATCACCTGTATAAGGAACTGTCCAATATTGAATGCCCGAAGTTGCAGTGACTGCATTATATAATGTGTTTCCGGATGTATATGCTGCATTAACTTGAGTTTGAGTTGGGCCACTCGTGCCCGTTGCCCCTGCATTGGTAAAGCTATACACAATTTGTGCTTGACTCCAATTCACAAATAAAAATGAAATGAGTAAAAATAAAATCGACTTGAACGATGGCGTTTTTTTTGAAAGAGGGAAATTAAGCTTCATGAATATCTTCACACTTTAAAGTATATAATTAAAAAGTTGTTCTTATTTATTTACAATAAACACATAACTGTATCTATTGATGTTTTGCAATTTTTGGTCAGTGCAATCATTTATTAATTCAGTCTCTCCTACTGACTTCATCACTACTTCGTTATTGCTCAAACTTGAAAGTGTTTTGTAAATTCGAGCGGCCCTTCTTTCTGATAATATTTCATTGTATTGCTCATCACCCACGCAATCAGTTGCAGATACAATTACTATTTTTTTATTTTTTAATAACTTAATCTTGGAGATTAAACTGTAGTATATTTCTAGATCTTCTTTTACTACATATACTTGATCAAAAGGATGATGCAGGACATATACTTCCTTGGTCATGGCACCTAATGAATCGATAGCTCTTTTAAATTGTTTAGTCATTACAGCCATATCTGCAGCTCTACTTGCAGCTTGCTTCGCTTTAAGCAACTGCACTTGGTCTTCTAGGGGCGCTACAACAAATGCGTTATTATTCTGTTGAACTTGCCCATTGATTTTAACAAACTTAGATGTACTAATTTCAAAAGGGTGCTTAGCTCCCAAATCATCCACCACATACAATTGATACTGCTTATTTGCCCTGGCTTTAAAATTATAATTACCATTGGCATCAATTAGTACACTATCTATTAACACATTCCCATTAGTTGATCTATAGGAATAGTATAAAACGTTCGAATGACTCACAATCGAATCCGTTACAATTTTTCCTTGAACATCAATATAAGTTTTCTTATAATCAAAAGCGTATACATCATCATCACCACCACGATTAGAACTAAAATATCCCATTGAATCAAGTAAAGAAAACGTGATATCATCTTTTGAACTATTAATCGGATAACCCAAGTTCTGCACATCCCAATCATCCGCCCTCAACTTGCTTTTAACTACTTTAAATACATCTAAAGCCCCTAAGCCTGGATGTCCATTTGAACTGAAGAATAAAGTATTAGCATAGAAAGTAGGATACAATTCATTGCCTTGTGTATTAATATCAGCACCAGCATTTTGGGTACTTTTCCAAGATCCATCTTGATTCTTATCAATAAAATAAATATCTGTACCTCCCTTACCTGTTGAATCATCAGAAACATAATAGAGTCTATTTCCATCAGGAGTAATGAAAGGATGGAAATAACTAAAATTACTATTGTTAAAAAACATTTTATACCCATTCGTCCACGCACCCTCCTTAAACTTGGATTCCCATATTTCTAATTGATAAATACCTTTCTTATTTTTTTTACTAGCATTTCTAGTATAGTATGCGGTATGTCCATCTTTAGTAAAACTTATGGCACCTACATTTAATTTTGCTTTAAATGCATCTGTAAATAATTTCACTACACTATCTCGTCCATTATTGGTATATAATCGAGTGTAAGGCTTCCCGTCCCATGCAGCTACTTTATTTTTGGCGATTTTTTTACCTAGTCCTACCTGCCTATTTGATTCAAAAACCAATCCCCCATTGAAGGGGATAGCTGCAAATTCATTAAATGATGTATTAAGTGGTAAGCTATGAATTTGATAGTCTAATGAGTCAGCAAGAAAATCAGTCACATGATCAAATCCATACAATCGCGCATCGGTTAATAATGTTTGTTGAGCAGATTTAATTTGCAGATACACTTGCTTTGCACGAACATAATCTCCCTTTGTTGCATAAAGCTCAGCTAAAACTTTTTGAAATGACAAACTTAAATGACCTACCTTTTCAAGATATATAATGGCACTATCATATTGATTAAGCTTTGCATAACTAAGACCTAATAATACGAATGCAGTGGTATCTTTACCTCCTTTTTGGATATAGCTTTTGTATAAAGGGATAGCATTAGCAAAACTCATTTTTTCATATGCCCTATTGGCTTTTTTTAAAAGCAAATTATTTGTTTGCGCATGCCCAAAAGCAGATAATAACAAAAAAAAGAAAAATAAAACTTTAAACTTCTTCATAAAATTCTTTCATTAAAAAAACCTTGTAGACATCACTTTAGACTTACCATTACCAATTTCATACCTTAACATGAATTCATGTGATCCATTGTTATAGTATTTATAAGGTGAAATAGTTCTATCATAAGCATATCCAATCTTGATATTATTACTAGCTTGTAATTCCAGCAGTGTCACGAAAGCATCTCCTGTTCGATAAGAAAAACCAAATCCAAAAAATTCCTTCAGCCAAAAATTGGTATTTAGGTCAACCTGTACTGGCGCACCACTTACCATTTTAATCAAAGTGGATGGTTTGATTTTAAGATCCTCGTTAATGTCAAATACATAACCAGCGCTCATAAAAACATGGTAGTTATTCACTTTTTGTAGTCCAGAACGTATTAAATCAAAAGCAGATAATTTTGATTTAAGAACATTGGGAATAGATATACCTGCATAAAATTTGTCCGTATTATAAAATGCCCCCAACCCCACATTAGGCACCCACTTATTTAAATTTGCATAAAAAGCAGGATCCGAACTTGTAAATCTGCCTGACACATTGATTAAATCAATTTTATAATTCATCAAGCCTACACTCAAACCACCACTTAAATATCCTTTTTCACTCACCCTAATTTTAGAAGACAACATAAAATTAGTTCCGGTTGCTTTTTCGACACCTAAACGATCATCATATAACTGTACACCCCAACCTAATTTATTATCCTTAAAAGATTGGTCCATACTTATGGAACTAGTTTGAGGCGCACCATCCAAACCAACCCATTGTTTTCTTTGAAAAAAATTAAGGCTTAGCGCCTCTCTATTCCCAGCATAGGCAGGATTGATTCCTAGTTGATTATGCATATATTGGGAATAGATTGGTTCTGTTTGAGCAAAAGCGCTTATGAATAAGCTCCCATTCAACAATAGTAATAGCAATAAAAAATTATAAATTCTAGTGGCTTTCATTTTGTATAATTATTCCCAAAAATGGATATAGATTAAGTTCTACAAAATTCTTATATTTAATTGAAAAATAATTTAATAAATATTAAAAAAAAGGAGAATAAAAAAAATAACTATTTGATTTTCAAATTTTTATGCTTATATTTAATTTATAATCTTTTATATGGAATTAATACATTTTTTGAAGGAAAAGATGCTTGTTACAAAAGCTATGGAAGAATATATTCATGCTAATAGTGAATTAATTACCATTCCAAAGGGTCAAATTTTGATGAAGCCCAAAACAAAAAATAATAAATTCTCCACTTCGGTACTTTTTATTGAAAAAGGAATAGCAAGAGTCTATTCTAATAAAAAAGATAAAGTATTTACGATGCGATTTCTCGCAGAGAATAATTTTAGTTTTTCTATTGAAAGGAATTTGTTAAATAAAAATGACGATTATAGCTGGGAAACCATTGAGGAGTGTCAAATAAGGATTTTTGATTTTAATACTTTTGAAAAAGCATTGAATCAATTCAATGAATTGGAAAGACTTACAAGACAACTCTTAATGATAACACTTTTTGAATACCAGGAATTATGTTATAACAGTAGAGTATTATCTGCAAAAGAGAAATTTGACAAATTAATGCAGGAACAACCTGATTTATTTTTAAGAGTGCCATTAGGGCATATTGCCACTTATTTAGGTATTACACCACAAGTGTTAAGTGTGATGAGGTCAAAAAAATCTACATAAATATTTTATAAGGCAATTCCTAATATGCCCTATATCTCTTATTAAACTTATACATCAAAGTCACATTCCAATCAAAATTCTTACTTCCTGTAATATTCGTACGAATTTCTTTATTGTACAATGCCATGAAAGCAAATGGAGATTTCTTATTTGAAATGATTGCATTGCCTGTTAAATAAAAACCATCTTCCTTGTCCACTTGTAAATAATAAGCTTGAGGACTCAATGACAATTCCATATCACCTCCTAAGGGTATCGCAGAAAAACTAGTACTTAAATTTACGTAATGGGTAGAGATGGGGCCATCTTTTTGTAAGCCGTTCCCATGCAAATAATACATGCCTACCCCGAAATGTTTATTGAAAGTATAACTAGGCGCTATTTCAGTAGCTATAAACCTTCTGTATTGTGTAATAGTCCATGTTTTTCCGTTCTCTGTAATATCTTTTAATGCTAAATTGATTGCAGGATGCGCTCCTACAGTAAATTTAAATTTATTGTCTTTAGCAATTTTATATCTAAACCAAACCATGCCTCCTCCTTTTCTAGCATCTAAACTTAAACGCACATCAGGATCAATACTAAATCTACCACCTTTCGATATAGAAAAAGTAGCATTCACAGCGGGTGCTTTTAAAGAAAAAGTAGGAATAATGGAGATACCATTATTGGTAATTCCTACATTACCATTTATTTGTATGGATTGGGACAAAGTATCTGTTTGAGCTTGCCCTATAAGAACTAATAAACTAAAACTAATAAAGAAAATGATTTTACGCACTGAATATATATTTTTTGCGAAGATAAGTCGATAGGATAAATTTCTATGAAAAATTTGCAAATATTACGTACAGAATCCAATAAAAACAAATAATGTGTCGAATTGACACATTATTTGTTGATTTTCAATATATATTCTATTTGTTACAAGCCTAATAAAGAAAATAAATCTTTATCTAACTGCGGCTTTACTACAGATTGATTATTAAAATGCATAGTAGCCGTATTTTGACTAGTATACGCTGGCCAAGAAGGCAAACCCTTATGATTAGGATTCCCTGTTCTTGCAAATTCAATCCAAGCATTACTCATGTTAGCAGCTAAGGCCTGAGCAGCTGGGCCACCTGCAGTCATTTGTTCACAACGAGCAATATTATCAAATACAAAAGGTAATTCCATACAATGCATGGCTTTGTATTTACCATCTAAAATGGGAGATTGCCAAGTAAATAAATACATATACACTGGTGCCATATGTAAATCAGATTTAAGATTGGCTTCGTGAACTGCACCTGGACGGAACATCAAGTCTACGTCCATTAAATCAGTTGGTTTAGTATCTTCTGGATAAGCTTTTTTAACTGCTTGAATATAAGCATCTGCTTTTTCTTTATACTGACGCTTTACATAACCTTCTACTTGTTCCCTATTAGCATTGGACATATTGGTAAACATGGATGGCATGAATTCATTTTTAACCGTTCCAATTAACAATGGAATATCTTTAGATAAGTCCAAAGCTTCTTTAGAAAACATCTCATAAGGCAAATCCTT
>Ga0228701_1000906_pt1 | contig 21878 bp, 32 predicted proteins | sample McNCre117_Aug_MG_2_FD_178017 | JGI IMG/M metagenome (GOLD analysis project Ga0228701, IMG submission 178017) | Freshwater microbial communities from McNutts Creek, Athens, Georgia, United States - 11-17_Aug_MG | ecosystem: Environmental > Aquatic > Freshwater > Creek | place: USA: Georgia...
AAATTTCTCTGGCAGAGAACCCACGCACATACAACCGCATCTTGTTTAGCGACAAGAACATCTTCCGCGTTGGCAGCCAAGTGGCCGCAGATCGTCAGCGCATGCGCTTCGGTAAAGAAGCCTCGCAACCCGCTGGTGTTTTCGCCAAGGCTGGCGAGTGGCTGGACGCCGCGATCACTAGCCCCAAGGAAACCCTGCACAAGCTGAAGCTGGGCTTCTTGACCCTAGACCAACTGGCTGAACTGGACAAGTCCCCCGGCCAAGTGGTTCGCGCTTACGCAGATGTGTCTATTGCCATGCAGATGATGTCCAAAGACATGGTGGATAAGGCTGTCAAGATTGACCATTTGTGGGCAAAGCTGGACCCCAAAGAAGCCAAGCGTCTGTCTGAGACTATGCGCTCCGCCACGCGTGCGCAATACGATCCTGCTTTGAGCGTTGCCGCTGCTAACGGAACGGAGCAAGAAGTCAAAGACCTGTACGATGGCCTGACTAACAGTGGCCGGGACGTCTACGCCAAAGTCAAAAAGTATTATGAAGATGCGTTTGCTACGCGTCTGGCCATCATGGAAGAGGCTGCTGCTAAGCTGGGCGGTAAAGAGCTCAAGGAAATCCAAGAGCTGTACTCCAAGCTCAAGGGCCCGTACTTCCCGCTGGGTCGCACTGGTAAATACTACGCTGTGGGCATGTCCCCCCGTGTGGCAGAGTTGATGGCTAAGAAAGAAGACTCCGGTCTCTCCAGCTCTGAGACAACTGAATTGGCTGCGCTGCGCAAGCAAGCTGACCAATATAAGACCAGCTCGTTCAACACTCTGTATGAGGCCAAGAAAGCCGCTGAGCAGTTCAAAGAGTCCATGGGCGACAGCTACTACAAAGAAGTAGACATTGAAAAGACCTTGGCCTCCACTACGACCAAGCTGCCTAACTTCGCCAAGATGGAAGAGTACATCACTAGCCAGATTGGCGGCGACACGCAAGCGCAAGTCAAGAGCATGCTGAACCAGATGATGTTTGACATGTTGCCAGAGCACCATGCTTTGAAGAATCAGATGCAGCGTGAGGGTGTGTACGGCGAGAACGAGGATATGCGACAAGTGTTCGCAAGCACCTCTATTAGCCAATCACACTACATCAGCCGCCTGAAGTTCAGTAATGATCTGAATGTAGCCATGGCTAATATTGGCAAAGCAGCGCGTCGTGATAACGAGATGCAACAGATCAAGAATGAGCTGAAGCTGCGTACAAAGTTGTCCATGGACAACACTCAGTCTGCTCTGACCGATGCAATGGTTAACGCCAGCTACTTTGCCCACCTTGGTTTGTCTCCAGCGTTCTTGCTGACCAACATGACTCAGGTGCCAATGATTACGGCCCCTTGGCTGGGTGCACGTCACGGCATGGGTGCTACTAAACGCGCTATGGCCATGGCTTTGGCCGACACTGCCAAGATCATCAAGTCCACTTACAAGGACGGTGACTGGCGTAGCGAGTTGAACTGGAACAACCTGTTCCCAGCAGGCTCCAATGAAGATCGTATGTTCCGTGACTTGCTCGACCGCAACGTGCTGGACATCACTATGGAGCATGACTTGGCCGCTGTGGCTTCTGCACAGAAGGGCATCTTTGACGACAAGATTTCCAAGGCTACTGGCGGCAAGCTCGGTGGTATGAGCGACGTGGTCAAACTGGTGAATACACCAGTGCGTATCACTGAGTTGGCCAACCGTGCTGTTACTGCGTTGTCTGCCTATCGCTTGAAGATGGAATCCTTGAAGTCTGCTCCTATGACCGAGGAAGAGCGCCACACGGCTGCCGTGAATTACGCTGCTCGTACTGTGTCCGAGACTCAGTTGAACTATTCTGAGTTGAACGCACCACGCCACATGCGCCAAGTGTTTGGCTCAAAGCCATTGGCCAAGATGATTTTCCAGTTCCGCAAGTACCAACAAGGTATGTTGTATTTGATTGCCAAGAACATCTCCGATGCTCTGCCCGGCAGCAAGGCAACTGCGGAAGACCGCCGCATCGCTCGCCGCACTATCGCTGGTTTGTACATGACTACTGGCTTGATGGCTGGTACGACTGGCATGCCTCTGATGGGTACAGTGGGCGTGGCTGGTATCGCTAACCTGATCGCCGCTGCCTTCGGTGACGACGATGAGCCATGGGACTTCGAAACTGAGTACCGCAACTTCTTGGCCGACTGGCTGGGTAAGGACATGGCTTTGTTGGTGGCCAAGGGTGTACCTGCGGCTCTCGGCGCTGACTTGTCTCAGCGTGTTGGTATGGCCGATATTGCTAACCCGATTCCCTTCGTTCAACGAGGCGCTACTGGGCAGTCCACTGTGGCTAACGCGCTCTACGCTACGCTCGGTGCTCCCGTAGGTATGGTGGGCTCAATGTATGACGGCATCGTGGCCATGGCCAACGGTGATGTGATGAAGGGTATGGAGAAGGTCATCCCAGTCAAGGCTGTGAAGGACGCACTGCGCACGTATCGCTATGCCGATGAAGGCATGACTGACAAGCGCGGTAACGTAATCCTGCCGCCAGAGAAGTTCGACGCATGGGACTTGACACTGCGCGGTATGGGCTTCACACCCACCAAGGAATCAGAGTACTACGCGGCCAATGCAGCAATGCAAGAAGCCAAGATGGCTGCCACTGACGTGCGCACTCGCCTGTTGCGCGAATACTCTGAGGCTAAGATGAAGGGTGAGCCAACCACTGACGTCGACGCCGAGATCGCTGATTTCAACGAGCGCCACCCAGAGAAGACCGTGAAGATCGATATGTCCACAAAACTGAAAGCAGTTCAGGCTCGCCGTAAAATGGCAACCGAACGCAATGAGGCTGGCTTACGTATCGGTAAACGCGAGAAACCTTTTGCTGACCAAGCACGATTCGCAACAGAGGAATAATCATGGCTAAATCACCAGCATGGCAACGTAAAGAAGGCAAAAATCCTGAGGGCGGGCTCAACGCCAAGGGGCGGGCATCTGCTAAAAAAGAAGGTATGAACCTGAAGCCCCCAGCCCCCCACCCAAAAACAGATAAAGACGCTGCACGTCGGAAGTCATTCTGCGCCCGAATGGGGGGTATGCCCGGCCCAATGAAAGACGAAAAAGGTAAGCCAACGCGTAAAGCGCTGTCTTTAAAGGCATGGAACTGTTAACTAAATCTTGTACTAGATGCCACGAGGAGAAGCTGCTCAACGCAGATCACTTCCCATTGCATAATAGAACTAAGTCGGGGTACGACAGTTGGTGCCGCTCATGCCGAAGCGCGTATAGAAATGCAAATTCACGCGGCAAGTTCCGCGATGTTATTTCTGATGAAGCCTTAGCAGACATCAAAGCAACAACTCATGAGTGTGTGATCTGCGGGGATGAAGCCAAGCTGGTTGTAGACCACGATCATGCAACCGGAAAAGTTCGCGGCATGCTTTGTGGGCACTGTAATCGGGGCCTTGGGCACTTCAGAGATGACCCAACCTTGCTAGAGTTTGCTGCACAATATCTATACGCTTCGGTGGACGCACCGCAGTGGGACAAATACAAAGAAAAAGGAACTTGCTGACATGCCAGAATCAATCGAAACAGCCCGCGAGCTAGCTACCCACGCTGCTGACATTCGCCACCTCCAAGAGGACATGGACAAGCTCGTCGAGAGCATGGCAGCCATGAATAAAACCTTGTCGGACATCAATACCACCCTGTCTGAGGCCAAAGGCGGGTGGAAAGTTCTCATGATGTTTGGTGGGGCTGGCGGCGTTCTGGGCGCGTTATTTACCCAGCTCATTCACAGCGTCCCTTGGACTAAGTGAAAAAAGCCCCCGGTTTTTACGCCGGGGGCAAAACCCTCATCTAGAGACAGCCAGCAACTGCTTACTGGCCAGCGGATGATACCGCAGCAGTCTCTAAACTGACAACCGTCGGGCCACTTGTTTTATCAACAGCGCCTTCCATAGCAGCGAAGTCGAAGCAATAGCAGACGCATGCGCCTGTCGAGTGGGCAGTTCCACGACCGATGTTGAACCGCTCAGAGCTCTTGCCAACCCACTTCTTCTCCTGTGCAAACTTCAGCACCTCTTTGGGCTCCATACGATTCTTGGCGCACCAGTCGTAGAAGTCCTTCTTGGCGATGAACAGCTTGCCAACCAGCTTGGGGTCAACAGTCTCACCAGAGTTCTTGTTGGGTGAACCCAGTATGCGACGACCAACCGCCACGCCGTTGATACGGGACAAAGACTCCTCAGGGCCACGAGCATCAGCACGGGTATCGCGGTAGCCTACGGTCACCAAGATGCGGCTAGACATCTCACGGATCATGCGGCTGATACCTTCGGCTGGGTCAGTCACGTTGCCCTTGGACACCGCAGCAGTCAAGTCAGTCATCAACGTAACGGTGAAGTCCTCGAGCTTTTGGAAGTCGAAGTCCACGATGTTATGGTCGATCAAAATCTTGGCCGCCACCAATGTGCAAGTCGCATGGCTACGGAAGAAACGATACTCAGACTGCGGCATCAAGCGGCTCATCTTGTTCTCGATCTTGGCGTAGAGGTCAGCGACTTCCTGCTGGTGCGTCACGATGTACTTCACGAACTCATGACCAGCGTTGCCCATGTTTTCACGCATGGTGTCGATAGCGTTGGATACTTCAACCGCTGGGTCAATGATGGGCACGTTGTACGTGGCGAAGTTAATGCCGATCATACGAACTGCCTCAGCTTGCGTATTGGCGTTGTGGCCAGCCAGCTTGGAGTGCATGTCTTCGTTGGCAGTTAAACCAACCACAGTCTTCCAAGTGTGCTGCTCCGCGAAGCCAACCTTACCGCCAGCAGAAGTCAGACGGGCACGGTCAGTACCTTGAGATGTTGTGTAGGCCATAGCAGAAACTTCCGCTGCGTCCATGTCAGTCATCTCGTCAAACACCACGGGGATGTTCTTGTGTGCACCGACGATTGCCCACCGCGCATTGCGAGTCGCACCTTCCTTACCAGCGAAGATCATCTTGTTGGCATCGCAGATACCGTACAGCGCAGAACGCCACACAGAAGTCTTGCCTTTGCCAGACGCACCAGAGTTCACTGCGACGAGGGCACCGTTATAACTATCTTCTCCGAATGGGGTGATGAGTGAACCGTACACATTGCAGAATACGTATTGGGCAGCCTGACTGTTTTCTCGGTTGTAGATGTAGTTAACAGCAGCGGAATAAGCAGCAAGAGAGCCACGAGGTTCAGGATAAGCAGCGCGGTGATCTGCGGCAGCGCCACCGATAAACACTTTGCGAATTGAACCATCTTGGTGATAGAGCCTGTCTCCAAGTAGCACCCCACTCATGTTGTCGCGCCAGCCAAACGCAGTCAGTGTGTCGGTTTCACGTTGCTCGGCCATCAGCTTGTGAATTGAGTCGCGGATGTACGCGGTCATGTGCATCGTTGAGTCCTTGTTGTTGGATGGCATCAGCTCATACTTAGACAATGCTTTGAGCAAGTCGGTAGAAGAGGCCAATGCAGAGGTGTCCACCTCGAAGTCACGAACCCGTTGGTCAGGCAAGTGCATGCGGATAGTGAACGCAAAAGCGCCATCAGATTTTTTGATCCGTTGGATTGGGTAGAACAGCGTACGGCAGAACGTGTATGGCTGCATCACACCGTCTTTGTCACGGATGAAACGCAGCATGTGCCCAGTCTGGTACTCATAACCCTCGGGCATTGGAGGCACAGTGGCTTCCAACACTTGGTCAGGCTTAGCCTCGTCGATTACTTCGACAACTGATTCTGCTGGTTCAGGCAGAAGTCGTCCCAGCACGATTGGTGATTTGATGTTTCCTTTATGAACACAGCCTTCGCAGGCGGTCGGGTTGCAGCGCTGAAAATATTCACAAGTAGCAGGGCCACTATCCCAAGTGTGATAACGGGTATCAACATCGACATTAGAGTGGCCAGTAGCGGCCCGCAGTTCGCTCCACTCATGTGCCAGAGGTTCTCCCTCGACACAGTGCTTGATGATCCCAATGATGCCGCGCCATGATTCATAGTCAACGTCTCCTTTGGTGTCACGCATCTTGCCAACTTGAGCGCAGTGGTTTGCGACCTCTTGGGCAGATGATTCAATTTGGGGGCCGAGGTGGCCGATCAGGTCATCGTTCAAGCCTTCCACGGGGGTGCGGCTAATCAGTTGCTGAGGGATGACGTCGTACTTGGCAACAGCCGCTTGGACTGCTGCGTGAAAATCTTTGGGGTTTACAGCTACGCCTTCGCGTATGACTTTTACTTGACGGGGGTCTCGTCCGGGCTTTCTGTTATGGCTTCCAACTGGTCGGAGTACTGACGATAAGTCGGCAGTACGAGTAGGGTCAACCAAAAGACCAGCAGCTGCCAGACTGGACTTGAAACCACTGGCCATAGTTCGCCATGAATTTGGGCCAATAGACTGCGTGAGGGGCCAGTAACAGTGAATACCACCTCCAGAATCGACGAGCATAGGGTCAGGGAACCCATGGGCACGACAAAAACCCACAATAGCCACCGCAGCATCTCTCTTTGTTGCGTAACCTTTTCCCTCCAGAGCCTTTGTCTCTCCGCAGTCAATATCTGCCCAGAACGCCTTTGCTCGAAACCAATTCGGTTCGCCGCGATATTTTTTCTTAGTCTCTCCGTTGATGAGTACTTCATAGCTTGGCTCCTTGTAAGCAGCGCATGCGTGATAGACAGTTAAGTTAGTTTGCTTGTCGTAAGAAGCGATGGCCTCAGCCATCAGCTCCAATGATTCATACGCCTTGTGGGCGATGCCGGGGGTTCCGGCACGACTCAGGCCAACGAACTTATACCCATCTTCCGGCAAGATTGTTTTGAGGAAGGTGAGTGCGTCCATGTTATGCCTGCGCGATGATTGATTTACCTGTGGCGTGAGAGCCAATAGTGATGGTGCGATCCATGTGGGCCATGGCCACCTTCACCAACTCTTTAGCTTGAATGTTTGTGTCTGCTGCTTCCACGATAACTCGTGCCAACAGCTCAGCTAAACCGATGATGATTTCTCCGTGGTTGAAATCTTTGCCGCTCAGGGCGAGGTTTGCTTCGACTACGACACCAGCGACTTTGCGCTGGTCAACTTGGTATGACATGATTTCTCCAGAAAATGAAAGCCCCGAAGGGCTGGGAAGAAGGAGGGGGACTACTACTGTAGCTGGGCAGGATTGCCCGTAGCCCCCCGTAAAACCATTAGTCGTCGAAGTTCAGATCGTCGAGGTTTAAGTCAGGCATGTCAACCTGTGCGTCGGCAACAACTGGCTTTGGCTCAGGCTTGGGTTCAGCCTTTGGCTTCGCCACAGCTTTGGGCTTCTCGGCCACGGCAGCGGTCTTGACTTCCACAACGGGCAGATCATCTTCAGCGGGGGTAGCTTCAGCAGCGGCAGCAGCAGCGATACCCTCAGAACCGAGAATGGCTTGCACCACGTCGGACGCCATGACTTCTTGCACTTGGGCGTAGCCCGCATCGCTCAACAAACCTGTGGGCTTGAAGGTCAGCTTGGGAGTGGGAGACTCCATATCGAAGCCAATACGGGTAACCACCATGTTGTAGCCAACGCCGCGCTTAGCGAGCATCTTGCCGTACTCACCCAAAGACTTGATCGATGCTGGGGGCACACGCAACAAGTAGGGGTCGTTAATCAGGTCAGCAGTGGCAATGGCCATACGGACGCTATCTTGGCAAGCCTTGCCCTTACCGCCGTTGTCACCGATCTTGGAGCCCCATTGGTTATGTGCACACAGTGCGCAAGACTTGGCTTGTGGCTCGGCCACGGATGGGTCAGGACGGTCACCAGTGTTGGAGAAGCAATCAGGCTTGGTAGCCTCGCTGCCCTCTTGGTAGCCCTTCATGTAGAACACCTTGCTGGTGCCCTTGTTGGCTTTGACCAACACGACTTCAATCGAAGGCACTGCGATCTTCTCGCCGTCCACTTCTTTGGTCAGCACAGTGCGCTCGCCGTCACGAACAACGGTGAAGTTCTTGCCCTTGATGGACATAACGGGGAAGCCCGTGCCAGCGTGGGCCGTCAAGTCGTCGTTGACTGCTGCGCGGTTAGCTGTTTTCAAATAGGCTGGCAGGTTGCCAGAGGCGGTGTCGAAGGGGATGATGTTTGACATCTTAGTTTTCTCCAGTGGGTTGAGGGTTATGAACGACGGATGTTGACCACGCGCTCCGAGCGCCAGTTGATACCGGGCGGGAGGTCTTGGTGTTCATCTTTGTATTGTTGGATGGCGGTCTTAGAAGCGCGAACTTCCATCAGATGCCAATCTTCACGGGACTTGACGAAAGACATGAAGGCGTCTTTGTCAGCCACAGAAGCGGTGCTGCGCTCAGTAGTATAGGCCGTGCCATATTCGGTCTTCACGGAATCCATACCAGTTTGCTCAAACGTCTTAAGCAGAGCGGATTCAATCTGTTCAAGGACTGTATCCAATTTCTCTACTTTGCTTTCGTAAGCAGCTTTGAACTCAGCTTTTTTGTCGCGTAGCTCGATGTACTTGGCTACTAGCTCAGAAATTTTCATTGTTGTCTTTCAGTGAGGGGGACGGAGGTTACCATCAAATCAGTGCGTGTGTATAGTGGTTTTTACTGGTCGCTCTCAATTCCTTTCATAATTTCCAGCAGGGAGCCTTGCAGCTTCTCCTTTGCCTGTAATCGCTTATAAATACGTCGTTCAATATCACTCCCAGCAATATGGGCGATGACTGTTGTACGGGTTTGCCCGGGGCGACGAACGCGAGCACACGCTTGAACGTAAATATCATTTGAGTGGATAGGCGCGTACCAGATGATGGTCGTTGCCGCAGTTAGGGTTAGTCCATGGGACATGGTTGCAGGGTTAGCCACAATCACACGGATACGATCAGTCTTTTGGAACGCCCCAAAGATTTCATCACGGTCGATTTTTGAAGTGCCCCCATGCACGGATGCGGTCTCCCACTCGGAGCTAAGTTCCTGAGCCACATGTTCGAGCACACCAGTCAACGGAACGAACACAAGCACCTTGCCCTCGGACTCTTCAATGAGCTCCTTCAGCACGTCGATGCGTGGCTTGTTCGGAATGTGGATGTACTCTCCATGTGCGCCATAGGCTACACCGCAAGCGATCTGCACCAGCTTGTTGGCCTTCACAGCTTCGTTGACAGCGAGCACTTGGCCGCCTTCGTACTCCATCTTCAACTTGTCCAGCATGTTCTTGTATGCTGCCTTCTGCTCAGTGGTCATCTCCACATCGCGGGTGACGAACGTCTGCTCGGGCAAGTCAATACAGTCATCTAGCGCGAAGCGCACAGCAGGCTGCATGATGGACTTCACTGTATCCACTGCGTCTTTGCGTGGCACCCACTTGAACTGAGTCAGCTGCTTCATCACCATGTCGCGGAACTTGCCGAAGTATTTGGGTACTACGGGGCTCGTTGGCACGACGATGCGGCACTGGGCCCATGCGTCTGTTGGTTCATGTGGTGTTGGTGCACCAGTCAATCCCCACACGCGTCGATGCGTCTGCTTGTTGCAGATGTTGTTCAGTGTCTTCCAGCGATCGGTGCCTGAGTTACGAAACATGGCCAGCTCGTCCACGATGATGAGGTCGATGTCATCACGCATAGCCAAGTCGTCCATGATGGTCTTCAGTCCATCGGTGTTGATGATGTACAGGTCAGCCTTCTGTGCCAGCAGTTTCCTGCGGCGTTCACGAGTACCGTACAGCACAGCAGCATCTAGATGCGGGAATGTCTTGAAGACTTCATCAGCCCAAGTGCGTTCCATCGTAGACAGCGGGCAGACAATCAAAGCCTTCTTCACTAGCTTGCACTCACGCATGTAGTCATACGCCCACAGCGACGTAACTGTCTTACCCAGACCCATAGAGTTCAGGCAGAAAGCACGGTCGTGCATAGCTAGGAAGTTGGCAGTCTCAACCTGTGCAGCGAATGGCTTGAACCGTCCCGGCCATTGGTAGTAGTACTCCATAGGGTCTGGTGGATTGAACCCCAGATTACGGAGCACCTTAACTTCCTCGGGTCGGTGCGGCACAGCCACAAGCGTGTCTCCCTCATGAGTAACCAAACGTGCCGTCGGGATGACAGTGGTAACTCGTGAAGGATTGCGCAGTTTAAAGATGAGGGCTTTTTTGTCTTTTCTAATTAGCATGAGAGTCTCATTGCAGCGAGCACAGCCAGAATGGTGTCATCAGTAATGACAGGCATCTCCATACGATGTATGGTGGGGTCACCCTTGGCAATCCATCGGACGACTTTGTCACCGTAGGGATCGTGGGTAATTTCTATACGGGCTACGTTCGCTGGAACTGGGTAGCCCCACATTGTGTAGACACCCGTATCCACCAAACGAATTGGGTCATTTACCGTAGTTATCGCCATGAGTTTTTACCTGCTTCGGCTACCATTAAACAAGTTACTTTTTGCATAATTCTCCTTTGCTGAGATTATTTGTAGGTTGTACACGACATGAAGCCCGCAGACCTGCTTATGCCGTAGGGGGACAATATGGTCCACAGTCATCCCGGAAGCCGCCGCAGCTTCGTAGACCTTGCGAATTTCATCCATATCCGCCCAAGGCGGGGTAGCTATACGCATCCGTGATCGCCTTGCGTTTGTGCTTGCTTTCACTTTGTGTACGTTGCTCTCGCGCCAAGCGCGGGTAACCGCCAAAGCACGCCCTGAGGCCCGGTATATAGCGTTGTAAGCATCCTGCGTTGCCTTTCGTTTCTCACGATTCGCAGATACCCATGCTCGACTCTTTGCGTTGTGTGCGTCTCTATGTTCGGCACGCCAAGCATCTTTACGTGCTTTATCACATGCCTTGCAATAGCTTCTATACCCGCTGGCACATGATGGCGCTTTTGGGTATAGGGCTATCGGCTTTTGCTCGCCACATCGGGAACAGCGCTTCATGAAGTTGAGTACCCCGTCTTACCCTTTCTCCACCCACGATTCTCTGTTTGCGACTTCACGCGTAGGTTGCCCTTGTCATTAGTCCCGCCAGCGTCAAGCATGTGCTTATGATCTACATCGCGCCCATCGCCCTTCTTGACTTTGCCTTCTTTGGCTAATTCAGCTCGGGCTTGGTTGCGCATCTCGCGCTTCTTCACTTGCTCGGGTCGTGCGTTATAACTTTTGTCATACGCTGCTTTCTTTGGTCCGCCTTTGTTCATTTGTCGTTCTCCAAAAATTCAATGAGTTGAGATACATCGTCAACCACTATGGCCTTACCCCAGTGGTCTCTGATTTCCGCGATGACACGGTCTTGGTTAGCCGTGGTGTCGCCCCTCTTGCCGGGGGCCTTTGTCTCGATTGCAAGGAAGGTTCCTTCCATACAGCAGATGAAATCGGGGATGCCTACCTGTCCCATGCCATTCGACACAGGTAAAAAATACCAAATGTCCCGTCGTTTGAGCTCTTGCTTCACAGCATGCTTAACTTTACCCTCTGGTGTCATTGCCATTACCTACTCCTTTTCCCGTTGAACTCACAAGACAAAACAGAACACCAAGATTTGCACAAACCGCTAGGGCGGCATGGCCATGAGTCACGCTCGTAAGCGTTCTCCAGCTTGCGCACCCTTGGCAGAAAGCCATTCCATATGGTCGCTGTCTGGTCACGATGATAGGTGGCTTTGTCGATCTTCTTGTCACGCAACCACACGAAGCCAGTCGTCACATAGTTCACCTCGGGGAATCGTGCGAACGTATACCCAACATACAACTCAAGCTGCTCAGTGAGTTTGCGCTTACCTGTTTTGTAGTCGAAGACGCCAGCTCTGTCACCATGGACAACCAGTAAGTCGGCGATGCCGCGTGACCATGCGTTGCCCCACTCAGCAGGTTGGAAGTTTTTGTCCACTGCCATTTGCTCTTCGCAGAGTTTCTGGCCGGGGAGTGCCGCGAACTTAGCCGCAATACCTTCCCACTGTGTCATACCTTCGGGCAGCGGTGTGCCGTCCTTGATGCGGTACTCCATAGCAGAGTGGACTTTCTCGCCCCACATCGTTGCCTCAGTGGGTGGCTCCTTCACATCTTTCTTCACGCGAACGTGGTAGAACTGACGTGGGCACGTCTCGAATTTATCAAGCTGGGAGTATGTCCAAGCGGGTATAGCCATAGGGGTTCCTCTCAAAGACCAAAGTCTTTAAGTTATTTTGCGTCAGCATAGTTCTTACCGATGTCGCCTTCACATGAGACAGGCAAGTCAGCGCACCACTTAGGTGGAACTTTCATTACCTCTAACATGTACTCTAGACACCACTTCGCAGCGGGAGTCGGTACAACAGATACTACCTCATCATGCACGGTCAGTGCAACTTTATATCGACGGTCAGCTTCGGGGTTGTCGTTCTTACGCAACTCAATGTCGATCTTGGCCATTTGGTCAAACACAACTATGCGAGCCAGCGCTTGCACGATGTTCTCCACCATCTTACCGCCATAGATTTTAACCGGGCCGTAGCGTCCATCGTACTCGTAGCCGTCTGCGTTCTTGCGCAGGTTGGGGTAGCGAATCATCGTGCCGTTAGGCAGGTGGACACCTTCGGGGGTACAGCGCAGGGCGATGCCAACACCGAGCTCACACTCATGGCCACGAGCCATAGTAGCCAGCGCACCCTGTGCGTCCTTCCATATCTGGGCGATCTTGTCGTACTTGGCGCGGTACAGCTTCACGGTGTTCTGTGCGTCCTCGATGGGCATGTCCACGGAGATACCGCCCATACCGATCTTCAGGGTCGCCTTGAACTTGTCAGGCCCCATGCCGTAGCCTAGGCCAAGAATACAGGTCTTGCCAACGAAGCCCTCGATCTTGTCTGGGTTGTACTCTTTGCCGTTCTCATCAATCGCCTTGGCTTTACGGTCAACAGGTCGGCCATACACCACCGACGCAAACGACGAATAGATGTCCACGTTATTGCGGAAGTCTTCAACCAAGTCATCTTGGCCAGCCCACCATGCAACGACACGAGCTTCGATCTGAGCTGAGTCAACAGCCACCAACGAGTGACCATCGGGCACAGTAATTGATCGACGCAGAGCCCCGCCTCGTGGCAGGTTCTGAAGGTTCATCTTGTCGCCGCCAGACGCACGACCAGTATGCGCTCCCCAATAGTTAAGGAGGATTGGTAGTGAGCCGCGTTCGGCGATGCCAATAAACGACTCGGTACGCGTTTCCTCGAGCGTAGACTTAACGCCGAGACGCGCAGCAACGATGGCCTGCACCGCTGGATTTGGATGGTCGGCGAGAGCCTTGAACTCTTGATCTGTTTTGCCAAAGGCATACGTCTCCTTGTTTGTACGAAGGCTAACCTTCATGGGCGGTGTGACACCGAGCTTCTCCAGCACAGCAGCGAACTTTGGATTCGACATCAGTGCATCACGTCCAACGGTAGCGTCGATACGCTCCATCAGTTTGGCCTTCTTGTCCTGCACGTTGAACAGATGGTTAACCAGCACGTCCTTGTCCAGCTTGAGTACTGGGTCAGTGAACATGCGAATCATCAGGTCTTGGATGTAGAGCTCCTTCGGTGGGTTCCACTGTTTGAAGATGTGGTACAGCCCATACGTCAAGTCAACGTCGTGCTTGCAGTACTCACCATAGCGGGCCATTTGCTCACGGCTGAAGTCTTCACGGCGCAGACCGAGTGCGTTGACAACCTCAGTGCCCTTCTCGTCCAGCAGATACTTCTTGGCCAGTGCTGCTAGTGAACCACCAACAGTGAGTCCAGTAATGGGTCGTGCCATCGATAGGGTATCGAGATAGTACTTCGGCTTGATGCCGTAACGCCATGCAAGGATTGCTCCGTCGAAGGCCATGTTGTGACAAATGAGGTAGGCGTTAGGGATACCGAGTTCATGAAGCGCTTCGGTAATCTGCCTGTCCGTACCTGTGACCCAGTGGGTGTCTCCGTCGTCGACTTTGTAGGCGAATCCAATGACTTGGAATTGCTCGTCACGGATGTAGTGTTCGGTGGTGTATTTTTTGAGTCCATAGTCTTTCGAGTAGTACGTCTCAAAGTCAAGGGTGATGAGTTGTGTCATTTTTTGTCTTTCTTTACTGCCCACCATGCGTCCACTGCTTTTTTAATTTGCTCTTTTGTGAACCCACGTTCGTGTAGGTAGCTCATGGTTATTGCGAGCACCTGTATGTCTTCGTCTGGCATAGTGTTTACCTTTCTGTACGGTACTGAAATGCCTATGGGTCTGCGGCTCATGGCGAAGCGGCCTCAATGGTGACACGCACCTTCATGGGCTTGCCCTTGATTTGAAACTGGTCAATGTCGTGCTGGGCTTCACTCTTGTGCTCGTACAGTGAGTAACCCACTGTGCTCCATGCAGACTTGTGGAAGGCACGATCATGAATCTCGATTGCCCACATCATGACTGTGGTTCTGTATGCTTGTCTCATAGAGGTGCCTCTTCACTTTCTCTTAGCGTTCTTGCCGTTTTGCTGGTACTTGCCCCGTGCGGCTCCCGAGGCGATCTGTTCACGAGCTTCTGCAAAGATGTCAAGCAAGTCGCCGGAAATGGCCAGCTTGGGTGCGGGCTTGGTTTGCTTCGGGTACCACGAGTTGTCGATGTGTTGCCCTGAGAGGACATGTTTGGCCTTCTTTGGTTTGGGTTCCTTCACCACCTTGGGTGGCTTAGGTGGTTTGGGTCTAGGGAATGGCCAAGGGGCACTGGCCACAATGACTGTCTTAGGCTGCATTGATTGCTCTCGCTCTCTTGTAGATGATGTCTTCTTTGACGATGTCCAGCGCTTGTTCAAGCTGACGAACAGTGCAGTTATCCAATTGAGCATCGTGAATTTCCATGGCAAGGTTGACCGCTTTGAGCTCAGGGCCAGTAGACACGAACTTCATATCCCGCTGCACCCCACGCCGAGCTATGGATAGTAAAGCATCTTGCCCTTCTCTGATCTCAGTTGACCAGTCGACACCGATACCCATGCGGGCAAAACCTTCCATCATGTTGAAGGCACCCACCAGAATGTCAATGTCTTCTTTGTTGGCCAGCCCCATGCGGAGCTGCTCTAGAGCGATATGGTTCTTGATGCGCACATCAGTGCCAACAGAGATTTCCGTGAACGGTTTCATCCCCGATTGCACCCATGACATCACATCAAGTCGTACGCCCTTAGGCTTATAGCGGCTGCGTTTTCGCACTTCGTATGTCCATAGCTTGGAGTTGCATGAAGATAGCAATGAGCATGTAGACCATTGCATAACCAAGAGTCAGGTACGTCATCGAGTACAGAGCCATGAAGAACGAACCGATAGCGGTGAACCGCAAGAAGAGGTAGATAAGGCCGTACATCACATTGAATCCAATCTTGCTTTGACTAACAACGTGGCGACAGCATCGTTGACACTCTCACCTTCTTTGAGGACGTACATGGTTGGCCCGGCCTGTCGGCTACCGACTAAGTTTTTAGCCATTGCCGTGTTCTGGCTGTGCAATACAAGCACCGTACCGTTCATTGCTCGAAACATTTGCACAGACGTTTGTGTCTCGCCCATGTTGTGATGGGGTGCAGTCGAAGCGTATGGTCGGTCTTCAGCGATGCTAATTTCATCCGAGTTCAACCAGTTGCGGAGTTTTCGTTTGAGCCACCTCATGCTGAAGCCTCTGCTTGTGGGTAAATCCACTCATCGTTTGCCTTATCAAGTACCTTCTCAACTTTGGTTGCCTGTGTGTACGCAGTGATGACGTCAGGGTGAACGCGTTGCATCCACTCCATGAACTTGTGGTAATCGTTGAGGCGTGGCTCAATCCAATTAGCGTGGTTCTTCAGATTCTGAACTTCAGAGGTCAACGCTATGACTTGTGTTTCGATAGCAGTCTTGAAGTTTGAAAGCGCCTGTGGGTTAACCACGATCTGGTGCCCGTAGCTGCCGTTGATCGTCTCTGTGATATTTGACTGAGCATAGTAGTTATGCATATTAAGCTCCAAAGATTTGTTTGAGTTCGTCGTACAGCTTGCGAGCTTGCACGATGGAGAGTGTGTTCAAGTCCACGGGGGTAACTTGAATTGCTGGTGTGGGCGCTGCCACTGGTGCGGCTTGTGCTTCAGGCACAGGCTTCTTCTTACTACGGCCAAGGTGTTTGCGTTGATTGCGAGCATTGAGCATGTTGGAGATGCGCATCTCTTCAGTCATGACCACGTATGGTGCGCCTGTTGCTGTGTATAGCGCTGGGTAGCGGCCCTCTTTCTTTATCAGACCGCGCTTGCTGAGTTGATTCAATCGAGTAGATACTCCATCAGCCCTAATGCCGGGGCAGCCAGCAGCCACTACCGACGAACGACTGCCGGGGTTGTCTCGAACGAATCGGTATATGCGTTCTGTCTCCGATGCTGGAGGGCCTTCGTCGATTACTACAACCTCGGTAGATGCATCGGGGCCGTCGTCGAAAGTTAAGTTGTTGAGCTGTTGCATTTTTGGTAACACCTTTGTGAATATTTCAGTTTGTAAATCAGCCATGTCATTTGTCCAGTTGTGCTTCGACCATGATCGCAATGAATTGGGCAGACAGATCAGTCATGTCATTGCAGATTTTTGTGTACTTGCCACTGCGGAGAACGAAGCCGTTATCAACCTTCTCTACTGTGAACATACGTGTCGTGTCCTTGTGTGGCTCGAAGGGGGCCATAGGCGTTTGCGGCCATGCGTTGTTAATTGCTGACATACCTAGTCCTGCTCCCGTGTTTGGGCTCCATAGGCCACTGCTGATTGCCGCTTGTCCTGCCATGTTTGCTGCTGTTGCGTTCATAAGTGGGTGCCTCGCCATAAGAGCCTTGTTGTATTCCTCCGAGGCGACACGTTCCTTAAGATACGCCATCGCGTCCGTGTAGTCATCATGATGTTTCTTCAGCTCGTCGCTTGAGGACTTCGATGAGCTTTTCCAAGTAGTGAATACCTTTGCCAATTTCTTGAATCGATTCATCTTTACTCCCCATTCGCATTACGTACTTCAAAGCGCCAGCGCGGTATGCACCGACTTGTTGTTCGAGCGGCCATGTATCCACCACATCCCACGGTTGTACTTCCATGTTCTTGTAGTGATCGCCGCCGACTTGTCGCAGACTTGGTTGCATGATAGGTGTTGCCTCCTCAGTTAGTGTTGGGATGTTGCCGGTAGCCAATCGGATGTTGCGCACGACAGGGCATACATCAGCCTCGTCATACTTGCAGCCCTTGGCATCGCAGTGGTTCATGTGTTGGTAGTACTCGGCCATTGTTCATATACCTTTGTGTATGGGTCAAGCCCTTGGTGAATCATCAGTTGCACGAGGCGTGACTCGATACGTGCCATCCTCTGCTCTAAGTCCTTGTTGCTCGGCTGTGAGTCGCTCAGCGTATTTGGCAAAGAGCCACTTGGCTCCGAGGGTTTCGACACTCCGTATCCAGTCCCGCTTATAGCGGGCCCGTACTTCTTCAGTGACGTGGTAGCAGCCAAAGATTCTTTCTGCTCGCTCTTCGAGTGTGAGTAGTGACATTCGTCGTCTTTCATACAGTTAGTTTGGATGCGACAGCAGCTGCTGTCAGTTGGTCGATTGAGATAGACGCCATGATTTCTTCAGCCTTCGATGCCGTCTTCTCGCGCTTGGGGTTGTTGTTCACTCGGTCGATGTACTCATCGCTGATATACAAAGACAGAGCTGGCCACAGCTTGAGTGCTTCGTTCAAAGACTTAGCAGACTCCAAGAACTGAACAACTTGGCTCTTAATCTCTTTCCACTTGAGGTCAGTCTCGAGGCAGAACTTGCGGTGTGCGACTGCTTCTTTAGCGATGGGGGGCAACAAGTGGCTGTCCTCGGGAACGGTGATGTTGTGGCCGTAGTAGGAGTCGTGCTTGGTAATAGGGACTTCGATAGGGTCAACTGTCTCGAACACGAACTCGAAGCTAGAGTTGGTGTCTGCGTTAACAGAGTAAGCGATTCGTGCATTGACACGATTGGATGTCTTCTTCCAATCCTCTGGCATCTGGTCACGTAGATGCAAATGGTTCCCCCAGACTAGGAGCTCGAGGTTGGCGTCTGTGGATGGGACAGTCAGGCGCTCCGCAGGTGCTTTGACAGCATCCTGCTCTTTGTCACGCATCTTGATAATGTTGTTCTGTGTGGAGCTGATAAGCGCGTTGGAAATTGCAACGTATGCCATGGTGGTTTCTTTCAGTAAGTGTGTGAATGATACGGGAAACGTGTGTATGTTCTATAGATTATTTTTTCATGCTGCCTCCACGTGGTCATAACCTTCAGTTGTTTCGTAGATGTGTTTGCGCAGTGCCTTCATGCCGTTTTCAAGAACCCGCTCACGCATGATTCGGCGCAGCTCGTCGTCAGTACGAACCACATACGACCCATCCCTCCACACATGGGTGTCAGGCTTGAGCGTCATACGCATCCCATGCCCCAGCACAGCCATTGCGTCGTCACCCGTTGGGTTCTTGTAGTCAATGTCCTTGAGCTGCTTGACGATGGGAGGGGAGTACCAACCACGGTTGAGCTTGTTATCAATGTGCTCGTCAAAACCAACACGCACCATGACCATGGCCAGCTTACGGATGACTGCGGTGTTCGCCTTGGTGGTTTGGATTGCTTCGTTCTTCACGACTCTTTTTACGTCCTTAGGTGGGTTGAGGCACTCGACGAGGCCTAACTTGGTGCTGACAGCGCGGAACTGCGTACCTGCTTTATAGGGAATGGTTTTGGTGCTGGTGTTCGCGCACCACGCTTGCTTCGTCCACCCATGCTTGCCATAGAAGCGGCTCGACACTCGGATAGCCATATCCTTATTCCTGTGGTGTGCCGTGTCGGAGAAGACGTCGAACCCAGTAATGTCTTGCAGCCGATTGCGAATCGTCATGTGATGCACACTAGGCCATGCCTTTTCTTCGGGGGCAAGGAGAGTCACCACGTCATCTGGTGTGATGCTGACCAATGGAGTCGCGTCGCGTGCATCACTACGCTTGTACATGTTGGTCTTCTTGTCCAGCTCCCAGTTGAATTGCACGTACTTGAATGTGAACGTACCGTCATCTGCTTTAGTGAGATGCGTGTCTGCCTTGTATGCCTTGTACTCTCTGGTCTTGCGACGTGTATCGAAGATTGCTTGTGCCCATTTGTAAGTAAGTGGTGCGCCCATTAAATTTCTCCTAAGTAAGTTTCTTTGCCACCCATTTGGCGATTGCTTCGCGCATCTGGGGTTCCATGTCTTTACACATAGCCCGTATGCGTAATTCGTAGTTCATATCTGACTGTGTCTTGACTGTGGTTCGGATGCCTCCGTCAACGTAGACCATGCTGGCTAATCTTTTATTGAACGTATGCCCAACATTGACCTCGTATAGAGTTCGATGGAACACATCGGGTGCGAACCATCTAAGCTGCTTGGTCGAGTCGTTGCTTTGCTTCATACGCTATCCTTGCTTCAGGGTATGTCTCGTCTATCCAGTCGATGTAGTCTTGAAGCTCTGTGGCTTGGTCTTCGAGGTTGCCGATCTCGTTCTGCAATCCGTCAATCTCGTCGTCCTGCGTGTTGATCTTTTTTTCTAACCTACTGATTTCAAACCCTGCGTCCTCAAGATCGTTTTCAAGTTGGTCGATCTCACTTGCTAGTCTTGCCATTTATCATCTCCTCAAGTACTGCTTTGTCCATTGCTATCTGAAGTTCCTGTGCTTTCTTGTACATGACTTGGGCTGTTACGCTTGCGCCGTAATAATTTGCTTGCCTTCGATCAAACAACACGTTCCGGTGATAGTGAAATAGGTCGTCATAGCTCATGCGTCCCCACCCGTCAGGCGGTTCAACTCCATCGAGCTTCATCTCGACTAGCTTGGCTATCTTGCGCCGTCGCTTCTCTGCTCTGGTCATCTTCATTGGCTCATCCTTATCATTGCGATTGCCCATGCCTTGGCTTCTTCGAGCTCAGTGTCGGGCCAATTGCTCTCTTGCCACTTAAAACCACGTTTGCTGTTTGGCCTCCATGACAATCTCCAGCCTATTGGTGTGTGCTTGACTTGTGCGAGTACCATGTTGCTTTCATCTTCGCAGCATACCCACTGAAATTCCCTGTGCTCAAACCATTCGAGTTGCATCACTCCATCCTTTCACATGCTGTTACCCATGCTATGGCTTCGTCCTTGGTGTCGAACACCATGCGCTGCTTCGTGGTGTGTGACCATGCTTGGTAGTCATGCACTCGGTCGGCGAAGTGTCGTCTCGCCCGAAAAACTCTATGCACCTCGCCGACCTTGCGTCTGCTGTTGCCAGTGACTCGTAGGTACTCCCAGCGTTGGGTGTCATAGATTGCGCTGTCCCATACGTAACTAGAATTCATAGCCGCACCATAGCGATAGCAAACGCTTTAGCTTCGTCCTCTGTGTCGAACCGCCGTACTGGGCCTTTGTCTAGACTTTCCACTTTGAACCTCCACAGTTTCATTGGTTGCTTGGTCTCACATAACTCAAGGTGCACAGTTGCCAAGATTCGCCACGAAGACCATGTACTGTCCTCCACGTCGTATAGCCGCCAGCCCCCAAGCATGCCGTCTCTTATGAATGTGCGCCACTCTAGTTGCATGATGCTTTCTCCAAGATGTAGAGAGTCCACAGGTATGCTTTGGCTTCCTCCACATCAGTGAAGTACCGAAGCCCTCTACCCATGGACAGGTCTGCGTAGTAAGTGCCGAGCTCATCACTGACACAGACGACTTCGCCAACGATTCTGCGGTCATACTCTTCATCACACAGATACCATTGAACGAAGCCAGCCGTGTCCCGAGTAGCTTCTTGCGTCGCTACCCAGTGTGTCACTGCTCTAACTCGAAGTGAATGTTCTCACCCCATGGTGCGTCGACATCGCTACTGATACACCACACGACTGGATAGCCGGGGTCTTCGCCGAAGCCTGTGTAGCCGTCAGTCAAGCACACGAACACCTGAGGCTCGATACCCTGCTTGGCACAGAAGTCGAAACCTGCTGGCATGTCAGTGCCACCACCTGAGTAGAACTCGAGGCCAACTGCTTCACCACAGTCGAACTCAACGTGCTTCTGGACTTCAGTGTCGGTGTACAACACATGAACTTTCTCAGGGCGGCATTGCTCGATGATGCGGGACAAGTGACCGTTGTAATAGTCCAGCTCCTTCTTGCTGATAGAACCAGACACGTCGACCTGAACAACAAGCTCACCCATCTGTGGCAACTTGTCTACGCTTGGCAGATAGTGGTCAACGAAGCGACGGTTAGGACGACGCCAGCTCTGACCCTGTGCGACACATGCAGTCATATGCTTCTCGAGAATCTCATACCAAGGAGTCTTGACCTCGAGCAAGTTGGCAACCAACTCGGCTAGCTTACCGGACAGCTTGCCACGCATCTTGGCTGCTTGCGCTGCCTCAGCGATCTCGACTTTGATCTGGCCTTCGATCTCCTTGATCTCGTCAGGTGTCAGCGGCTTGCCCTGACCATCAGCACCGATGCCATAGATAACGTCATCACCTAAGCCGTTGTCACCGTGGTCGTCAGGCAACTCGTCATAGATAGTCTCGGTCGTCTTGTCTTTGGAGCCAGCCATGTTGACTGTGTTGGGGATACGTTGGCCTACGTTGCTGTCGTCGAGTGTGTCGTTAATCCAAGCATCGCCTGCGTAGTTCCACTTCTTGTGGTTGCGAGCACCCTTACGGATTGCATGCTGGCCGATGACGTGGCCTACCTCGTGGCACAAGCCCCACACAATCTGAGGCACAGTCAACGACTCGATGAAGTCATTGTTGTAATAGATGTTGGCACGGGCATCGACTGCCAGTGTTGGGATGCTGTTGTCAC
>Ga0228701_1000908_pt1 | contig 21821 bp, 18 predicted proteins | sample McNCre117_Aug_MG_2_FD_178017 | JGI IMG/M metagenome (GOLD analysis project Ga0228701, IMG submission 178017) | Freshwater microbial communities from McNutts Creek, Athens, Georgia, United States - 11-17_Aug_MG | ecosystem: Environmental > Aquatic > Freshwater > Creek | place: USA: Georgia...
GGTACATGTGGCTAAGAACACTGAAGACGGCAAAAAGCGCGGTTTCCTGTCGAATCTGCTGCACCCGGGGCAGAACAAAACTTCGGGGGAACCGACACAGAAAGAAGCAACCATCATTCCTGCTACATCTAAGGCCGCACCAAAGACAACCAAGCCAAAAGCTGAAGCTGTCGCCAAAACCACCAAGCCTGCTGCAAAGCCTGCTGCAAAGGCTGCAGCTGAAAAAGCTGTAGCGAAGCCTGCCGAAAAGAAGGCAGCTCCAAAGATCAAGGCCGAACCTAAGGCGGCAGAAAAGGCAGCAAAGGCAGAAAAGCCAGCTGCAAAGACTAAGTCTGAACCGAAGGCTAAGGCAGAACCGAAAGCTAAGGAAGAGCCAAAGGCAGCTAAGTCAACCGGTCCGGTTGCCACTAAGGCGAAGCCCGCTAAGGCCAAGAAGGCCCCGAAACTTGGTGACGAAGACGAAGAGGATATCGACGACGCAGACGACCTAGTCTCAGTTGACGAGATCGTTGCCGAGGCTGCCTCGGCAATCGATTTGACTGTCATCGACGAAGAGCACGATGAAGAGCACGACGAAGACGACAAGGAAAAAATCGTCGTTCCAGAGGGTGCACTCGTTCTGTCACACCGTGAAGAAGACGATATTCCAGTTCAGACCACCACCATCACTGGTGCCACCGCTGACCCGGTAAAGGACTACCTAAAGCAAATCGGTAAGGTTGCACTTCTAAACGCCGAGCTCGAGGTTGAGCTCGCGAAGCGCATCGAAGCCGGTCTTTTCGCCGAGGAAAAGCTCGCTACCGCTGGCAAGCTCACTCGTGAGGCAGAGCGTGATCTTAAGTGGGTCGTCAAGGATGGTCAGCGCGCGAAGAGCCACCTACTTGAAGCAAACCTCCGCCTAGTTGTGTCGCTAGCTAAGCGTTACACCGGTCGCGGGATGCAGTTCTTGGACTTGATCCAGGAAGGTAACCTCGGCTTGATCCGTGCGGTGGAGAAGTTTGACTACACCAAGGGCTATAAGTTCTCGACCTATGCAACCTGGTGGATTCGTCAGGCGATTACCCGCGCAATGGCTGACCAGGCTCGTACCATTCGTATTCCGGTTCACATGGTTGAAGTCATCAACAAGCTTGCTCGTGTTCAGCGTCAGCTTCTTCAGGATCTAGGTCGTGAACCGACCCCTGAAGAACTAGCTCGCGAACTAGACATGACACCTGAGAAGGTTGTCGAAGTTCAGAAGTATGGCCGCGAGCCTATTTCGCTTTCGACTCCACTCGGTGAAGACGGTGACAGCGAGTTCGGTGACCTTATCGAGGACACCGAAGCTGTCGTTCCTGCCGATGCGGTTGGTTTCACCATGCTTCAGCGTGAGCTTGAACGAATCCTCGACTCACTTCACCCACGCGAAGCCGGAGTTATCCGAAGCCGCTTCGGTCTTGGTGATGGAGTTCAGAAAACTCTTGACCAGATCGGCGAGGAGTTCGGCGTTACCCGCGAGCGTATTCGTCAGATCGAGTCGAAGACCATGTCGAAACTACGCCACCCATCTCGCTCACAGATGCTTCGCGACTATCTAGAGAACTAAAGTGCTCTATCTACCAGCCATTCTGATTGGGCGGGCGTCTCGCTGGCTCATCAGAAAGGTGAGGCCTGGCGGTGGTTCGGCTCTGCCAGGTTTGATTCTTAGCAAAGTCGCTCCTGGGCTATTGGCCAAGACTCTAAACAGCTTCAAGGATGGTCTAGTAGTGGTCACCGGTTCGGCCGGAAAATCGACTACAACCAAGATGCTAGTCGCAATCGCTCGAGCCCACGGCAAGAATGTCTTCACGAATCCATCTACGGCGAACATCGAGCAGGGTTTCTACTCTGCGATTCTTGAGCGTTCGAACCTGTTCGGCAGAATCTCGGGGGATGTCGCTATTCTCGAGATGGACGAGGGGCACGCGGCCGAGATTACCAAGCGAGTCGCACCTCGCCAATCGACAATTCTCAACGTCCTCGAAGATCAGCTAGATCGCTTTGTAGACCCAGCGCTAGTGCGAGAGAAACTAGCCCTTGTTGCAATGCGCACTCGAGGTGCCGTGCTGCTGAATGCAGACGATCAAAACACAGTCTTGATTGGTGAACAGCTTCCGGCGTCTGCCACCAAGCGATGGTTCGGAATCGCGGGTCAAGTCATTGCGCAGACCAAGCACGGCTTAGGTGCGGCGCCGACTTATTTGGATGAGCTGCCTCGACCAATGGTCACCGCGGAAATCACTTCGGTTCAAGGACCCGAGGCGACTGCTCAATTGAACGGGCGAGATGTTTCATTCTCGCTTCCAAACCGCGGGCTGCACTACGCTCTCGATTCAATCGCAGCTCTCCAAAGCGCCGAAGCCTACCTGAGCGATCGTTTCGACCTTGCCCTTGCCGCAAAGGTGCTGGACGAGCTTCCACCGGTGTTTGCGCGCGGTGAAATCGCACAGGTGGGTGGAGAGGACGTCGAATTCATCCTGGTTCAGAACCCAATGAGTTTTCAGTTGAACCTCGACAACCTAAACACGAACCCATCACAGATTATGGTCGCCATCGGCCGCGACGTTCACGACCCTTCTTGGCTCTGGACAGTGGACATGAGCAACTTGTCGCATGCCGACGTAGTCAGTGGCTATAACTTCGCGGAGATCGCTTTGCGCATGACCTACGCCAACATTCCGATCGGTCAGGTTATCGGCGATTTGGAGCAGGCATTGGAAACATTCTTCGCTCTACCAAAGCCTGATCGCGGCATCAAGACAGTGATTTTCTCGGCGGACGCTATGCGTCGAACCAGACGCATTCTTGGCTTTACCGACCCAGAGGCGGTCGAAAGATGATTCGACTCGGAATGCTGTTCCCGAGGCATCTCAATCTAAACGGCGACTTCGGCAACGTCGAGGTCCTTGCCCGTCAATTCGAGTGGCGTGGTCACGAAGTTGAAATCGTCGAACTTACCGACGTAGAAAGTTTCACCCAACCGCTTCACTTCGTTCTGGTCGGACACGGCTCGGACGCGGCTTGGTCAGACATCAACTCTCAGTTTCAACTGCTGGCAGACAAACTCCGAGAGCTAATTTCAAAGGGAGTGCCGGTGCTTGCTGTCTCTACCGGTTTTGAAAATCTAATTCATTCGGGCGTCGTCTACGCAGCTGAGCCAGCCGCATTACCGGAGCGGGTATCGAAGTTCAGCGTCGTCCTAGATGGCGAGGCTGAACTATTGGGTTACGTGAATGTGGATACTGATTTGCCCGGGTTTTACCGTGCTGGTTCATTCATCGGAACAGCACTTCACGGGCCGGTGCTTTCAAAGAATCCCGCTTTGTTGGAAGCACTTCTTGCCGACATCGCTAGAAACGCTGGCGTAGAGCTAAAGCCCATCCAAGATGCAAAAAAGGCCGACCAGTTGGCCGACCTTATTGCTGAGGTTTGGAAGCTAGAAAGTGAACTAGCGAACGAGTAGCTTCGAGCTCTCGTCATGCCATGACAGAGCGACCGGCTCGAGCTGAGCCTTCTTCTCGTTTCCATGGTGTGAACAAAAAATCAAATCGCCACTGGCCAGTTCAACACGGATGTACGCCTGAGCACCACAGACGTCGCAACGGTCGAGCGCGGTCAGCGACTCACGAGTTTCGTCGACGTTGGTTTCTACCTCTGCGGTTGCTTCTTGATTCATGTTGTATCCCTTCCACAACAATCACAACACAGTTGTGACCAAATGCTGCCCAAATGGACCGGTATTTCGCTAACTGCGAAGTCTCGACCCGTATATCGGGCGGATACCGTGTCAAAACGGGCATTTAGCCTTGAGGCGGATAGCATTTTGAGGTGCCCAATTCAGACTATTCAGCCCGCCATCTCTCGGTTCTAGAGGGTCTCGAGGCAGTTCGCAAACGTCCGGGCATGTACATCGGTTCGACCGATTCGCGCGGCCTCATGCATTGCCTCTGGGAGATCATCGACAACTCTGTTGATGAGGCACTTGCTGGACACGGAGATCAAATCGAAGTCGTCCTGCACAAAGACAACTCGGTCGAAGTTCGCGACAAGGCTCGAGGCATTCCAGTCGACATCGAACCAAAAACCGGACTTTCTGGTGTTGAGGTTGTGTTCACCAAGCTGCACGCCGGTGGAAAGTTTGGTTCTGGTTCTTACGCGGCCTCTGGTGGACTTCACGGTGTTGGCGCCTCTGTAGTCAATGCTCTGTCTGAACGTCTAGACGTCGAGGTTGACCGTGAAGGCAAGACCTACGCGATGTCGTTTCGGCGCGGCGAGCCAGGAATCTTCGATGACAAAGCAGGCATTGCGCCGAGCAATCCATTCAAGCCTTTTGAAGATGGCTCGGTTCTTCGTGAAGTCGGCAAGGTTGCCAAGGGAGTTTCCGGAACCCGCGTTCGCTATTGGGTAGACCCACAGATTTTCATCAAGGATGCGCACTTCTCGACAGACGAGCTAGTTGGACGTGCTCGACAAACCGCTTTCCTGGTGCCGGGTCTAGGAATCGGCATTACCGACGAACGCATTGCCGAAAAGACCCGCGAGGAATTCAAGTACCGGGGCGGAATTGTCGAATACGCAGACTTCCTAGCCAAAGATGCCCCGCTTACAGCTACCTGGAGACTCTCTGGCGAGGGTAAGTTCTCCGAGACGATTCCCGTACTAGACGAGTCTGGAAACATGGTCTCGCGTGAAGTCGAACGCGATTGCTCCGTTGAGGTTGCAGTTCGATGGGGTACTGGCTACGACACCGAGCTCAAGTCATACGTAAATATCATTGCCACTCCAAAGGGTGGAACGCATGTTGCCGGATTCGAACAGGCTCTTTTGAAGGCGCTGCGCGGACAAATCGAATCGAATGCCCGCAAGCTGAAGGTCGGCAACGACAAGATTGAAAAAGAAGACGTCATGGCAGGCCTCACGGCCGTTGTGACGGTTCGACTGGCAGAACCTCAGTTCGAGGGTCAGACCAAAGAGGTACTTGGAACCCCTGCGGTGCGAAACATCGTCTCTAATGTAATAACTAAGGCCCTGGGTGAGCGTTTCAACAGCGTGAAGCGCGATGACAAGGCACAAAGCGCGTTACTTCTCGAAAAGATCGTCGCCGAGATGAAGTCGAGAATCTCGGCACGCACTCACAAGGAGACTCAGCGTCGTAAGAACGCGCTGGAGAGCTCATCCTTGCCAACCAAATTGGTCGACTGCCGCACTCAAGACACTATGGACTCCGAACTGTTTATCGTTGAGGGTGACTCGGCACTCGGCACGGCGAAGCTCGCCCGAAGCAGTGATTTCCAGGCGTTACTCCCGATTCGCGGAAAAATCCTCAACGTTCAAAAAGCATCAGTCTCGGACATGCTCTCCAACACCGAATGCGCCTCAATCATCCAGGTTATAGGAGCAGGATCGGGTAGGAGCTTTGATCTCGAATCAGCTCGATACGGCAAGGTGATTCTCATGAGCGACGCGGATGTTGACGGCGCGCACATTCGCACACTTTTGCTCACCCTTTTCTTCCGCTACATGCGCCCGCTTGTCGAGGCAGGTCGCGTCTTTGCTGCCGTGCCACCGCTACACCGTGTTGAGATTATCAACGCCGGCTCAAAGGCTAATGAGGTTGTTTACACCTACTCACAGCAAGAGCTCGAGAGTTTGCTAATCAAGCTTGAAAAGTCAGGCAAGCGTTACAAGGAACCGATCCAGCGCTACAAGGGTCTGGGCGAAATGGATGCCGACCAACTTGCGGAAACGACCATGGATCGAAGTCACCGTGCGCTTCGTCGCGTGCGCGTCGAAGATGCGGTCGCTGCCGAGCAGGTCTTTGAACTACTAATGGGTAATGACGTCGCTCCACGACGAGATTTCATCATCGACTCTGCAGATGACTTCGAACGCGACCGAATCGACGCCTAAAACCCGCTAGTTTTCTTGCCAGTGACTTTTTAGTTTCCTACTGAACCAATAACAGCCGGCTGAGGAGTTCCCGAGGCGTCTCGCTTGGCCTTCTCGCCTCTGAGTTCAATCGGCTTGCCATCGGCGGTTAGCGCCTTGATTGGCTCGTCACCTACCCAAGCGAAATAGAGCTGATCTTCGCCTCTTACAAATCGCTGCGAACGAACGCCACCCGTGGCACGACCCTTGCCAGGGAATTCCGCAAGATCGGAGACCTTGAGTGATCCCGCATCGGTTCCTGGGATTGATAGTGAGCTATTCGCCGCGGTAACGACTACGGCCGAATCTGCATTGGATACAGCCGTGAAGTAGATGACCCTGGACGCTTCATCCAAGTTGATGCCGGCGACACCTCCGGCCGGTCGACCCTGAGGCCTAACCGAGGCTGCGGTGTAGTGAAGCAGTTGCGCGTCGCTAGAAACGAAGACCAGGGTCGAAGAGTCGGTTGCCAAGGCAGCACCGATGACCCGGTCGCCATCCTTGAGCGAAATAACTTCAAACTCGTCCTTGGCTGGGTAATCAGCTACAACACGCTTAACCACGCCCTGTTCGGTTCCAAGAGCCAGCTCTGCTGTCTCGTTTAGCTCGATCACGGTAAGAATGAGTTCATCCTTCGGAAGGCCAAGGAAGTCATGAGCGGCGACTACCTGGCTCGGGTCGAACTCTTCGCCAAAGCCTGGAACGTCGGCCGCGTGGATTCTGTGGACCTTGCCGTAACTAGTCACGAAACCAACGTCCTGACGCGTCGAGGTTCGGATTCGGGTAGCAACTGCATCGTGCTTGCCGCGCTTAGAGCTGGCAACCTCAGCTGGGTGACCATCAAGACGCGCCAGCACGCCACTGGCGGTCAAAACGATTGTGCAAGGAGTATCGGCCAGCTCGGCGTTTACTGTGGCCGCCTTGGCCATGGAAATAGGTTTAACCTCTTCAACCTCTGAAATCAGCGTCGTGCGGCGGTCATCGCCATATTTCTCGGCAACCTCGGCCAGTTCCGCGCTGACTACCGCGCGAAGGTTTGCCTCAGAAGCAAGGATCCGCTCCAGCTCTGCGATCTCGGCCAAAAGGGTGGCCTTTTCGGTCTCAAGTTCAATCTTGGAGAACTTGGTTAAGCGACGTAGACGCAATTCCAGAATGTATTCGGCCTGAAGTTCACTCAGGTCAAAGATGTCACGCAGACGCTGTCGCGCTTCATCTACTTCGTCACTGCTACGAATCACCTGAATGACCTCGTCGATTGAGACGATTGCGATCAGCAAGCCCTCAACCAGGTGGAGACGAGCTTTGCGCTTGCCCAATCTAGTGACCGTGCGACGGCGGGTAACAGTGATGCGGTGGGCTAAATAGACCCCAAGTAGGTCTCGGAGACCTAGGGTCAGCGGGCGCCCGTCGACGAGTGCGACGTTGTTGATACCGAACGAATCTTCCATCGGGGTGAATCTGTAAAGCAAATCAAGGACGACCTGAGGATCAAACCCGGTCTTCAACTCGATGACCAATTTGAGGCCGTTGGCTCGGTCGGTCAAGTCGGTGACGTCGCTGATTCCCTGGAGCTTTTTGCTATTGACTCCGTCCTTGATTTTCTCGATTACCTTTTCAGGACCGACGAGATAAGGAAGTTCGGTGACTACCAAGCCGAGCTTGCGAGGTGAAACGCTCTCGACCGAAACACGCGCGCGGGTCTTGAACACTCCGCGTCCCGTCTCATAGGCATCTCGAACGCCATCGAGCCCCATGATGATTCCTCCGTTAGGCAAATCTGGACCAGGGATGTACTGCATCAAATCGGCTGTGTTCGCCTGCGGGTTCTCGAGCAGGAATCGGGCGCCAGAAATTACTTCGCGAAGATTGTGCGGGGGCATGTTGGTAGCCATACCAACCGCGATTCCGGAAGCTCCGTTAACTAGGAGGTTCGGAAATGCCGCTGGGAGTACTTCAGGTTCTGAAAGCTGAGCGTCGTAGTTAGGCTTGAAATCTACAACATCCTCGTCAAGGCCTTCGTTCATAAGCATCGCAGCTTGTGAGAGTTTAGCCTCGGTGTAACGGGCCGCTGCCGGACCGTCATCCAGGCTGCCGAAGTTTCCGTGACCGTCGATAAGTGGGACGCGCAAACTAAACGGCTGAGCCATTCGCACAAGTGCATCATAGATTGCAGAATCGCCGTGAGGGTGCAACTTACCCATTACTTCACCGGTGACACGAGCGGACTTTACGTGCCCACGCTCTGGTCTGAGACCCATCTCACCCATTTGATAAACAATGCGGCGGTGAACCGGCTTTAGGCCATCACGAGCATCGGGAAGCGCGCGGGCATAGATGACCGAGTAAGAGTATTCCAGGAAGGATTCCTGCATTTCTTTAGACAGTTCAATGTCTACGATGCGGTGCTCTTCTGGAAAGTCGTTTTTCATCTGATCTCAGGTCTTGGTTTGCTGCTGTGGCAGACTATTGGTGATGCCTACGATGCTACCTGCCGCCCCCAAAACTCTTGGGAGGCTTTCCGATGTGTTTATCAGCGCGCTCGGTTCAATCACGGGTAAAGACAACAGACTCGGCCTAAAAAGAACTCAGCGCGTGTGTGTTGTTTTAGTGGACGGACTCGGGTCGGAGAATCTCAGAAATGCGGCCGGACACGCACCCTTTCTGAACGCGGCGCTGAAACAGCACAAGAGCATCAACACAGTTTTTCCGAGCACCACCGCTGCCGCCATTACCAGTTTTGGCATCGGCGCACCGCCGAGTGAGCACGGTGTCTTCGGGTACGCAGTTTTTGATCGCAAATCAAAGGTAGTGAGAAATCTTCTAACCGGTTGGTCAGCAGAGTTTCCGCCGGAGAGATTCCAGAAGTTACCGTCGATTACCAGTGTTGCCCGACAAGCAGACGTCAAGGCCTACACCGTAGGGCCGGGGGAGTACGAGGGATCGGGGTTCACCAAGCTAAACATGGGGCAAGCCCAGTACCTACCCGCCAGGTCGTTTGATGAGCGCGTTGCGGCAACTCGTGCAATTTTGGCTACGAAGTCAAAGTCCCTGACCTATCTGTATTTTCCAGAGCTTGATTCGATCGCTCACAGTGCTGGAGCAGGCTCTATCGAATGGCTCAACAAGATCGAGGAGCTGGACGCAGCTATTAAAAACCTGGTTTCCGATTTGAGTTCGGAATCAGCGGTTCTCTTGACCGCCGATCACGGAATCGTTGATGTACTTCGCGAGCAACAGACCTACCTGGATGAACTGCAGGTTACCGGGCTGGTTGCCGTTACCGGAGACCCCAGGAACAGCTTTCTTTACTTCGATGAAGGAGTGGACGTACCTAATCAGCAGAGGCAACTTCAGGAGCAAATTGGAGACAAAGCTATCGTTTGTACTTCCAACGATCTAATCAAGCAAGGATGGCTTGGCCCAAACGTAGAAAATGAAGATTTCCTACCCGATTTGTTTGTCATATCTCAACCCGGTACTGCGGTTTATCACAGGGATTTCGCAAAGCCACAGAGCCTAAGGATGATTGGTCAGCACGGTGGAATATCTCAGGCAGAGTTATCCGTGCCGCTACTGAAATTCGGCGCTTACGCTGATTAGTCTTCGGTTTTAGTTCCGAAAACGATTTCATCCCAGCTAGGCATGCTTGGTCGGCCCTTTTTAGCCGGAGCAACTGGGATCGGCGCGACCTCTTCGACAGGGGCTATCACTTCGACCGGTGCAATATCAGCAGCTGATGCAATCTCTTCGACCACAGCAATCATTGGCTCTGGGCTCGTTGCTTCTGGCTCCGGCTTGGCAGTTTCGGACCTCTGAGCCTCAGCTCGCTTCTTCCTGAGGGCCTCAAGTAGGTCAGCGGTCGCGCTTAGCGGAGTCTCATAGTTTTCAGGCGCCTGCTCGTTACCCTGAGCCGGAGTCTGATGTTCACTAATGCTTGTTCTGGTTAGTTCTTCGATGGCACTTACCTGAGCTATGTCAGGAACTGCCGCCACAACAGGAGCACGTTCAGGTTCCTCGACCGGTGCCGGTTGTGGGAGAGAAATTACTTGGGTCGCGATTAGTTCTTCAGAGCGACCAATAGCGGCGCTCGCATTGGTACCGTGGGCGCCAGATGAGAACTTGACTGCTGTCTCATTCTCTGGAGAGAGCACAAGTTTGCGCTGGTCGAATGACCAAACCGCCGAAACCTGCTCGCCGGAAAGTTCATAGGTGACGGTTACCTGCCAAGGCAGACCTTCGAACTTCACTGCAGACCAGCCGATGCTCTTACCGCCTAGGGCAGCAATTCGTTCCGAAATAACTTCGCCGAATTCGATTTGGGCGGTTTCGCTGTAGCGATCAGGGGCAACGGCAATTCGAACCGCTTGGGCACTTGCGATAATGTGGCCGATCTCGTCCACTACGGTAAGTGCAAATTTTTCAACGTAATCGAGAGGGACCGAGTGCCTAGTAGCAACCTCCTCGGCAGACATTCCGGAGCGAACTGCGTCTTGAATTTCACGAGGGGAGATGCTTACCGAGTCCAGGTGAACGCTGTTGTCTCGCTTTACCGCGGCGCGAAGGCTCTCGTCTAGTACCAAGCGAAACTTGTCTCCCGATTGAGTTTCAAGATTCAGGTATTCGCCGTCGTTTCCGACAAGTCGAATGTCTTGCATCTCGGCTCCTTTCACTCTTTGAAACAGTTTGCCACCAGCGCTGGCATTATTAGCGACATTCCGTAGGCGCGCCGTACCGGCATTTCGAGGAAGACGAAGTATTTTTTTGTCGTAAGGCGTTGCAGGTTTGCTATTGACAGTTTTTTGTTGCACACTATGCACGCTCCAAGACTTTGAACCGAAAGGGTAGGCGAATGGCCACCGATTACGATGCACCTCGCAAGAACGATGACGATGTCGAGTCGATCGAGGCCATCAAAGAGCGCACTCCAGACAAGCTCGCGGGTCTAGTTGACACTGACGAATCGGAGCACGGCGAAGGCTTTGCCATCCCGGATGTTGTCTCTGAAGACCTCGACGTGGTCGTTTTGCCTCCTCAGGATGACGAATTCACCTGTTCGGAGTGCTTCATCGTGAAGCACCACTCTTTGCTGTCCGCCAAGAAAGGCAAGTACGGCAAAGTTTGCATCGAGTGTGAAGGCTAAGCTGCCAATACTCGCTTCAACTCTTGAGGATTTCGAGTCGAGAAAATCCAATAGGGCGTCGGATCTTCTGGATCATTGATCCACACCTTACAAAGCGTTTTTACTGATCCTTGAAAGTGAATCCAGGCCCTTGGGTCAAGGTTTCGGCCTCGCTCGGTGAATCCATCTTCAGATCCAATTGCCTCAACCTCGAAAATGAACTTGCGATCGATTTGAGCATTTGCAACCCTCAGCACCTCGGTGCTAACTGTGATTCGAGCAGATTTAGCAAACATCAACACGACGACAAGCACTGACGCGAAAATTCCGGTCCAGGTGCCCACCGTCACATCAATGGGCAAGAACGTGAGCCAAAAAGTCGGATAGATCGCCAAAATCGGTAGGAAACTGCTCCAATTTGGTACAACCCATTCTCTGTACTGCGGTTCGCTGCGCTGTTCATTCACCCCTTTAGATTACGCTCTTATCGTGACTAAAAAACTTCCAGTACTGCTAGTAGCAGAGCCAGGTCAAGAGCCAACCTATGCGCAGCCGGGTGATGCCGGTGCAGATCTTCGAGCGGCCGTAGAAGCTGTGGTGCCAGCAATGGGCCGGCTTACCGTTCGCACGGGAGTATCCATCGCTTTGCCAGACGGCTATGTTGGCCTTGTTCATCCACGAAGCGGACTTTCTGCCAAGCACGGCATCACGGTTCTCAATGCTCCGGGCACAGTTGACGCTGGTTACCGCGGCGAAATCGCTGTCACCCTTTACAACAGCAGCCAGGATGACTTCTCAGTAGCCAAGGGTGATCGAATCGCACAGCTTGTCATCCAAGCGATCGAAATAGCCGACTTCATTCAGGTGGAAACGCTGCCTGGCTCACACCGTGGCACCGCCGGCTTTGGTTCGACAGGCACCAAATAAGCATGATCGAGTCATACCAGGGCGAAAAGTCTGCGCCAGCGGATCGTTCAACGGCCGGCCCTTTCGACTCTGCTGAAGTTCAATTCAACGTGCCACACCTAGACCTCGGCGCTATTCGCTTTCCAACCAAAGATGGTTTGCAGGTAAGGCTCGAAGTTGAAGAGCCAAGCCAGCGCGTGGTTGCCGTAACCCTCGAATACGACGACTCTTCGCTCCAACTTCAGGCGTTTTCGGCACCAAGGAGCGAGGGCCTGTGGCACTCGATTCGCCAACAGCTGGTTGATTCCATCCAGTCTCAGGGCGGCACTGCTGAGTCGCGCGTGGGTTCGTTGGGCCCAGAAATCCTGGCCAAGCTTCCAATCACTAATGACCAGGGCCAACAAATTGGCACCAGATTTAGCCGATTCGTAGGCGTAGATGGCCCAAAGTGGTTTCTTCGAGGCGTTATTGCCGGTGCGGCGATCACAGACCCGAAGGCGGCTGCTGAGATTGATGACCTCTATCGCAGCGTGACCGTGCATCGCGATGCAACACCGCTGCCACCGGGCGATTTACTAACACTCAATGTTCCCGGTGGAACCATTGCACCACCAAAGGCTATCTAGTTGAGCGAATCTAAACTTAATCGCGAGGCCGCGATGCGTAGGCTCGGAATCCATGAGAGGGATGGTGTAACCACTCTCGATCGCGATTCGCTGATGGCCTCGCTCGGGGGATGGTTCGGAATCATCCAAAGCTCATTACCGGCAACCGTATTTGTGCTGGTTTTCGCCGTATCAAAGAAAACAACCGCAGCGGCCATCAGCGCAGTAGCCGTATCGGTGTTCTTTATCGTTTGGCAACTCGTTAAGCGCAAGCCCGTTACCCAAGCAATCGCAGGCGCTTTAGGTATCGCACTCTCCGCATACCTGACTCTGCGCGACGGGGGACACCCGGCGGACTATTTCATCCAAGGCTTTTTCACGAATATCGCCTATGGCGCCATACTAGGAATCTCGATTCTGGTTCGATGGCCAGTCATCGGTTTTTTAGTCGGGTTGCTAAGGAGCGAACCGCTGACATGGCGTAAAAATAGAAAGATTCTGCGTAGAGCAGATTTGGCAACCGGTTTATTCGTCGCGCTCTTCGGCGCGCGACTTTTGATTCAGCTGCCGCTTTATTTCGCAAATCAAATAGAGGCACTCGGCATCGCTCGTGTGGCGATGGGCGTTCCCCTCTATGCGCTTTGCATTTGGCTTTCTTGGTTGTTGTTGCGAAGCAGCATCGCGCACGTCAAGTAAGTGCTATTTTTGAAGAGTATTGCGCAAACATAAGGAGTGGCTTCATGTCCAAAGTAAATAGCTTCGGTTCTTCGGACCAGCTTGTTGTTGGTTCAAAAACTTACCGAATCTTTAAGCTTGATTCTGTGGACGCAAAGACGCTTCCATACAGCTTGAAGATTCTTCTCGAGAACCTTCTTCGCACCGAAGATGGCGCGAACATCACCGCAGACCACGTCAACGCACTGGTCAACTGGGACCCAACTGTCGAACCAGACACCGAAATCCAGTTCACACCAGCCCGTGTGATCATGCAGGACTTCACCGGTGTTCCTTGCGTTGTCGACCTAGCAACCATGCGTGAAGCAGTTGCGGAACTTGGCGGCGACCCAAAGCGCATCAACCCATTGGCTCCAGCCGAACTCGTTATCGACCACTCAGTTCAGATTGACGTTGCTGGAAGCGCGGATGCCTTCGAGCGAAACGTAGAGTTCGAGTACAACCGCAACGGCGAGCGTTACCAGTTCTTGCGTTGGGGCCAGACAGCATTTGATGACTTCAAGGTTGTACCTCCTGGCACCGGCATTGTTCACCAGGTGAACATTGAGTACCTAGCGCGCACCATCATGGCTCGCGAGGTCAACGGCGAGATTCAGGCATACCCAGACAGCTGCGTGGGTACCGACTCTCACACCACCATGGTGAACGGTCTTGGCGTGCTTGGCTGGGGTGTAGGTGGAATCGAAGCCGAGGCAGCAATGCTAGGACAGCCTGTTTCAATGCTTATTCCTAAGGTTGTTGGCTTCAAGCTGACCGGACAGATCAGCACCGGTGTAACCGCTACCGACGTAGTTCTAACCATCACAGAGATGCTACGAAAGCACGGCGTCGTCGGCAAGTTTGTTGAGTTCTACGGTGCCGGCGTTAGCTCGGTACCTTTGGCGAACCGTGCGACCATCGGAAACATGAGCCCAGAGTTCGGTTCTACCGCAGCCATGTTCCCAATCGACGAAGTAACTCTTGACTACCTACGCATCACCGGTCGCCCACAAGAGCAGATTGACCTGGTTGAGGCTTACAGCAAGGCACAGGGCCTATGGCACGACCCAAGCATCGAACCACGATTCAGCGAGTACCTAGAGCTAGACCTAAGCACCGTTGTACCTTCGATTGCTGGTCCGAAGCGCCCACAGGACCGAATCGTTCTGAGCGACGCAAAGGCCGCCTTCGAGAAGGTTCTGCCAAGCTACTCGAGCGAGACCTCGAAGCCGACCGCGGTTAAGGGTCAGGACTTCGCTATGAACAACGGTCACGTTGCAATCGCGTCGATCACCTCGTGCACCAACACCTCAAACCCATCAGTGATGTTGGCAGCAGGTCTAGTTGCTCGCAATGCAGTGGCCAAGGGACTCAAGGCTAAGCCTTGGGTTAAGACCTCACTAGCCCCAGGTTCAAAGGTTGTTACCGAGTACTACAACAAGGCTGGACTGACCAAGGACCTAGACGCTTTGGGCTTCAACCTCGTCGGCTACGGTTGTGCGACCTGTATCGGAAACTCGGGCCCACTTTCGGACGAGATTTCGGAGGCAATCAACCACAACGACCTAGCGGTAACCGCCGTACTTTCTGGCAACCGCAACTTCGAGGGTCGAATCAGCCCAGACGTGAAGATGAACTACCTAGCTTCACCACCGCTTGTGATTGCATATGCTCTTGCCGGCACCATGGACTTCGACTTCGAGAAGGACTCACTCGGCGAGGACAAGGATGGAAACCCGGTCTACCTAGCCGACATCTGGCCTTCAGCTGCGGAGGTACAGAAGACCATCGACGAGTCAATCAACTCTGACATGTTCAAGACCCAGTATGCGGGCGTGTTCGACGGTGATGACCGTTGGAAGTCGCTGCCAACCCCTAAGGGTGCGGTCTTCGAGTGGGATGAGAAGTCAACCTACGTGCGCAAACCGCCTTACTTCGACGGCATGAAGATGACTCCTGATGCAGTCAAGGACATCCTTGGTGCTCGTGTACTTGCCAAGCTCGGCGACTCGGTCACCACTGATCACATCAGCCCTGCTGGTTCGATCAAGGTTGATTCACCTGCCGGAAAGTACCTGACCGACAACGGAATTTCTCGCGTTGACTTCAACAGCTACGGCTCACGCCGCGGTAACCACGAGGTAATGATTCGTGGAACCTTCGCCAACATCCGCCTACGCAACCAGCTCTTGAACGATGTCGAAGGTGGCTACACCCGCGACTTCACTCAGGCAGAAGGCCCTCAGTCGTTCATCTACGACGCCTCAAGCAACTACCAGGCAGAAGGAACCCCGCTGGTTATCTTGGGTGGCAAAGAATACGGTTCAGGCTCTTCACGCGACTGGGCAGCTAAGGGCACTAGCCTCCTAGGTGTTCGCGCAGTGATTACCGAGAGCTTCGAGCGCATTCACCGCAGTAACCTAATCGGTATGGGCGTCTTGCCACTTCAGTTCCCAGCTGGTCAGAATGCTGAGTCACTTGGTCTCGACGGCACCGAGGTGTTCAACATCAGCGGAGTCGAGGAGCTGAACAACGGCGTAACTCCGAAGACTGTTCGCGTAACCGCATCGCCATCTTCACATTCAGCCGCTGGAAAGCCGGTCGTGGAGTTTGACGCCGTGGTTCGCATCGACACCCCGGGTGAAGCTGACTACTACCGCAATGGTGGAATCCTTCAGTACGTTCTGAGAAGCCTAGTTTCCTAAGGGAAATACTGGCTACGAAATCTCGGTTGCAAAGGTTATGAGTTTGCTCGATGGTATCAATGGTCCACGCGACCTTGATGCGCTAAACAGTCAGCAGTTGAATGACCTTTGCACCGAGATTCGCCAGTTTCTGGTGGCTTCGGTGGCCAAGACCGGCGGTCATCTAGGCCCAAACTTGGGCGTCGTCGAAACAACTGTCGCGATTCACCGCGTTTTTGATTCTCCCAAAGACTCAATCATCTTTGACACTGGTCACCAGTCCTATGTACACAAGCTCTTGACCGGGCGTAAGGACTTCAGCACCCTGAGACAACGCGAAGGTCTTGCCGGCTACCCGCAGCGTCGCGAATCGGTGCACGATATCGTTGAGAGTTCACACGCAAGTTCATCGCTTTCCTGGGCGGATGGTATTTCCAAGGCTTACCAGCTAACCAAACAAGACGATCGCTACGTTATTGCTGTAGTTGGAGACGGCGCACTCACAGGCGGTATGACCTGGGAAGCGCTCAACAACATCTCCGATGACAATGACCGCAAACTGGTTATCGTCGTAAACGACAACGGTCGCTCTTATGCACCAACCATCGGCGGTCTAGCGAGACATCTAAACAACATCCGCACCGAACGTGTTTACCGACGTCTTTACCGCGCAAGCAAGAACTTCTTTTACCGATTCGGACTTATTGGTCGCCTTACCTATTCGGCGGCTCGAGGAGCGGGTAAGGGTCTCCTTAGCTCGTTCGCACCGAATGGTCTCTTTCCAAACCTAGACATCAAGTACATCGGCCCTGTCGATGGACACGATCTTGAAGCCATGGAGCAGGCTCTTACTCAAGCCAAGAAGTACGCTAATCCCGTCATCGTTCACGCAATTACTCAGAAGGGCAAGGGTTATGACCCTGCCACCACCAACATCGAAGACCAATTCCACGCGGTGGGGCAGATCGATCCTGAGACTGGTAAGTCTCTAGAGGCTGGCGCAGGGCAATCCTGGACGAGTGTGTTCAGCGAAGAAATCGTCAAAGTTGCCGATCGTCGCCCCGACATCGTTGGAATCACGGGAGCGATGTTGATTCCTGTTGGTCTAGACAAATTCGCTGAGAAGTATCCAAACCGCGTCTTCGACGTGGGAATCGCAGAACAGCACGCCGTAACATCTGCGGCCGGTATGGCATTCGGGGGGCTGCACCCGGTTGTCGCCGTTTACGCGACCTTTATGAACCGAGCTTTCGACCAAGTACTCATGGATGTCGCGCTCCACAATGAGGGCGTAACCTTCGTGCTCGACCGAGCAGGAGTCACTGGTCCAGACGGACCAAGCCACCACGGTATGTGGGATCTGGCCATGCTTCAGATTGTTCCAGGAATTAAGTTGAGCTCGCCGCGCGATGCGAACGTACTGCGGGAACTGCTCAATGAGGCCGTTGACGTAAAAGACAAGCCGACTGTAATTCGTTTCGGTAAGGGAACCGCGGGAACAGTTATCCCTGCAATTCGCCGTACAAACGACGGCGTGGACATATTGAAGGAGTCGGCTGCCAAGGATGTTCTGATCATGTCTGTCGGCTCTATGGCCAGCACAGCGCTTCAGGTCGCCGAATTGCTTTCAGCTCAAGGAATTGGATCGACTGTAGTCGACCCGCGCTGGGTCGTTCCAGTGCCGAAATCGGTAGTTCAAATGTCTGCAGAACACCGACTGGTCGTCACTATTGAAGATGGTATCAAGGTTGGTGGAATTGGAACTCGCGTTCGCCAAGACCTTCGCGACGCACAAATCGACACTGCATTGACCGAAATCGGCTTGCCAGACGAATTCATCGATCACGCGACCAGAAACCAGATTTTAGAGGAAACTGGACTGACCGCTCAGGCCATCGCCCGCGACATTGTCGCTCAAGTGGTTGGTTCTAGAGTCCCTCACGCGAGGTCGGTTGAAGGTTCAACCTCTGCCAGCGAAGCAACAAAACCATCGAGTATCAGCTGACCAGTCAGTTCAATCTGCCAGTTGCGCGCGCCTAACGCTCGCAAGGCAGATTCAATCGAGCTCAGATCCAGCTGAGGTGGTTCAAAACATAGGGTCCGAAGAAAATCCGGTGTAAGGATGTTCTCCGTCGGCACACCGACCTTTTCGGCTAGTTCGGCGATCAAAGGTCGAACAATCTTCAAGCGTTTGTCGGCATCAGGAAAGCGTGTCGGCCAAATTCGGTGGTTCGGGATTCCCACCGCCGGCAATTTAAGTGCTGGTAGATCACGACTGTTGACGCCATCTTCGATGGCTTTCCACCAGGTGTCCAAATAGCTTCTACTGGCCCTGCCAACAAAGGACCGATTTCCGGCCAGTTGAGGTTTGGTCTTCGGGGTTTCCTTGACCACATTCACGATTGACGAGTCTGGGATGAGCCTTCCCGGTGACACATCGAGTTTTAGCGCCAACGCTTCTCTCGCAGACCAGAGCTCTCTTGCAATCGCCAGCTTCTTGGCATCCTTGACCTCGTGTAAGCCGGTCATGCCGCGCCACTTATCGACCTTTGCCGACTTTGGTTGTGCATTGAGTGTTGCCTCAAATTCTTGCAGCGCCCACTCAAACTTGCCGCGTTCACGGAGAGTGGTCTCGACTGCAGACCATAGTTCAAATAGAACATCGACGTCTAGAGCGGCGTAGTTGAGCCAGTCGAGCGCTAAAGGTCGAATCGACCAGTCAACCGCAGAATGTTCCTTAGCTAGGCGCACTCCGAGAAGAGCCTCGGTTACTGCACCTAAGCCAACACGTTCAAGACCCGCGATGCGAGAGCCGAGTTCTGTATCGAGCAAACTTGGGGCGACGAGCCCCAGCTCTCGTAGGCACGGTATGTCTTGACTTGCGGCGTGGAGAATCCACGGTGCTGTTGAAAGCACCTTGGCAAGATCGCTGAATGGTGCTGGGTCAAGAATCGGCGCAATGGCGGCAGGGTCAATCAAGTAAATTGGTGAACCTTCGCGATAAACCTGAACCAGGTAGGCGCGCTGCGAATACTTGAAACCGCTCGCACGCTCTGCATCGACTGCAAAAGGACCAGTTCCCAAGCCTAGAGTGGCTACCGCCTCTTCAAGTTCTTCGGGGGTCTCAACCAGGTACATCTCTGCACGGGGAGCAGCCAGAAGTGGAAGGGCGGCTGGTTCTAGAGAAGATTCGGTTTCACTCATCGATTGGCTCGAGGGGCTATTGATGAAACGCCCTGGGGGAGGTGAGCAAAACCAGACATGATACAGACGAGGTCTTGCCAGGCCTCGAGGTGAGCCCCGATTTCGTAGGACTTCGGAGACCAGGAAGCGCGAACCTCTAGTTCGGCGTGGTCAGCCTGTGTCGCCAAGGAACCATAACCACTCGAAATAATGCGAGTTGCTGTGCCAGCTGCGTTGCCATATTCGGCGTGGCGGTTGCTCAGTGCATCCGTGAGCCAAGCCCAGGCAATGTCGGAGCCGAGTTCATCGGCGCCGATGTTGGTCTCCAGCGGAGACTTAGCAAAGCAGACAACCCTAAATCTTGAGCCCCAAGCCTCCTGCATTTCTGGTTCCCAAAGCAGAACAAAACGGCCGGTACCAGCGTCTGCCGGGGTGGACAAGTCCTCAGTGATGTGAGCGGAAAACGCAATCGCATGGGTTGCGAGTTTTTCTGGCTCCTCAATCTGTTTTACGTGAAGTTCCTCGCGAATTTCGGCGGCGCGAATAGCGTCAACCGCAGCCTGAAATTCGGCGGAGTAGTCAGAAGAAACTGTGATGTCCATTGACTACAAGGCTAGACGCGATGCCACTCAGCTTAGGTCTGCCACGCCGTTACGAACCCAGCGAGAGAAGCTGGTTCCATCGGTAACGAATAGGTTTTTAAGTTCAAAATCTGCAAAGCTGCCGAATAGCTCATGCAGGAAAAGCTTCGAGAGGTGTCTTGCCGAAAGCCCGCGATTAGCAGAGGCGGTTATGGTGAGACACACTTCGTCCAAAACGTTTGAAGCGAGAAACTGACGCATCGTAGACAAGCCAGATTCTAAAATTGGTGATTGAAATCCCTCGTGGCGAAGTGCATCGCCGACCTTATTCGGCCAGGATGAATCACCTTGGGCAACCTCTAGGGTAGCGAACCTGACATCCACATCTGAAAGATTCGCCTCAACTTGAGGCAAACACGAGACGGGGGTCAAGACGAGGGGAGTGAAGTACTGAGTTCCCTGAATAGCCGGAACTGAATCTAGGTCACCGGATCGAGTGAAAATCGCAATCGGGGCGTGCTTAGAACTTTTGTAGCGCTCGATTCGGGCAGTCTTTCCGCTGGTCACGATGACGTCCGCCAGAGAGCGAAGTTTTCCCAGCAGCAAACGATCGACATGGTTCGAGATGTCTGAGCTATCGCCATTCGCCCCGAATGATTGGCCTGTAGCATCGATTACGAAATTGGCGCGCCAACCATTGCAGATTCCGTATTCGCTTGCGATCAACCACGACTGCTCTTCTGGGGACAAGCCAACAAAGCTTTCATAGGTTGGGGAGAGCCTAAATAGGGTCAAACGAGTTTCTCTCGAATCTGACGCTTGATGCGGCGCAGAATTGCTCGCATTCCGCTCAATCTAAGTGGAGAGACCGCCTCAGCCAAACCAAGTCGATTCGGAAAATCTTCATCCACAGACAGCACCTCATCGACACTGTGGCCATCAAGCGCCTCGTGAAGCACACCCGCGAAACCGCGAGTCGTAGGTGCCTCCGGAGGGGCACTGAAAAAGAGGTTCACCTTGGCATTGTCTTCAACCTCAACGAAGAGGTACACGGGTGACTGGCACTCTTCAACGCGCTCCAGCAGGTCTGGATGCTCGGCATATCGAGCCGGCAATTCTGGAAGATTGTCTGAAAACTCGAGCAGCAAGAGGAGACGATCTCGCACCGCGAGAGCGTTGAAATCTTCCTCGAGAGAAGAAATGGATTCTTTGGCGCTCGACATGCTCTAGCGAACCGGCGCCAACCCTGGTTCGGTGCCCTTAACGATAGGGACACCCACGAGGCTGCCCCACTCTGTCCAAGAACCGTCGTAGTTACGCACACCAGGCAAGCCGAGTAGATAGTTGAGCACGAACCAAGTGTGGCTCGAACGTTCGCCGATGCGGCAGTAAGCGATGACGTCATCGCCCGCCTTTAGGCCAATTTCCTCGAAGTAGATGGCGTCAAGCTCTGCTCGAGTCTTGAAAACACCGTGCTCACCAGCGGCACGTGCCCAAGGAACCGACTTGGCTGACGGAATGTGGCCACCGCGCAGCGCGCCTTCATCCGGGTATTCAGGCATGTGGGTGCGCTCACCGCTGTATTCAACTGCCGAACGAACATCGATCAGCGGGTTACCGAAGTGCTTTAGAACGTCATCACGAAAGGCGCGAATCTTCGAATCCTCGCGCTTTACCACCGGGTAGTCGGTCGGGGCGACAGAAGTAGTTTCGCGGGTTAGCTCACGTCCCTCTGCGATCCATGCGTCACGTCCACCATCCAATAGGCGAACATCTTCGTGACCAAATAGTTTGAAAACCCAAAGTGCGTAGGAAGCCCACCAGTTGCTCTTGTCACCGTAAATCACGACGGTCGTGTCGCGAGAGATACCCGAGCGCGAGAGAAGTTTCGCGAAACCTTCGCCATCGACGTAGTCGCGAGTCACCGGGTCGTTTAGGTCGGTGTGCCAGTCGATTTTTACCGCGCCAGGAATGTGACCGGTCTCGTAAAGCAGAACATCTTCATCAGATTCAACTACAACCAGCCCAGGAAGATCTTTGTTGTCGGCCAACCATTCGGTGCTGACCAAAACCTCTGGGTGGG
>Ga0228701_1000910_pt1 | contig 21791 bp, 21 predicted proteins | sample McNCre117_Aug_MG_2_FD_178017 | JGI IMG/M metagenome (GOLD analysis project Ga0228701, IMG submission 178017) | Freshwater microbial communities from McNutts Creek, Athens, Georgia, United States - 11-17_Aug_MG | ecosystem: Environmental > Aquatic > Freshwater > Creek | place: USA: Georgia...
TCAGCCACTGTAACATTATAATACACAATAGCGGGAGCTTCACCAAAACCTGCCCAATTCCCTAAGGATAATCTAACCATCAAACTATGTTGATGCGTTTTCGTCCTACCATTTGAAATTGTAAAGGGATATTCAAATGGTAATTGTTGTTCCCAAAAATCTAATTTCACTATAGTATAATTTTAACGTCCACTTGATTGAATAGCTTCACGCCATGATTGATTAAATGTGGCAGAGGCAATTAAATCCTCCAAACTAATATGCATTCTATACCTCCAATAATGCTTTGGATTAGCAGGAACATTTATTTGCTCTTCTTGAGGATTCACTCTTCTAATAGATTCATCTACACCCATATAATCTTGCAATTGAAAAATGGCCCACATGGCAGGTGAATATAAATGTTGTAAAAGAATGGCTTTATTGATCCAAGCTTCACAATGTAATGGTGCTTCTCCCCATTGTCCAATTTCTTGGTTATAAAATTGCTGGGTCTTTGCTCTGTCTTCTTCCCACCAACCACGAATAGTACTGGTATCATGCGAACTAGGTGTTACGACACTTAAATAAGGTGCATCATTGGGATGAAAGAATGTTTTATGATTCGCTTTAGGCATTCTTTGCACTTCCAAACTCAACATACCCAGTAAGTACATCACATTGGGTACACAAGAGGGCACTAATCCCAAGTCTTCACCACAAATCAACATATTCGTAGACAATTTCAACATAGGTAATTTCTGTAATGCTTCTTTTTCCCAAGCAGCATCCTGCCTTTTAAAGAAATAATCAACGTATAGATCCTTTAAAGCATGTTGTGTATTATGATCTAAATGCTGAAAAGAACTAGTATGTTCAATGTTAAATCTAAAATGAAAATGATGGGCTTCATCTGCATCAAATAAAATCACATTGCTGATTAGATTAAATAAGCCTTGTTTTATTTTAGCATGCCACTCGTCCTGAGGCATCACACTAAAATAAGTTTCAACTTGACGCTGTGTTTTATAAGCAGGCAGTAATTCATAATGTCCATCTCCAATATGTTTTAAAAAATCTTTTTTAACCAACTCATTGTCGTACCCAAACTGTTGAAATAAAATAGTTTCGTTGATATAAGGATGCGTTAAACGATAATGATCACAACGAATTCCTCTTGCATTTAATTCGTTTATAGAAACTGGAATGGCTGGCACGAAATGCCCCATAATACCTTCCACTGCATGCATAGGAATACTCCAAATTCTAAAGAAACCTAAAATATGATCAATCCTAAAGGCATCGAAATAAAATTTCATTTGATCGAATCTCGATTTCCACCAAGCATAGCCGTCTTTTGACATTTGCTCCCAATTATAGGTAGGGAATCCCCAGTTTTGACCAGCAATAGCAAAGTCATCTGGTGGTGCACCAGCTTGACGATCCATATGGAACAAGTCAGGATGCTGCCATGCATCCGATCCAAAACGATACACTCCGATTGGAATATCACCTTTTACAATCACTCCATTTTGATGCGCATAATGCGTGGCATCTAATAATTGCAAGTGTAAATGGTATTGAACATAATAGAAGAAAGCGATCTCTTCATAAGTACTGCTTGAAGGTTTTATCAGTTTGTCAATTTCCTTTTGTTGGTACACGGCATGTGTTGGCCAATGATTAAAATCAACGGTGTCATACTTATCTCTTAAGTAAGAAAAAACACTATAGGAAACCAACCAATTTTTATTCTGTTCAAAGAAATGTATAAAGTCCTTGGACGCTAAATCTTTCTTTCCATTCTTTGCATATAAAATACGTAGTACTTGCCATTTCAATTCCATTACCCCATCATAATCCACATTTGATTGATTATTTAAATCGGCAATTTTTGATAAATAAGGTTGTAAGATAGTTTGCTGGTTGGTAGCCAACATTGCCTCCAATCTTATATACATAGGATGCAAGGCAAATGCTGAAATAGCTGCATACGGGTAAGAGTCCATCCAGGAATGTGTAGCAGTGGTATCATTGATAGGGAGAATTTGAACTAGTTTTAAACCAATATTTTTAGCCCAGTCCACCAATAATTTAATATCAGCAAATTCACCTACACCGGCGCTTTTTTCTGACCTTAATGAAAACACGGGAATAGCTACACCTGCTCCTTTCCAATTTCCTGCATTGTAATGTAGAAATCCATCGTTGACAATGACTAACTTGTCTTTACCAACGGGTTCATATACAACTCGATTGTCTCCCTCTTCAAATTGAACAAAGGCTTTTGCATTCAAATCATAAATTCCATATTTGTATACGAATGGAAAATTACTTTTAGCCACATCCAAACTCAATTCATAAAAATCTTCTCCTTCAATTTTAGTTAAAGGCAATGCTTTATTGGCGTCCCAATTACCAAGCACTTTAGATTCTCCCACCATACAAATAGTTTGATGAGCTGCTAGTAATGGGCTTTTTACTCTAAAAACATGTGTAGCATTTTTAGCTAGCTTGCCAGCTGCTTTTTGAAGGGTAGCTTGTTTTAATAATACGTTCGCAAATGGTGACGTGTAAAATGTATTTTCTTTGTACCCGGTAAAATTCCAACTATCGATTAAAACAATTTCTTCTTTTTTTAATACACCGATATCAATAGATTTATCTGTACCCGCATCAAATGATTTCGTACCATCTGCATTTTGAATAAAATAATGGTATACCAGTTTTTCGGTTGCTGTGGTCGGATCCAATTCAAGATGCAATACCCAATAATCATTGTTCAAGTACACCATGGGGATCGCTTTCCCAATAGCACCATCCCCTAGCTGAGGATGATTCCCATAGATATAAATGCCTTGTCCGAAATGGGTTTTATACTTTAAATGAAAACTCAGTTTTATAGTTTTCTGCTTAACAGATTTAGACATAATGCTTTAAATTCAATCGTTAGTTTGAAATTTTCAATCGGCTTTAAAGATAAAAAATAGTGTGTATAAAAAACACATTACTCTATATTATTGAGCAAATAGTAGGTTGTTCCTCAACTTAATCGTATATTGCTTATTATCAGCACTTTAGATTAATAATGGATAAAATTATTATTTATACCGATGGCTCTTCAAGAGGAAATCCTGGTCCTGGTGGATTTGGCGCCATTTTAATGTGGGGCGAGAAAGTAAAGGAGATAAGTGAAGCCTATCGCAAAACCACTAATAATCGGATGGAATTATTAGGTGTTATTAAGGCATTATTGCAACTGAAAACCAAGCAATTGCCCATTCATATCTATACTGATAGTAAATACATTGTTGATTCTGTACAAAAAAAATGGCTCGACAATTGGATTAAAACCGATTTTAAAGGAGGCAAAAAGAATAGAGATTTATGGACGGAATACCATAAAATAGCTTCCCATTATCAAATTCATTTTCATTGGGTGAAGGGCCATGCTGATAACCCTTATAACAATAAATGTGATGAATTAGCTACACAAGCTGCCGACAACGGCCCATGGAATATTGACAGTTGGTTCGAACAAAACGAATTGTAAGAAAATACTAAGTTTAACTTAAATGGCTTTAAACTTAGGAACCATTAAACGGAAACCTCCGAACAATACTGCACCAAATACCAAAGTACCTGCTACACTATTAGGATAAAAAGGAATACCGTCGATCATAGTTTGTGCTAAACCGGTTAAAGTCAATGGATGTTGGTAACCACCATAATTAGCCCAAACAATAAAATTAGATAATAAAAAATATACAGTTGGCGCAGCTAAAAAGCTAGCGATATATTTTGATAAACGATTGCTTTGTAAGCCAAAACCAAACACAGCTGTTCCAGCAATTAAAATATAGTTTACCCATTGACCTGCATAAAATCCTTCAAAAGGACTTAAATGATTGATGTATAATACTTGGTACAATAAATCAGATAAAAACATTGAAACAATGGGTAATAAAAAAGCATATTGCTTTTGCTTATTAAATAAAGAACCGCCAAATAATGCAATGGCAATTTGTGGCGCAAAACCTAATGGACGATTGGGCAATACTCTATATAAGGCACTCATCGCTACCATAATTACTAATGCTACTACTATTTGCTTATTTGCTTTCATATATTCAATTTTAATCAAATCCTACAGTGAGGTAACAAAAATAAGGTTTTGTCCTTTATTTAAGTGTTTAAATTTATTCAACCATGTGCATAACCTAAGGGGCAAAGGATCTAAACAATAAAGCACCTGCTGTGGAAGATAATTCCACTTCCTTTCCAGCCACTAATAAAGCCACTTCCCCTCTATTAAACAACTCTGTACCTATACTGACAGTACCTTCCACTACCAAGAGCATTTCTATGGTACTAGGTAGAATAGTATAAGCAGCTCCTGCTTTTAGCTGAATTTTACTTAATCCAAAATCTGCAACGGGACAAGGATAGTTGGTTTCAAAACTATTCAATGCATCTCCCATTAATACATTGGGATAAGTGGGGGCAAAATGAACATGTGCTAATAGTTCTTTAATATCAACATGCTTGGGGGTAAGCCCTCCTCTTAGCACATTGTCACTGTTAGCCATTAACTCAATATTCTGCCCTTCCAAATAAGCATGTAATAAACCTGCTCCTTGAAAGATGCCAGCATATTTAGGAACAAAAACAATATTTAAAATATAAATGGAGAAAATCCCTTTGTCGATATTTTGAGTTGGCACTACCCCATTATAATATTTGTAAGCCCACCAATGTGGATGAGACTTATCTACTAAACCACTGTTAACACTTGCCACTGCCTCTTCCATTAATGGCTTTAATATGGCATCCGCATCTTGTGCAGACAAACTCATAAAATGCTGATACAATCCCAAATAATTCGCTCCTTCAAAATAAGGTACTAATGCATGAAAACAAGAAAAGGATTGCAATCTTGAGGCCAACATATCAGGTGCCAAGAATCCATGTAATAACCAAAAATCACTTAAAGCTACCATGACTTCAGGTTTGTGATTTTTGTCTTTATAATTTCTATTGGCTGCATCCAAAGCAATACCTGCAGCCTCTTCTTTTTCAAATCCAATCAACGCATTTTCCTTAGTCGGGTGCACTTGAATGCTTAACATTTTAGCCACATCCAAAACCTTATATAAATAAGGCAAACTGCCAAATTGTTGGTACACTTTGTTCCCTAATATAGTTGTTCCCTCTTGCTCAACCCATTGCGCTAAACTCATGTTCCCCTCTGTGGTTTCCACAGTGGCTGGTGCAGAAAGATGCGCCCCCATCCAATATTCTGCAAATGGTTTTTGAGATGGATTCTCAATGCCCAATAAGCTAGGTATATATTTGGTGCCACCCCAATCATAATGCCTATGTACACCATGTAGTTTATACGCTGTTTTCATATCCTCCCCTTCCAGATTTTTATACTTATAATAAAAAATATGAATAACAAAGATACTGGCTTTTTAGGCGAAAAAATGGCCCAAGACCTGCTTATCTCAAATGGCTTTAACATTCTAGCCTGCAATTGGAGATATAGACATCTAGAAATAGACATTATAGCATCCAAAGAGCATGTCTTACATATTGTAGAAGTGAAAACAAGAACCGATATACAATTTGGCTATCCAGAACAACAGGTAAGTCGTGCAAAATTACAATGCATAAAAAATGCTGCCGCCATGTATCAATATCAAAACAGACAATGGAAACAATTACAATTTGACATTATTGCAATTTTTCAAAAACCAGATAAAAAATGGGATATCCTATTTATTGAAGATGTCTTTTTCTAATGCCTTCATTTTTTCAACCATCTTAAATGTAGCCGGACAATATTCCACATTTTGTTTGTGCACGTGAATATACTCAGTCATTTTTTTCTTTGTCAAATGTGGGAAACCAGCGCAATCTGCAGGGCGTACTTCATAGATACTACACATATTGGTCTTCAGATTCAAGAACTGGCAAGGTTGAGATTCATTTAACCAATCATTGTCCTTTTTATCATACACCAACCACTTCTCTTTAAACTCTGCAGGAGTCATTTGTACATGCGCCGCAATTCGTTTAATATCTTTTGCAGTAAAAGTAGGACTCATTGTTTTGCAACAGTTAGCACAAGACAAACAATCTGTCTCAGCCCAAACCTCAGGACTTAATTTAGCAGCTAAGGCATCTAAACCTTTAGGGCTTTTCTTCTCCAACTTTGTCAAAAAAGATTTTAATTGTTTTCCTTCGCGTTTTACTTTCTGCTTAAATGATCTTAAATTTACTTGCATATTTTTATGGTATATCAAACGCGAAATAAAACCTTTCTAGCTTAACAATCAAATCTTTTAATTACACTGCATGCATTGGGATATCTATAAAAAAGGTTTTAAAGCTTTTCTACAATTAGAAAAGTCCCTTAGTGCACACTCAGTTGAAGCCTATTTAAGAGATATAGATAAATTAGCTAATTACTTGTTTGACGAAGTAGGTGCCTTAGGCCCAGCAGAAGTGACCATGCAACACTTACAAGATTTTGTACAATGTATAGGTAAAATGGAAATGGCCCCTACGTCTCAAGCTAGAATCATATCTGGCATTAAATCCTTTTTTAAATATTGTTTGCTGGAGCAAATTATACAGATCAACCCCACAACCCTATTACCTACTCCTAAAACAAAAAGAAAATTACCCGACGTATTAAGCTTTGAAGAAATTGAACAATTGATTGGAGAGATTGATCTAAGCAAACCTGAAGGTGGCAGAAACAAAGCCATATTAGAGACCATGTATAGTTCGGGCCTGCGTGTTACCGAAGCCATCAATTTGAAAATATCTTGTCTCTATTTAGACGTTGGCTTTATACGTGTTATTGGTAAAGGAGATAAGGAAAGATTAGTCCCCATTGGATCTGATGCTATTAAATACATTAAGCTCTATAAGGACACTATTAGAGTACATCAAACGCCGGCTAAAGATTGCGAAGACATCCTTTTTTTAAACAACCGAGGCAAGGCACTCAGCAGGGTGATGATTTTTTATATTATTAAAGACCTGATACAAAAAACGGGTATTAAAAAATCGATTTCACCCCATAGCTTTAGACATTCCTTTGCTACTCATTTAGTGGAAGGAGGAGCCGACTTAAGAGCGGTACAAGAGATGCTTGGGCATGAGAGCATTACTACCACCGAGATATACACCCATATTAATAGAGAATATTTGAGAGATACTTTAGATCGCTTCCACCCTGCTTTTAAGAAAAAATAACATCCTAATCAACCAAAATGATTTAGGTTTGTTGTTCCAAAAAACTAATTATGAAAAAAATATTCATTGCATTAACAAGCATTATTTGCTTACAAGCTACTGCACAAATTAAAATGCCTGCTGCTAGTCCTACCCAAACCCTAAGTCAAGACTTTGGTTTAGGAAAAATTGAAATCGTCTATTCTAGACCAAGTTTAAAAGGCAGATCTGTTTTTGGTGAAGGTTCTTTGTTAGCGCCTACAGGTGCAGTTTGGAGAACTGGTGCCAATGCAGCTACAAAGGTTAGCTTCTCTGACCCAGTAACCATCGGTAATACGACTTTAGCTGCTGGCGCGTATGGTTTATTTACTATCCCTGGTAAAAACGAATGGACAATTATTTTCAATACCAATTCAAAAGGTTGGGGAAGCTTTGATTATAAAGAAGCAGAAGATGTAGTACGCATAAAAGTAAAACCTGAAACGACAAGCAATAGCACTGAAACCTTCACTATTGGCATAGATAATATCACTGCAGAGTCAGCATATATCTGTTTAAGCTGGGGGAAAACAATGGTTTGCATACCAGTAAAAACAGATGTGAAGCCTACTATTCGCAAACAAATTGCAGAAGCTACTTCTGGTACATCAGTTAACCCGAATGCTTACCAAGCAGCTGCCAATTTTTACTTTGAACTAGACAAGGATTATGATAAGGCTTTAGTTTATGTAGATAAAGCAATCGCTGCTAATCCTACTGCGTATTGGTTATTATTATTAAAAGCTAAAACACAAAAAGAATTAGGTGATAAAAAAGGTGCGCGTGTGAGTGCTGAAGCATGTATTAAAATGGCTACTGAAGCTAAGAATCCTGATTATGTAAGATCTGGCAAGGAATTGATTGCACAACTATAAGATTAGCTCGCTTCGTTCGCTGATCAAATTGGGTGCGTACCCAAAGCATCCAAAACCAATCACAAAGTGATTGGTTTTGCTTTTTCTATTCTCGTCAGCTTTCAAGAACAAGTTCTTGACGCTTCCTTGAATAGAAAAAGCATCTACAACGCTGTTGTAGATGCTTTGTGCGGAAGAGGAGATTCGAACTCCCACGCCCGGGTATGGGCGCTACCACCTCAAGGTAGTGCGTCTACCAATTTCGCCACCTCCGCGGGGTTGCAAACCTACATAAAAATATGGTGCCTCACTGATTTTTTTGCATCTTTGTATATATACATAATTCTCATTGCTATGTCTAATTATACCGTTACTTGTCCCAAATGTCAGCATCATTTTGAACCCACCGATGCGATTAGAGAAGAAATAGAAAAAGAGCTGCGCGGCAAGATGACCGATTGGCAAAAGAAAAAAGAAGAAGAGACAAATCAATTGTTAGCAGAACAAAAGATCAAGTTACAAACGGAATTAACTGATCAATTGAAGAAAAATATTGCCAGCGATTATGAACATAAGATAAAATTGATGCAGGAGAACGAAACGAAAATGCATCAACAGGCAAATGAGTTTCGTCAAAAAGAAATAGATTTTCTTAAAAAGATACAAGATATTCAGACCAAGGAAGCGGAATTAGAATTGGAACTGCAAAGAAAACTAAATGCAGAAAGAGAATCCATCAAGCAACAAATTCAAAAAGAAGAGGCTGATCGTTTATCCATTAAAGACCAAGAACATCAATTAAAAGTTAAGGAGCTTGAAAAACAAATAGAGGATCAAAGAAAATTAGCCGAAGAAATGCGTCGCAAAGCTGAACAAGGCAGTATGCAAATGCAAGGTGAAGTGCAGGAATTGTTGTTAGAAGAATTATTAAAAACGAGTTTCCCATTTGATCACATCTCAGAAGTAGGCAAAGGTGTTCGCGGAGCAGATTGTATTCAAACAGTAAGAAACAATATTGGCCAAGAAGCTGGCAAAATTATATATGAAAGTAAAAGAACCACTGCTTTTGCTGCCGAATGGATTGAAAAGCTCAAAGCAGACATGCGAAGCCAAGGCGCTGATATTGCTATTATTGTAACACAGACCTTCCCTAAGGATATGGATCGATTTGGAGAAAAAGAAGGTGTGTACATTTGTTCTTTCCAAGAAGTAAAAAGTGTGGCTTTGTTATTAAGAAATGCGATTTTAAAAATACATGATGTTAAAAAAAGTCAGGTAAACAAAGGAGACAAGATGACTTTGTTGTATGATTACTTAATGGGCAATGAATTTGGAGAGCAATGGAAAGCCATTGGCGAAGGCTTTAGACAAATGCGTCAAAGCATTCAAAAAGAAAGAGATGCCATGGAGAAACTTTGGAAAGCCAGAGAAAAACAATTAGAAAAAGTACTTCTCAATGCCATGCATATTAAGGGCTCCATTGAAGGTATTGCTGGCTCAGATACCCTCTCTTTAGACCTATTGGAAGACGATGATAGTGCTGGTTTGATAGAAGAATAACTCATAAAAAAATCCCCGTTTGGGGATTTTTTTTACTCTTTTACAAAGTCAAGCGCTCTAATATGCGGAGCTAATAATTCTTTTAACTCATGCATACTTGCATGGTTATAATTACCATCAATGCACTCTGTAATATTTTTGGCATGCTTAGTGAGCTGTCTAAAATGGCCTGTTGTTTTTTTAGTGCCTAACACAAATAAGGGAACGCGATGCTCTAGCAATACAGGGCCTAATGCTTTATCTATTTGATGTAAGTATTGATCTGTTAAAATTTCCTTGCGGTCTCCTGCATCTGAAAAATTAGCCACTTTTTCGGGCAAATCTTTCTTTATGCCATTAAAATTCTCTGGAACTTCTAAATTAATTTTCTCAAATTTCACTTTATCGTACAAGTACAATTGATACTCACTTGCACTTAATAATAATACCAGCACATTGTATTCGGTTTTCATAACTTGTTTATTTGTATTAAAGTTAAAACCAAATAAATCTAAGAATTATGACATTTATCATAACTAGTACTGATTTAACTAATACAAGTCACACAGATATAATCTTCTCCAAAATGATAATCTAACAGAACAGGTGTTTCAACACCTTTGTGTATTATTCTTGCAGGCACTACTCCCCTTTCTGATAATGCCAATTCAGATAGATGAAAATCTCTTGCAAAATCGATACCCAATTGCTCATGCTTCTTATACATGGCTTCTTTAGCTGCCCAGCAAAAAGCCAATTGATTTAATTGTTGCGTTTCTTCTATAGCAGCAATCATTGCTTTCTCTTCATCGTTCAAAAACTTATGCGCCACTTTTGCAATTCTGGGATGAATGATTTCAATGTCAATGCCAACAGGATGCGCATCACTTACCGCACAAGCCGCGTAGCCCTTGCAATGTGAAAATGAAAAATGAAAAGGCACTCCTTTTAAATAAGGCTTCCCGTTATCCGCCATGACCAATTGGCTTAGGTCGGCCTCGGGCATCATTAATTTAAATAGCAAGCGCACTGCCAAATGTTGCAATTTTCTTTCCTCATTTTGAATGGGCTGGTCTAATGGAACATCTGCTTCAAAAAAAGAAAGGGGCTCTGTAATAGCCCAAATGGCTAAATGTTCCGTCTCGTTGATATTTTGTTGATAAAAGAAAGGCATAAAAAAAAGCTTTGAGTTAGATTGCACCGCGTTTAAGCATGCAAAATAAACATAAATAAACAAAGATGATTTTATCAGACAAGCGAATACTAGAAGAAATTGAAAAAGGAACCATTAAAATCGAACCTTATCACCGTAAAGATTTAGGTAGTAATAGCTATGATGTTCATCTTGGAAAATGGTTGGCCACCTACGATAATAAAGTGTTAGACGCTAAAGCGCATAATACCATTTCCTATTTTGAGATTCCTGATGACGGCTATGTATTAGACCCATCTGGTTTCTACTTAGGGGTAACTTTAGAATATACCGAGACACATGCACATGTGCCTTTTTTGGAAGGGAAATCTTCAACAGGTAGATTAGGTATAGATATTCACGCGACAGCTGGTAAAGGAGATGTTGGATTCTGTGGTAATTGGACTTTAGAAATATCCGTAAAACAACCGGTGCGTGTGTATAAAGGAATGCCAATTGGACAATTAATATATTTCCCAGTGGATGGTGAAATTGAAGTGGCTTACAATAAAAAATCTAACGCTAAATATAGCGGCCAGCCCGATAAACCTATCGAGAGTATGATGTGGAAGAATCAGTTTTAGGATACTTTTGATAATAAGCCCATACCCAATTAACTACTTGGTCATAGCTACCAAGGCCTTTGGCTTGTTTATTCCATTGTAAAAATTGATCGTAAGCTTTTTCTGATCCTGGTATTCTTTGATCTTGTTTAGCACTAAAGAAGGCACGAATGGCGTGCCTATCTGCCAACACTTTGGGATCCAACAATTGCTTATTCCTTGCTACAATGGCCTTCCATTTTGTAAAATTTCCTGTAGCGGCCACTTTCATGAGCTGTTCATTTTGAACATAACTGAATATTTGAAGTTCCATGGAATACTTTAATGTTAGTTTATGGGAGTGCTGAGCAATCCAAAATGCAATAAAATTTGCTTCGGTTTCAGAAGCGTAGCCCAACTGATGGGCAATCTCATGACAAATGGTAAATGGCTGTGTTAAAATGGGCAAATCGGTTCTAATTATGGCTTCAGAGGTAATAGGCTGATAAAATGCCGTATACCCTATATAATCACCCCATGCTGGGAAAGTCGCTTTTTTGATATTAGGAAACGGGTATTCAAATGCATCATTGAATTGCCCAGCGCTATCATAAGCCTCGATTGATTCTTTCACTAAACTGTCTAATTGCCATTTCTTGACCGATGTATCCGATAAAGATGCCCTTGATAAATTCAAATCAGCGATCAATTGTACACTCAAACTATCTAATTGAGATTCATTTAAATTGGATTGGACTGCTAGCCCAAGCTGTTCAGCGGGGTCGGTTCCAAAATAATTGAGCCCCCAAATAAGCTGAAAGACAATGTACAGCTTGATCGATCCTTTGATGCCTTTCTGCAAGGTCTCCACCCAAAACGATCGTTTAATTATTGAAGCTTTATTTACTATAAAATGATTTAATGATCTGATTATCAATATAATAATTATAATTAAATAAACATATTCACCTACAGCAAAATGGAACTTGTTAAAAATGAATCTTAAGGTGTAAGTGAGCCATTTAAAAAAACGGAGGGTATACAACTTATGCACCAAGCTTGGAAAAGACATAAAATACCTCAGAGTAGCCATTATAGCTAACCAAAACAATAAGCCAAGCCAGTTTTTCGTTATTTTTGGATACAAGGACAAGAATATTTATTTATAGGTTAAAAATAGGATATTCTTTGTCTTTTGGTAGGTTTTTACTAACTTTGCCAACCCTTAAAGTACGGTTATGGGCCAAAACAGAACATTTGAAATACCATTTGTAGGTTTAAAGCCCGGCGAACATGTGTTCGAATACCTTATTGAGGATAAGTTCTTTTTAGACTATGGCCCTCAGGAATTTGAAAATTGCAATACCAAGGTCAAGTTAACACTTGATAAACACCAAGGTTTTATGCAATTGAAATTTGACATTGATGGTACAGTAGACACCATTTGTGATCGTTGTGGTAATCCTTTAACGATACAATTATGGGATGAGTTTAACTTAATTGTAAAGCTTGTCGAAGACCCTACTACCATGAATGACCAAGAAGAGGATCCAGACATTTACTATATTGACAGAAATGAAAGTCATTTATCAGTAGGTAATTGGATCTATGAATTTGTCACTTTGAGTTTTCCGATTCAACATATTTGTCCGGAAGACGAAAAAGGCAAATCCACTTGTAATCAAAAATCCTTAGAAGCTTTAGACAAGTTAAAAGCAGCTCCAATCGAATTAAAAAACGAAAATATTTGGAAAGGCTTGGAACAATTTAAAGGACTGCAAAATGATGAAATAGAAGAAGAAGATAATAACAATTAATAGTAAAAATTTAAAACATAAGAGATGCCTAATCCTAAACGCAGACACTCACAACAACGTAGCGCAAAAAGAAGAACACACTATGTTGCTCAAGAAGTAACTTTAAGCAAAGATGGTACAACTGGTGAAATCCATGTACGTCATAGAGCGCACGTTCAAGAAGGAAAATTATACTACAAAGGTAAATTAGTAGCTGAAAAAGCTCCTTTAAAAGCGTAATTTAAACCGAGCATGAATATCGGAATTGACATGATGGGTGGTGATTATGCACCATTGGAAGCTGTTAAAGGCGTTCAACAATACCTATCACAATCCCAACATCATGTATTTTGCATAGGTGATGAAACCCAGTTGAATGAACTATTTCAACAACATGGGCTTTCTTCACCTTTTTTGCATGTAGTTCATGCACCAGAAGTAATTGGATATCACGAACATCCAACAAAAGCATTAAAGGAGAAGCCTCATTCCTCCATTTCCATTGGTTTTCATTTATTGGCTACAGGAAAAATTGATGCTTTCTTAAGTGCCGGTAATACCGGTGCCATGTTGGTTGGAGCGATGTTTAGTATCAAACCTATCAAAGGAGTTTTAAGACCCACGATTGCTACCCTTTTACCCAAACTAAGCGGTAAAACAGGCTTATTAGTGGATGTGGGATTAAATGCAGATTGCAAACCAGAACAATTAAATCAGTTTGGTATTTTAGGTAATTTATATGCTAAGCATATTTTAAATATTGAACATCCTACTGTTGGCTTATTAAATGTAGGCGAAGAAGAAGGGAAAGGCAATATTTTAGCACAAGCCACCTACCCTTTGTTAAAAGAAAATACAGCCATTGAATTTATTGGTAATGTAGAAGGGCGTGATGCTTTTAACGATAAGGCAGATGTGATTGTTTGTGATGGATTTACAGGTAATATCATTCTTAAAACTGCAGAAGCCATGTATGAAGCTGCTGCTCATCAAGGACTTGGTAATGATGCTTTCTTTGGTCGCTTCCATTTCGAAAACTATGGTGGCACACCAGTATTAGGCGTTAACAAACCAGTTATTATTGGACACGGTATTAGCAATGCAAAAGCTTTTTGCAATATGATTGCTTTAGCCGAAAAAATGATTGAAACTTCATTTTGTGACATCATCACTAAGAACTTCGAGAATCTTTAGTACTTTATTTTAATCTCTAATAATGTGTGTATCCCCTTTTAATTTGGGGATTTTTCTTGTCCCTAGGCTAACGGCTGTTTGGGGCATTAATTGTATATTTGTTACTCAATATTTAAACTATGAGCAAGTACAGATCAGGTGTTTTATTTGGCAAAGAATTAGAAGCTTTGTACAACGATGCAAAAGCAAACAATTTTGCTATACCAGCAGTAAATACTACTGGTACCGACACAATCAATGCAGCTATTGAAACTGCAGCAAAAGTGAAATCTCCTATTATTATTCAATTCTCAAATGGTGGCGCTCAGTTTATTGCTGGTAAGGGCATGCCAAATGATAATTTACAAGCTAATATTCAAGGTGCCATTGCGGGTGCTTTACACGTACATCAAGTTGCTAAATACTATGATGTGCCTGTAGTATTACATACAGACCATGCAGCTAAAAAATGGTTGCCATGGATTAGTGCTTTGATTGATGAAAGTGAGAAATACCACAAACTACACGGACAACCTTTGTTTAGTTCACATATGTTGGATTTATCTGAAGAACCTATTGAAGAGAATATCCAAACTTCTGTTGAATTTTTCAAAAGAATGGCTCCATTAGGAATGGGCATTGAAATTGAATTAGGTGTAACTGGTGGTGAAGAAGATGGTGTAGATAATAGCGGAGTAGAAAACGACAAATTATATACCCAACCTGAACACGTTGCTTATGCTTATACTGAATTAGGAAAAGTAGGCAACTTATTTACAGTTGCAGCTGCATTTGGAAACGTTCATGGTGTATATAGCCCAGGTAATGTTGAACTTAAGCCAGAAATTTTACATAATAGCCAATTACATATTGAGAAAACATTAGGTACAGCTCCAAAGCCTGTATACTTTGTATTCCATGGTGGTTCTGGTTCTCCTCAAGCACAAATTAGAGAAGCTATTGGCTACGGTGCTATTAAAATGAACTTAGATACCGATTTACAATGGGCTTTCTGGGAAGGTGTGTTAGGATACTATAAAAAGAATGAAGCTTATTTACAATCTCAATTAGGTAATCCTGAAGGAGCTGATAAGCCAAATAAGAAATACTACGATCCAAGAGTTTGGTTAAGAAAAGGAGAAGAGTCTTTCATTAAGAGATTAGAACAATCTTTTGAAGATTTAAACTGTATTAACAGAAACGCTTAAACAAAATTTTAACACAGCCACCTCATTGAAAAATGGGTGGCTGTTTATTTTTTTATACCTTCATAGTATAAATCGATTGCTCACTAAAAGTTAAAACTATGCGTGAAAGAGAAGAAGATATTGAAGTGAATTTGACTGGAGAAGAAAATAACCATTCTGATGCTGCAGATAAATCTAGATGGTTTAAAAGAATCAGAAAAGGTATTAGCACTTCTACAGCCGATAAAAAAGAAACTCCAGAAGGCCTTTGGACAAAATGTCCTTCATGCAATCATATAGGAACCAGTTCAGAATTAAAAGAACATTTATTCATCTGCCCTTCTTGTAATTTTCATCACAGAATTGGGAGCAGTGAATACTTTGAAATTTTATTTGACAATAATGAATTTACAGTCTTATTTGACAATATTAAAAGTAAAGATGCTTTAGGATTTACCGACTTAAAAAATTATCAAAAAAGATTAGATGAAATACATGCTAAAACTGATTTAAAAGATTCCATGCGTGTTGCCACTGGCAAAGTAAATGGAGAAGGTATTGTAGTAGCTTGTATGGACTTTGAATTTATTGGTGGTTCATTAGGTAGTGTAATGGGTGAAAAATTCGCACGCGCTGTGGACTATTGTATTGAGCACAAACTACCCTATTTAGTAATTAGTAAAAGTGGTGGTGCTCGTATGATGGAAAGCGCTTTTAGCTTAATGCAATTGGCCAAAACCAGTGGCAAGCTTTCTCAATTGAGCGATGCTAAATTGCCATTTATTTCTATGCTAACCGATCCTACTTTTGGAGGTATTTCAGCAAGCTTTGGTATGTTAGGTGATATCAATATTGCCGAACCAGGTGCATTGATTGGCTTTGCCGGTCCAAGGGTTATTAAAGAAACTATCAAAAAAGACCTACCTCCAGGCTTCCAAAGATCTGAATTTTTATTGGAGCACGGATTTCTAGATTTTATTGTAGATAGAAAAGATTTAAAAAACAAATTAGCTGAAGTATGTTTCTTGTTTAGAAACTAATCAACTTAAGTAAATCAATTTTAAATAGTACTTTTGTATCCCGGTCCTTTATAAGTATCGGGATATTTTTTTTATGTCAAAAGCAAAAGCAGTTAAAGCCAAAGAGTTAAACAATAGGCAAGCCTATTTTAACTACGCCATCGAAGACAAATACGTGGCGGGCATGGTATTGCTTGGCACAGAAGTAAAATCTATCAGAGAAGGGAAGGTAAGTTTTAATGATTCCTTCTGTTTTTTTGATCGTGGCGAATTATGGGTGCGTAGTTTATATATCAACGCCTATTCACATGGATCCGCCAACAACCATATTGAAGTACACGATCGAAAATTATTACTTCAAAAAAGAGAACTCAAGAAAATAGAATCCAAAGTCAAAGAAAAAGGATTCACCATTGTTCCCCTACGTATCTTCTTTAATGAAAAACACTTAGCCAAATTAGAAATAGGCATTGGTAAAGGAAAGAAGGAATACGACAAGCGCGAGACCATCAAAAATCGCGACATCGATAAAGACATTAAAAGGTATTTGGCGAAATAGGTATTTAACTATTGATACTTCCCTTGATTTTCTTTTTTGTATCCCATTTGTTCTTTAAGTGAGTCTGGGTCTGGGCGATGTGTGGTTGCATATGCCACTCCCAATAATACAAGGAAAATGCCTCCTGCAAAAGCCAATTCATTGGGCAATACCCAATATCCCCAAACCTGATCTAGCACCGCATGTTCTGGCTGATTTAATTCATATCTTATATCAATACGTTGCCCAATTTGATTTTGAAATTTTTCTTTAGACAAACTAAGATGATAGGTTTTCCCGTCCTCGTTAAAACTAGCGACAATATCTGTGCCATGTTGTGCTATTAGCGCAGGTGTGACTTCACTATCAAAATAGTCTGGTGTCCTACTAAAAGGCAGGTAAACCAATAACAAAGAGAAAAATAATATGATAGCAGACTTCATCATAATAAACTAAAAGCATCCTAATAAAAAGAGCCCCTGATATTGCTACCAAGGACTCTTAAAGCTAGTTTATAATTACATTTAAATTACTTAGACTTTTTTAATTACTCAAACTTCTAAAATCCACAGGCACCAATTTACTTACACCTGGTTCCTGCATTGTTACACCGTAAATCACATCCACAGCACTCATTGTTTGCTTATTGTGTGTTACAATAATAAACTGTGAATTATCAGAGAACTTTTGAATCATTTGCGTGAACTTACCTACGTTCGCATCATCCAATGGTGCATCAACCTCATCTAGGATACAGAATGGTGCTGGCTTGATTAAGTAGATAGCAAATAGCATAGCAGTGGCAGTTAAAGTTCTTTCTCCTCCTGACAACTGTGTAATTGAAGAAGGACGCTTACCCTTAGGTTTAGCTACAATTTCTACTGCTGTTTCTGCTAAATTATCTGGATCTACTAATACTAAGTCACAAGAATCTTCTTCGGTAAATAAAGCCTTAAATACTTTTTGGAAGTTCTCTCTAGCTGTATTGTAAGTCTCAAGGAAGGCTTGGTTCGCAGTGGCTTCTACTTCTTGAATAGTTAACATTAAGCTCTCCTTAGCTGTTACCAAGTCATTCTTTTGTTCTAAGATAAAGTCATAACGCTTCTTCATCTCAGTATATGCTTCAATAGCGGTAGGATTTACTTCACCCATATTTTCCAAACGTTTTTTCATACGCTCGGTACTTGCTTGTAATTCTTCTAAAGATTCGTCAGTTTGTCTTCCCTTATCCAATACCTCTTCTAATTCTACTTTGAACTCTACACTCAAACGCTCTTTCATACCTGCCAGCTGCAACTTAAGTGTATTTAATTTATCCTTAATCTCATTGATTAATTGATCCATTAATTCTTTAGACTTCACCTGGTGTCTTAAAGCACTTTCTTTTTCTTGCAATGCCGTTCTTAAAGTGTAATATGCCTGATCCGCTTCATTTAATTTTAACTCCTCTGCTTCTTTAGTTCTCAACAACTCTACCAATTCCAACTCAACAGCAGACAAATGTGCTTTGCTTTCTAAGATAGAAGCTGATGCCTCTGTTAATTGGGCAGTATTGGTTTGAATTTGAGCATGTAAATCATGTAATTGATTCTCTTTAAACACCACTTCTTGTTGTAAAGATTCAATCTTACTTTGCTGTTTAGTAAGTTGTAAGTTCATTTCATTGAACTCTCCAGATGCAGAATGATAAGCTTGCTCTGCTGCTTGATAAGCTAATTCAATATCTGCTAATTGTGCTTGTGTTTCATGCAAGGATAAGTTCAGTGCTTCTAATGCAGTTCTAGTATCTGCAATAGCAGCCTGTTCTTCTTGCACCTTAATTACAAACTCTTCTAGTTTTGCTACTGCATTGGCATGTGCAGATTGCAAATTCTCTAATCTATTCTTATTTGCAAATACTTCGTTGATCAAAGTATTAATAGATTGCTCGGTAGAACGTATTTCGTTTTCTTTTAGCAATTCATTGAATTCTAAAACCGAATTATGTTTAATTTGAATTTGCTCTTTTAACGCAGTGACTACTAATTCTTGAGCTTGGATTTCTTCCAATAATTTCTCTAAGTTTTTTGCACGTCCAATTTTCTTTCCTTCAAACAAACCTACACTACCACCTGTCAAAGTATATTTTCCTTTAACATACTTTCCTGTTTTTTCAAGAATAATGCCAGCATGGTTTGCTTCTAAAGCAGCTTCATTTTCAGCAATAAATACATTACCTAATAAATGATTAGCTAGTGCAGCATATTTTGGATCAATTTCAATTACTGATAAAGCAGCAATAGTATTAGCAGGTGCCGCATTGGCTTGTGCACCAGACAATTGATCTAATAAAAAGAAATTAGCCTTCCCTTTTTTATTCTCATCTAATAAATGAACTGCTTGCATCCCCTCTTTTAAATCGTTCACCACGTAGTAGTTCAAATAAGGCTCCAATACGTTTTCCACTGCTGTTCTATAAGACTCTTGCACGTACATGATATCAGATAAAATGGGTGCATTATGATTCCATCCTGTATTCTTATGTAAGAACTTCACACTCTCTGGATAGCCTTCCATTGAGTCTACTAAACTTTTTAATAAATCGTACTCATTCTTTTTGGCATCCAAGATTCTTGATTGTTCAGCAAGGTCTGCTCTTAAAATTTCTAAAGCAGCCTGTGTTTCAAAAATGCTTGCTTTAGCTTTTTCATGTTGCGCTTGCAACTCCTCTAAATGCGCCTTCTTTGCAGTTAAATCCGACTCTTTGGCAGCCAACTGTGCAGTCACTTCTTGAATTTGAGTAGTTCTATGTGCCTGCTCTTCTTCGATCTGATGTTGGCTTCTTTGAATATTTTGAATAGAAGTATCAGATACTGCTACTTTCTTTTCGGCGTCAAATTGATTGCGCTGAATTTGTCCGTATTGTTGTCTTAAATTATCTAATACTGAACGTTGATCGTCAAACTGAGCACGCTTATTGGTTAATTCAAGTTGCGATTGTTCTACTCGATTCTTGAAGTCAATATATAATTTCTCTTCTTCGATTACTTGCAACTTTGTATACTCAATCGAGTCTCCAATGGTCTTTACTTGACCTTCTGCCTTTTCTAAAAATTCTTGTAACCCTTTCTCTTTGTCATTCAAATAATCCAATCTTTGGGCAGCTAGATTCTTATCATTCTCTTTCGTTCTTAATTTTTGAACCACTTCATTAAACTCATGCTGCATACTTTGCAAGCCTCTTTCTTTTTCGATAAAGCTTACTCTTTCTTGCTCCAATGAAGCTTCTTCTATTGCAATCTGTGCTTCTAATTGTACTTTCTTATCAGACTCTGCTTCCTGTTGCTCGTTTAATTCTTTGTATGTGATATTAAAGCCTTCCAAAGAGGCGATAGCTAATTCAATTGCCGTTTCTTTGTAATCCTTTTTAATCTCAAAGTATTTCTCTGCTTTCTTGGCTTGATTCTCTAAAGTTTTTAATTGGTTATTGATTTCAAATAACAAATCTTCAATTCTAGATAAATCTTGCTCAGTAGCATCTAATTTATTTTTCGCTTCCTTTTTTCTAGTCTTATAAATAGTAATCCCCGCTGCTTGTTCTAACATTCTTCTACGGCTATTATCTTTATCCTTGATAATATCGTCTACCATGCCTAATTCGATGATTGCATAACTATCTGTGCTTACCCCTGTGTCAAGGAATAAATTATGAATATCCTTTAAACGACAAGCCACATCATTTAATCTATATTCACTCTCTCCGTTTTTGTAGAAACGTCTAGTAACAGTAATCGTGCTAAATTCTGTTGGCAATAAATTTTTTGTATTTTCAAAAGTCAAACTTACCTCGGCCATGCTACTCGCATTTCTTGACTTACTCCCATTGAAAACAAGGGAATCTAAATTCTCAGATCTTAGGGCAGAAATCTTCTGTTCTCCAATTACCCATCTGATACTATCGATGATATTACTTTTACCACAACCGTTTGGTCCAATAATACCAGTTATGCCCTCGTCAAAACTTACTACAGTTTTATCAGCAAAACTCTTGAACCCTTTGATTTCTAATGACTTTAGTCTCACTTTCTTTGATCTTTAAAATGTCTGCGAACATAAGAAAAAAGACGCAAGTATTCAAGTAAAAAGGCATCAAATTCCGTTAAAAAATTGGGTTTTTAGGCCTTTTCGATCAATTTACCCCCCTCGGTACTTAAGGTTCTTGAAGGAAACTTATTGACTACCATAAAATCGTGGGTAGCCATAACGATAGCTGTACCGTCATCTTTGGCAATTTGGAACAATAATTGCATGATTTCGTCACTGGTTTCGGGGTCCAAGCTGCCCGTAGGCTCGTCTGCTAGGATCAGTTTGGGGGCATTTAGTAAGGCACGAGCAATATCTACTCTTTGTTGCTCCCCTCCACTCATTTCGTAGGGCATTTTGAATCCCTTATTTTGAAGGCCTACTTTATGTAAAACGTCGTCAATTTTTTGCTCCATTAACTTTTCGTCCTGCCAACCAGTCGCTTTTAGTACAAATTTTAAGTTTTCGTGTACATTTCGATCTGTCAACAACTGAAAATCCTGGAAAACCACCCCTAAATTCCTTCTTAAGAATGGAAGGGTTTTCCAAGTCATATCTTTCAAATTAAAACCCACCACATTGCCTTCACCTTCTGTTAATGTCAATTCACCGTATAAAGTTTT
>Ga0228701_1000911_pt1 | contig 21771 bp, 21 predicted proteins | sample McNCre117_Aug_MG_2_FD_178017 | JGI IMG/M metagenome (GOLD analysis project Ga0228701, IMG submission 178017) | Freshwater microbial communities from McNutts Creek, Athens, Georgia, United States - 11-17_Aug_MG | ecosystem: Environmental > Aquatic > Freshwater > Creek | place: USA: Georgia...
CCTCGCGCCCCTGACGCACCAATTGATTGATGGTTGGCATTGTTTGTAACGTCCCTAAACGTTGAAATTAAAAGAAAACGTGAATCCCTTCGGAAATTCCGAAAAGCCTTCTAGTGTATCAGCATCAAGAGGGGGAGGCAAATCTAGTTCGAAATGCCTCAGATTGCGTCTATTTCACCCACAAACGCACGGTGTCCCATGCGCGGCCCACAAAGCCCGCTTGCTCCACGGTGTCGAGCACCAGCAAAGGCACATCCACCAGCGGCTTTTGGTCTAAGGTGACCTTCAAAGCACCCACCGCTTGGCCGCGGTTGAGGGGTGCCACCAAAGGCTCGGGGCGAGCCACTTGGGTTTGGATGCGGCCAGCAGCGCCAGCAGGCACCGCCACCACGATGGGCGCAAAGCGACCAAGCTTCACCTGGCTGCCGCGGCCTTTCCACACATTGGGCGTAACCACGGCTTGGTTGGCATCAAACAACTTGATGGCGTCAAACGCGGTGTAACCCCAATTCAGCAGTTTTTGCGACTCGGTGGCACGGGCGTTCTCGCTAGACGCACCCAACACGATGGACAGCAAACGGCGCTGCCCCACGCCTGGCGCTTCGCGTTTGGCTGTGGCAATCAAACAAAAACCTGCGGCATCGGTGTGGCCTGTTTTCAGACCATCAACACTGGGGTCGCGGAACAACAACAAATTGCGGTTGCTTTCGTTGGCTGCAGGCGTGCCTGGGTAGCGGTATTTTTTGATCGCGTAGTAGCCCACGTAATCAGGAAAGTCTTGCATCAAGCGTCCGGCCAAGATGCTGAGGTCGCGCGCTGTGGTGGTGTGGCCAGGCTCAGTCAATCCTTCTGGATTTTTGTAGCCGGTGGACTTCATGCCCAACACCTTGGCTTGGGCGTTCATCATTTGCACAAAATGCTCGACCGTGCCGCCCACACCTTCGGCCAATGCCATGGTGGCGTCGTTGCCCGACTGCACAATCATGCCTTTGATGAGGTCTTCAACTGGTACTTTCATCTTGGGGTCGATGAACATGCGAGAGCCTGGCATCTTCCAAGCGCGCTCACTCACGCCAAAGGTTTGTTGCAGGCTAATCTTCTTCGCCTTGAGTGCATCGAACACGATGTAAGCCGTCATCAGCTTGGTCAACGATGCAGGCTCAATGGGTTTGTCTGCATCCAACTCAGCCAAAGTTTGCTGAGCCGTCAAATCCACCAGCAAATAAGCACGGGCAGCAATTTCAGGCGGCTGCGGCACTTGAGCTTGCGCCTGAAAGACGCAAGTCAAGCCGATCAAAAAACCGATCCAAGTGGTGCGCAAAAGTCGTGTCATGGCTGTCTTCAAAAAAATAAGTCCAAGAACTGGGAGCGTTTCAAGGGCTTAGCCCTGCAGGTGACGCACCACCAAATTCTTCAGAAGCGGCAATTGTCCATGAAAGAAATGGCCACCACCGGGCACCACCGTCACAGGCAGGCTTTGCGGACGCGCCCAGTCCATCACCGAGACCAGCGAGACTGTGTCATCTTGCTCACCATGCACCACCAAGGTTTTGTCGTGCAACTCTGGCGCAATCGGCGCCACCGTGAAGCGTTGCGCCGCCGTACCGACAAATGTCACCTTCTCAACCGCGCGATGCAGCTGCAACTCGGCTAGCGCATGGCTGGCTACAAACGAACCAAACGAAAAACCTGCAATCGCCAATGCGCCAGTCGGTGCGACTTGTTCGACCACACGCAAAAAGTCGCGCGCCTCGCCCGCGCCAGCATCATGCTCACCAGCGGAGGCGCCCACGCCACGGAAATTAAACCGCACCACCGTCCAGCCACATTGCACAAAAGCACGCGCCAGTGTTTGCACCACTTTGTTGTCCATCGTGCCGCCAAACAAAGGATGCGGATGGGCCACGATAGCGACGCCGCGTGAGGCACCTTCGGGCTCATCACGCAGCGCCTCGATGACGCCAGCCTCACCTTGCAACGTGATTTTTTGAGTTTGTGAATTCATGCCTTAACGCCCCACATTGGCGGGCACGACCAAACGGTCGACCACTTGGCCGTGCTTCAGGTGTTTTTCAACAATCTCATCCACATCGTTGTTGTCCATCACGGTGTACCAAACACCTTCTGGGTACACCACCGCCACGGGACCCCCTGCACAGCGGTCTAAGCAACCCGCCTTGTTCACACGCACGCCGCCTACACCGGCAAGGCCTGAGGCTTTGACTTGAGCTTTGCAATGGTCAAACGATTCTTGCGCCCCATGGTTGGCGCAGCAGTCCTGTCCGTTTTCACGTTGGTTCAAGCAGAAAAAAATATGGTGTTTGTAGTACGAGGTTTGTGTCATGAATTGATTTTAGTTTTGTGCGCCACGCTCACGCGACAAGCGCGCCAACGCCAACATCAACACAGCGTAAGGCCAAAGCCACCCAAGCCACTGCACCAAGCCGTGAAAGCGAACAAATTGCCCCTGCTCCCATGTCTGTAAAGTTTGCGCGAAGTAGGCGCTTTCGGGCGATTGGTTCAACACGCTTTGTTGCACCAAAACAGCCAACAGCAAAAACGCCCATGCGGCGCGAGCCGAGAGCGGTAAAAACAAGAGCGCCACCACGCCACCAAACACCAAGCCCAAGATCACGGGCAAATCCAACCAAGTCCAAGCGTGCACAGGCCCATAACTGAGGGCTGCGGACAAAGCACTCATGCCCATCGCCATTGCTAACACGGCTAGCAAATACAAAAAGCGCTGTCCCGCTTGGCGAATCACACCAAAGCCCAATAAGCAGGGCACAAGCAAGCCCAACATCACGCACAGCAACTCAGCGCCTGGCAACAAAGGCTCTAGCTCGAAGGCGCGCAAAGGAATCCAATCTTCAAACGGTGTTGCTTCAAACGCGCTGGTGAGGGCATCTTCCACACGCTCCCACACCTGCCCCAAACCCAATGGCACAGCGACTGGAAACAACAGCGCCGCAGGCCACACCGCCATCAACACCAAGGCCATATACGCATCACGTACAAACCATCGCTCACGGAACTGACTCCAACGGCGCAGCAGCCCTAAGTGCTCGAGTGAATTGGCCAACACCGCGCCAATAAACGCACCCAAGGTGTTGAGCAAGAAATCTGGCAACGAAGGTACGCGCGCAGGCAAATAGCTTTGCAAGCCTTCCATCGTCAGCGACAACACAGCCGCTGCCAGCGTGGAGAGCAACACCTCTCGCGTTTGCCAGCCCATGCGCATGGCACTCAAAGTCAAGAAAAAGCCCAACGGTGCGTAGCCCAACACATTGGCCACCACATCAAAGCCCAGCCAATACTTAGGCCAAGGCGCAGTTAAGAAGGACCACGTCCAAATGCCTTGGTCACGCCAATGGTCAAACGGATACAAACTGGCGTAGACGATCAACGCCACGCAAATTTGCGAGAGGGGCCAGGCGGAAGTTTTGCGCATGGTCCAACCGCTGTTTTAGAAAGGTTTGACGACCACCAAGATCACCGCGATGGTCAGCAAAACCACGGGAATCTCATTGAACCAGCGGTACCACACGTGGCCACGTGTGTTGGTGCGCGCTTCAAACTTGCGCAGCAAGCGACCGCAGCCGTGGTGATAGCCCAATGCCAACAACACGATGGTGAGCTTGGCATGCATCCAGCCATTGCCAACGCCGAGTAAGCCAATACCGTAGTACAGCCACAGCACCAAACCTAGCGCAACGGCAGGCACCATCAACAAGGTGGTGAAGCGCATCAGCTTGCGCGCCATCAGCAACAGGCGAGCCTCTTCAGCGTCGGATTCTTCTGGCACGGACGCCAAATTCACGAAGATGCGTGGCAAGTAAAACAAGCCCGCAAACCAGCTGGCCACGAAGATGATGTGAAAAGATTTGATCCAAAGCATGGGGCCAGTTTAGCCGCGCGCAAAAAAAGCCCGACACGAGGTCGGGCCAAGTCGCTTGAGCGCTTTGACGCGCCAAGCACCCGCCTAGGGAGGAAAAGCGGGGAGCAGCAAGCTGCCCGAAAGCAATCTAACAAACACTTTGAACGTCCTCAATGGGGCTAACACTGCCCCTTGCACCTAAGCGACACCCGCAAACAGGCACAATTTCACCCATGCAACACCCATTCGCCTCTTTCCCTGCCAACCGTCCTCGCCGTTTGCGCCGTGACGACTTCACCCGCCGCTTGGTACGCGAACACGCTTTGAGCGTGAACGATTTGATCTATCCCGTCTTCGTGCTTGAAGGCGAAAAGCGCCGTGAAGCCGTGGGCTCTATGCCTGGCGTCGAGCGCCTGAGCTTGGACTTGTTATTGCCCGTGGCAGAACAATGCGTGAAGCTGGGCATTCCCGTGATGGCGCTGTTTCCCGTCATCAGTGCACACCTCAAGACACCCGATGGCATTGAGGCCACCAACCCTGACGGCCTGGTACCCCATGTGGTGCGCGAGCTGAAAAAGAATTTCCCAGAACTGGGCGTGATGACCGATGTGGCGCTCGACCCCTTCACTAGCCACGGTCAAGACGGCTTGTTAGACGAGACCGGTTACATCTTGAATGACGTCACCACAGACATGCTGGTGAAACAAGCGATGACACAAGCCGATGCAGGCGTGGACATCGTGGCACCCAGCGACATGATGGACGGCAGAATTGGAGCGATTCGAGCAGCGCTCGAATCACGTGGCGCGATTCATACGCGCATCATGGCTTACAGCGCCAAATACGCCAGCGCGTTTTACGGCCCGTTCCGTGATGCCGTGGGCTCGGCTTCTAATTTGGGCAAGGCCGACAAAAAGGTCTACCAAATGGACCCTGGCAACACCGACGAAGCTCTGCGCGAAGTGGCGCTGGACATCGCCGAAGGCGCGGACATGGTGATGGTCAAACCCGGCATGCCTTACCTTGATGTGGTGCGTCGTGTGAAAGACGAATTCAAGGTGCCGACCTTCGCCTACCAAGTGAGTGGCGAATACGCCATGCTCAAAGCCGCCGCACAAAACGGTTGGCTCGACCACGATGCGGTGATGATGGAAAGTTTGCTGGCTTTCAAGCGTGCAGGCGCAGATGGTGTGCTCACCTACTTCGCCATCGACGCGGCTAAAAAACTGCACGGATTGTCTTGATGCAACTGCCCGAGGTTCGTTGGTCACACATCGCCACGGCGGTGGCTTCGGGCATTTTGTTTAGCTTGTCCTTTCGACTGAACCAGTTCTTTGACGAACAGTTTGTTTACTCGGCAGGCATCAGCCTGTTGTTTTTACCCGCAGGTGTCAAGCTATTGGCTGTGTTGGTCGGACGTTTGCCTGCCATCTTGGGTTTGTTGATGGTCGGCATTTATTTAGGCTTTGGGATTTGGCCCGACAAACCTTTGTCATCCGTCGTTTACTTTGCAGTCGTGAGCTTGATGACCTACCCCATCGCAGCCTTTGGTTTGATGCGTTTGCTACACATCCGCCATGACCTGAGTAACTTGCGATACCACCACATCGTGCTGCTGTCCTTGGCTGCCAGCGTACTCAACGGCGTGGTGCACAACTGGCTTTACCTGACGCAAGGTGTGACTGCCAGTGAAGAGTTGTGGCTGAAAAGCGCCGCCATGGCATTTGGCGATTTCATGGGGTGCTTTGTGGTGGTGGCCCTGTTCCACGCCATCATGGGTGCGTTGCGCAGTTCACGCAACAGCACCTCTATCGACTAAGCCTTAGCCCACATGCTTGGCAAAAAACGCCAGTGTTCGCAACAGCGCCAACTTCGCAGACGCTTCTTGATAAGCACCTCGGTGGTCGCAATTAAAACCATGATCGGCCGGATACAAATGCACCTCAACTTCAGGGTGTGCATGCTTGAATTTCTCCACGGTCTCCAACGGAATCCAATGGTCTTGTTCTGCGTAGTGCGCCAACACAGGGCAATGTGGATGACGCGCAATCTCTTCATCCATGGTTGAGCCGCCGCCGTAATAAGGCACAGCAGCGCTCAGCCCCTTCACCAACGCAGCGGCACGCCATGTCAACAAGCCGCCCCAGCAATAACCCACGATGCCAACTTTGCAGCCGCTGGTTTTAGCGGCGTAATCCACGGCAGCTTGAATGTCGGCCATCACACCAGGTGTGGGCAAAGTTTCAATCGCTGTTTTCAGGGCCATGCCCGCTTGCATATCGTCAGGGGTATAGCCCAACTCCACACCATGTTTGGCGCGATGAAACGTGGCGGGTGCCACGGCCAAATAGCCTTGGGCTGCATAACCATCCGCCACTTCGCGAATGTGTGCGTTGACACCAAAAATTTCTTGTAACACCACGATGGCGCCTTTTGGTGCACCTTTGGGCTGCGCCACATAAGCGGGAAATTCAAAGCCATCGGCGGCGTGAAGTCGAACGGTCATAAATGCCTTTCTTAAGTTTTTCTAAAGTCAATATCAAACAGGTTACTCGTTTTTCAAACCCTTCGGTGTATCGTGCCGTTCATCCGTTCGCAAAGCACGCACCCAGGAGACACAGACATGAAACCCGTCCTCTTAATCACCGGCGCCAGCCGCGGCATTGGCGCAGCCACCGCTGTGCTGGCCGCACAACAAGGCTGGGCAGTGGCAGTGAACTACGCCAACAATGCGCAAGCTGCAAATGCCGTGATGAAGCAAATCACCGCGGCAGGCGGTACCGCCATCACAGTGCAAGCCGATGTCGGTGACGAAGCGGAAATTTTGCGCATGTTTGCAGAAGTGGACGGCAAACTGGGGCGAATCTCAGGGCTCGTCAACAACGCAGGGGTGGTGGACGTATCCGCCAAAGTAGGAGACATGAGCTGGGCACGGTGGGAGCGCATGATGCGCATCAACGTGTTGGGCTCGTTTGCCTGTGCGCGCGAAGCCATCAAGCGCATGAGCACTTTGCACGCAGGCTCGGGCGGCAGCATCGTCAACGTGTCTAGCGCGGCATCACGCTTAGGCTCACCCGGTCAATACGTGGACTACGCGGCTGCCAAAAGCGCGATCGACGCCTTCACCATCGGCCTCGCCAAAGAAGTGGCAACCGAAGGCATTCGCGTCAACGCCGTGCGTCCTGGGTTGATTGACACCGACATCCACGCATCGGGTGGATTGCCCAACCGTGTGCGTGACTTGGCGCACTTGGTGCCTATGCAGCGCGGTGGTACATCCGAAGAAGTAGCGCAGGCCATTGTGTGGCTGCTCAGTGATGCCGCGAGTTACACCACCATGAGCTTGGTCGATGTTTCCGGGGGACGCTAAAACACGACCAGTTTTAGCCTTGAGCGAACGCCGTCACTGACGCGATTAAACAGAAAAACCTGCGACCAGCGACTTGCGCAAATAGTCAACAAACGCGGTCACCGCCCTTGGCACATGCGGCGAATACGGGCGAATGGCGTACAGCTGCTCGGCAAAAGCTCCCACGGGCTGCCAATCTGGCAACACCTGTACGAGCTTGCCGTGCTGCAAAGCGGCTTGCGCACTGAAGTCGGGCAAAAGCGCTATCCCCAGCCCCGTCAACGCGGCCTCCCTTAAAGCCTCGCTGTTGTTTGCCGCAAGCTGCCCCGTCACCGGTACGGTGATGCGTTCGTCATTCGCTTTGTCTTTTGCTTTGGTCTTCACACGGGCCAGCGTCCATGTGGGCGTGTCTTGCGCACGCAGGTAATGCAGGCAGTTGTGCGCTTGCAAATCAGCAGGGGTTTGCGGTGTGCCCGCACGGCGCAAATACGTTTTGCTGGCCACCAACACCGAGTGCGTGCTGCACAAGGTCCACGCCACATGTGTGTCAGGCGGACGGGCGGTGTGACGAATGGCCAAGTCAAATCCCTCCGTGGCCAAGCTGCTGAGCCGGTCTGACATGTCCAACTCCAAACGCACGTCTGGGTACTCGCGCAAAAAATCGGCTAAACGCGGGGCTAACTGTTGACGCGCAAAAGCCACGGGGGCGGTGACGCGCAACAAGCCGCTGGGTACACCCGCCAAGTCGCGCACTTGCGCAAAGCTGTGTTCGATTTGTTCAAATGATGTGCGTGTGTCGTCCACCAGTCGCTGCCCCGCTTCGGTCAAGCGCACGCTGCGGGTGGTGCGCTGCACCAGGGGAACACGGGCTGCACGTTCGAGTTCGGCAATACGCTGGCTCATGGCGGCCTTGCTCACACCGAGGCGAGCAGCAGCAGCGGTGTAACTGCCTTGTTGCGCCAACACACTCAGCCAATGCAGGTGGTGCCAGAGTTCGCTGATTTTTTGATCATTCATAGTTCGATTGTTCACTATTTTGAACAATCAATTCAAGGTTTGATGCTTGTTTCATACATTCACCCTGCCTACACTGCGTCATCTTTCCTCAATACCGAGACACACCATGACACATCACATCGCGCATTACATCAACGGCGCCGTTGCCAACGGCAGCAGCACACGCACCCAACCCGTCTACAACCCCGCCACAGGCGCCGTCACCGGCAATGTGAGCTTGGCCAATGTGGAGGATGTGAATGCCGCGGTAGCCGCCGCACAAAAAGCATTTCCAGCTTGGGCAGATACGCCACCCCTGCGCCGCGCCCGAGTGATGTTCAAGTTCTTGGAGTTGATCAACGCGAACAAAGACAAATTGGCCCACATGATCACCGCTGAACACGGCAAAGTGTTCACCGATGCCCAAGGCGAAGTGAGCCGCGGCATCGACATTGTCGAGTTCGCCACTGGCATTCCTCAGTTGCTCAAAGGCGATTTCACAGAGCAAGTCTCCACCGGCATCGACAACTGGACCATGCGTCAACCCCTTGGTGTGGTGGCAGGCATCACCCCTTTCAACTTCCCCGTCATGGTGCCCGCGTGGATGTTCCCTGTGGCTATCGCTGCTGGCAATACTTTTGTCTTGAAGCCAAGCCCGATTGACCCAACACCTTCCCTCTTCATGGCTGAATTGCTCAAACAAGCAGGCCTGCCAGATGGTGTGTTCAACGTGGTGCAAGGCGACAAAGAAGCGGTCGACGCGTTGTTGGTTCACCCTGATGTCAAAGCAGTCAGCTTTGTGGGCTCCACACCTATTGCCAACTACATCTATGAAACTGGCGCACACCACGGCAAGCGCGTGCAAGCCTTGGGCGGTGCGAAGAACCACATGGTGGTCATGCCCGATGCCGACATTGACCAAGTGGTCGACGCTTTGATCGGCGCCGCCTACGGCTCTGCCGGCGAGCGTTGCATGGCCATCAGCGTGGCAGTGCTGGTAGGCGATGTGGCGGACAAAGTCATTCCTAAACTCATCGAACGCACCAAGACTTTGCAAGTGCTCGACGGCGAAAACCTCGCCGCTGAAATGGGCCCCATCGTGACCGATGTGGCTCGCCAACGCATCAAAGGCTACATCGACGCAGGCGTCGCTGAAGGCGCACAGTTACTGGTCGACGGCCGTGAATTTGCAGGCGCTAAAGCTGGCAAAGGTTGCGACAACGGCTTCTGGTTGGGCGGCACTTTGTTTGACCACGTGACCACTGACATGAAGATCTACAAAGAAGAAATCTTTGGCCCCGTGCTGTCTTGCGTGCGCGTGCCCGACTTTGCCAAAGCCGTACAAATCATCAACGACCACGAATTTGGCAACGGCGTGAGCTGCTTCACCCGCGACGGCAACGTGGCGCGTGAATTTGCGCGTCACATCCAAGTGGGCATGGTCGGCATCAACGTGCCAATCCCCGTGCCGATGGCCTGGCACGGTTTTGGTGGCTGGAAGAAGAGCTTGTTTGGCGACATGCATGCTTACGGCGAAGAAGGTGTGCGTTTCTACACCAAGCAAAAGAGCGTCATGCAACGTTGGCCTGAGAGCATTGGCAAGGGCGCTGAGTTTGTGATGCCTACCTCTAAGTAAGTTGTAGCTCTTTGGGGTCGGCGCGGTTGCGTGTGCATCGGCAGCTTGGGGCAGCATGTTTTGCTCCTCGTCTGCTGCGCATCCGAATGTCGCGGCAACATGCCACCCCAATCTACCGCTGCACACGCAAAGGCGCTGCGAGATCAGAAACGCACGATGTACATGGCCCAATGCTGTGTAAACAGCGAGGACCATGTTGTCAGAGAAGGGGCGGGCTGGGTAGTGTGTTGCAGCGACATTCGGATGCGCAGCAGACGAGGAGCAAAACGCACTGCCCAGCCCGCCCCCTTCTTTGACAACTGCAACAAACAACCAAGCCGCACATCAAGCTAATATCGACTCAGAACACAACAAGACCTAGAGACATCCCACATGAGCGACACCCAGTTTGACTACATCATCGTCGGCGCAGGCACTGCTGGCTGCTTGCTCGCCAACCGCCTGAGCGCCAACGCCAGCAAGCGCGTGCTGCTCATCGAAGCCGGTCGCAAAGACGATTACCACTGGGTGCACATTCCTGTTGGTTACTTGTATTGCATTGGCAACCCGCGCACAGACTGGCTCTATAACACCGCACCTGATGCAGGTCTGAACGGCCGCAGCTTGCGCTACCCACGCGGCAAAGTCTTGGGCGGTTGCTCCAGCATCAACGGCATGATTTACATGCGTGGCCAAGCTCGTGACTACGACCAATGGGCCGACATCACAGGCGACGCACGTTGGCGCTGGGACAGCGCCCTGCCCTATTTCAAACTCCACGAAGACCACTACCTCGGCGCCACTGCCATGCACGGCGCGAAAGGCGAGCGTAGCGACGTGCTGCTGGCAGACCACACCGTGTACGGCGAAACCTTGCGCCACCACATGGCGGGGGGTGAATGGCGCGTTGAAAAACAACGCTTGCGTTGGGACGTACTCGACGCATTTGCGCAAGCCGCCGTAGAAGCTGGCATTCCAGCCACGGATGACTTCAACCGCGGCAGCAACGAAGGCGTGGGTTACTTTGAAGTGAACCAAAAAAGCGGCTGGCGTTGGAACACGGCCAAGGCTTTCATTCGACCCACTTGCTACGCACGCCCCAACTTTGAACTGTGGTCATCCGCCCAAGTCGCCAAACTTGTGATGAACACCGAGGCCGATGGCACGCAGCGTTGCACGGGCGTCGAGGTGTGGACCGGGCACGCTTACGTGACTGTCACCGCCAAACAATCGGTGGTGCTGAGCGCAGGGGCCATTGGCACGCCACAAATTTTGCAGCTCTCTGGCCTTGGTCCTTCTGAACTGCTCAAGCAACATGGCATTGAACCCATCATCAACCTACCAGGCGTGGGTGCCAATTTGCAAGACCATTTGCAGATTCGCTCCGTCTTCAAAGTGCATGGCGTTGAAACCCTCAACACCTTGGCCAACAGTTGGTGGGGCAAAGCCAAGATTGGTTTGGAATACGCCTTCAAGCGCAGCGGCCCCATGAGCATGGCGCCGTCTCAGCTCGGCGCATTCACTCGCAGCAGCCCAGACCAACCCTACCCCAACATCGAATACCACGTGCAACCGCTGAGCTTGGATGCATTTGGTGAACCGCTGCACAGCTTCCCAGCATTCACCGCCAGCGTGTGCAATTTGAACCCCACCAGCCGTGGCACGGTCAACATCACCAGCGCCAACTTTGCAGATGCCCCCAAGATTGCACCCAACTATCTGAGCACCGAGGCCGACCGCAAAGTGGCTGCTGATTCGCTGCGTGTCACACGCCGCATCGCGGCTCAACCCGCTCTTGCGAAATACCAGCCGGAGGAATACAAACCTGGCGTGCAATACCAAACCGATGAAGATTTGGCGCGTTTGGCGGGCGATATTGCCACCACCATCTTCCATCCTGTGGGCACCGCACGCATGGGCCGCATTGACGACCCCTTGGCCGTCGTCGACCCCGAACTGCGCGTGCGCGATGGTCGCGGCGGCGTGGTACGTGGCTTGCGCGTGGTCGACGCCAGCGCGATGCCCACCATCACCAGTGGCAACACCAACAGCCCGACTTTGATGATGGCCGAGAAGGCTGCGCAATGGCTGGCACACGAGGCTGAACAGCCCTAGATCACGAGGCTAGGGTTTTTCCTCAAGGGAATGTCCTAGCCAAAATGCACCGAATCGGGGCTTACATTATTAGCACTCGACGCGGCGCCAGCGCTGCGATCACGAGGGTCTGAGGAGACAAACACAACAGACGCTTCCACAGGAACGTCACCCCGAAAAGGCACCGGTCACCCGGTGCCTTTTGCTTTGTGGCATCGCCACAACTCACGCCACAATCCCCGCATGGAACTTTTTTTCACCACCTTCGCCTCCGCGCTTGCAGGCTTTGTGGACTCTATCGTTGGCGGTGGTGGACTGATTTTGCTGCCCGCCTTGTTTGCGGCCTATCCCACCACCACACCCGCCACTTTGTTTGGCACCAACAAAAGCGCATCTGTCTGGGGTACCGCATTTGCCACTTGGCAATACAGCCGTCGCATCCATGTGCGCTGGGCATCATTACTGCCAGCCGCAGCCGCAACCATGTTGGCGTCTTTTGCGGGTGCTTGGTTGGTCACGCTGGTTTCACCCGAGTTTTTACGTCGCTTGCTTCCAGTCGTGCTGGTGGTGGTGCTGATCTACACCCTCATGCGCAAAGACATGGGTCGCCACCATGCACCGCGCTTTCATGGGCACGCAGAACTATGGGCCACCTCCACCATCGGTTTGACGATTGGTTTTTACGATGGTTTCTTTGGACCGGGCACAGGCAGCTTCTTTGTATTTTTGCTGGTGCGTTGGCTGGGCTACGACTTTCTCAATGCCTCGGTGGCCGCCAAGCTGCTTAACCTCTCTAGCAATATCGCGGCTCTGACTTTATTCACCATGAAGGGCCACGTCTGGTGGCACATGGCTCTCCCCTTGGCGATGGCCAATGTGGCAGGCAGTTTGCTAGGTACACGCATGGCGCTGCAACACGGCGCAGGCTTTGTGCGCGGCATGTTCATCGTGGTGGTGAGTGCGCTGATTTGCAAAACCAGCTATGACGCCTTCCTGCGTTAAACCGCCACAGCGGCTTGGCGTTTGGATGACTTAGCGCGGAGCGCTAGCCAAAGGCTTTTGCACGACAACAGGGACAGGTGCGGATGCAGGTTTGGCTGCGGCAGACGCAGTCTTTTCAGCCGCAGAAGCCGCCCGTTCAGCGGCTGAGGCAGCCGCGATCGGTTCTTCTACTGCCAACTCCGCAGCCTTAGGAGGCCAAGGCACACTGGCCACAGCGCGTGGCTTACCGATCGGACGTGTGGCTTGGCCCTTTTGCACCGCTTCAATGTCTTCTTGCGAGGGGTACTGGCCCATGATCACAAAGTCAAACACACGGCGCGCAATAGGCGCTGCATTTTGTGCACCAAAGCCCGCGTTCTCCACCACCATGGCCAACGCCACTTTGGGATCATCCGCAGGCGCGAAGGCCACGAACAACGCATGGTCGCGCATGCGCTCATCGATGGTGGCCGCGTTGTACTTTTCGTTTTGCTTGACCGTGTAGACCTGCGCCGTCCCTGTCTTGCCCGCACTCACGTATTGGGCGCCGACAAAACTGGTCGCGGATGTGCCTTCAATGTTCACGCCAATCATGCCCTTTTTGATCACCTCTAAGTTCTCAGGCGTGAGCGGCAATTGCCCCACAGGCTCTTTGGCCACGGGCGTTGAGGCTTTGGTTTCGACATCCAACACCTCGCGCACCAAGTGCGGCTTCATCTTCAAACCGTTGTTGGCCACGGTACCCATGGCGTGCGCAATTTGCAGCATGGTGAAGTTGTTGTAACCCTGACCGATACCCAAAGAAATGGTTTCACCGGAATACCAACGTTGTTGTTCTGGCTTCTTGTAGGTGGTGCGTTTCCACTCGGTGGATGGCAACACGCCACGCGACTCACCCAAGATATCAATGCCTGTGATTTGGCCAAAGCCTAAAGGCTTCATTTGGTCGTGCATCAAGTCCACACCCATGTCACGCGCCAGCGTGTAGTAGTAGGTATCACACGATTCGACGATGGACTTGTACATGTCTACTGAACCATGGCCACCTTCTTTGTCATCACGGAAACGGTGGTTACCGAACATGAAGAAGCCGGGGTCAGAGATGATGGTTTTTTCAGCACGCTTGCCGGTTTGCAAAGCCGCCAAAGCCATGAACGGCTTGTAGGTGGAGCCGGGTGGATACGTGCCGCGCAACGCGCGGTTGAGCAAGGGCTTGTCGATCGATTCGTTCAACGCCGCCCAGTTTTCCGAATCAATGCCGTCCACAAACAAGTTGGGATCAAATGTGGGCTTACTCACAAAGGCCAGCACCTCGCCAGTTTTAGGGTCGAGCGCCACCAACGCACCACGGCGTTTGCCATACAGATCTTCGACCAGCTTTTGCAACTTGATGTCGATGGACAGCACCACGCTGTTACCAGGAATCGCTTGGCTGCTGTTGAGGCGACGTACCGCACGCCCACCTGCCGAGGTTTCCATTTCTTGCACGCCGGTGGTGCCGTGCAATTGCTTTTCGTAGCTTTGTTCAACGCCAAGTTTGCCGATGTAATCGGTACCGCGGTAGTTGCCTGCGTCGTCCGACTCTTCGATCTTGCCTTTTTCCGCTTGGTTGATACGACCGATGTAGCCAATCACGTGACTGGCTAATTGGTTATACGGATAGTTGCGGAACAAACGCGCGCGAATTTCAACACCAGGGAAGCGATAGCGTTGCGCGGCAAAGCGAGCCACTTCTTCGTCGGTCAAACGGTTACGAATCGGCACCGATTCAAAGCTTTTCGATTCACTGATTTGCTTTTTAAATCGACGTTTGTCGCGTGGCTGGATGTCAATCACACCCGAGAGCTGCTCAATCACTTCTTCGAGTGGCGCAATCACTTTGGAAGCGGTAATTTCTAAGGTGTACGCCGAATAGTTGGTGGCCAACACAATGCCGTTGCGATCCATGATGACGCCACGGTTAGGAACGATGGGCACGATGGCTGTGCGGTTGTTTTCAGCTTGTGCATTGAGATCGTCATAACGCACCACTTGCAAGTAAAACAAGCGCAGCGCAAGCAAGCCAAACAAAATCAAAATTGCGCCCGTCACCACCACCATGCGCGACCTGAAACGTCGCAGGTCGGACTCGATGTCGCGAATCACCCTCATAGCGGTCGGTTCGCGTCAGGGTTGGGTGCACGACGCTGTGGCGCCAACAAAAACACGCTGACCACAGGCCACAACACGGCCTCAAGCAGCGGTGCCAAAAAGATGGGCCAACCAGGAAACAGCGCGCCCGACATCATGCGTACCATCAGCTCTAACGCATGCGCTACGGCAAACAAGGGCAACACTTGCATGGCTTGCGAAGGCACCGTGAACCAAAGCAAACGACGGTGCACCATGATGGCCATGAAACCCAACGCGGTGTAACTCAGCGCATGCTGGCCCAACAAGGCCGATTGATGCACATCAGTGGCCACGCCAAAAAAGAAGGCGATGCCAATGCCGATTAATCGAGGTTGGTGCACACACCAAAACACCAACACCAAGGCCAAGAAATCTGGCATCCAAGCCGCATTACCGACCAAGCTGATGTTCACCACCATGTTGGCAAACAAAGCCGACAACAAGGTGAACAAAATGAACAAGGGGTTAGCTGGCAACAACAACTGTTGGCCGCGGGGCATGATCATTTTCGACCTCCCTTTTGAGCGGCCACGGGCACTGCTTTTTCAATTTGCGGACGTGGGGGAAGTTGGTCACTCAAAGGCTCCAACACCATCACATGTCGCGCACCCTGTACATGCCCCATGGGCTCGCACAAGATGCGCGCAAACGCAGTCTCAGCACGACGCTCCACTTTGGTCACTTTGCCAACCAACACGCCTGCGGGGTAAATACCATCCACACCGCTGGTCGACAGCATGTCGCCCACTTCAATGTCAGCGTTGGTGGCCATGAAGCGCAGCTCTAGCAAGGGTGCGCCACCTGATTCGCCGTACGCCACACCACGCGCACCTGTACGTGTGTTGAGGACAGGAATGGAATGTTCACGGTCGGTCACCAGCGTCACTTCGCTGACCAGTGGCAGCACATGCGTGACTTGGCCCAAAATGCCGTGCTCGTCCATCACAGGTGAGCTGGCTTTGATGCCATTGGCCATGCCTTTGTCGATGATGAGTTTGCGTGTGTAGGGATCAGCAGCGTCGTAAAGCACTTCAGCAGCAATGCCTTTGGTCTCCAGGCGTTTACTCAAACTCAACAACTCACGCAGTTGTTTGTTTTCCAGCGCGAGCTGTTCGACTTGACCTGAGCGACGCGCTTGCACCAACAACTGTTGACGCGCATCACGCTCTGAGGCTTGCGCCACATCGCGGTCTTGCATGTATTCGCCGGTGTACTCCATCAGCACTTGTGGGCGCATGGCGAGCCATTGAACGGGATACAACGCCACAGACAAAGCTGCGCGCAAAGGTTGGGTCACACCAAACCGCACGTCTGCCACCATCAACAACACCGATAAAGCGCTGAAGAAAAGTAATTTGGAGACGGCTGAAGGGCCTTGCTTGAAGAAGGCCGGGGGGGAGCGGTCGAGGGTGCCCAGTGGCACTTACTTATTCGCTCGTGAAGATGGAGCCCAAACGCTCCATGCGCTCAAGGGCCAAACCACAACCACGCACCACGCAAGTGAGTGGGTCTTCGGCCACCAAGACTGGCAAGCCAGTTTCTTCGGCCAGCAAGCGGTCGAGGTCACGCAACAACGCGCCACCGCCGGTGAGCATCATGCCGCGCTCGGCAATGTCTGCACCCAGTTCGGGAGGCGTTTGCTCCAGCGCGTTTTTCACGGCGGAAACGATGTTGTTCAACGGGTCTGTCAACGCTTCCAAAATTTCGTTAGAAGAGATGGTGAAAGAGCGTGGCACACCTTCGGAGAGGTTGCGGCCCTTGACTTCCATTTCCTTGACTTCAGAGCCAGGGAATGCAGAACCGATTTCTTTCTTGATGGCTTCAGCCGTTGGCTCGCCGATCAACATGCCGTAATTGCGACGGATGTAGTTAATGATGGCTTCGTCAAACTTATCGCCACCCACGCGCACGCTGCCTTTGTAGACCATGCCGCCCAAAGAGATCACGCCGACTTCGGTGGTACCGCCACCGATATCAACCACCATCGAACCAGACGCTTCCGACACAGGCAAACCTGCGCCGATGGCGGCTGCCATGGGTTCTTCAATAAGGTACACCTCTGAGGCGCCAGCGCCCAAAGCAGATTCGCGAATCGCGCGACGCTCCACTTGGGTTGAGCCGCAAGGCACGCAAATGATGATACGAGGGCTAGGCTTCAACACCGAGCGTGGGTGCACCATCTTGATGAACTGCTTGAGCATTTGCTCAGTCACGGTGAAGTCGGCAATCACGCCGTCTTTCATCGGGCGAATGGCTTCGATGTTGCCGGGCACTTTGCCCAACATGGCCTTGGCTTCGTGGCCAACGGCTTGAATGGTCTTCTTGCCTTGAGGGCCGCCTTCGTGGCGAATTGACACAACCGAGGGCTCGTCCAACACGATGCCTTTGTCGCGCACGTAAATCAGGGTGTTGGCAGTACCCAGGTCAATCGCCAAATCGGTGGAGAAATACCGACGAAAAGATCCAAACATGTCTGTCCTCAAAGCTTGCCCGCGGGCGCGGACACAAAGGCAGGATAATACCGCATCGCCCGTAAACCGCGGGTTTCTCCCCTTATAAAAGTATGTCCCTGAACGACCAAGACATCAGCCGCATCGCCAACCTGGCCCGGCTCGAGCTCCAGCCTGATGAACAGGCCCGCATGCTCAGCAAAATCAACGATTTTTTCGGCATCGTCGAACAAATCCGCGCTGTGGACACCACCGGCGTGGTGCCCATGGCTCACCCCGTTGACGCCATGCAAGGCGCCCACATCGAGCTGCGCTTGCGCCCTGACGTGGCCAGCGAACCCAACCAGCGTGACCTGAACCAACAAAGTGCCCCCGCTGTAGAGCGCGGTTTGTTCTTGGTTCCGAAAGTGATTGAGTAAGGCCACACCCATGACCCAATTGCACAACATGACCGTGGCCCAACTGGCCCAAACGATCCAAACCAAACAAGCTAGCGCTGTCGAAGTGGCCACGGCTTTCTTGGCCCGCGCTGGCGGCAACCCGCACAACGCGTTTTTGGACATCAACAGCGAAGTGACACTGGCCCAAGCCCAAGCGAGCGATGCCCGTATTGCCACAGGCACTGCAGGCGCTTTGGAAGGTGTGCCGATCGCGCACAAAGACGTGTTTGTCACGCGCGATTTCGCCACCACCGCTGGCTCCAAAATTCTGAACGGCTACCGCTCGCCGTTTGACGCCACCGTGGTGCAAAAGCTAGGCACTGGCGTGAACGCGCAAGGCGGCGCAGGCATGGTGAGCTTGGGCAAGGTCAATTGCGACGAATTCGCCATGGGCTCTGCCAACGAAAACTCAGCCTACGGCGCGGTGACCAACCCATGGGACACCTCACGCGTGCCCGGCGGCTCATCGGGCGGCAGCGCTGCAGCTGTGGCTGCGCGTTTGGCACCTGCAGCGACCGGCACTGACACCGGCGGTTCAATTCGCCAACCTGCCAGCTTTTGCGGCATCACCGGCATCAAGCCCACCTATGGCCGCGCCAGTCGCTACGGCATGATTGCCTACGCGTCTAGCCTCGACCAAGCAGGCCCCATGGCCCGCACAGCCGAAGACTGCGCCTTGTTGCTCAGCGCCATGTGTGGTGCTGACCTTGACCGCGACTCCACCTCGCTCGATGTGCCTGCTGAAAACTTCTCAGCCAAGTTGGGCGAGAGCTTGGCTGGTTTGCGCATTGGCATTCCCAAAGAGTTCTTTGGCGAAGGTCTCGCCGCTGATGTGCGCACTGCGATTGACGCCGCGCTCAAAGCACTCGAAGCCCAAGGCGCCAAGCTCGTGCCCATCACGCTGCCGCGCACCGAGCTGGCCATTCCTGTGTACTACATCATTGCGCCCGCCGAAGCCAGCTCGAACCTGAGTCGCTTTGATGGCGTGAAGTTTGGCCATCGCGCCAAAGACTACACCGACCTCGTGAGCATGTACAAAAAAACCCGCGCCGAAGGTTTTGGCGAAGAGGTCAAGCGCCGCATCATGACAGGCGCGTATGTACTGAGCCACGGCTACTACGACGCGTACTACCTGCAAGCGCAAAAAATTCGCCGCATGATTGCGGACGACTTCCAACGCGCCTTCGCCGAGTGCGATGTGATCGCCGGCCCTGTCGCTCCCACCGTTGCGTGGAAACTGGGTAATAACGCCAGCGACCCGCTGGCTGACTACTTGGCCGACATCTTCACCCTACCTGCTTCATTGGCTGGCTTGCCCGGCATGAGCGTGCCTGTGGGTTTTGGCGCCGACCAAATGCCTGTGGGCATGCAGCTCATTGGCAATTATTTGCAAGAAGCACGTTTGTTGAACGTGGCTCACCAGTACCAACTGAACACCGATTTCCATAACGCCAAGCCGGAGGGCGTTTAAATGTCTGCACCCAAATTAGTTCAAGGCTACGAAGTCGTCATCGGCTTTGAGACACACGCCCAACTCTCCACCAAGAGCAAAATTTTCAGCCGCGCCTCTGTCGCCTTTGGCGCTGTGCCCAACACACAAGCTTGCGCGGTGGACATGGCCCTGCCCGGCACACTGCCCGTGATGAACATTGGCGCAGTCGAACGCGCGATTGAGTTTGGCTTAGGCGTCAATGCTCACATTGCCGAGCGCAGCATCTTTGCGCGCAAAAACTACTTCTACCCCGACCTGCCCAAGGGCTACCAAATCAGCCAGTTTGAGATTCCAGTGGTGCAAGGCGGCGAAGTCTCGTTCTTCTTGGAAGTTGGCAAAGAAACCGTGCACAAAACGGTGCGCTTGGAGCGCGCCCACCTTGAAGAAGACGCGGGTAAATCGTTGCATGAAGATTTCATTGGTCAATCAGGCATCGACTTGAACCGTGCAGGCACACCACTCCTAGAAATCGTGACACGCCCAGATATGAGCAGCAGCGAAGAAGCCGTCGCCTATGCCAAAGAGCTGCACAAAATTGTCACGTGGATTGGCATTTGCGATGGCAACATGCAAGAAGGCTCGTTCCGTTGTGACGCCAACGTGTCGGTGCGCAAGCCTGGCGAGCCTTTAGGTACACGCCGCGAAATCAAGAACTTGAACAGCTTCAAGTTCATGCAACAAGCCATCGACTACGAAGTGCGCTGGCAAATCGACCAAATCGAAGATGGCCATGCCATCGAGCAAGCGACGGTTTTGTTTGATCCTGACACGGGTGAAACACGCGCCATGCGCACCAAAGAAGACGCTGCCGACTACCGCTACTTCCCCGACCCAGACCTGCCACCTTTAGTGATTGGTCGCGATTGGGTCGAGCGTGTGAAAAGCGAAATGGCCGAGCTGCCTCGCGTGATGGCGGAGCGCTTTGTCAAAGACTACGCACTGCCCGAATACGATGCCACCCAACTGACACAAAGCAAAGCTACTGCTGCGTACTTTGAAGCCACAGCCAAAGCTTGCGGCCAACCTAAGCTGGCCAGTAACTGGATCATGGGTGAAGTGTCTCGTCGCTTGAACAGTGGCGAAGTGACGTTTGACAACATCCCTGTCAGCGCAGCACAACTGGGCGCGCTGATCAGCCGCATCAGCGACAACACCATCAGCAACAGCGCTGCGCGCCAAGTGTTTGAAGGTTTGTGGAATGGCGAGGGAGAAGTCGACGCCATCATCGAAGCCAAAGGCCTCAAACAAATCAACGACACAGGCGCGTTGGAAGCCATCATCGACGAAGTGTTGGCAGCCAATCCTAAGAACGTGGAAGAGTTCAAAGCAGGCAATGCCAAAGCCTTGAACGGTTTGGTCGGCCCCATCATGAAGGCCAGCAAGGGCAAAGCCAACCCTGCGCAAGTGAACGAGCTGTTGATGAAAAAACTCAGCTAATCAGCGTACTGCGCACCAACACAAAGGGCCGCGTTAGCGGCCCTTTGTTTTTGCATCTATGCAATGTTTTTACTTCACACCGTAGCGCTCGCGATACGCTTGCGTACGTGCCAAGTGCTCGCCCATGGCATTGCCTTCTTGCGCGTTCAAATAGGTGAGCAAATCGCTCAGCTCAGCAATCGCACACACGTGCAAGCCCACTTGCTCGCGCACGTATTGCACGGCGCTGTAGGGCACATCTTTGGTCGAGCCATCGGCTTGTTTTTCGGTGGCCATCTCTTGGCGGTCTAGGGCAATTGCCACGGCATGCGGCGTAGCACCGGCGGCTTTGATGAGTGCAATCGATTCACGTGCAGCAGTGCCAGCGCTCATCACGTCGTCCACGATCAACACACGGCCTTTGAGCGGTGCGCCCACCAAGCTGCCGCCTTCGCCGTGGTCTTTGGCTTCTTTGCGGTTGTAGGCAAAGGGTACGTTCTTACCCAAACGTGCCAGCTCAATCGCTACCGCAGCGCCCAAAGGAATGCCTTTGTACGCAGGGCCAAAAATCATGTCGAACTCGATGCCGCTTTGCACCAAGCGTTGCGCGTAAAAGCTGGCGAGCTTGCCCAGCTTCGCGCCATCGTCAAACAAACCGGCGTTGAAAAAGTAAGGGCTCATGCGGCCCGCTTTGGTTTTGAACTCCCCAAATTTCAGTACGCCACAATCCAGCGAAAATTGCACAAATTCTTGTGCCAACGCATCGTTGGCAGCCGCACTCTTACTCATGGGGAAATTCCTTGTTCAAACTAACCAGCCTCAACCTCAACGGCATTCGTTCGGCCGCCCGCAAGGGCGTGGAAGCTTGGCTCGAAAAAGCCAGCCCTGA